>Ga0137409_10003184_pt1 | contig 17432 bp, 13 predicted proteins | sample CZODoug1_16funga_FD_122059 | JGI IMG/M metagenome (GOLD analysis project Ga0137409, IMG submission 122059) | Vadose zone soil fungal communities from Angelo Coast Range Reserve, California, USA - CZODoug1_16fungal (Hybrid Assembly) | ecosystem: Environmental > Terrestrial > Soil > Vadose zone... | reverse complement strand
TGACAGCAAAGAAGACGACCCCTACGAGCTGGATGATGAGGAAAGTCGCCCGACTGTAATGGAGCGCCGTCGTGCCCCACGACAAGGCGAACACGGTCATCAGATAGAAGAGGACGAAGGTGGCGAGCGACGCGAGGATGCCGAGCACCAGCGTGCCGGGGAAGTCGCGCAGGACGACGATCACCGGCAGCCTCACGCGCTGTTCGCGCGCGAGCGCTGCGCGAAACACCGGCGTCTCGGAAATCGTCAGCCGCACGTACAGCCCGACCAGCACGAGCGCTGCGCTCGCCAGGAAGGGAATGCGCCAGCCAAAGGCAAAGAACTGATCGTTGGTCAGGTGTTCGGTGAGCAGGAGAAAGACGCTGCCGGAGAAGAAGAATCCGATGGGCGCACCGAGTTGCGGGAACATCCCGTACCACGCGCGCTTGCCCGGCGGGGCATTCTCAACGGCCAGCAGCACCGCGCCTCCCCATTCGCCGCCCAGTCCGAGCCCCTGTCCGAAGCGGCACAGCGAGAGCAACGCTGGTGCGGCCACGCCAATCGAGGCGTATGTCGGAAGGAGGCCGATCGAGACGGTCGAGATACCCATCGTCAGCAGGGCCGCGACAAGGGTGGCCTTACGTCCAATGCGGTCGCCGAAGTGGCCGAACAACGCCGAGCCGATGGGGCGCGCCACGAACGCGATCGCGAAGGTAGCGAGCGAGGCCAGTGTCGCCGACGCAGGGTCCGAGGCGGGGAAGAACAGCCGCGGGAATACGAGCACCGCGGCCGTCGCGTAGATATAGAAGTCGAAGAACTCGATGGTGGTGCCAATCATGCTGGCAAACAGCACCTGGCCGGCCGTGTTGACGGGCCGCTCGACGACTGCCGCGTGCCGCTGTTGCATGGCCCGTATTTAACCAGAAACGCGGTAATATTCGGCCGCTATGCGCATAAAAGTCGTTTTTGCCGCAGCCCTTCTGCTCGTCGCTGCGTCCGCAGCCGACGCGCGTGTCACCAAGATCAAGATCGTCGCGAAGGAGTCGCCCACCTTTGGCGGCTACGCCTTCAAAGACGTCGGCCAGTACGAAAAGCTGGTCGGCAAGGGGTACGGCGAGCTCGATCCCAACGATCCGAAGAACTCAGTGATCGTTGACATCAAGCTCGCGCCGCGGAATGCGCGCGGCAAGGTCGAGTACGCGTTCGACTTCTACATCCTCAAGCCGATTGACCTCGCGAAAGGCAGTCACAAGGTGATGTACGAGCCGCCGAACCGCGGACGGAAGACGCACGAGTCGTTGAACCGTGGCGCCGGAGGCAACGACCCCGGTGCGGAGAAGGATCCCGTCAAGCTCGCCAACACGTTCCTGCTGCCGCGCGGCTACACGATGGTCTGGAGCGGTTGGGATGCCAGCGCGGGCACCGACGACGGGAACTACAACACCACGATCACGCTGCCGGTGGCGAAGAACCCCGATGGATCGGCGATTACCGGTCCGTCGTACGAATACATCGTCAGCGGCGCCGCTGCGTACGAGCTCAACTATCCGGCCGCGACGCTCGATCAGTCGAAAGCGAAGTTGACGCACCGCGTGCGTCTCGACGACGTGCCGCAGGTCGTGCCGGCAAGCGGCTGGGCGTACGACGCGGAGGGGACGTCGATTCATCTGCTGCCGCAGGGGGCGCGGTTCACGCAGGGCGACATCTACGAGCTCTCGTACACCGCAAAGGATCCCACGGTGAACGGTGTCGGCTTTGCCGCGGTGCGCGACTTCAACGCGTTTCTCCGCTACGAGCAGGCTGACGAGGACGGAACCCGGAATCCACTCGCGGGCGACATCACGCGCATTTACACGGAGATCTCTTCCCAGCCCGGTCGGATGCTGAACGACTTCCGCACGTTCGGTTTCAACCAGGCCGAGAACGGGAAGATCGTGTTCGACGGGATGCTGCAGTGGATCGCGGCGGCCGACGGCATCAACATGAACTCGCGCTTCTCGCAGCCCGGACGCACGGAACGCAACCGGCAGGACCAGCTGTACGCCGAAGGCGTGTTCCCGTTCGCGAACCAGCGCCTGAAGGATCCGATCAGCGGGAAGACCGCGGGACGCTACGACGCGTGCACGAAGACGAACACCTGTCCGCTGGCGATGGAGATTTACTCGGCGAACGAATACTGGGTGAAGGGCGCATCCTTGTTCCACACCGATCCGATGGGCAAGATGGATCTGCCGGATCACCCGATGGCGCGGCTCTATTTCGTGTCGAGCATGCAGCACGGAACCGGCAATGCGGCCGCCAAGGGCGCCTGCCAGCAGGTCGGCAATCCTCTCGACTCGGGGCCGGTGCAGCGCGCGTTGTGGGAAGCGCTCGATCAGTGGTCCACCAGGGGCGTCGTTCCGCCGGCCAGCTCGGTGCCTCGCCTCGCCGACGGTACGCTCGTGCCGGCGTTGCCGCAAGCGGTGCAGGGCTTCCCGAAGATCCCGGTCGTCACCTACACGGGGCTGAAGTCCACGCGGTACCTGCTGAACTACGGCCCCGACTACTACAAGACCGGCATCGCCACCATCAACCCGCCGGCCATCACGCCGCCGATGTTCGACAACCCCGCAAACGGACCGATCTACCCGACGTTCGTCCCGAAGACCGATGCCGACGGCAACGACATCGCGGGCATCCGTCTGCCGGACGTCACCGCGCCGCTGGCGACCTACACGGGCTGGTCGCTTCGCGCGGGTGCGCAGGCCAATGACGGCTGCGAGGGAACCGGCCAGATGATCGGGTTCCCCAGGACGAAGGCCGAGAGAATTGCATCCGGCGATCCGCGGCCCTCGATCGACGAACGGTATGCGTCGGCGGAGGCGTATGCCGCTGCCGCCAAACACGCGATTGACGATCTCGTGACGCGGCGCCTCATGTTGCAGGAAGACGTGCAGCCGTATGTCGAGCGGATGAGGCGCGCATGGCAGAGCGCCACCACCAGCGGAACTCGTTGATGCGCACATCGTTGGCGGCCGCGGCGGTCCTCCTGATTGCGCTCGCGTCCCTGTCGGGCGCGCGCGTGCAAGCGCAGTCCGCTACGACTCCCGACGCCAGCGACCTCGCCGAGGGGAGACGCCTGTTCGAGCAGAAGGGGAACTGCCAGGCGTGTCACGGCTGGAGCGGTGACGGCCACAAGACCGACAACCAGATGCCGGACGGCGCGAACCTGCGCGAGACGAAGATCCCCCGCGCCGGCCTCGTCATGACGATCAAGTGCGGCCGGCTCAACTCGCAGATGCCGGCGTTCGACAAGTTCGCGTACAGCGACGGGCGGTGCTACGGGAAGACGCAGGCGGACCTGAAGGCGTATCCCACCCGGATGCCGGATCCGCCGTCAACGCTCCAGGCACGTGAGATTGAGCTGATCGTCGATTTCATGATGGCGCGCATCGTCGGCAAGGGACCGATGGATCACGCCAGGTGCGTGGAGTTCTGGGGCGGAGACGAGGACATCTGCCGGGATCTCGCCAAATAGCTGGCAGCTGGCAGCGTGCAGCCGGCAGTCCAGAGAAACTGCCAGCTTGCTGCCCGCTGCCCGCTGCCCGCTAGTTCAACGCGAACACGAACATATAGCTCGCGTCCTGGAAGCCGTCGAACTTTACGGGATGCAGGTGCCGTCCTCCCGCCTGGACCGCGAGGTACTGCTTCGGCCCGATCGCGTAGGTCACGGGCGCGCCCTTGAGCGCGGTGCCGACGTTGAAGCGCCAGAGCTCCTCGAGCGTCTCGTCGTTGTAGGCGACGACCCACCCGTCCTGAAGCGCCGTGAATACAAGGCCGCCCGCCGTGTCGATCGCGCCCGAGCGAATCTCGATGTCGGTCACCGCCTTGGCGATGACCTTGTGCTTCACCGTGTCGAACGCCGTCACCGAGCCGTAATAGAGGTCGCTCGAGAACGTCCGTTTCTCGCTGTTCTTGTCGTCGATGCCGCCGTTGGCCGACCGGAACGCGACCGCCGCGCCGTTGGTCGAGAAGCACCCCTCGATGCCGACACCGTACGCGATGTTCTTCACCGGGTTGTAGGCGGTGGGCTGGTGCGCGATGCCGCCGTGCCATGTCGGACACGTCCGTTTCTGGCCGTCGCCACGCAGCGCCCGCGCCTCGGGGTTGTAGATCTGGACATCCAGCTTCGGGTCGTATTCAAGGGGCATCCCGGTCTTCGGATTGAGTCCCTTCGTCCAGTTCAGATCGTTGACGTACTGCGTCCCCTTGATGAACTTGCCGTTGGTGCGATCGAGCGTGTAGAAGAAGCCGTTTCGCGCGAAATGGCCCATGACCTTCCGCGCGACGCCGTCGATCGTGGTGTCGTACAACATGTGGATGCCGACTTCGTCGTAGTCCCACGCGTCGTTCGGCGTGTACTGGAAATACCAGGCGAGCTTGCCGGTGTCGATGTTCAGCGCGACGGCCGAATTCGTGTAGAGGTTGTCACCGGGCCGCGCCTGTGGATCGTATTGCGGAATCGGATTGCCCGTTCCCCAGATCGTGAGCCTGGTCGCCGGATCGTACGTTCCGGTCTGCCAGAGTCCGGCGCCGCCGGTCTTCCACGCGTTGTTCTTGTCCTTCCACGTCTCGCTGCCGGGATCACCGGGCTTGGGAATCGCGTACCAGCGCCACAACTCCTTGCCCGTGCGCGCTTCGAGCGCGGCGATCCAGCCGCGCGTTTTGCCGTCGCCCGCGCCGTTGGCGATGATCACCTTGCCGTCGGCGGTGATCGGCGCCGCAAAGAATCGTTCGCGGCTGCCGAATTCGTCCGTCACCGCAATCAACTTGTCCCACACGATATCGCCGGTATCGCGATTCACGGCAATCACGCGGCCGTCGGGCAGGTTGGCGATGACGAGATCTTCCCAGAGCGCGATGCCGCGCGTCCGCGGCGGATTGCCCTGGTGCTTCACGCCCGGATCGGCGACCCAGACGAAGGAGCCTTTCGCCCCATCGCGGGCGTCGATCTTGTACAGCGTCCCCCACCCGTCGCTCGCATACATGAAGCCGTTGTCGATGAGCGGATTGACCTCGGCCTCGGGGCCGTTCTGCCCGACGTCCTGCATGCCGCCGAGCGCGAGCGCCCAGACCATCCGCAGGTTCTTCACGTTCTCGCGGTTGATCTGCGACAGCTTCGAGTAGCGGGTCGCTCCGTAGTCGCCGTTCATCATCAGCCAGTTCTGCGGCTCGCTCTGGGCGTTGACCAGCCGGTCTGCGTTGACGGTCATCTTGTACTGGGCGACGACGGAGATACTCGCGAGGAGTACGCCGCCGATTACCGCCGACGCGAAAGTCGAGAATTTCGGCATGATGTTCTCCGAACGAAAACGTCGTTTCCGGCCTGGACGTGAAGCGGGGACCTGCCGGGGGAATTATTGCCCTGCCGGACCGATTGTCAACGGTTTGATGTATTCTTCGCCACACATCCGACGTAGCGACGGCGGACCTGAAGGTCCGCCTCTACGACCCCAAACCGACGATCGAACGTAGAGGCCGACCTTCAGGTCGGCCCGCTGGCGTGAACGAAATTCAAGAGGAGAAGACGATGGAACCGAGAAAACCGAAGCTGCCAGCGGAAGCGGTGCAGCTCTATAACGAGTTCATTCACGGCCACATCAGCCGCCGCGAGTTCTTCGACGGCGCCAAGAAGTTCGCCGTGGGGGGCTTGGCGGCGGGCGCCATCATCGACGCGCTGATGCCCGACTACGCGGCGGCGCAGCAGGTCTCGAAGACCGACGCGCGGCTGAAGACCAGCTACGAAACCGTGCAGTCCCCGATGGGCAACGGCACGATCAAGGGCTACCTGGCGCGGCCGGCCAACGCCGGCAACAACAAGCTGCCGGCCGTCCTGGTCATCCACGAGAACCGCGGCCTGAACCCGCACATCGAAGACGTCGCGCGCCGCCTCGCGGTGGCGAACTTCATGGCGTTCGCTCCCGACGCCCTGACGTCAGTCGGTGGCTACCCGGGCGACGACGTGAAGGGCGGAGAGCTGTTCGGCAAGGTCGATCGCGCCAAGATGACCGAGGACTTTGTCGCGGCCGCCTACTGGCTCAAGAACAGGCCGGATTCGACCGGCAAGATCGGCGCGACCGGCTTCTGCTTCGGCGGCGGCGTGGCGAACACGCTGGCCGTCCGCATGGGCGCGGATATCGCCGCGGTGGCGCCGTTCTACGGCGGGCCGCCGATGGCGGCGGACGTCGCGAAGATCAAAGCGGCTGTGCTCGTCCATCACGGCGCGCTCGACACGCGGCTCGCGATGACCTGGCCCGACTACGACAAGCAGCTGACCGCGGCCGGCGTCCCGCACGAAGGCCACATCTACGAGGGCGCGGTCCACGGCTTCAACAACGACGCGACGCCCGAGCGCTACAACAAGGCGGCGGCCGACTTCGCGTTCAACCGGACGATCGAGTGGTTTAACAAGTACGTCCGGACGGCGTCGAGTTAACTCCCAACTCCCAACTCCCAGATCCCAAACTCAAATCCCAATTGGGATTTGGGTTTTGGGATTTTGGGAGTTGGGCTTTCCTTTCTCCCGCCTCAGCTGCTCACCCCAGACGCAAAGAGATCTCGAGCCACAAAGAGCACGAAGGTCACAAAGGAAAAGAACACAAAGCAATTCATTTACTTTGTGTTCTTTCCTTCTTGGTGCTCTCCGTGATCTTTGTGGCGAAACTCTTTGTGCTCTTGGGACTAGCGGAATCCGTGATCCCGCGCAAACACAATCGCCTGGGCGCGCGACCAGACGCCGAGCTTGTCGAAGACGTTCGACGTGTGATTGCGGACCGTCTTCTCGCTGATCTCGAGACGCTCCGCGATGGCGGTGTTGCTCAGCCCCTCGGTGATCAACGCCAGCACCTGGCGCTCGCGCGATGAGAGCGACGCGAACACCGACTCGTGCCCCACGGGTGCGCCGGTGCCGGTGAAATCGAGCACCGCCTCCTGGAAGCGCTTCCACGCGGGCTCGTGCTCGAGCAGGATGTGGTTGCGCGAGTCGAGCTCGACGAACTCCGCGTTGGGGATGCCCGCGGCCAGCAGGCGTCCTTCGTCTATCGACGTCACCTCGTCGTTGCGCGCGTGCAGCACCAGCGTCGGCACGTGCACCTGGGCAAGCAGGCCGGAGACGTCCACCATCGCGCGCGCCTCGAACAGCGCGGCCGCGATCTCGCCCGTGGCCGTCTTCAGGCACAGCTCGTTGAACCACTGCACCTGCTCGTGCGTGGCTTCCGGGATGAAGCGTGACGTGAACACCTGGCGGAAGGCCGGGTTGTCGCGTCCCCATCCGACGCGCGCCAGCTCGATCATCGCCCGATACTCGCGTTCGGCGTCCGAGGCGCCGCGACGCATCTTCCCGCGCGCGTAGCTGCCGTAGAAGATCATGCGCGCCACGCGCTCCGGATGCCGGACCGCGTACGAGATGCACGTGGCCGCGCCCTGCGAGATGCCGAGCAGGGTCACCGGAGCGGCGGGCCGCGCGGCGTCGATGACCGTTTCGAGATCGGCCGTCCATCGCTCGAGCGTCAGGTCGTCCGGCTTCCACTCGCTCATGCCGCATCCGCGTTCGTCGAAGCGGATGAAGCGGAAGTGCTCCGAGAAGAACTGGATCCAGTGCCGCCAGACCGGGCTTTCCCATTCGTACTCGAGATGCGAGAGCCAGTTGGCGGCCTTGACGACGACCGACCCGTCGCCCGATTCGGCCCATGCGAGGCGGGCGCCGTCAGAAGCGTTCGCGTAATGGACCCGTTGGCGGAGCTTGGAAGTCGGCACGGTCCGTCCGGGACATTTGTCCCATCATCCGGGCGGCGATTCTACTCAATTCGGGACAGAGCGCCCATGGCGGAGCCGCGAGGTTCGAACGATCCTCCCAGTGCAAACAGGAGGAGTAGATCATGCTGAAGCGGTTGACGTTCTTTGCCTACGGCCTCGCGGCGTACGTGGTGTTCCTCGCGACATTTCTCTATGCCATCGCCTTCGTCGGCGGCTTCGGCGTGCCGACACGCCTCGACGGCGCTGCGCAGCCGTCCCTGGCGCTCGCGCTCGCGGTGGATGCGGCGCTGCTGACCATCTTTGCCGTCCAGCACAGCGTCATGGCGCGGCGCTGGTTCAAGGAGTGGTGGACGCAGATCGTGCCGTGGACGATCGAGCGCTCGACCTTCGTCCTCTTCGCCAGCCTCGCGCTGATCCTGCTCTTCTGGCAGTGGCGGCCGATCGGCATCGAGGTCTGGACGGTCGACAATCCGTTCATCCGCGCGGTGCTCTGGGCACTGTTCGCGGCGGGCTGGGGCACGGTCCTCGTGGTGACGTTCCTGATCAACCACTTCGACCTGTTCGGCCTCCGGCAGGTATGGCTGCCGCTGATTGGAAAGCCGTACACGCGCATCGAGTTCCGGACGCCGATGCCCTACCGCTACGTCCGCCACCCGCTGTACTTCGGATTCCTGCTGGCGTTCTGGATGACGCCGACCATGACGCTCGCGCATCTCGTCTTCGCGATCACGACGACGGCGTACATCGTCCTCGCGATTCAGTTCGAGGAGCGCGACCTTATTTCGGAATATGGCCCGGCGTATCGGGAGTACCGGACGCGCGTGCCGATGCTGCTGCCCGGGACAGGAGGTACGCGGTCGCGAGCACCGCGATCAGAGCCATCAGCCATCGGATAGCGGTCGCCGCATCCGCTGCCGTGACGGTGGGCCACGGGAACTGGCGGAGCACCCCGTACCGATCCACCGTCCAGTGCCAGGCGGTGTGCGCCACGAACGCGGAGAGGATGATCGTCCCCATTCTCTCCGCGACGACGAAGCGGAAGAGCACGTCGAGCGCGGGGACGATCAGCACGAGCACGAGCAGCTGGCCGAGCTCGACGCCGACGTTGAAGGAGAGCAGCGACGTCAGCAGGTACGAGCCGGCGAACTGCACCGTGTGCTGCAGGCCGAACGAGAAGCCGAAGCCGTGCACCAGGCCGAACAGGAACGTGATGAGCCACCGGCGCCGCGGCGTGACGACGACGATGTTCTCCAGCGCCATGTAGACGATGGAGGTCGCGATCAGCGTCTCGATGAGCGGCGGAAACCACTGCGCGCCGGGCGCGTAGCTGTAGGCGGCGGCAATCAGCGTGATCGAATGCGCCACGGTGAACGCCGTCACGATCGGGACGAGCGTCCAGATTCGCCGGAACGGAATCACCAGGCAGAACAGGAAGAGCAGGTGATCGGTGCCGTCGAGGATGTGAAAGAACCCGAGCGTGACGAACCGCAGCGCCGCCTGGTGCCAGCGCGGGTCGAGCGGCACGAGCCCGGCGTCGCCTTCGAGCTCGTACGCCCGCACGACGCCGCCCGGCGGCAGGAAGCGCAGCGCGGTGACGACGGTGATGCCCAGCCGGTCGAACGCCATGTGAATCGCGAAGTGCGATCGATCGGACTGGATGGGGTACTCGAAGAGCACGTCGAGCATCCCCTGTTCCCAGAAGAGCGTCGTGGCGCTGGTCAGCGCGGGACCGGTCACGTGCGCGAGCGCGTGCTCGTAGGTGTCGAACGATCGGTCCGACTCGAGCGAGACGCGCGTGGACAGGATCTTCGGATCGCCGACGAGCCTGTCCTCTTCGTAGAGCTCGATCTTCCGCGCGAGCCAGATCATCGACGCGTCGCGAAGCGATTGATCGATCCGATCGAGATCCATGAAGTCGCGGTCCTGCCGCGGGAACTCGATGTCCATGATCGCTTTCATCGGGACGCGGACGAGCAGCCTGAAGGTGCGTCCGTCGGGCCTGGCGAACGCCTGAACGGTGACGTCGCGCGGGATGTCGTGTGCCGACACCCGCGCAACGCCCGTCGAGAGGGCAATGAGGAAGAGGGCGGCGACCCGCGCCGCCCGGGACACGTGCACGGCCCTACTTGGTCGCGTTCGACCCGGGCCAGACCACGCCCTGGTGCGGTTTCGTCACCGGCCCGAGCCCCTTGTACAGGAAGCGCTGCAGGCGCTTTCCTTCCCACGTCTCGGTCGTGTAGATGTTGCCCTTCGAGTCGGTCGCGATGCTGTGCACGCCGTAGAACTGGCCCGGCTGCCGGCCGCCATCGCCGAAGCTGGTGAGCTCCTGCAGCGTCTGCCGATCGATGACGCGGACGATGTCGTTCATGCCGTCGGGTACGAAGATGTACTTCTGCTGCGGGTCCTTCGAGAACGCGATGTCCCACACCGCGCCGGAGCCCTTCGTGGTCTTCCCGAAGAATCCTTCCTTGACGAACTTGCCCTCGGGCGTGAAGACCTGCAGGCGATCGCCCACGCGGTCGCACACATAGATGAAGCGATCGACGGAGATGTCGGCGCAGTGCACCGGGTTGTAGAACTGCTGCGCCGGTTTGTTCGCGGGATCGTACGCGGGCAGCGGCGTGTCATCCGGCTTGTTGCCGTACGCGCCCCAGTACCGTTTCATCTTGCCGGTGTCGGCGTCGAGGACGGCGACCCGCTTGTTCAGATAGCCGTCGGCCACGTACGCCTCGTTCGCCTTCGGGTCCACGACGACCTTCGCGACGCGCCCGAAGTTCATCGGGTCGTTGCTGCCGCCGACAAATCCCGCGACCTGCCCTTCCTGGTTGCCCGCGCCCGCGCTGGCCTTGCGGCGCGCGCCCTTCTTCCCGATCTGCAGCAGGAACTTGCCGTCCTTGGTGAACTTCAGGATGTGGGAGTCGGGGCCGCCGTTGCCGCCAATCCAGACGTTGCCCTTGTGGTCGATGAAGATGCCGTGGTTGGAGTCGGGCCATTCGTAGCCCTGGCCGGGTCCGCCCCAATGACGCAGCAGGTTGCCATCCTGGTCGAACTCGAGCACCGGCGGCGCGCCGGCGCAGCATTCGCCCTGCTTGGTCTCGAGCGTCTTCTCGTTGTTGCCGAGCGTGGCGGAGCTGCGGTGGATGATCCAGACGTGATCGTCGGTGTCGACCCAGACACCGATGGTCGATCCGAGGATCCAGTGGTTCGGCAGCGGCTTGGGCCACAGCGGATCGACTTCGAATCGCGGCGCCTGGACGGCGCCTTTGCTTTGTGCCGCCGCGGAGCGGTCGAGCACGGCCTGCGAGATGCCGAGCGCGACGAGAAGGGCAACGACGCTCGCACCAAGGACCAGAGTCCGGTTCCCTGCCAGCTTCATCATTTGTCCGCCCTCCCCTTTCAGGCGGACCTGAAGGTCCGCCTCTACGATCGAACGTAGGGGCCGACCTTCCTTGCCCGCCGAAGCTCGGAGAGCGAAGGCGGGAGGCCGGCCTGATGTGAGGGCGGAAGATTGTCACGAGCGGCGCCGGGACGCAAGCAGATCTCGCGTCCCGGCGCACGGATTTGGCGGGGTTTATTCGCAGGATTCGGCGAGGCGCTTGATCGAGGAGCCCTGGAGCTCCCGGTCCGCGAGCATGCCCGTCACGCTGACGCGCTCGCCCACGTGGCCGGCCAGGTTCATCCGATGCCGGGCGTCAACCAGCTCGATGCTCTTCGAGCTCTTCTTCAGGAACCCGGACTTCCAGCTGCGCCCCTTCGGCGCGTTGTCGCCGGTCGTGTTCTTCAGCCGGAACGACTCGTTGTCCTGCTCGAGGCAACCCTCGACAGTGACGCGTTCCGCAACCGGCTCGGCCTTGGCCGCCTCGCCCGCCTGCGGGCGCGCTGCAGGCGCCGTAGCCGCTTTCTGTGCCTTCGCGGGCACGGTGTCGTTCGACGCCGCCGCCACCATGTTGGCCGGCGCGGCCGACGCAGCGCTTGTCGGTTCCGACGAACGCGCCGCGATCAGGATGGCGGTTCCCACGATGCACACCACGATGAGACCGATCGCCGCCGTACGGTTGCCGGTAAAGCGCATTGACTTCTTCGAGGCCATGAAGCCCTCCTCAGGGAGTTTCGACCGACGCTAGAGCGCAAACGGGGTGCCGGGGCGCGTGCCCGAGAGAAGTCTTCGTAACTGGCGGCAAATGCGTGATTTCGGAAGGGTGCGTTCGACTGCGGCGCGAAAGCGTGAAGGGGCGGACCCGCAATTTCGTGATCCACCCCCCAGTTCTCGTCCGTCGCCGGTTCGTTACAGGCGCGCCGTGGTGGCCGTCGTCTTCGATTGGAGCGCCGCCTTGACGCGCTGTGGCGTGAAGGGCCCTTCACGCAACCGCACGCCGACCGCGTCGAAGATGGCGTTGCCGATCGCGGCAAAGAGCGGCACGATGCCCGGCTCACCCGAACCGGACGCGGGACGCTCGGGCCGGTTGATCAACACGATGTCGACGTCGGGCACCCTGGCAAACGTGATGACCGGATACGTGCGCCAGTCCACCGTCTTGATGCCGGTCGCGTCCCACTTCACTTCCTCGATCAGCGCGCGGCTGACGCCCTGCATCACGTTGGCTTCGATCTGAAATTTCAACCCGTCGGGATTGATGATCAACCCGCAGTCGTGCCCCATCGTCATCTTCTTCACGGAGACGGCGCCGGTGGCGCGCTCGACCTCGACCTCCGCGATTGCGCAGACCAGCGTCGGGCCGCGCGAGATGAGCGCGATGCCGCGGCCAGCCGCTTTCGCGGTACCGGCCTCCGGGGAGGGTGACGCGCGTTCTCTCCACGCGGCCTGCTTCGCCGTCGCCTGCAGCAGCTCGGTCGCGCGCGGGTCGTTCGCCAGGTGGCGAAGCCGGAACTGGAGCGCGTCTACGCCGTACGCCGCGGCCACCTCGTCAACCATCGACTCGCTCGCGAACCATCCGGCAGGCTCGCCGGGCGAACGAAGCGGGTTGGTCCGCAGGGGGGTCGGGTCGTCCTGCGGCCACGGGACGTACGCCGCGGTGACCTTCTGATTCGGGATGTCGTACAGCTGCGCGACCGCGCCGGCGCCGACCGGGTTCGCGGGATACGGCGCCGTGTTCTTCTGACCGATCTGCCGCTCGCCGAGCTGCGGGGTTCCCTGCGCTTCGGTCCACGGGAACGTGCGCCCCGCGTACTCCCACGCAATCATCTTTCCCTGCGCGTCCGCGCCGACGCGCACGTGCATCAGCTGCTGCGGGCCCTTCGGTTCCCAGATGTGTTCGTCCGCGCGGCTCCACTGCACGCGGACCGGCTTGCCGACGGCGCGCGACAGCAGCACCGCATCCTCCGCGGCATCGTCTGACGTGAGGCGTCCGTAACAGCCGGCGTGCTCGACCCAGTTCACGATGACGCTGCGCTTCGGCAGGCCGAGCATGTCGGACACGCGATCGCGCGTGGTGAACGGACCCTGCGCGCCGGTCCAGATGGTCACGGTGCCGCCACCGGCGCCGTCGGCCTGCACGTCGGCGACCGCGCACGACGGCAGCATCATCGCGTGGTTCTGGAACGGCCAGTGATAGGCCGCTTCGAAGGTGCGGGCCGCCTGGGCGAACGCCGCGTCGGTGTTCCCTTTCGGCATCGGCCCGTTGTCGGCGAAGCTCTTCGTGGTGGTCAGGTACGCGTCCACCGCTTCGCGCGTCGCGGGCAGCGGCGCCGGCGTCGACCACGTCACCTTCAGGTTCTTCGCCGCCTGGATCGCGGCCCATTCCGTCTGCGCGACGACGCCGACGAAGGTGCCTTCCTGCACGACCTTGACGATCCCCTTGATGCCGGCGATCGAGCTCGCGTCCACGCGCAGCGGCTTCGAGATCGTCGTCGCGGGCCTGATCACGCGCCCGTGCAGCATGCCGGGCAGCTTCACGTCCGTGATGTAGGTGAAGGTCGCGGTCAGCTTCGCGGGAAGCTCGACGCGCCTCACCGAGGTGCCGACGACCTTGTACTCGGTGTACTTCTTCGGCGTGATCGCCGGCGCGACCTGCAGGCCGCCCTGCTGCCCGGTCACCGGGATCGTGATGTTGAACCTGCGTCCGCCGATCAACGCGCCGTACGACACGCTCTTCGACGGGTTCGCCGTGTCGCTGATGACCCCGTCGGTCACCGACAACCGTTCGACGGGCACATCGAGGCGCGTGGACGCCATCTTCAGCAGTTCGACGCGCGCCGCGGCCGTCGCCTGCCGCAGGTGCGGTCCGGCCGCCTGGAGGGTGTTGCTGCCCGCCGTGCGCCCCTGGTCCACCGTCTTCGCGGTGTGGCCCATCTGCATGTGCACGCGCGCGAACGGCACGTCGAGCTCGTCGGCCGCGATCTGCGCGAGCGCGGTCTCGATGCCGGTGCCGAGATCGACCTTGCCGGTCGAGACGATCACGGTGCCGTCCTCACGGATCGCCACCCACGAATCGAGCTGACGCGGGTCGAGATAGTCGGGGCTGCCGTACGGGTCGATGTGCGCGGTCGCCTGGCCGAACGCCTTCGACAACGGCGAGAGAATGCTGAAGCTGACGACGAGTGCGCCGCCCTTGAGGAGCTCGCGCCGCGTGAATGCCATTGGCTGCTCCTTCGCGCTACGCGCGCGCCTGAAGGGTGCGCGCCGCCCGCTTGATCGCGCGGATGACCCGCAGGTGGCTGCCGCAGCGGCAGAGCACGGGGTCGAGGGCGCGCTTGATGTCGGCGTCGCTCGGATTCGAGTTCTTGTCGAGCAGCACCTTCGCGGTCATCAGGATGCCGTTCATGCAGTAGCCGCACTGCGCGGCCTGCTCCTCGATGAACGCGGCCTGCAGCGGATGCGGCTTCTCGACCGTCCCGAGGCCGTCCAGCGTCAGGACGTTCCTGCTGCCGACGCTCGCGACCGGCATCGTGCACGATCGGACGGCGTTGCCGTCGACAACCACCGTGCAGGCGCCGCACTGGGCGAGGCCGCAGCCGAACCGCGGACCGTGCTGGTCGAGGTCGTTGCGGAGGACGTAGAGCAGTGGCGTGGTCGGATCGGTGTCCACGACGCGGGTCATTCCGTTGACTCTCAATGAGATCTGCGCCATGAAAACGTCCTTCGGTATCTGCCGGGTCCGCGGTCACCGGGCTTCAGATACTCCGCGGGACCCGGCCCACGTACGGCGGATGGTATACCAGAGCGGAACATCTGAGCCCTTGCAAACGTCGAAAATAGCCGTATAGAATCCTCTCCTCACGCCGGGGCGGCACCGTTGCACTTGGAGGCTGAAAATGCGGTCTAGATTAGGTCTTGCGGCGATTGTTTCGGTCCTGTTCGCGTTGCCGGCCGGAGCACACCACTCCCACGGCAACTATGTCGATTCCTTCACCGACATCTCGGGCGTGGTCAAGGAAGTGCACCTCCTGCTGCCGCACTCGTGGGTCTACCTCGAGGTGAAGGATCCGAAGGGCGGCGAGGCGCAGATCTGGGCGCTCGAAGCGACGGGCCGCAATGGCCTCGAGCGGATCGGCGTGTCGAAGGAATACCTCGCTGTTGGTGACACCATCAAGGCGCGCTGCCACGTGCTGCGCGACGGTTCCAACGGGTGCCTCCTCGGCTTCCTGAAGGCGAAGGACGGCACGATCAAGGATTGGGACGGCAACAACGCGGCGCTGCCGAAAGATTTCTAGGAAGTCGACCCGCCCCCGACAACCGACATCCGGCCGGGCGAATTCGCCCGGCCTTTTTCTTTCCTCCCATGGCACAACCTCGCGAACGCGGACCCTATTCGGCAATCGTCGACCGCCCGCCGCTGCCGCCGCTGCCCGGCGGCAACCGCATCATCTTCTGGACCATCGTCAACGTGGAGGTGTGGGACATCACGCGGCCGATGCCGCGCATGCTCCTGATGCCGCCGCAGGGACAGGTCCGGTTCCCCGACGTCGGCAACTGGGCGTGGCACGAGTACGGGAACCGCGTCGGCTTCTGGCGCTTCCACGAGCTGTTCGAGCGCCTCGGCATCAAGCCGTCGCTCTCGATCAACGGCCGCGTCTGCATCGACTATCCGCGCATCGCCGAGGCGACGGCGAAAGCGGGATGGGAGATGGTCGGCCACAGCTACGACCAGCAGCCGATTCACGTCGAGCACGAGCCGGAGCAGATGATCCAGAAGACGCTGGACATCCTCCAGAAGCACACGGGGCAGCGGCCGATCGGCTGGCTCAGCCCCGGCTTCGGCCAGACGTTCCAATCATCCGATTACCTGGCGGCCGCGGGCATCAAGTACACGTGCGAATACCCGTACGACGACGAGCCGACGCGCCTGTCGACCAAGGCCGGCCCGCTCGTCACGCTGCCGTACCCGATCGAGTGCCAGGACGTGACGACGCTCGCGGTGCAGACGCAGGAGGCCCCGTACTTCGCCCGGAAGTGCATCGACGCCTTCGATCAGCTGTACAAGGAAAGCGAGAAGCGGCCGAAGATCTTCTCGATCGCGATCCATCCGTATGCGGCCGGCCAGCCGCACGCGTTCAAGTACCTCGAGCAGATCTACGACCACGTCCTCAAGCAGAAGGGCGTGCTCGTCTGGAACGGGCGCGAGATGTACGAGCAGTGGTACTCGAAGAATCCCGAGAAGTTCGCCGGCCCGATGAAATAGGCGGACCTGAAGGTCCGCCTCTACGATCCTTTGGTCACGAAGGCTTTGGCGTAGAGGCGGACCTTCAGGTCCGCCTGGCATCATGACATTCCGCGTAGGCATCACGCGCGACACGCTTCGCGCCGACGGCTCTTCCATCTTCGACCCGCGCGCGCTCGAGATCCTCGACGCCGCGAAGCTGCCGTGGGAGTTCATCCCAGACAACGTCAAGGAGCTGACCTCCGCACACGGCGCGCAGTACGACGCGCTCTGCGTCCTCAACCCGAAGGTTCCGGCCGCCGTGGTGTCCGGTCCCGACCGGCGCGTGCAGATCGTCGCGCGAATGGGCGTCGGCTACGACAGCGTGGACGTCAAAGCCTGCACCGAGCACGGCATCGTCCTCACCAACACCCCCGACGGCGTACGCCGGCCCGTGGCCACGAGCATCCTCGCGTTGATGCTCGCGCTCTCGCACAAGCTCTTCACCAAGGACGCGCTGACACGCCACGGCCGCTGGGCCGAGACGACCAATCACATGGGCGTCGGGCTCACGGGCAGGACCATCGGCTCGATTGGTCTCGGCAACATCGGCGGCGAATTGTTCAGGCTTCTCGCCCCGCTCCAGATGGTGCATCTCGCCTTCGATCCGTATGCGAAGGCCGACGATGCGGCGAAGCTCGGGGTCCGGCTGGTGGACAAGGAAACCGTGTTCCGCGAGTCGGACTTTGTCTGCGTGAACACGCCGCTCACGCCGGAGACGCGCGGGTTCATCGGCGTGCGCGAGTTCTCCCTGATGAAGCCGACCGCCTTTTTCATCAACACGGCCCGCGGTCCGATCGTTGACGAGAAGGCGCTCTATGCGGCGCTCAGCGAACGGCGCATCGCCGGCGCCGCGATTGACGTATTCGAGCAGGAGCCGGTCGCGCAGGACAACCCCCTGCTGACGCTCGATACGGTCATCGTCACCCCTCATTCGGTCTGCTGGACGGACGAATTCTTCCGGAACAAGGCTGAAAGCGCGTTTCGCTCGGTCGTTGCCGT
>Ga0137409_10003182_pt1 | contig 17436 bp, 18 predicted proteins | sample CZODoug1_16funga_FD_122059 | JGI IMG/M metagenome (GOLD analysis project Ga0137409, IMG submission 122059) | Vadose zone soil fungal communities from Angelo Coast Range Reserve, California, USA - CZODoug1_16fungal (Hybrid Assembly) | ecosystem: Environmental > Terrestrial > Soil > Vadose zone... | reverse complement strand
TAGGAGTCTGCGGCTCTCACATCAGCGCGAAGCCCAAAGAAGAATTCCGTCGCAGAAGACCTATGGGACTCTTCTTAAAGCCGGCATCCAGCGCTTGTTGACAGAATCTTCTCTGTTCGAGCCATAGAAGCCCGCCGACGTGCGTAGGCGCGGCCGACTCGTAGAACGAACACGATACCGAGGATCACCGCGTAGCGCGGCGCGCGCAGCGTCAGAGGCCAGTAGGTGTGCAGGACACTGGCGACGGCCGCTGGATAGGCGAGCCGGTGCAGCGCCTGCCAGCGGCGTCCGCCAAGACGTCGGATCATGCCGACGGTGGACGTGGCCGCCAGCGGAGCCATCAACACGAGCGCGACGAGCCCGATGGCGAAAAACGGACGCAGCAGATCCACGCCGATCGCCGACAGCGTATGCGCCGTCGCGATCAAAGGCCGCGCGCGGACCCACGCATCCAGTCCCGCAAGGCGATCGAACAACACGTAGGCGGCGGTGTGCACCGTGGCGTAGAAAAACCCGAAGAGCCCGAACATTCGTCGGAACTTCACGACCGAATGCCAGCCTGTCAACCACCGAAGCGGTGTGATGGCCAGCGTGAGACAGAGAAAGCGCAGCGACCAGAATCCGCTGCTTCTGACGATCGCATTGAAGGGGTTGGCGTTGAGCTGGTCTGTGAGCACGTCCCACAACAGGAACGCGACAGGGCTGAGGCTCGCCGCGAAGACAACCGATTTCAGGATTCGAATCACGCGATCGGACAGCGGCCCGACCAATCTACCTCTCCTTAGGGTCTCTTTGTTCGTTTTGACGCGCATGTCGGCTCGCGAAAGCAAAATTTACGAACCGGACTTCTGGGTCCGAACTTCCAGAAGTAACTGTCAAACCGCAAACTTCAACTCGACGCTGATTTTCGCAAACTTGTGAGATTCAAGCGCCGTTCCGCTACTAGTTAGGGCCGGCTGGTCGTCGACAGCCGTGAATCTCGATTCCCATGAATGCGTCAATCGTTAGAGCCGGAGCCGGCCAAACCCAGAAAGACGAGAATCGCCCGATTAAGCCGCACCACGTCTTCGTCATCAAGACGGCCGACAAGACGGCCGACGCGAGACCCAATCTTGGTCTTGGGTACAGTAGTGATCGTATCCACCATCAAACGGCATGGAGCACGCAGACCGTTTCCTTCGGTCGGGACGATAGGCAGTCGGAAAAGCGGGGCCTCTGTCGGGTCCGTTGTGAACGCGCAGATTGTGATCGAGGCCGTGGCGTCGAAGCGGTCATCCTGCAAGATAACGGTCGGCCGAGGTTTGCCCGCGTCGTTTTTGCCACCTGAAACAGTCCAGATCTCACCGCGCCTCATTCCTCGCCCCAGTTCGAGATGGCGTCAATAAAATCTTGATCCTTCTTCGCATAACGGCTCTTGGCTACAGCCTGCGACTGCCTGTGCGCCTCTAGGGCGAAATCTCTTGAGCGAACATCGGGCACCCAGATTTGAATCGGTCGCAGTCCCTGCTGGCGTAGCCGATTACGGTGGGCTGCGACCTTATCGCGCGTCGCCTTTAGACCCTTTGGGGTTGACATAAGCCCTCACATTAACGCGGTTACATGTAACCTGTCACAAGGACCCGGCTATTCGTAGTGGAAACCGTCACAACGAATGCCACGTCGGGATTTGAAAGAGCACCATGACGGTCATCGTTTGATCAGCCGGAAATACGCTGAGCGTCACATAAGCGGCAGCATCTAAAACTTCCGAATAATGAATTGTTAGATGGGTGTTAGACAGGAGCCAAAAATCGGCTCCATTTTTGTTGCTATGTTGTTGATGCGCCCGAGACGACTCGAACGTCCGACCTTTGGTTTCGGAGACCAACGCTCTATCCAATCTGAGCTACGGGCGCGCGGATTCATTCTAACGCATCAACTTTGGGTGGGGACTGCATTTCTTTCCGATCGTTTGGAAAAAATTGGGGTTAGAACACGAAGTTGTAGCCGGGATCGAGTGACACTTCGACGGCAGAGGCGAGCATGAACTCGCGGATCAAAAACGGGTTTGTCCGGTTCTTGAAAACGGCGTTTCGGAACACTTCGAATCCGTGTTCGATGCCTGCGGATTCGTCGATGTCGATGTCTGCAGCAAGTTCGCCTGTAGCCAGGCTGCGCATGAAGGTCACCTGGAGGTTGGCATGCGCGTCTCTGCTCTTGAAGCTGTCCTCGCGCTGAAAGTTCGCAAGAGGCTTGTGCAGTGTATCCGGCGCCGACTTGAATTTTGGGCTTTTCTGCAGTGCATCACGCATCCTGGGATCGACGGTGGCAAAGAAGCGATCCTGGCGGCAAACCCTTAGCGTTTGTACGAACCGGACACATCCATCTGTCGTTTCTTTGTGAGAGGTCTTTGCGTATATGTTCAGCAGGCTGGCTTTGCGAAGGGCGCCCAGCGCGTCGTAAAGGGCCGCAGCGGATTTATGAACCAGGTCCCGATCTTCAGCGACTGGTGCTTCCATTTGAGCCTTCGTCAAGAGCGATCGAAGCGGCGCCGGGAGGTCTGCAAATTCGGGAGCCGCAATGTCCCGAATCGCTTTGGGATCGGCCCAGAATAGTACCGGCTCGCTGGCTATGTTGTCGCGTTTTTCGAAGACCATCTGAAAGAAGGAGAATGGTTTGAAATGTTCGCCGTCCACCGTAACTGCATAGAGCGTGCCGGGACCGCCACGGCACTGTATGCCGGTGACTGACAGCATATCCGTGCCATCCAGGGAGGCCCTGGCCGTCATTGCCGTTCCACCGGCACTCGAAGCGTGGGGCGCAAAATCGATGGTCACCTTGTCTTCGACAGGTTCACGACGCAGATCTGTGATCGTTAAAAGAAGACTTCCTCGTGGCATCGCCGCGAAGAGTAACAGACGCTGCTTGGTGTGGAAAAACGAAAAACTTGGAAAAACTCGGCGCGGCCTGCGCCCTCTGCGTCAATTGCAGAGGAGGGACGACGAGTTAATGATAAGGCCGCGAAAGCGGGCCGACAGCTTCAGGCTGCCTTGTCGCTTTGCCGCTGGTCAGACGGCTCGATCAGCGTCACAAGTTTCCAGCCGGCCGGCAGCTTATGCTTGTGACACAACGGAAAAAGTGCCCCCTTCACAAGCACAATCTCCGCCCCACAGCAGGTACTCTTGTAGATAGCGAATTGGTTGTTTTGCTCTCCAGATTTGGGCACGACTAAGAAAGGTGCAATGTGCTTACCAATCAGCATTTTCTTACAAACATATTACTTTACAAGCCTGACACCGGTGGAAACAGGTATGCTGCCGGGTTTTTTTCCTTAGACATATCCCACTTTTGTCCTGACGTGGTACTGGAATTCCCTCTCTTTGGCTCTAACTGAGCAGACCTCGCAGCATCCAGGCGGTCTTTTTCGTGAACCTGCATCCTTTTAGTCAAAAGATCCGTGGTGACCTGGTCGTGAATGCGCTTCGCCAGAGGATAAACGGTGCGGGCCGTCCGGATTACCACCTCCTGTCCTTCCACCAGCTGATGGATCATTTGCTCCGCTGGGGGATGCCTCGTTCTTCCCTGATGGAACTCCTGGCCGCAAAGTCGGTATAGGTACCCGGGGCGGGAAGTCCGAGCGCGCGAACATGAGATGCAGAGTCTGGAACATCGGCCCGGTGCGCAACGGGATAGATCCAGGCGATTAATGCTAGCCAGGTGATAGGATCGGGTTATGAATATTTCTTCGCTGACGCTGCGTGATCTGGAATACCTGGTGGCTGTGGCCGATCAGCAGCATTTTGGAAAAGCGGCCGAGTCGTGCAACGTAAGCCAGCCCGCTTTGAGCGCGCAGATCCGGAAGGTCGAAGACTTTCTGGGGTTGCAGCTTTTTGAGCGATCCAACCGGAGCGTTGTGATAACGCCGGCCGGGGAACTGGTCGCACGCCAGGCCCGGGTGGTTCTGGAGGAGGCCCGGAAGATCTTGACGCTGGCGCAGGCGACAAACCGGCCGCTTTCGGGTTCGTTTCGGCTCGGTGCGATCGCGACGCTCGGGCCCTATCTGATGCCGTATCTTTTGGAAGGGCTGCGAAAACGCTTTCCGAAACTGGAGTTGCTGATGAAGGAAGGTCTCACGGACCATCTGATCGCAGATCTTCGGACGGGCGCCCTCGATGCCGTTCTGGCAGCGCCGACCTTCGCGGACGATGGGCTAAAACTGATACCGCTGTTTCATGAACCGTTCCTGCTTGCCGCGCCGAAAGCTCATGAACTGGCGTCGAAGGAGCCGCTGCGCGTGAAGGACCTCCATTCCGAAGACATGGTTCTGCTCGAAGACGGACATTGCCTGCGCGATCAAATCGTCGAAGTATGTCCGTCGAACCGGCGTGGAAACTTTCGAGAGTTCCAGGCCACCAGCCTCGAAACGCTGCGGCACCTCGTCGCGTCCGGCTTTGGGTACACTCTGATTCCGCGGCTCGCAATTGCAACCCACGATCGTTTGAGGAACCTGGTGAGCTATCGGCAATTTGCGGGCAAGCGTGTGGGTCGCGAGATCGTGCTGGTTTGCCGCGAACGCTTCGGACGCATGGCGGACATCGATGCGCTCGCGGCTTTCATTCGCGAAAACCTTCCCGATGGCGTGACGCGGCTCTGATGGTTTGCTAGGATTACCGGCCATGGTCGGGCAGACGGTTTCTCACTATCGCATTCTCGAACAGTTGGGCGCGGGAGGCATGGGTGTTGTCTACAAGGCCGAAGACATCCGGCTGGGCCGGCCCGTCGCCATGAAGTTCCTGCCGGAGGAGTGGTCGAAGAATCCGCAGGCGCTCGAGCGATTCCGTATCGAAGCTCGCGCCGCCTCGGCACTCAACCATCCGCAAATCTGCACGATTTACGACATCGGAGAGCACAACGGCCGGCCGTTTATCGTCATGGAATTTCTCGACGGACAGACCTTGAAGGCGCGAATCAACGGCCGGGCGATGGACATGAGAGAGGTGCTGGAAATCGGGATCCAGCTTGCGAGCGCGCTGGAGGCCGCGCATGCCAAAGGAATCATTCACCGCGACATCAAACCCGCCAACATCTTCATCACGAACCAGGGCCAGTCCAAGATCCTGGATTTCGGCCTTGCGAAGCTGGCTCCACAGGGATCCGTCGGCACGGACGTTTCGACCACTGCGGGAAACGAGGTCACCTCGCCGGGTGCGACGGTCGGAACCGTTGCGTACATGTCGCCCGAGCAGGCGCGTGCCGAAGAGGTCGATGCGAGAACGGATCTTTTCTCGCTTGGCCTGGTCCTGTACGAAATGTCAACCGGCGCTCAGGCTTTCGCAGGTCCCAGCGCTGCGCTGGTCTACGACGCGATTCTCAATCGAAAACCGCGGCCGCCGGCACGGCTGAATCCGTCGCTGCCCCTCGATCTCGACCGGAGCCTCGATAAAGCTCTGGAGAAGGAACGCCGCTTCCGATACCAGCAGGCTTCGGACTTACGCGCGGACCTCGAGCGGCTGCGACGGGACCTGTCCTCGGGCGCTCATGTTCTCGAAGCCCGCGTTGTCCAATCAGAAGACGTTGGGCACGGAAGAGAAGGTGAAGTCGGCGGCCGAAGTCCGAAGGTGGCATTTCTGCTCGGCTGGATTCCAGGAGTTGGAGCACTCTACAACGCCGAGTACAAGAAGGCTGCCATTCATGTCGGCATTTTCTTTCTTCTCTCGATTCTTCGAAGCATTGCGGGACTGCCCGCCATCCGCTTTCTGCCTTTCCGTGAAATTTTTCAGTTTCTGACATTCATTTTCTTCGTCTATATGGCTTTCGACAGCTATCACACCGCGAAGAAGAGAAAACTGAGCGGAAAGTAAAGAGGAAGCGCGCCCGGAGGGAGTCGAACCCCCGACCTACGGATTCGAAGTCCGGCGCTCTATCCAGCTGAGCTACGGGCGCGTGGTTTCATTGTAACAGACGTGGTACCTTATGAAGTTCTACAGGTAACGGAGCGGTATTCATGCGAAACATGGTCATTATTGGATCCGGGCCGGCAGGCCTGACGGCCGCCATTTATGCGGCGCGAGCCAACCTGCAGCCGCTCCTCATAGAAGGGAAGGAACCGGGAGGGCAGCTAACGCTGACGACACTGGTTGAAAACTATCCAGGATTTGCGGACGGCATCATGGGCCCACAGCTCATGGAGGATATGCGGAAGCAGGCGCAGCGGTTCGGGGCCGAGGTGGTGAACGGTTACGTTCACGCGGTCAAGCTGACCGAACAGCCTTTTCGGGTTTACTACGGAGAAGAAGAGATTGTCGCAAAGACCGTCGTTATTTCCACCGGTTCCTCCGCCAAGCTCATCGGCCTCGAGTCGGAAATGCAATTGATGGGGCATGGCGTGTCCACCTGTGCCACATGCGACGGATTCTTCTATCGGGGAAAGGAGATCGCCGTGGTCGGCGGCGGCGACTCGGCGATGGAAGAGGCGACGTTCCTCACCAAGTTCGCGACCAGGGTTTCTGTCATCCACAGGCGTGACGTACTCCGGGCTTCGAAGATCATGCAGGCCCGCGCTCAGCGGAATCCGAAGATTCACTTCATTTGGAACTCAGTTGTCGAAGAAGTGCTGGGCAGTCGCGAGACGGGTGTGAGCGCCCTTCAGTTGAAAGACATCAAAACTCAGCAGCTCTCCCGGCTGAAGGTGGACGGGCTTTTTGTGGCGATTGGTCACAATCCGAATACCGAAATCTTCCGAGGCCAGATCGACCTCGACGACCGCGGCTACATCATCACCCGGCCGGATTCCACCCGCACCAACATCTCCGGCGTCTTTGCCTGCGGAGATGTCCAGGATCCGGTGTTCCGCCAGGCCATCACTGCCGCCGGCAGCGGCTGCATGGCCGCGATGGAGTCCGAACGCTGGCTCGAGCATTAGGCATCGGGCGTGGGGGGACCGGCCAATGCCATTCAAGGAGGCCGCCAAGCGGTGTACAAACTACGGCTGGCCGGTGGGCCCGACGCTAATAATTTATGGAAGAGCGGATTTTCACACTAACTGAAGCGCAGGCCCTGATTCCGCAGCTTCGGTCGGTTCTCGAGGAGATCAACGAAGAGTGGAACCGGATCCGGGAGCTTCATCCGGAGATTCAGAAGGCGCGCGACAATGCACCGTTCGACGGTTTCAGCAAGTTTGGGGTCACCTACGTCGAAGCGGTTTCACACTTGATGGTCTTGATGCATCAGATCAAGGAAATGGGGGTTTTGCTCAAGGACGTAGACAAGGGCCTGTGCGACTTTCCGTATATGCGGCAGGGCCGCGTCGTCTACCTTTGTTGGCAGCTTGGCGAGGAGGACATCCAGTACTGGCACGACATCGAAGCTGGGTTTGCGGGGCGCGAGCCGCTGGACGAAACGGACCGTTCGTGACTCAAATGGACAAAATCTTTATCTCCGGAATTGACTGTGTGACCGCGATCGGCGTCACTCCCGAAGAACGCACGATGAAGCAGCGGCTCTCTATTGATGTGGAAATCTGGACCGACAGTGCCCGAGCCGCGCAGTCCGACTCGCTTAAGGATGCCCTGGATTATTCCAGGATAGCGGGCGTCGCCAGGGACGTCTGCCGGAGTCGCGACTTCCATCTTATCGAAACGGTCGCCGAGCTTCTGGCCAGCCGGATCCTTGCGGACTTTGCGACTCCCCAGGTCCGCGTGCTTGTCCGGAAACTCTCGCCGGTACTGGAACCGCACGTAAATCACGTCTCAATCGAGATCGTCCGTTCCCGCTAATCCACTCTAAAATTTGGCCTTGTGCCAGATTTCTGTTGAAGATCTCAAATTTTTTGCAGTATCCTTACCCCTCGCTTTACCGCGTCTTTCGTATTCACGCACACATAGTAATCGCGCCATCTCAAAAGGAGGTACCTTGTCTAGTCTGGAAAAAACAGCGGTCGAAACTCCCAGCGCCGAGTATCTTTCTCGAAACGACGTCAAAGCCAAGTTGAGCATACGCGTCATGAAGTACCTGGATGCTGCCGCTTGCTACGGCGCAGGCATTGCCTTCGATACGATCCAGTTTTTCAACCGATTCAATCCAGCCCCCTCCTTCACGCCAAAGTGGACCGAAAAGCCCCTGCTGAAGTCCTGGCAGAAGACCAAGCCGGTTCTGGGCTGGCCACGGCAAACCGATTCCCTTTGTCCCCAATGCGTTAAGGAAGCCCGCGAGAAGATTTTGAGCGGCACCGACGATTGGACCACGCTTCTCCATGAAAAAGTCGGCGAAGTGAAGGCCAATATCATCGAGCGCGACGGCCAGGTATGGATGGTCAAGGATTGCCCTCAGCACGGCAGGACCGAAGATCTGATGGCGATCGATGTGAAGTTCCTCGAGTGGATCGAGCAGAACTTCCCCGGACGTGATATCTCCGCGCACAACGACACCGACCTGCACAATCACGGCAGCAGCACGATCAAGCACGGCCGGGGAGCCGTCCTTACGGTAGACCTGACGAACCGATGCAACATGATGTGCGACCCATGCTTCATGGACGCCAACCAGGTGGGCTACGTTCACGAACTGACCTGGCCCGACATCCAGGAGATCATGGATAACGCCCTTCGGATCAAACCCCGGCGGCAGATGTCGATTCAGTTCTCCGGTGGCGAGCCAACTCTGTCACCGTATTTCCTCGATGCGGTTGCCTACTCCCGCAAGATCGGCTACACGAGCGTGCAGGCTGCGACCAACGGCATCGAGTTCGCCAAGAGTAAGGAGTTCGCAAGGAAGGCAGCCGCAGCCGGGCTGCGGTTCGTCTACCTCCAGTTCGACGGCATCGGCAACGACGCGAACAGCCACCGCCAGATCGGCAACCTGTTCGATGTGAAGCTGCGTGCCATCAACAACCTTCACGAAGCCGGTGTCGAGATCGTGCTGGTTGTCACGCTGGTAAATGGGGTCAATAACGACCAGGTCGGGTCCATAATCCGGTTCGCCATGGACAACCCCAAGAAGATCGCCTTCATCGCTTTCCAGCCCGTTTCGTTTACGGGCCGCGACGAGGACATCACACCCGAACGCCGGCTGCGTCAGCGCTACACGCTCTCGCACCTTGCCAATGATGTGAAGGGGCAGGTCGGTATCACCGAACCTACACGCGACTGGTTCCCGCTTTCATTAATGGGCGCGTTCGCGGATTTCGCGGATCTCGTCCACGGGCCCGGTGCGGATTGGGGCCAGGTGAGCTGCGGTTGCCATCCGAACTGCGGCGTAGGAACGGCTCTGATGATCAACAAAGAGACGAAAGAATTTGCGCCGGTTCCGCAGTTCCTGAACATTCCCGGCATCGTGAGCGACATGCAGAAGATCACGGACGCCGGACGCGGAAAGTGGTTTTCCAACACAATGATGGGTCTGGCGCTCCTGAAGAACTACAACCCCTTCAGTGGCCCGCCAAGCCTGACGCTGTTCGACATCTTCAAGAAATTCGACAAATCGTTTGGTCTGTCCGGCAAGAACTACGGCAAGGTTACCGGCGACCGGACGGTGGAAGACATCCAGAAGCGCCGTCAGGATCCCTGGAACTTCCTGTTCGTGGCTGGAATGTGGTTCCAGGACCTGTTCAACTATGACTTCCGCCGCACCGAGATGTGCATCATTCCTTACGCGACGCAGATCGGTGAAATCTCATTCTGTGCCTACAACACTGGAATCGGCTGGAGGAAGATCATCGAGAACATGTACAAGACCGCGACGGTTGCCGAGTGGAACAAGAAGAACGGCAAGCATGCTGTCTACGCCGCCGGCCACAGCGTTCCTTTGGACAACTTCGACCACACCCTCATCCTGAATCCTGGGGACGTCGCTCGCGTCCGCGCTCACGGCGAAGAGCCGGAGACGGCAGCCGAAGAAGAACGGCTTGCCCGTCAGAAAGCGCGCGAGGCTCAGAAGATGAAGCAGATGACGGATGAACTGACGTTCGGAAAGAATCTGGGTTCGACTGAGAAGACGGAGTTGGTGAAGATCGAACTGGCCAACCGGCGGTAACAACGGAAAACGAAACGCGGGCTAAAGCCCGCGACTACATTAGGCGGTAACGTAACATGGTTCCCAATGTAGTCGCGGGCTTTAGCCCGCGTTTTTCTGTTGTTAAATCCCTAGCGCTTTGCGCCCCGCCTCCGATATCCGCTGAGGTGACCAGGCCGGTTCCCAGACAATTTCCACCCTGGGATTCGGAAAGCCGGCGTCTTCGAGCTTGATCTTGACGTCTTCCGCGATCACCGCGCCCGAGGGGCACGCCGCCGACGTCATCGACATTTTGACATTCACGGTATCGGAAGTGGCCTTGACTTCGTAGACCAACCCAAGGTCCACGACGTTCAGGGGAATCTCCGGGTCGTAGCATTCCTTCAATACCTCGTAAACCAGGTCTTCCTGCGTCATCGCGGCAAGCCGCGGATCCCGGGCCTTTGCGGCAAGAGCCTCAGCCACCGTGGATTCCAAGGCCTTCGTCGACTCGGCATAGACCCTGGCGTCCTGCGCCTGCTCTTCAACAGAGAACGAACGGGTGACCCTGGACTGGCGCCTGACAGCTAAAGCTACGCCTGTGATTACAAGGGCAGATATGAGAAGGACGAGGTAGGTCCACACGACATAGATTTTCACCGCTAAGGGGCTGTGTTTCAAGACTATAATTTTTATGTATAATGTTCGCTTGCACCAACGGCCCAATTCTGAACATCACCGATCCAAAAGGGGTTAAGAGAATATGGCTTCTGCGCTCGTGAAAGCTCTAGATCAACCCACCGTTGAAGTGGCAACCGGAACTTACAAAGTGGCCAGCTCCCTTGCCAAGGTCCAAACCAACGAACGCGAAGAGCTGTGCAATCTGACCAAGATGGTCCGGGATTTTGTGAGATCGGCCGGGATCAAAGCCGGTTCTGTGATCGTTTCCTCGTTGCATACAACGAGCGCAATCTTCATCAACGAGTGGCAGGAAGCCCTGATCCACGACGTCAAAGCCTATCTGTCCGCCGCTGTGAGGAAGGACGATTATTATCGCCACAACGATCCGGCCTGGTCGGACTGCGACCGGCACAATGCCGATTCGCACCTGCGGACCCTGTTGCTGGGCATGTCCCTGACCCTGCAGATTGCCGAGGGCGACGTCGTGCTGGGTGAATGGCAAAGTATTATAATGGCGGAGTTTGATGGGCCGCGCGAACGGTCTATTCGCCTGCAGGCGATGGGAATCGCAGCCGAGTAAGTAAAAAGGATGAGCGGCTGCGAATGCAAGCCCGATAGGGCGCAGCCAGTAAAGAGGATGAGCGGCTGCGAATGCAAGCCCGATAGGGCGCAGCCAGTAAATAGAAGGAGGCAATAAAAAATGCCGGTACTGTTAACGAAGAAAGCAGAAGAGAAAGTCAAAGAGATCCTTTCCGAGCAGCCCGAACCCTACGCCGGCCTGAGGATTCAGGTGGTTGGAGGAGGTTGTTCCGGCTTTCAATATCGCATGGGTTTCGATAAGAACTTTAGTGACCAGAGTGATGCCATCTTCGAATTCGATGGCCTGAAGGTGTTCATCGACAAGGCGAGTCTTCTTTATATGGAAGGGGCTGAGGTTGATTACGTCGAAGGGTTGCACGGAGCAGGCTTCAAGTTCAGCAATCCGAACTCGACCGGCTCCTGCGGTTGCGGTAGTTCGTTTAGCGTCTAACCACAATTCAACGGGGGAGCTGTAAGTCGCTGAGAGGATCCATCTGGGATCGACCCCTAACACCTGATTCGGATAATGCCGACGAAGGGAGCGTAAGATGAGCACTTCCAAACTCGAATTCAAGGATTCCGCCTACCTCGATACTGCACTTCCTGCCAGCGAACGCGTTTACGTTGAAGGCCAGATTTACCCGTCAGTACGGGTGCCCCTGCGCGAAATCTCGGTGAAGGACGGCTCGCACCTCCGCGTGTACGACACTCGTGGACCGTGGGGCGATCCACGCCAGGTCTGCGATGTACGCCACGGGCTTCCTGCCCTGCGGCAGCCATGGATCAACGAGCGTGGCGATACGGTGGAGTACGAAGGCAGAGAGATTCGTCCTGAAGACAATGGTTTTCTCAGCTTCAACCACGCAGCGCAGAGCGAGGGCCGAATGCGGCTGGAGTCGTTTCCCGGACTGCGGCGCAGGCCGCGGAAAGCCGCCGCAGGCAAGGCCGTAACGCAGTTGCATTATGCCCGGCAGGGAATCGTCACGCCTGAGATGGAGTTCATTGCCATCCGTGAGAACCTCGGAAGGCAGCAGGCCTACGAGGCGTCTGAAGGCAATCGGTCGGATCTTCATTTCCAGCACAAGGGTGAATCCTTTGGCGCCGCCATTCCGAAATACATCACGCCGGAATTCGTTCGCGATGAAATTGCCCGGGGGCGGGCAATCATTCCGTCGAACATCAATCACCCGGAATCGGAGCCGATGATCATCGGGAGAAACTTCCTCGTGAAGATCAACTCGAATATCGGCAACAGCGCGTTATCCAGCTCGATCGAAGAAGAAGTCGAGAAGATGCGGTGGAGTATCACCTGGGGCGCCGATACGGTAATGGACCTCTCGACCGGCCGCAACATTCACGAGACTCGGGAATGGATTTTGCGAAACTCGCCCGTGCCGATCGGAACTGTGCCCATCTACCAGGCACTCGAAAAAGCCGGCGGCAGGCCGGAGGAACTGACCTGGGAGATGTATCGCGACACGCTCATCGAGCAGGCCGAGCAGGGCGTGGACTACTTCACAATCCATGCCGGCGTCCTGCTGCGATACATCCCGTGGACTGTCAAGCGAAGAACCGGGATCGTCAGCCGCGGCGGTTCGATCCTGGCCAAATGGTGTCTGTCCCACCATCAGGAGAACTTCACCTATACGCACTTCGAAGAGATCTGCGAAATCATGCGCGCCTACGACATCTCGTTCAGTCTCGGTGACGGGCTGCGGCCGGGCTCGATCGCAGATGCCAACGATGAGGCCCAGCTCGGTGAGCTGGCCACTCTCGGCGAACTGACCAAGATTGCCTGGAAGCACGATTGCCAGGTGATGATCGAAGGGCCCGGCCATGTTCCGATGCATCTCATCAAAGAGAACATGGACCTTCAGCTCAAGCTCACACACGAAGCTCCTTTCTACACGCTCGGTCCGCTCACAACCGACATCGCTCCAGGCTACGATCACATCACGAGCGCGATCGGCGCCGCGATGATCGGCTGGTACGGAACCGCGATGCTCTGCTATGTCACCCCGAAGGAGCACCTCGGCCTGCCGAACCACAAAGACGTGAAAGACGGCGTCATCGCCTACAAGATCGCGGCCCACGCCGCCGACCTTGCCAAGGGCCATCCCGGCGCTCAGGAGCGCGACAACGCGCTCAGCAAGGCCCGGTTCGAATTCCGCTGGGAGGATCAGTTCAACCTCAGCCTCGATCCTACAACCGCCAAGGATTTCCATGACGAAACGCTTCCTCAGGACGGCGCCAAGCTCGCACACTTCTGCAGCATGTGCGGTCCGCAATTCTGCTCCATGAAGATTACCGAGGAAGTAAAGGAAGCGATGGACCAGAAGAGCCTGGAATTCCTGAATTCCGGCGCCGACATCTACATCAAGCAGTAATTGAATTACAATGCGCCCATGCTGACGCGTGGGCGCATGCTGTATTTCGCACTGGCTCTGCTCTTCGCGATTTCCCTGACCTGCCGCATCCGCGAAATCATCGATCGCGTCGACCTGGTGTTCCATGGGACTGAACGCGCGAAGAGCCCGTTCAGCATGAATGTGCCGGGAGTTGAAATTACCGGCGTCGAACCCGAAGCGGCGGCAGCAGGGATTCGAAAGGGAGACACGCTGCTGGCTTTTGCGGAGAGGCCGTATCGCGGCGCGCTCGATTTCTATATCCCGCTGCGCGAGGCCCGGCCGGGCGACCGCTTGAATGTTCAGGTTCGGCTGGCGGATGGATCGGTCAGGAATTCGTCGATCGAAGTGCAACCTTTCAGAGTCACTCTGCCGGCCGTGGAAATCATTCAAGAAGTTGCGGGCATCGTCATGCCGGCGTTCTGCATGCTGCTGGGTTTTTGGGTGGCGGCTGTGCGCATCCGTGACCTCCGGGCCTGGATATTGCTGGCGATGATGATTTCCTTCGGCGAGACGGTCGGCGGTCTCTTCCGAAGCATGTTCGGTCACGACGACTTTTTTCAGCCCGCCTGGCGTGACTGTTTCTGTCGTTTTCGTTCCAGCTGCCGGTTTGCTCGGCTCAGATTTTGCAACTTGCTGCTTACCGTGAACGTCAATGATTAGCCGCGAGGGATTAGAAAGCAGAAAAGTGCTGTACTCAGAAAGACTGTCCACTTCCAGCACGACACGTGTGCGGTCTGCCTGAAACTGACCTACGCGGATTTGCTTCAGGAAGCCATCGTTCACATCAAAACTCTTGCCTACAAGGGTCGAGGCCAGCTTCGTGCCGTCGGCTGGTTCGGCGACTTTATCAAAGACCATCGCCTGAACCGGCAGGTTAGCTGACTTAAACGCGGGAAGCAGGCGTTCGCGCAGAAATTCGACGGCTTTTTTGAAGCGACTTGTGTCCGGCTCTTCTAAAGCCATGCTTTCGCTGCGGTCCACAAGTAACGCAACGGATCTTGCGGCCGCCGATGGCGGTTCTTTGGTAATCCAAACCGGCCGGGCAGCAAGAAACGCCAAAAGCAAAAATGTCAAAGCCCGCAGCAGAATCAGTGAAAAAATCTGTGGCCTTTGAAGTCCTCGCTCTCCATGACGCCACAACGACAAAGCCAAAGCGCCGGTCAACGGGATTGCCACGAGCCAGCCCAGAGGAAATTCGAAGATTATCGCCGCCATCATACCCAGCGTCCTCACTTCTCAGACAGTTTCTGGAAATATTTTTGGATGCGGCCGCGGTATGCTGGCGGAAGGCGTGTCGGGTCGATATTGGTAACGTCCGGCTTATCCTCTTTCTTTGCGAGATGATCGCTCGTTTCGACTGAAAAATGCTGAAGCTGATCCATCAACTTCTTTAGACTTTCGGCGTCCAGAACATTGGTTTGCAACATCTGGTTCATTGAGAGCAGGATCTGATTGCCACGATCGTTATTGCCGTACTGTTCGCGGAGGCCAAGTTGGAGATTGTAAAGCGCTTCCTGGCCCTGCTTTTTTTGGTTCTCCTTCGGGATTTGATTCGATTTCTCGAGCTGTTTGATCAAACTGTCGAGTTCGGCCATTCCCATTCCGAAATTATCCTGCGCACCTGATTTGAGCGCATCAGATTTCTGGGCCATTTGCATCGCACCCGGTTCGCTGGCGCCAAACGCTTTGCTGACTTTGCCAAGCCCGTCTCTGGCTTGAGCGGCTTGCCCCCGTTTGGCGGGTTCATCGCCAGACGCCATTTGGAGTTGGTTTAATTTGGCGTCGAGATCTACCTTGTTCGTGCCGCTCAACGCGTCGCGCAGCGGATCTCCAAAAGCATCGCGAGTCGGCTCTTGTTCCGCCACGCGCTTGAGTTGATTGAGCGTTTCACGAGCTTCACTTGCCGTCTTTTGCAAATCGTTATCGGAAATACTGTTCGTTCCTTCCGCATATTGTGCAAAAGCTTTTCCTTGCTGATCCAGCATTTGCTTCAATTTGTAAGCATCAGCAAGCTGCTGTGTTGCCGAACGAGCGACCATTGCCTGGCCCAATTTCTCAAGGCCTTCGCTGGCCTCTTGCGCGGTCTTCGCAGCATCAGCAGATTTATTTTGCAGCGAATCTGCCGCTTTGGACATCGCTTTCTCAGCAGCCTGAGATTCGGAATCTGCACCGTTGAATGCCTGCGGGTGTTGTTGCTTGAATTCTTCGAGTAACTTTTCCAACTGCCGTTCCTCACTCGCGAGTTTGGAATATGTCCCCGGGGATTGGGTTTTGGCCCGGCTTTCGAGGCTTTGCTGTTGCTCGACAGCTTTCTGAACAAATTGCTGAGCTGCTTTGGCCTCGTTGCGAAATTCCGCCATCTGGTTGAGTCTCTTGGAAGCATCGGCGACAGGTGATTGCTCCTCGCCTTTTGACTCCTCGAAATCACTTGATTTTTCACTAACAGCCTTTTGGAAAACCTTTCGCGCCGCGATCAATTCGGAAAGAGCACTTCGCTCGCGATTTGGCGCTTCGTTCATCACATTATTTTTGATCAATGTGCTCGCCTGGTTGAGAGACTTTCCGCTTTTAGCAAGATTGTCGAGGGCTTCGCCGATGGGCTTGTTTTCCATCTCGGCGGCCATTTTTGCATAAAGGTGGTCGACAGAATCTCGCAAATCGCCCTCGGCATCGGAAAGCTTCATCCGATCCTGAGTCCGCAAATTCTCCTGTTCGGGTGGCTTCTGGATATGCTGGTGCGTTTGCCGAATGATGTGTTGCTGACGATTGATCAGGGCAGACATTTCCGCCAGGCATTGATAAGCCTTTCCATTTTCTCCACCCGGCATCTTCAAGATGTCCTCGTGAAACGGGCGCACTTCGAGAAAATAAACTTCGGAGGCAAATGAGTTTTCTTTCTCCGTATTCGCCTTGGCGTAATAGGTCATCACATCCCAGTCCGAAAGCCGCAATTCATCCAGATAAATCGTAGGCTGATACAACGCATAACGCGGCTCCGTTGGCGGCGGCAAATCGTGATTGGTTTCGTCGGCCCCATTGATGGTGGAATACCAGCCGACTTGCTTTAGAGCTTGATTTGCGGCGGCTTCAATTTGCATGGGAACTACGTCCACCTTGGTGACTTTAAGGTCTGCTCCCGGATCGGTGATTCGGACTTCGCCCCAATTTTGATTCTGTTCAATGTTGTTGGTTGCCAACAATGCCAATAACAAATGTTCAATCGCAACGAATTCATCCTCGAATTCGCGCAGCTCCTTGTCGGCATTCTGCAAAACCATATTCGTTGAAGAGGACAGATACGGCTGCTGGCCGGAAACCCGTGGGTACGAATTGATGACCTCGTCCAGTTTGGTCTTGAGGATCGTCCCGTTGATATTCAGTTTTTTGAACAAATAGTTCTGAACATTCTCATCGGTTGCCAGGATGGCCTTCAGGATGTGCCCTGGTTCGATCGCCTGCTGTTGATTGCTCGTGGCAATCTCAGCCGCTTTTTGCAATGCTTCCTGTGATTTTATAGTGAAATTTTCGAAGTTCATTGGTAAATGGATTTTCTCCTCTTCTGACTATCAAAACCTAAACCATTGCGATTTTCAGGAAGTTTTGTCCTGAAAAAGGTCCTCTTCCCGGTTGATTCAGCCACTTTGTCAATATATCGACCTTGCCGGGCTGGTTTGTGGCCTCGAATAAATTTCGCGTTCGCAGGGGAATTTGTTTAGTTTAACGGTTTTTGATCCAAATGCGGGGTAAGCCAAAGTCGTTGACCACATTTCCTCCTGCGCTGCTCATCGAAGTGTCGTGGGAA
>Ga0137409_10003179_pt1 | contig 17439 bp, 20 predicted proteins | sample CZODoug1_16funga_FD_122059 | JGI IMG/M metagenome (GOLD analysis project Ga0137409, IMG submission 122059) | Vadose zone soil fungal communities from Angelo Coast Range Reserve, California, USA - CZODoug1_16fungal (Hybrid Assembly) | ecosystem: Environmental > Terrestrial > Soil > Vadose zone... | reverse complement strand
GTTGCTGTGTGAATCTCCGAGCCTGGCGAACCTGGCGGTCCGTTGCAACGCTCCTCGGAGAGGGGCGAGATTATACCGCAAAGAAAAACCCGGCTCTGGGCCGGGTTTTCTTGGGATCGCGCCGGGGTCAGGCCATCGCGGGCTGCTTGACTCCTGCGTCGGCCGCGAGCGCCCGAGCCTTGTCGGTCGCTTCCCAGGTGAACTCGGGCTCCTCGCGGCCGAAATGACCGTAGGCCGCGGTTTTCTCGTAGATCGGTCGCAGAAGGTCGAGCATCTGGATGATGCCTTTGGGGCGCAGGTCGAAGTGCTTTTGCACGAGCTCCGAGAGCTTGTCGTCGGAGACCTTGCCGGTGCCTTGCGTGGTGACCATGATGCTCGTGGGACGCGCGACGCCGATCGCGTAGGACACCTGAACGACGCACCGGGACGCGAGTCCCGCGGCCACGATGTTCTTCGCGACGTAGCGCGCCGCGTAGGCCGCGGAGCGGTCCACTTTGGAAGGGTCCTTGCCGGAGAACGCGCCGCCGCCGTGCGGCGAGGAGCCGCCGTAGGTGTCGACGATGATCTTGCGTCCGGTGACACCACAATCGCCCTTGGGGCCGCCGATCTCGAAGGCGCCCGTCGGGTTGACCAGATAGTTGATCTTGCCCTTCACGAAATTCTTGGGGAGCACCGGCTTGATGATCTGCTCGATGACCGCTTCCTTGAGCTGCTCGTGCTTGATGCCCGGCGCGTGCTGGGTCGAGAGCACCACCGTGTCGATCGAATCGGGCTTGCCGTCGATGTACCTGATCGTGACCTGGGACTTGGCGTCCGGACGCAGCCAGGAGAGGCGGCCATCGCGCCGCACTTCCGATTGGCGCTCGACCAGCCGGTGCGACAGATAGATGGGAAGCGGCATGAGCTGCGGCGTCTCATCGCAGGCATAGCCGAACATCAGGCCCTGGTCGCCCGCGCCCTGCTCCAGGTCCAGGCCCTTGCCCTCATCCACGCCCTGCGCGATGTCCTGCGATTGCTTGCCGTACGCGACGAGAACGGTGCAGGTCGCCGCGTCGAATCCGATGGACGGATCGGTGTAGCCGATGCGCTTGATGGTCTTGCGCGCGACCTCGTCGAAATTGACGTGAGCCCCCGTGGTGATTTCACCGGCGAGCACGACCAGATTGTCCTTGACCAGCGTTTCCGCTGCGACTCGGGAACGTTTGTCCTGCGCTAGAATGGCGTCGAGAACGGCATCGGAAATCTGGTCGGCGACCTTGTCCGGGTGCCCTTCCGACACCGATTCGGACGTGAAGAGATAGCTGCTCATGCTGGCGGTTTTCCCTGCGAAAAAAGGTCTGCCAGTCTAGCATAGCGCCCCCGCGTACCCAACCCACGACGCTCCCACTTCGTCCCACACATCCATGCAATTCCTGCTGCGGCTGGTGGCGCGTCTTCCCCTGCCCCTGCTGCACGCCGTCGGAGCCTTCCTGGGCTGGGTGGTCTACCTGCTTGCACCCCGCTATCGGAAGATGATTGCGCGCAATCTGCAGGGGGCCGGGCTCGGCTCGGTCCGCTTGCGCGCCGCGGTCGTCTGCGAAACCGGAAAGGGAGCGCTGGAGATTCCCGCGATCTGGCTGCGGCCGCACGAAGGCGTGGCAGGGCTCGTGGTGAAGGCGAGCGGCTGGGAGCACGTCGAGAGCGCCGCCAAGGCGCGCAAGGGACTGATCCTGCTTACCCCGCACCTCGGGTGCTGGGAGATCTCGGGGCAGTACATCGCGAGCCGCATGCCGATCACCGTGATGTACGCCCCGCCTAACCTGAAGATCCTCGAGCCGCTCATGCGCGCGGGGCGCGATCGTGGTGCCGCGATGAACAGCGTGCCCGCCGACATGCGCGGAGTGCGGGCGATGCTCAAGGCGCTCAGGCGGGGCGAAGCGATCGGAATCCTTCCCGACCAGGTTCCGGGAGTCGGAGAGGGCGAGTGGGCGGAGTTCTTCGGCCGGCCCGCCTACACCATGACGCTGGTGGCGCGTCTCGCGGAGCAGACCGGCTCCCCGGTGCTGCTGTGCTACTCGAAGCGTCTCGCGTGGGGGCGGGGGTATATGTTCGAGATCGAGCCGCTGCTCGCCCCGCGCCCGCCGGAGTCGGCGGTGCGCACTCTCAATCGCTCCCTGGAGCGGATCATCGGCCGCTGTCCGGAACAATACCTGTGGAGCTACAACCGGTACAAGGTTCCGGCCGGAGTGCAGCCGCCGGGCGGATAGCGCGAATGCGAGAAATTCCCCCGTGCTAACGCGCATCGCCGTCGGAGTCGTCTGGCTGCTCCATTTCCTCCCCCTGTGGATCTTCGCGGGGATCGGATCGGGCCTGGGCGGATTCCTCTACTTCCTCGCGCGCGAGCGCCGCAACGTGTGTCTGACCAATCTCGCGCGCTGCTTTCCGGCAATGCCGCAGGGCGAGCGAATCGCGATCGCCAAGGGGCACTTCCGCGCCTTCGGGCGCACCGTTCTCGAGCGCTCGATTCTGTGGTGGGCGCCGCGCGAGCAGGTGCTGCGGCTGGTGCGCGTCATCGGCCTCGAGCGAATTCTCGCGCTCAAGGGACAGCCGCTCATTCTGCTCGTGCCGCACTTCGTGGGGCTCGACGCGGGATGCACGCGGCTCACTTGCGAGATCGACATGGCGGGCATCTACGCAAGGCAGAAGCATCCGCTCATCGACGCACTGCTTCTCTCAGGGCGCACGCGTTTCGGGCACCAGCGCCCCATCCCGCGCCAGGACGGCGTGCGGCCGGCGATCGCCGCGGTCAAGGAGGGCTTCCCCTTCTACTATCTGCCCGACCAGGACTACGGGGCCCGGGAGTCCATCTTCGTGCCGTTCTTCGGCGTGCCCGCGGCGACCGTCACCGGATTGTCGCGGATGACCAGGGTCACGGGGGCGCGTGTGCTGCCGTGCGTGACACGCATGCTGCCGGGCGGCGCCGGATACGAAGTGCACTGCTATCCGGTATGGGAGAATTTCCCGAGCGGCGACGACGCTGCGGATGCGCGCCGCATGAACGAATTCATAGAGGAGCGCGTGCGCGAAATGCCCGAGCAGTATTTCTGGACGCACAAGCGCTTCAAGACACGGCCCCCGGGAGAGGCAAAGTGGTATTGAAGCTGGAGTTCACCAAGATGCAGGGTGCCGGCAACGACTTCGTCGTCCTGGACGGCGTAAGTCGCCCGGTCGAGATGACCTCGCAGCGCGCCAGACAAATCGCCGACCGCCACCTCGGCGTCGGCTGCGACCAGATCCTCCTGGTCGAAAAATCGCGGGGGGCCGATGCTGATTTCCGTTACCGTATCTGGAACGCTGACGGCGGCGAGGTCGAGCAATGCGGCAACGGCGCGCGCTGCTTCGTACGTTTCGTTCACGACAAGGGACTCACGGCCAAGACCGAAATCCGCGTCGAGACGCTCTCGGGGGTAATCGCCCCTCGCCTGGAGCCGGACGGCCAAGTGAGCGTCGACATGGGCGTGCCGCGCTTTGACCCTGGCAAGGTGCCCTTCGACCCGAGCGGCATGCGGCCCGTGCAGGGGGACAAGCGCTGGCCGCTCGAGGTCGCAGGCCGGGTCGTGCCGGTCGCGGTGCTCTCGATGGGCAACCCGCACGCGGTGCAGACCGTCGCCGACGTGGAGGCCGCGCCGGTCGCGTGCGAAGGACCGCTGATTGAGCGGCATCCGCGGTTTCCGAAGCGGGTGAACGCCGGATACATGCAGGTGGTGGATCGCGCGAGCGTTCGCCTGCGCGTGTGGGAGCGCGGCGCGGGCGAGACACTCGCATGCGGCACGGGTGCCTGCGCGGCGGTCGTTACGGGCATAAGGGAGGGCCTGCTCGGCGACACGGTGAACGTGGCAACGCGCGGCGGCCGATTGACGATACGCTGGCGAGGCGTGGACAATCCGGTGTTGATGACGGGACCTGCCGTGACCGTGTTTGAAGGGGAGATCGAGATTGAAGGCTGACGATGTAGCGCGCTACCTGCGCGAGAACCCGATGTTCTTCGAGACCCACGCCGACATGCTCGCCGAGATCAGTATTCCCCATCCCCACGGCGGTCGCGCGATCCCTCTTTCCGATCGTCAACTGCTGACACTACGGGAAAAGAGCAGGGGCCTCGAGTCGCGCCTCACCGAGCTCCTCCAGATCGGCGAGGAGAACGACGCGATCGGCGAAAAAATGCACCGTCTCTCCCTCGCGCTCCTCGCCGCCCCGGACTGGCACAGCCTGGTCTCGGTGCTGTACCTCCACTTGCGCGAGGACTTTGCCGTGCCCCACGCCGCGCTGCGGGTCTGGGAGGCAGAGCGCGGGACGCCGGCCGGGTCGGAGGACGCGCCGGAGTTTCGTTCGGTGGGCGATCAGCTCAAGCGTTACGCCGCGTCGTTGTCGCAGCCGTTCTGCGGTCCGAGCGGCAGCGCCGAGGCCGCGGCCTGGTTCGGCGAGAGCGCTTCGCACGTTCGCTCGGTGGCCCACATGGCGCTGCGCGACCGGGAATGCTTCGGCATGCTTGCGCTCGGAAGCGAGGACGTGCTGCGCTTCTATCCGGAGATGGGCACGCTCTATCTGAAGCGCATGGGTGATCTCGCCAGCGCAGCGCTGCTGAGATTCCTCTAGGGGCCGCCGGCGGGCATGGCGCGCGATCCCCGCCAGAGTCTGCTCGAAGAGTTCCTCGATCAGATCACGCACCAGCGACGATTGAGCGCGGGAACCGCGCGCAACTACCGTCACGCAGTCGAGCGGCTGTTCGCGCTGAATCCGGGGCTGTCTCTCGAGAAGGTCGATGCGCAGCATCTGCGTCGCTCCGTGTCGCAGTTGCATGCCGGCGGGATGTCCGGCCGCACGATCGCCACCATGATTTCCGGGTGGCGCGGCTTCTACCGCTGGCTCGTCAAGCACCGGAGCTATCCGCACAATCCCTGCACCGGTTTGCGCGCCCCCAAGAGCCCGAAAGGCCTGCCCAAGGCGCTTTCGCCCGATCTGATGGCGCGCCTGCTGGAAGGTCCGGCGAGCACGCCCCTGGAATGGCGGGACAAGGCGATGTTCGAACTGTTCTATTCGTCGGGCTTGCGCCTTGCCGAGCTGACGAGCCTCGAGATTTCGGACGTCGATGGCATTCTGCGACAGGCCGAGGTCACGGTGACCGGCAAGGGTGCGAAGACGCGCGTCATCCCGGTGGGCAGCAAGGCGCGCGCGGCGGTCGAGACCTGGCTCGCGCTGCGCACGTCGCTCGCAAAGCCCGGCGAGCCCGCCCTGTTCGTCGGCGCACGCGGCAGCCGCATAGCCCCTAGCTCGGTGCGCTACGCGCTTTCGCAGTGGGCGCTGCGCCTCGGCCTGCCTCAGCACGTGCACCCGCACATGCTGCGCCATTCCTTCGCGACCCACGTGCTGCAGTCCTCCGGGGACCTGCGCGCAGTGCAGGAGATGCTCGGGCACTCGAGCATAGCGACCACGCAGGTCTACACGCATCTCGACTTTCAGCATCTGGCGAAGGCGTACGACGCCGCCCACCCGCGAGCGAGGAGGAAAAAATTGGTCGTGGAGAGGAAGCCGTGAGCGAGACGCATCCGGCGGGCGTGCCGAGCACGGCGGAGCTGTTTTTGCGCTTCACGCAGGTTGGCGCCTCCGGCTTCGGCGGCGTGATGCCGTGGGCGCGCAGGATGCTCGTCGAGGAGCGCCGCTGGCTGAGCGACGAGGAATTCAGCGAGGCCCTTAGCCTTTGCCAGATCCTCCCCGGCCCGAACATCGTGAACATGGCCGTGTGCGTGGGTACCCGCTTTCGCGGCGCCCGTGGAGCGGCCGCGGCGTTTCTGGGTTTGCTGGGCGCGCCCTTCGCGATCATCCTGGTCCTCGGCGCGCTTTTCACCCAGTACGGCGAGCTTCCCGCGGTCGCGGCGGCGTTCCGCGGGATTTCCGCAGCCGCCGCGGGCCTGATCGTCGCCATGGGGCTCAAGATGGCCGCGAGCCGACGCCTGCGCTCGCCGATGGCCGCCTTCGCGCTGGCGGCGTTCGTGGGTATCGCTCTCGTCCGCCTGCCGCTCGGCGTGTTCCTGCTGGTCGCGGCGCCCGCGAGCATCGCCGCCGCCGCGTGGAGGAGCCGATGAGCGAGGCGCTCGCGCAGCTCGCGATCGATTTCTCGCTCCTGTCACTGATCACCTTCGGCGGCGTGATCACCGTGCTCCCGGAGATGCACCGCACCGTCGTCGAGGTCCACGGCTGGATGAGCGGAGCGGAGTTCGCGCAGTTGTTCGCGCTCGCCCAGGCGTCGCCCGGCCCGAACATCCTCGTCGTCAGCCTGATCGGCTGGAAAGTGGCCGGTCTGGCCGGCGCCGTGGTGGCGACCGGCGCGGTCTGCGCCCCCTCGAGCATCCTGACCTATGCGGTCTCGACGATCTGGCAGCGCTTTCGCGGCGCGCGCTGGCGCAATGTGGTGGAGGACGGTCTGGTCCCCGTGACGGTGGGATTGATGCTCGCCGGCGGATATCTGATCACGCTCGCGGCCGATCACTCGGCGCTGGCGTTCGTCATTACGGCGGCGACGGCCGCGATCGTGCTCGCGACCAGGATCCATCCGCTCTGGCTCCTCGCGGCCGGCGGACTGCTGGGCATTGCCGGTTGGGTATGAGAACGTGTCCGCCCGCGGCCTTTCGCTGGTGAGCTCCGGGCCGCAGCTCAGGCTCAAACCCGGCCGCGAGCGTTCGCTGCTGCGGCGGCATCCCTGGGTTTTTTCGGGCGCGGTAGAAGCCGTCGTCGGCTCCCCGGACACCGGGGCCACGGTCCAGCTGCGCGCGGACGACGGCCGCTTCCTGGGCTGGGCGGCGTACAGCCCAGCCTCGCAGATCCGGGCACGCGTTTGGAGCTTCGGCGAGAACGAGCTCCCGGGTCCGGAGCTGTTCCAATCGAGGATCGAAACGGCGCTCGCGCGCAGGCGAGCCGAAATTCCGGCCGAGATCACGGACGCGATGCGCCTTGTTCACGGCGAGTCCGACCAGTTGCCCGGCTTGATCGCCGACCGGTATGGCGATTCGCTGGTCGTCCAGCTTCTGTCCGCGGGCACCGAGAAATGGCGCGACGCGCTCGTCGGGATTCTTCGCGATCGCAGCGGCTGCGCACGAGTCTACGAGCGCTCGGACACCGATGCCCGCGAGTTGGAGGGCCTCGCCGCGAGCTCGGGGCTGATCTCCGGCGCCGCCCCGGACGAGCCGCTCAGGATCACGGAGCACGGGATCACGTACCAGGTCGACGTCGCTTCCGGGCAGAAAACCGGGTTCTACCTCGACCAGCGCGACAATCGCCGCCGCGTCGGACAGGTCGCAGCGGGCAGGGATGTGCTCGATTGCTTTTCCTATACAGGCGGTTTCGCGCTTTCGGCTCTCGCCGCAGGTGCGCGCTCGGTCCTCTCGATCGACGCCTCCGCGCAAGCGCTCGCGCTTGCGAAGCGCAATCTGGCGTTGAATCCCGCCCTGGCCGGCCGCGCCGACTGGCTCGAAGCCGACGTGTTCGAAGCCCTGCGCAAGCTGCGGCGGGAAGGCCGGGAATTCGACCTCATCGTGCTCGACCCGCCGAAGTTCGCACCAACGGCGAAAGACGCTGCGCGTGCCGCGCGCGGATACAAGGACATCAACCTGAGCGCGCTCAGGCTGTTGCGACCGGGTGGGCTACTCGCCACGTTTTCCTGCTCGGGGGGTGTGTCGATCGAGTTGTTCCAGAAAATCGTCGCGGGCGCCGCCGCCGACGCCGGGACCGCGCTTTTGCTGCGGGAACGGTACCGTTCCGCCGGTGACCACCCGGTGCGGGTCGAGTTTCCCGAAGGCGAGTATCTGAAGGGGTTGCTGCTGGAGAGGGCATAGTACCTAGTTACCGGTCGCCGCTGTGCCGGCCCGGTTGCGTTGTAATCCCCGGCGTGCTGTAATGCGCCCTTTTTTGGGCTGCCGGTGCCTCGCGCTAGGCCTCTCGCCGCAAAACTTTTTCCCTGCGGCGTGCTCAAATAGCTCTGCTCGAAGCGAAGCGAGCCGTATCCGGCGAAGTTGCTGACGCTCGACGCACAATGCGTCAGGAGACCGAATTGGCGGCACAGGAAAACATGGTGCCGGTGACCATACTCACCGGGTTCTTGGGAAGCGGAAAGACCACACTCGTCAACCGGATTCTCAAGGAGCAGCACGGCCATCGCATCGCCGTGATCGAGAACGAGTTCGGCGAGGCGGGCGTGGACAACGAAATACTCTTGAACGAGACCGGCGGCGAGCAGATCGTCGAGATGAACAACGGCTGCGTCTGCTGCACCGTGCGTGGCGACCTGATCCGGATACTCGGGGAGCTCAAGGAGCGGCGTGACTCGGGCAAGCTCGCCTTCGAGCGTGTCATCATCGAGACCACGGGGATGGCCGATCCCGGACCGGTCGCCCAGAGCTTCTTCATCGACGAGAAGATCGGCAACTACTACCTTCTCGACAGCGTAATCACCATGGTCGACGCCAAGCACGCGTCGAAAACGCTCGACGAGTTTCGCGAAGCGCAGGAGCAGGTCGGGTTTGCAGATCGCATCCTCATGTCGAAGACCGACCTTGTCTCGGACGACGAGCAGGAGACGCTCAGGAAGCGCCTGGTCAAGATGAATCCGCGCGCGCCGATCAAGAAGGTTCATTTCGGTAACGCACCGATCGGCGAGATTCTCGACATCCGCGGTTTCAACCTCAACGCGGTCCTCGAGCTCGATCCGGAGTTCCTGGAGGACGCCGAGCACGAGCACGACGAGCACGTCAGCTCCTTCGTGTTCCGCTCGAGCAAGCCGTTCGATAACGCGAAGCTCGAGGAGTTTCTCTCGGGAGTCGTTCAGATCTACGGTCCGGACCTGCTTCGTTATAAAGGCGTGCTGTATATGAAAGGCAACACACACCGTGTGGTATTTCAGGGCGTGCACATGCTCATGGGAGGCGATGTTGGCCGTCCCTGGGGCAAGGAGGAAAAGCGCTCGAGCACGATGGTTTTTATCGGAAAGAATCTGCCGCAGGAGCTATTCATCAAGGGGCTCGAACAATGTTTGGTCGAAAAGCAGTAAAGAAGCCGGCGCCGAAAGCGGCGAAGCCGGCGGAGGAAAAGGTAGTCGACGCGGTACCGGTGGAAGAGAAGCCGGTCAAGAGGAACGGCTTGACCGAAGCCGAGCTCATGCGCGCGCCGGCGTCGCAATACATGAGTGCGGAGCAGCTCGCGTTCTTCCGCGAACGTCTGCGCGAGACGCAGAGGGAGCTGCTGGAGAAGGCGAACCTCACCTCCGAGCACCTGCGCGAGCACGAGCTGGAAGCCGATCCGACCGACCAGGCGACGATCGAGGAAGAGTACGCGCTCGAGCTTCGCGCCCGCGACCGCGAAAGAAAGCTTCTGAAGAAGATCGACGAAGCGCTGCGTCGCATCGAGGAAGGCAGCTACGGTTATTGCGAGGAGACGGGCGAACCCATCGGCATCGCGAGGCTGATCGCGCGGCCGACAGCGACGCTGTCCGTCGAGGCGCAGACGCGCCGGGAGCAGAAGCAGCGGCTGTACGGGGAGTAAGTACCCCGCAATCGGTTCGGAGTACACTAGGTTCAGGCCGTAACCGACATGAACCGTACTCTGCGCCACCTGCTCGTCGCCGCCGCGCTGGTATTCGCCCAGCAGGCGGCGCAGTTGCACGCCCTGTCGCACGTCCAGCGCGATCTGGCCGCGGCCGACCGCGACGGCAAATGCGTTCCGCCCATCAGTCATCCCGCCGAGCAATGCATCGCGTATCACGCGGTGGACAGTGCCCTGCCGGGGCTCGCGATTGCAGTCGATCCATCCCGCATCGCGTTGCCGGCCGTTGCGCCGGTCGATCTTCCTCTCCCGTTTTCGCCGCGAATCGGGTTCGATTCGCGCGCGCCGCCCGTCCTCTCCTAGTTCGATAGCCTGGTGCTCCGTCTCGCTTGCGCGAGGCGGTCGTGTTTCGCAGGCGCCAGTCGGTCGCTTGCGATTCGCATCAACTGGAGGGAAACATGTTCACGAAAAACGCTGTGGCGCTCGCCGTAGCGGCGACGCTGGCTCTTCCCGGCGTCGCCGCGGCGCAGTCGCAAGAGGAGCGGTCGCAAGAGGAGCTGCGCGCCTTGCGCGAGCAGGTGAAGCAGCTCGACAAACGGGTTACCGACGCAGAACAGACGGCGATTCAGGCTTCCAATCGCCCGGCTTCTGAAAGTGCCTTCAACCCGGCCGTTTCGCTGATCCTGAACGGCATCTATTCGAATCTTTCCCAGGACCCCAAAACATACAGGATCAACGGTTTCGTTCCTTCGAACGGCGAGGTCGCGCCGCCGCCTCGCGGCCTGAGCCTGGGCGAATCGGAGCTCGCGATCGCGGCCAACGCGGACCACATGTTCCGCGGCACCGGGATCTTCTCCGTATCGCCAGAGAACCAGATCGAAGTCGAGGAAGCGTACATACAGACGCTCGCGCTCTCCTACGGCTTCACGATCAAGGCGGGGCGGTTCTTCTCCGCCGTCGGGTACCAGAACCAGATCCACGCGCACGCCTGGGACTTCACCGACGCACCGCTCGTCATGAAGGCTTTCCTCGGCAACCAGCTGAGCGATGACGGCATCCAGCTCAAATGGGTGGCGCCGACCCCGTTCTATTTCGACCTCGGCGCGGAAGCGGGGCGGGGCAAGAGCTTTCCGGCCGGACCCGCCGGCGGGCGCAACAAGAACGGCGTCAGCTCGGGCAACTTCTTTGCCCACCTCGGCGGCGATCTCGGAACCGGCACGGCCTGGCAGATTGGCGCCTCGTATCTCACCACCTCGCCGCAAGATCGCGTCTACGATGATGTCGATTCGACGGGTACGGCGGTCACCAACAGCTTCACAGGCAAGACCAGGCTGTGGGTGCTCGACGGCATCCTGAAATGGGCGCCGGACTTCAACCCGACCGAGACGTACTTCAAGCTGCAGGGTGAATATTTCCGGCGCAAGGAGAGCGGCGATCTCACGTTCGACACGGCGGGCGTGCTTGGAACGCAGACCGGGGGCTATAGCTCGGCGCAGTCGGGCTGGTACCTCCAGGGCGTCTACCAGTTCGTCCCGCTGTGGCGCGTCGGTTATCGCTATGACCGGCTGGACGCGGGAACGACGAGCATCGGCGTGGTCGACTCGGGCGCGCTCACGGCGGCGGATTTTCCGGTCCTCGCCGCGTACAGCCCGACGCGCCAGACCGTCATGATGGACTGGAGTCCGAGCGAATTCAGCCGCGTCCGGCTCCAGTACGCACAGGACAAGGCGCGCTCGGATGCGAAGGATAACCAGGTATTCCTCCAGTACATCGTCAGTCTGGGTGCGCACGGCGCCCACAAATTCTGAGGTGAAATCATGAAAACGAGCCTGAAATTTCTCGTTGCTTTGGTTTTGGCAATTGCCGCGCTGCCGGCCGCGGCGGCGCTGAATGTCTTTGCCTGCGAGCCTGAATGGGGCGCTTTGGCGCAGGAGCTCGGTGGAGACAAGGTCTCGGTATATTCGGCGACTACCGCATTGCAGGATCCGCACCGCATCGAGGCGCGACCCAGCCTGATCGCGCGGATCCGCTCCGCCGATCTGCTCATCTGCTCGGGCTCGGAGCTCGAGATAGGCTGGCTTCCCCTGCTGCTCACCCAGAGCGGAAACAGCAAGATCCAGCTCGGGACTCCGGGATATCTGGAGGCTTCGCAGTACGTCGCAAAACTCGAGATGCCGAAGGTCGTCGACCGGGCCCTCGGCGACATCCATCCGGGAGGCAATCCGCATATCCACACGGACCCGCGCAACATCTCGAAGGTCGCGGCTGCGCTCGAGGAGCGCCTGACTCAACTGGATCCGGCCAATGCGGGGACATATCATTCGCGGGCCAAAGCGTTCCTGGATCGCTGGCAGGCGGCAATCGCGCGCTGGGAAAAGGAGGCTGCGCCGCTCAGAGGCGTGCCGGTCGTCGTGCACCACAAGGCCTTCTCCTACTTCATCAACTGGACAGGAATGCGTGAGGTTGCCAGCCTCGAGCCGAAACCGGGGATTCCTCCGACGCCCTCGCATCTGGCGGAGTTGCTGGATCAGATGAAGAGCCAGCCCGCGAAGGTGATCGTCTATTCGTCGTACAACAGCCCCCAGGCCGCGCAGTTCCTTTCCGAGCGATCCAAGATACCGACGGTCATGCTGCCCTTCACTGTCGGAGGGACGGAGAGGGCCAAAGACCTGTTCGGATTTTTCGACGACATGATCGGGCGTCTCCTCGGGGTGGTGAAATGACACTCGACGCGGCAACCATCGGAATACTGTGGCCGGCGCTCATCGCGGGCCTGCTGGTCACCGCCACTCACGTGCCTCTCGGCATGCAAGTGCTCGCGCGGGGGATCGTGTTCATCGATCTGGCCGTGGCCCAAGTCGCAGGCCTGGGCGTGATTCTCGCGCACTACTTCGGCCTGGAGCCCACCGGCGCGGGAGTCCAGGTCGCGGCCCTGGCCGCGGCGCTCGGCTGCGCCATGTTCCTGACATGGACGGAGCGCCGATGGCCCGAAGTCCAGGAGGCCATCATCGGCGTCGTGTTCGTGCTCGGGTCGAGCGCGGCGATACTCCTGCTCGCCCACGATCCTCATGGAGGAGAGAATCTGAAGGAGTTGCTCGTCGGGCAGATCCTGTGGGTCACCAGGACCCAGCTTCTGATCGTCGCAGCCATCTACGCCGTCGTGCTCGCTCTGTGGTTCGGCCTGCGCGAGCGCCTCGGGCGGATCGGCTTCTACGTGCTGTTCGGGTGCGTTGTGACCGTGTCGGTGCAGCTGGTCGGACTCTACCTCGTATTTGCCACCCTTGTCGTGCCCGCCCTTTCGACCTACTACGTGAAGAGCCGGAGATATCAAAAAGCGTATTCCATCGGCGTGCTCGGCTATGCGCTCGGGCTTCTCGCGTCCCTTTGGCTCGATCTGCCCTCCGGGTCGATGGTCGTATGCACGATCGTCGCCTCCGGCTTGCTGATCGCCTGGCTGAGCCGACCGCCCCGCCCTTCCTAGGGCCGATGCTAAGCTAGGCGTCCGCCCGGCGGCCCTGAGGGCTTGATCGGCGGGACCCCGACCCCATCTTGCGCTGACGCATGGAACAATTCCACGGAACAACCATCGTCTCGGCGCGGCGCGACGGCAAAATCGCGCTCGGCGGCGACGGCCAGGTGACGCTGGGCAACATCGTGGTGAAGGCAACCGCGCGGAAGGTCAGGCGCCTGTACCACGACCGCATCCTCGCGGGCTTCGCCGGGGGCACCGCCGATGCGTTCACCCTGTTCGAACGCTTCGAATCCAAGCTCGACAAGCACCAGGGCAACCTGCTGCGCTCGGCAGTCGAGCTCGCCAAGGACTGGCGCACCGACCGGGTGCTGAGGCGGCTGGAGGCGATGCTCGCGGTGGCCGATCGCGAGGCCTCGTTGATCATCACCGGCATGGGCGATGTCATCGAGCCCGAGTCGGGGCTGATCGCGATCGGCTCGGGGGGGCCTTATGCGCAGGCGGCCGCGCGGGCGCTGCTCGAGAACAGTCAGCTCGACGCGGAAAGCATCGTGCGCAAGGCCCTTTCGATCGCCGCGGACCTGTGCATCTACACCAACCACCAGGTCGTCGTCGAAACGCTGGTCTAGCGAGACGCGGGTTCCCATGTCGTCCATGACACCGCAGGAGATCGTCCACGAGCTCGACAAGCATATCGTCGGGCAGGGCCGCGCGAAGCGCGCGGTGGCGATCGCACTCAGGAATCGCTGGCGCCGGCAACAGGTGGCCGACCCGCTGCGCCAGGAGATCACCCCCAAGAACATCCTCATGATCGGGCCCACCGGCGTGGGAAAGACCGAGATCGCGCGGCGCCTTGCGCGGCTCGCGGATGCGCCTTTCATCAAGGTCGAGGCTACGAGATTCACCGAAGTCGGCTACGTGGGCCGCGACGTCGACAGCATCGTTCGGGATCTGGTGGAGATCGCGATCAAGGACACGCGCGAGGCGGCAATGAAGAAGGTGCGAAGCCGCGCACAGGACTCGGCCGAGGAACGCGTGCTCGACGTGCTGCTGCCCGCGGCGCGCGGCGGCGTTCCCTTCGGACCCGGAAGTGCCCAGGTGCCGGGCAAGCCCGCCGTCGAGGAGGAGTCGGCGACGCGGCAGAAATTCCGCAAGAGATTGCGCGAGGGAGAGCTCGACGACAAGGACATCGATATCGAGGTGTCGGCACCGCACGCGCAGATGGAGATATTCGCTCCGCCCGGCATGGAGGAGCTGACGCAGCAGATCCAGGGCATGTTTCAGAACATCGGAGGCGGCAGGAGCAAGCTGCGTCGCATGAAGATCCGCGAGGCGATGCGTATACTCACCGACGAAGAGGCAGCGCGCCTGGTCAACGAGGAAGACCTGCGCGCGAAGGCGCTCGCCAACGTCGAGCAGAACGGCATCGTGTTTCTCGACGAAATCGACAAGATTGCGAGCCGTGGAGAGATGATGGGCGCCGACGTTTCGCGCCAGGGGGTGCAGCGCGACCTGCTGCCGCTCGTGGAGGGCACGACCGTCTCCACTAAGTATGGCATGGTGAAAACCGATCACGTCCTGTTCATCGCGAGCGGAGCGTTCCACCTGTCCAAGCCCTCGGATCTGATCCCCGAGCTGCAGGGGCGCTTTCCGATTCGCGTCGAGCTCGATTCGCTGTCGGTCGAGGATTTCGAGAGAATTCTCACCGCGACCGACGCTTGCCTTACGCGGCAGTATCAGGCGCTGCTCGCGACGGAGGATGTCGACATAACGTTCCTGCCCGACGGGGTCCGGCGTTTGGCGGAGATCGCGTGGTCGGTCAACGAGAAGACCGAGAACATCGGCGCGCGACGCCTGCATACCGTGATGGAGCGGCTGCTCGAGGAGATCTCGTTCGACGCGGGTAGGCACGGCAAGGAAAGCGTCCGCATCGACGCCGCGTTCGTCGACGCGAAACTCAAGGAACTCGCGCAAAGCGAGGATCTTGCGCGCTACGTCCTCTGAGAACGCCCCGGCCTGGCTTGCGTTCGGGTCCTGATCTCGAGGCACCGCGGGCAATAACAGGCGGTCCCGGCGGGCTCCGCCAATGCGGGAAGAGCTGCGCACCAGCAGCGCTCGCGGCCGGCCGCCATGCCGCACTCGAAATCGGCACCGCAATCCGCGCAAGGGCGCGCGCTAGCGTTCTTCAGGGTCATCCGGGCCGGGGTAGGCTTTCAATGCGCGCCGGAGGAATTTCACCTGCGAGGTGAAGCGCGTGCAGGCGTTGCAGATGCGCACGTGCAGGCGCAAGGCGATCCCCTCGGCCAGGGACAGACGCCGATCCATCCCCTGGGAGATCAGTCTGCTCGCTTCCTTGCAAGAAATGCGAAGACCCACCCGGCTCTCCTTATTCGACCCTTGCCGCGCCCGACAGGAACCAAGTCCGTTCCAGGCAGGCGCGCAGGCTCATTCGGGCGCGATAAAGCATAACCCAGCAGTTGGACGTGGAAACACCCAGTTCCTTACAGATCTCCTCTGTCTGCAGGCCCATGACTTCGCGCAGGGTGAACGCCCTGGCGGTGTTCTTCGGCAGGGCTTGCAGGCAGCGTTCGAGCGCTTCGAAAAAACGGCGCTCCTCGAGCGATCGCTCCGGACTGCCCCATTGCTCCGGCGATTCGGCGAAATGACCGTCGCCGGCGAAGAAGGCCTCCAGATCCTCGGCGCCGTCGCCCTCGGCGCGCGCGTCCAGCGGCTGTTCGCGCGAGATCTTGCGGATGCCGTCGATGATCTTGTGTTTGAGAATTCCGACCAGCCAGGTGCGGACGGACGACTGACCCGCAAACCGCGCGGCGCCCTGTATGGCCGCGAGCAGGGTGTCCTGCACGGCGTCTTCGGCGGCGCTGCGCTCGCGCAACTGCAGGAGTGCGAAACGCAGCAAGTAGGGGCGATGCCGCTCCAGTTCAAGCGGGCTCGGAGCCGACGACTCGGACGACATGAGCATGGGTTGCCGGGAAGGGCGCCCAATCTATCGTCTTCGCTTCGGGATCGCAAGCGCTCTTGAAATCGGAGTCCGCGGCCCCCAATTTCTGAGGCACGGGCGTTACGCCCGAACTCATTCGAAAGGAAGGAACATGGCGAATATCACGCGTTACGATGCCTTCGGGGATCTGGTCGACGATTTTTTCCGCGGTTTTGTCGTGCGACCGGCAGGATTTGAAGCCCAAGTACCGGTACGCCGTATCAAGGTCGACGTCGCCGAGCAAAATGGCGACTACAAAGTAGTAGCCGAGCTTCCCGGGGTCAGGAAGGAAGACATCAAGGTGGCCATCGACGGCGACGAGGTGTCGATTTCGGCAGAGACGCGCGTCGAGAAGGAAGCGAAAGACGGAGAGCGTCTGCTTCATAGCGAACGCTACGTCGGAAAAGTCTCGCGGGCTTTCAGGCTCGCCCAGGAAATCGACGAGTCGCGCGCGAGCGCCAAGTACTCCGACGGCGTGCTCGAGCTGACGCTCCCCAAGAAAGCGGCCGCCGCGGCAAAGCAGTTGGCGATCCAGTAATACGCGGTTCCGGAGCGCAATACAGCGGCTCAGCGCCGGCTCGGCGAAAAAGGCGGCCCTCCCGGCCGCCTTTTTCTCGCGCTCGAAGGTACAATCGGCGGTCAAGATGCGCGCCCCGATGAACCTTCCCGACTCCCTCACGCCGGTTCACAAGGCCCGGGTTCTCGCCGAAGCGCTCCCGTACATCCGGCGCTTCCACGGCAAGACCATCGTGGTCAAGTACGGCGGCAACGCGATGACCGACGATACGCTCAAGCGCAGCTTTGCGCATGACGTGGTGCTGCTCAAGCTGGTCGGAATGAATCCGGTGATCGTGCACGGCGGTGGCCCGCAGATCGACGAGCAACTGGCGCGGCTGGGCAAGAAAGGCCAGTTCGTCCAGGGCATGCGCGTCACCGACGCCGAGACCATGGACGTGGTCGAGATGGTGCTCGGCGGCCAGGTCAACAAGGAAGTCGTGACGCTCATCAACCAGGCCGGCGGCAAGGCGGTCGGCTTGACCGGTCAGGACGGCGCGTTTGTTCGTGCCAGGAAAATGCTTCTCTCCGACAAGAGCAACGGCGGCGAGAAGATCGACATCGGTCAGGTCGGCGAGATCGCCTCGATCGATCCGAAAGTGATCTGGGCGCTGCAGGAAGGCGGCTTCATTCCTGTCGTTGCGCCCATCGGCGTCGGCGAAGATGGACAGTCCTACAACATCAACGCGGACCTGGTTGCGGGCAAGCTGGCCGAGGTCCTGCGCGCAGAGAAACTGGTGGTGCTCACGAACACGCCCGGCGTGCTCGACAAGAACGGGAAGCTCCTGACCGGCCTGACCCCGAAGAAGATCGACGCGCTCGTTGCCGACGGAACGCTGTCCGGGGG
>Ga0137409_10003178_pt1 | contig 17440 bp, 13 predicted proteins | sample CZODoug1_16funga_FD_122059 | JGI IMG/M metagenome (GOLD analysis project Ga0137409, IMG submission 122059) | Vadose zone soil fungal communities from Angelo Coast Range Reserve, California, USA - CZODoug1_16fungal (Hybrid Assembly) | ecosystem: Environmental > Terrestrial > Soil > Vadose zone... | reverse complement strand
TCACCGTATCGCTTGGCAGCGGCGGCGTGCTTGCCGGCGGCGTGCGGAAGTGCGTCGCCTGCTCGAACGCGTAGGCGAGGGCAATCAGCCGCGGTTCGCTGAACGCGCGGCCCGAGAAGGTGACGCCGGCCGGACCGTCCTTCGCGTTGAACCCCGCCGGGAACGGCGGTGTGACGACGTTCTGGAACGTGCCGCCGGGTACGACGATGCTGGGATACCCCGCCTTCGCCGGCGTGCCGGCGAGATTGTTGCCGGAGGCAAGAAACGCGTCGAAGTCATCGGCGGTGCCCGCCACACCGTCTGCCCCATTCAGCAGCGCCGCGATGGCGCCCCGCGACCGGCTGATATCTTCCGCGCGATCGGACAGGTAGCGCAGTGTGTCGGCGCTTCCCGGCGAGATATCGAACATCTGGGAGAACTGCGCGAGGTCCTGGTCATACTTGGTCGCGGCCGGCATGTGCGCAGCGTTGAAGTTGACGACGTCCTGGAGCGACTGAAGCGGAAACGTGTGCCTCACGTGATCGTGGACGTACTGATTCAGATCGCGCTTGAACCCGTAGTTCAACACGGTCGAACAACCGGCCGCCGGCGGGTAGTTCGCCGCGGGAGGCCGTGACGGACAACCGGGAAGCTGGGCCGCGAGCGCCGCGACTGCGACCACGGTCGCGCCTTCTGCGGTCAGCACGGCCATCGCGTTGTTCATCACCGTCGCGCGGTTCGCCGGGAACGGCGGGACCGCGATGCGCGCGCCACTCAGCGCGTGCCGGTCGAGGAATCTCGTGTAGTCCCGGAAGCAGTTGCCCGGCGTCAGGCAGGCCGCGGTGGCTGGATCCTTCGGATCGAAGCCGGCGATGACGCCGAGCACGATGGCCGCGTCGGTCACCGTTCGGGCGAGCGGACCCGCCGTGTCCTGATCCGCGGTGATCGGGATGATCCCGTCGCGGCTGATGAGACCCACCGTGGGCTTGATGCCGACGAGGCCATTCGCCGTGCCGGGGCTGAGGATTGAGCCGGACGTCTCCGTGCCGATGCCCACGGCGGCCAGGTTGGCGGCGACCGCGATGCCCGGCCCTGAGCTGGATCCGCCGGGCGTCAGCGCGGGCCGTCCATCGTTGAACGGGCGCTGCAGCCCGTCGAGCGCAACGCGCGGATCCGGCCGCGGATCGTACGGGTTGAACCCGTAGCCGCCAAGCGAGCTGTAGCCGGCCGGCATGCCGTTGGTGAGGAAGTTGGCGAATTCGGTCATCGTCGCTTTGCCGAGGATGATCGCCCCGGCTCTGCGCAGCTTGCGCGTCACGAATGCATCGGAGCGCGGGAACGATCCGTCGAACGCCAGCGATCCGGCCGTTGTCGGCATGTCTCTGGTGTCGATGTTGTCCTTGAGGATCATCGGGATGCCCGCGAGCACGCCGCCGCGACGTCCTTCACCCCGATCCCGGTCGCTGTCGTGGTCGCTTTCGTCGGCCTCGTCGAGCGCCTGCCTGTTCACGTGGATGTACGAGTTGAGACGCGTGGCGGTGGTCGCTTCGTCGTACGCCGCGATGCGTTTGTGATACATGCGCACGAGTTGCTCGGCCGTGATGACATGATCCTCGATGGCCTCCTGGATCGCCGGAATCGTTGTTTCCACGAGATCGAATCGGCGCGGCGCGTGTTTGGCGTCCACGGGCGCGGAGAGTGCTGCGACAAACAGCGCGATCAGTGCAGCTGAGGCGCGAATTACGAGGCAGGCTCGCTTCATGCGTCATCTCCTCTCGAAATGTGTGGGACCCAGTTCAGACCTCCTGAGGGAACGTGGGTAACGGGAAGACCGGCGCGGATGATTGAGCGAACTCCGGTGGATGTCAACAGAGAAGTTTGTAAATCGGTCCGCTGTTCGATCGCGATGGCCGCTCGTGTCTTCAAGCGGCAGTGCCGCCATCGGGTACCCAGGGTTGGGTCCGAGGAATGAAGCGGCGTACGTGACGGCGGTACAGGCGGTACGGTTCGCCGAACCGCTGCTCGAGGAGCGGCTCTTCGAGAAGCGGAATGTACACGGCATTCAGGCACAGAAAAAACAGCGCCCACCGCGCGTGCGGCCACGAGACGAGAACGAGCGCTTCACCGAACAGGATGAAGAGGACCCCCGAGATCATGGGGTTGCGCACGTAGCGATACGGACCGTCGATGACGAGCGCCTTTGGCGGGTCCCAGGGGGCAAGCGTCCCCCGGCCCTGCGCCGCAAAATGCCGAAGCGACCAGCAAAACAGCAGGGAGCCGATCGCGAGCGCCGCGACACCCGCGATCTGACTCACGATCTGAGCCGCCGACGATCCCGGGAGCAGCGCGACATGGTACTGTCGCCCGATCCAGAACGGGACCAGCACGGCCACCGTGAATGGGAGTATCGCGATGGCGGCCAGATGTCGAACGAGCATCAGCATGTCGTCGAGCGCCACCATCCATTTCCATCGCAGCCGGTTCTCGTTGAGGGTGTAACCGCCGCACTGAAAAACACGAAGCTCGATGACCCGAATACCTTGATGTCCATCACCGGAAACAAGGCCGCCTGATTGATTCTAGTCGTGCAGCGCCGACGCCAACTGCCGCAGGAACAACCCCACATCGGTGACGATGCCGATCGTCTGCGACGATCCGCGGTCGGCGAGCTTGGTGACGACCGCCGGGTTGATGTCGACGCAGACCAGCCGCACCCACGCCGGCAGCATGTTCCCCACGCCAATCCCGTGCAGCATCGTCGACAGCACGAGCACGAGCTTGACTCCGTGAAGCGCCGCGCTGTAGCGATCCTGCGCCTCCACGAGATTCATCACCGTGTCGGGCAGCGGCCCGTCGTCGCGAATGCTGCCGGCGAGGACGTACTCGACGTTCCGGCGGATGCACTCGAACATGATGCCCGACGTCAGCACGCCCTTGTCGACCGCGGCCCGCAGGCCGCCGGCGCGATAGATGGCGTTGATCGCGCGCATGTGATGACGGTGACCGCCCTCGATCGCGCGCCCGCTTTCCATGTCGACTCCGAGCGAGGTGCCGTAGAGCGCCTGCTCGGCGTCGTGCACCGCGAGCGCGTTGCCGGCCAGCAGCACGTCGACATAGCCGTGCCGGATCAGATCGCAGAAGTACACGCCGCCGCCGGTGTGCACGACGACCGGTCCGGCGACGAAAGCGATGCGCTCGCCGGCCGTCCTGGCGGCGCGCATCATGGCAGCGATCCGCGCGACCCCGACCTCGACGCGGCGCTCGGAGGAGATCTCGTTCGACATGAACGCGAAGCCGTGGCGGTCGCGCTCCTGGAACTCGGGCAGGATCTTGACACCGGCGATGCCGCACACAACGGCGTCGCCGGCGCGGATCTCGCGCAGCTTGCGGCAGACCGGCCGGCCGCCGTCGAGGACGATCGCCGCGTCCATGCGCTGCCGCTCGGCCGGCACCCACTGTCCGCCGATCCGGACGAACGTCTGATGGTTCGTGGTGGAGTAGAAGTCCTCGGGCGCGCAGCCGTCGCGATCCGCGGAAACCAGGTGCGCGTCCTCCGCCCGGGCCACGCGGCAGCCGAGCGCGACCAGCTCCTCGAGCACCTCGGTCAGCGCGCCGATGTTCTTGGCGGTGACGCGCATCGACACGAACGAGGGCTCGTCGTTGGTGCGGCCGATGCGGAACTCGAGCACGTCGAACGCCGCGTCGTGGCGCACCACGGTGTCGAACATCGCGTTCATGAGCTGAGAGTCGATGAGGTGGCCTTCGGCCTCGACGACTTCGGTGGCGGGGAGTGCTACGGCTTCATCTCCTAATGTGTCATCGCGTACAGGATGATGTTGACGCCGACGGCGTAGCCGTCGGGAGAGAACCGATCGAAGTAATCCTGGTTCTCGCCTTCGCGCTCCCACGTATCGGAGATGTCCGTGTTGTGGGTCATGACGACCATCAGCCGGCCGTGCTCGTCCTGGATGCCGCGAAAGTTTGCATGCGGGCTGTCGGGCCCGCGCTCCGACGTGCTCCCGCCACTGCGCGACCAGAAATTGATCGACGAGACCTGCGGGATCGCCTTCACGTCGTAGAGCGCGTGCATGATCGCGTGGTCCGGCGGGATGTCGAAGATCGGGTACTTATGCGGCGGCAGCACGCGGCCGATCTCGTAGACCCATTGATCCCAGGCCTGCGACCCCCAGAAGTCGTCGACGTAGAGAAAGCCGCCCTTCTCGAGATACGCGCGCAGTTGCTGGACTTCGTCGTCGCTGAAGCGGGCGGTGCCGACATCTTCCATGAACAGGATGGGGCAGTGAGACAGGATCGGGTCGGTCAGACGAACGACGACGTTGTCGGGCTGGCCGTCGGTCTGCAGCTTCACGCGCACGAACGTGAGCTCGCGGAGACGGACCGAAAAATTATTGTCGGCGCCCGGATAGTCGGTCCACCAGCCCATGCCGCCTGCTTCGGGGCGATCGCTGGTGTAGAAGCCGCGGCAGTAGTTGAACTGGCCGTCGAAGTCCTCGCTTTTGGCCCACTTCGGCGGCTCGCGCCGGAAGCGGCCGAAACCGCCGTTGCCGCCGACCCAGATCCGCGGGCGCCACTCCCGGTCCTGGGCGATTTGCGCGAACACAGCTGTCGCAACGGGCAGCGCCACGGCGGACAGCAGAGCGGTCAGGAGGCGGCGGTAGCTCACGAGGGCGTCTCGGCCCCCATGATAGCCGGGACAAGCGTGCTTCGCCAGCCCGGCGATCGACGCCTGCAGGACGCGCAGCCGCAAACGCGAAACCCCGCGAAAATCACGAAGAAGACGTTCGTGGCCTCCTCAGTGCGTCATCGCGTACAAGACGATGTTGACGCCGACGGCGTAGCCGTTCGGCGAAAAGCGGTCGAAGTATTCCTTGCTCTCGCCTTCGCGCTCCCATGTGTCGGGAATGTCGGTGTTGTGCGCCATCACCACCATCAGCCGGCCGCGCTCATCTGAGATGCCGCGGAAATTCACGCGGGGGCTGTCCGACCCGCGCTCCGAGACGTTGCCGCCGGTGTTGACCCAGAAGCGGATGTTCGACACCTGCTCCACGTACTTCACATCGTAGAGGATGTTCATCACCGGGTGATCGTGCGGGATGTCGACAATCGGATACTGGTGCGGCGGCAGCACCCGTCCGATCTCTTCGGCCCACTGCTCCCACGCGAGCGTGCCCCAGAAGTCGTCGACGATCAGAAATCCGCCCTTCAACAAGTACGCGCGGAGATCCACGACTTCCTCGTCGCTCAGGCGGATGACGCCGGCATCTTCCATGTGAAGGATGGGGCAACGGAACAACAGCGGATCGGTGAGGTGGACGACAACGTAGTCCGGCTGGCCCGATTTATCGAGCTTCACGCGCACAGCCGTCAACTCACCGAGCCGGACGGAGAAGTTGTTGTCGGCGCCCGGGAAGTCGGTGTCCCAGCCGCTGCCGCCGTCCTCGCGGCGATCGGCGTTGAAGTAGGCACGGCAGTAGTTGAAGGAGCCATCGAAGTTGGCGGGCGTCGCCCATTTCGGCGGCGTGCGTCGAAAGCGTCCGTATCCGCCGCCGCCCACCCAGATCCGCGGGCGCCATCCCGGATCCTGCTGGTTGACCTGCGCAAACACTGCCGTCGCAACGGGCAACACGACGGCGATGAGGAGCACGGTCAGGAGGCGGCGGTAGCTCACGAGGGCCTCTCGGCCCTCATGATAGCCGGAACAGGGTGCTTCGCAGCGCGACTATCAACGCAGAGCCCGAAGAACGCGCGCAAAGATTTCCTTACGCGTTCGGCGATCCGTCGGGGGGATCTGAAAATGCAACCATGAAGACACGACGCTCACGTCGTGCCTTCGTGGTCCTGGTAGGCTCTGCGTTCAGCGTCGTATCAGAATCCGCCGCCGATCTGAAGCCCGATACTGGCGGTCGCGCCGTTCAGCCGGAGGCGATTGTCGTAGCTGCCGTCGATGCGATTGTCGAAGCCGCTGTTGTTGCGATTGTCGTTGCCGCGCCTGTCGCCGCTGGTGAAGCGATAGCCGGCGCCCACCGTGAGCCGCACGTGCCTGGTGAGGCCGATCCGCGCGTTCAGTTCAGGTTCCGCCACCAGGAAGTCCTCGCGCAGCCGCACGGTGGTCGTGACGGTTCGGGGTCGCAACAGCTCGCGCTGCGCCGGCGTCAGCCGCTCGAGGTCGCGCGGATTCGGCACCGGAAAGATCTCTGTGATGGTGGCAGGCAGCGTGGCCCGTCCGCCGCCGAAGAGCCCCTTCGCGCCGAAGCCGAATCGATCGCCGTTGTGGACGAACCACTGGACGACGAGGCCGCCGTACGCCATCTGGCGATCGCTCCGCCGCTTTTCGGCGAGCCAGTATCCGCCACCGCCGATGAAGAGCGTCTCGTCGGCGACCCAGCCCGCGGAACCGCCAATCAGCCCCGAGGCTTGCTTGTCGAACTCCGTGATCTTCACGTCGGGCGCGATCAGAAATCCGCTGTGCACGCGCTCCACGATCATCGGCCCCTGGCTCGTTGGCGCGGGCGTGCTGCCGCCCGTCTGGGCCGCCGCGGTCAGGGGCAGCAGCGAGAACAGCGCGCACGCCGTCAGCGCGCGACTCATTGCTCGCTCCGCAGGCTGACGTTGAGCGGCGTCGTCTCGCCTTGACGCACTTGCACCTGTGTGACGTACGTGCGGTAGCCTGCCTTTCGGATCTCGACGGTGTGCGATCCCTCCGCAACGTCCACGAGGAGACGGTCCTGTCCGCCGGGTCCGCGCCAGGGCTCGCCGTCGATCGAGACTTCGGCGTCGTTCGGCTGCACGCGCACGGCGAGCGTCCCGTATCCCGAGACCGCCTGACCGCCTCGCGAATCGGGGCCCTGCGGCGGAGGCGGCATGCGCCGGCCCATTGGTCCGCGGCCCAACGGTGGCTGCCCCGTCGGTAGTTGTCCCGCCGGTGGCTGTCCCGTCGGTGGTCCCACCGGCGGGTAACCGACGCCTAGCGGGCCCGGCGGCGGATTGACGGGTTGCGGCCGCGGCTCCGGCTGCTCGCCCGCAGAGAGCTTCTCCATCGTGTACTTGATCCTGAAGGTGTTGTCGGGCGTCAGATACACCTTCTGCTTTACGGGACGATAGCCGTCGAGGTACAGCTCGATCTCGTGCTCGCCCGGCGGCAGGCGCAGGCGCTGGAACGGGCCGTCGAAGTCGTCGACGATACCCGCATAGTAGCCGTCGACGTAGACTTCGGCGTTGTTCGGCTTCACGTCGAAGCGGATGGCGGACTCAGGCTCGATGTTGTAGTAGCGATACGGCGGATACCCGCCCCACGGACCCGCGAAGCCGCCGTACCACGGGTCGTACCAAAACGGGTCGTAGAAGTAGCCGCCGGCCAGCACGACGCGGGTCCGCGCGCCACGGTATCGGCGGGCTTGTGCATCGGCCTGCGACGGCCATGCAATGCAGACAATGGCCACGGTGGCCATTGCCATCTTCCAGACGATGTTCTTGTGTGCGCGCACTGGGCGATCCCTCGAATAAGTAAGCGCTGGCGGCGATCCGTCGAGCAACGACGGTGCCATTGCGCGCCGTGGCCGGTGTTCGGGCGTATCTCATTGCTCTAGCTGGGCCTTGGCCGGGTGGATCAGGCCTCGATGGGCGGCGGCCGCGTCGCCGGGAGGCGACACATTTGACATGTGGAGGGGTCGACGCGACGAACTCGCCTCATGGACCGTTCATGGGTCTCGAGGACAATCGGACCTGCCGCCAGCATGCATCACGATAGATGGAGGTCGGGAGTCGTTTCGCAAAGTTTTTCTTGACTCAGATGTCAATTTCGCCGCGGATCGAAGCATCGAGCATCTCAATCGGATGTCGGATCGTCAGCGCGCGCCCCTGCCGGCGCGCGGCGGCCGCCATCTGGAGCGTGCACCCGGGGTTGGCGGTGGCGACGACATCCGGCCGGACCGCTTCGATGTGCGCCACCTTGCGATCGCCGAGCTCGCGCGCGGTGTCGGGCTCGACGAGGTTGTAGATGCCGGCGCTGCCGCAGCAGATCTCCTGCTCGGCAAACGAGAGCAGCTCGATGCCCGGGATCGATCGCAGCAGATCGCGGGGTTGCTGCCTGACGCCCTGGGCGTGCGCCAGGTGACAGGCGTCGTGATACGCGACTTTCAGCGCGATCGGATGGCGCACGGCCCTCTGCTCGCCAAGCTCCGGCACGATCTCGCTGACATCGCGGACGCGCGCTGCGAAGGCGCGTGCTCTCTCGGCCCACTCGGGCTCATCCGCGAGGAGCTGGCCGTACTCTTTCATCGACGACCCGCATCCCGCTGCGTTCACGGCGATGCGTTCGACGCCGGCGCGCTCGAAGACGTCGATAATCCGGCGTGCAAAGGCGCGCGCCTCGGCGAGGCGGCCGGCATGCAGCGCCAGTGCACCGCAGCAGCCCTGAGCACCCGGAGCCACGACATCACAGCCCTCGGCGGACAGGACGTTGATCGTTGCGTCGTTCACATTCGGAAAGGCGAGGCGCTGCACGCATCCGGTCAGCAGGCCGACGATGAGCCGCCGCTGGCCGATCGCCGGCGTCCGCTCGGGCACGCGAGAAAAGAGCGCGCGCCACGTCACGGTCGGCGCAAGCGAGAGCGTCGCGCGCAGTCGTCGCGCGAAGCCGTTAGGCGCGCGGCGGCCGCTCGGCTGGAGCCTTCGCGCTACACGCTGAATGACGATCAGCGGTGCGAGCGCGATCCGCAGGCGCCGCGGATAGGGAAAAATCGCGAAGATCGCCGCGCGAAACAGTCGATCGCCGAGCGAACGCTGAAACCTGCGCTCGATCTGCCCGCGCGTCGCCTCGATGAGCGGCGAGTACTGGACGCCCGACGGACACGCCGTGACGCACGCCATGCAGCCCAGGCAGGCGTCGAAGTGACGGACGAAAGGCGCCGTCATGTCGGTCCGCCCATCGAGCCCGGCGTTCATCAGATAGATCCGGCCGCGCGGCGAATCCATCTCCTCACCCCACAGGACATAGGTCGGGCACGATGGCAGGCAGAAGCCGCAGTGGACGCACGTGTCGATCAGCGCCCGGTCGGGTGGATGGTCCGAATCGAATGGCTTCACACCGGCCCTCGCCCGGCATTCAAGACACCAGCCGGATCGAGCGCACGCTTCAACGAGTCGAACAGCGGCTGACGATCGCCGTGCGGGCCCCAGACATCGACGAGCGCCTTGAGGTCGGCGGAACCGCGGACCACCACGACGTTCCCGAAGCTGGACGAAGCGCGGAGTTGTTGGATGACGGACGCCTGCGAATCGGTATCTGCGTCGATGCGGATCAATCCTGCCCCCACCGCTGCGCGCCCGACCATCGCGGTCGCGCCGTCCGCCGCCCCGGCCGCAGGGCCGCCCTTCAGGGCGGCCGTCATCTCCTCGAGCCTCGCAAGAGCCGTCGTGATGTTCGCGGGCAGCCAGCTGGCGCGCACGACCGCGCCGTCCCTGTTCCAGAGCTGCTGCGAGTGTTCGCTCCACAACCGCTGTCCGTCATCAGTGTCGATGACTTCGACGGATCCGGCGTGGCCCTTGAGGGCCGAGGAAGCCGCATCGATCTGCGCGTCGACGACGGCGGGGAGCGAGGCGAACCTCAAAAGGATGGTGAACGCAGAGCTCGCTGAGCTCGCAGAGAAATCCTTCCGCGTGCTCTGCGGCCTCTGCGTTGATCGTCGTATTTCGATCTCGAAGGCGATCGGCTCGAGCTGGCTCGCCATCACGGTGCGGACCATCTGCCCGAGCGCCGCGGCGTCGGGCGCCTCGACGCGCAGCGTCTTCGACGCGCGCGGCAACGGTGCCAGCTTGAACGTCGCGCTGAGGATGGCGGCGAGGCAGCCGAACGAGCCGGTCACGAGCTTCGACAGGTCGTAGCCCGCGACGTTCTTGACGACCCGTCCGCCGGCCTTCGCAAGGACGCCGTCGGTCGTCGCGAGCCGAATGCCGATGACGAGGTCGCGCGGCGTGCCGTAGCGATGCCGCAGCGGACCGCTGTCGTTGGTGGCGAGGATGCCGCCCATCGTCGCCCGGTCGGCGAACGGCGGATCGAGCGGCAGCCATTGCCCGTGCTGCGCCAGCGCGCGGTTCACATCGCGCAGAGTAGCGCCGGCCTCGATGGTCGCCGTCATGTCGCCGTGCTGATGCTCGAGGATGCGGTTCAACCGCCGCATGTCGAGGACGGCGTCGACGCGTCCCAACGGCCGGCCCCAATCGCTCTTCGTGCCCGCGCCGCGAATGACGAGCGAGTGGCGACGCTCGGATGCGTCGCGGAGCGCGGCGGCCACTTCCTCGGCGGTCGCCGGCGTGATCACGACGGGGTCGGGAGTGGATTGCAAGATTCCGCACATCAAAAAGGGGCCGTACCCCTTTTTCGCTTCGAACGCTCCGAAAAAGGGGTACGGCCCTTTTTTGAGCCCTACATGCGCTCCGCCAGGCCCGCGGCTTCGACCGGATGCTGGCGATAGGGACCCGGCACCTCGCCGCACAACCGCGGCGTCGGGAACACTTTCCCGGGATTGCAGATGCCCCGCGGATCGAAGGCGGAACGCACCCGCTGCATCAGCGCGAGGTCCTCGGGCGTGAACATCTTCGGCATGTGCTGCGACTTGTCTGCGCCGATCCCATGCTCGCCGGTCAGCGATCCACCCGCCTCGATGCAGTAGGTGAGGATTTCCGCCGCGACGGCTTCCGCCTTGTCCGCCTCCCCTGGCACGCGCTCGTCGTAGCAGATCAGCGGATGCAGGTTGCCGTCGCCCGCGTGAAACACGTTGCCGATCCGGAGCCCCGACTTGTGCTCGAGCTGACGGATGCGTTTGAGCACTTCGGGCAGCCGCGTCCGCGGGACCACGCCGTCCTGCACGTAGTAGTTCGGCGACACGCGTCCCATCGCCGCAAACGCGGCTTTGCGCCCGCGCCAGATGCGCGCGCGCTGCTCGTCGGTCTGCGCGACCTCGATGGTCGTGGCGCCGTGCCGCGTGCACGTCTGCACCACGACGTCGAAGAGCGCCGTGACTTCGGCGGCCGGCCCGTCGAGCTCGACGATCAGCACGGTGTCGGCAGCCGGGAAGTTCGGGTGGACCGCGGCCTCAGCAGCGCGGATCGCGAGCGAGTCCATCATCTCCACCGCGGCGGGAATGATTCCCGCGCCAATCATCTCGGACACGACCGCCCCGCCAGCGTCGATCGTGTCGAACGCCGCCAGCAGCGTCTGCACCGTTTCGGGGCGCCGCAGGATTCGAACGGTGACGCTCGTGACGACGGCGAGCGTGCCTTCCGATCCGATGATCAGGCCGAGCAGATCCGGTCCCGGCGTATCGGCGAACTCGCCGCCGAGGTGCACGAGCTCGCCGTCGGGCAGCACCGCCTCGACGCCGAGGACGTGATGGACGGTGAAGCCGTACTTCAGGCAGTGCGCGCCCCCCGAATTTTCGGCGACGTTGCCGCCGATGGAGCACACCTGCTGGCTCGAGGGGTCGGGCGCGTAGTAGTAGCCGAACGGCGCGACCTGACGCGTGACCTCGAGGTTGGTCACGCCCGGTTCGACTGTCACCCGCTGGTTCGGGATGTCGACGTTCAGGACACGATTCAGGCGCGAGAGAGCGATCACGAGGCCGCCGGCCACCGGCAGCGCCCCGCCCGAGAGCCCCGTGCCGTGTCCGCGCGCGACGAACGGCACGCCTTCGCGCGCACAGAGCCTCACGATCGCCTGAACCTCCGCAGCCGAGGTAGGCAGGACGACCGCCGCGGGCGACTCGCGCAGGTGCGGCAAGGCGTCGCACTCGTAGGTGAGCAGCTCCAGCGCATCGTCCAGCACGCCTTCGTCGCCGGCGATCCGCCGCAGCTCGGAGAGGAACGCGCGGTTCATGTCGCCGCGATTATAGTCCGCGCGATCACTTCCCGCTTGACGGGTGCAATCGACGGGCGTAGCGTCGCGCATCATGGGAAAGAAGAAGATGACGCGGCGCCGGTTTCTCGAAGGAACCGGCGCCGCCCTCGCAGCCGCAACTGCCGCGCCGGCGCTCGCGAAGCAGTCCAGCGGCGCTCGCGCCCTTCGCGTCACCACTCCGTCCACGACGATTCAGCTCACCGTCAACGGGACGGCGCGCCGGCTCGCCGTCGAGGATCGATGGACGCTTGCCGAGGTGCTGCGCGATCACCTGCGGCTGACCGGCACCAAGATCGGGTGCGACCGCGGCGAGTGCGGCGCCTGCACCGTGCTGCTCGACGGCAAACCGGTGTACTCCTGCAGCCAGCTGGCCGTCTGGGCGGATGGCCGCTCCGTCCAGACGATCGAGAGCCTGGCGAAGGAGGGCGAGCTGAATCCGCTGCAGCGATCGTTTGTCGAGCACGATGCGCCGCAGTGCGGCTTCTGCACATCGGGCCAGCTGATGAGCGCGACAGCGCTGCTCAACGCGACACCGAACCCGACAGCGGAGCAGGCGCGCGCCGCGATGACCGGCAACATCTGCCGCTGCTCGAACTACAACCACTACGTCGCAGCCACCGTCGCGGCCGGACAGCCACGATCGGCGCGGAACGCGCCGACGCCGACCAAGATCTCCTCTGCGGGTTCGGCGGTTGCCGCGTTGAACGTCGTCGGGAATGCCACGGCGCGCATCGACGCGGCGGAGCGCGTCTCCGGCAAGGCGACATACACGGCCGACGTCTTGCTGCCGAACATGTTGTACGCGCGCGTGCTTCGCAGCCCGCACCCGCATGCCCGCATCCGGCGCATCGACACGTCGAAGGCGCTCGCGCTGGCGGGCGTGAAGGCGGTCGTCACCCACGACAACTGCACGGTCGTCTGGGGCGCCGGATCGATTTCAGGCGGCGCGCAGTACAACGACGAGATGAAGAAGATCACCAAGCACCGGCGGTACGCCTTCAACAACCCGGTGCGCTTCGTCGGCGAGCCGGTTGCGGCCGTGGCGGCGACCGATCGCCACGTCGCGGAAGAAGCGCTGCTGCTCGTCGCCGTCGACTACGAGCCGCTCCCGTTCGTCCTCGATCCCGAGGAGGCGGTGAAGCCCGGCGCCGTGCAGATCTGGCCGGAAGGCAACCTGTCGCCGAACGTCCGCAACGAGACGCAGCCTATCGGCACGCGCCGCGGCAACGTCGAGGACGGATTCAAGTCGGCCGATCACGTCTTCGAGGACCGCTACTCGACCAGCTTCGTGCACAACGCGCAGATGGAGCCGCGCGCCTCCGTCGCGGCATGGGACGGCGACAAGCTGACGGTCTATACGCCGACCGGCGGCATCGCGAACTGCCGGACCGACATGGCGCGCGATCTCGGCATCGCGCCGGACAACGTCCGGATCGTCTGCCACTACATGGGCGGCAACTTCGGCAACAAGAATCAGAATCAGGACGCGGATCTCATCGCCGCCGTGCTGGCCAGGGAAGCCGGCGCGCCGGTGAAGCTCGAGCTGTCGCGCAAGGAGGATTTCATCGGCGTGCACGGCCGCTGGCCGACCGCGCAGTACTACAAGGTCGGCGTTGCGCGCGACGGCACGCTGCAGGCGATTCAGCTGCGCGGCTTCAGCGGCATGGGCCCGTATCGCAAGAACAGCGGCAACATCGCCGGCGTCGAGATTTATCAGTGCCCCAACATCGAGACGTCCATCTCGCCCGTCTACACGAACAGGACCGTCTCGGGCAACTTCCGCGGCCCTGAATATCCGCAGGGGTTCTTCGGCATCCAGTCGATGATGGACGACGTCGCCGCGAAGCTGAAGATGGATCCGGTCGAGTTCATCCTGAAGAACATGACGCGGCAGGCGAACGACCAGACGCCGTACACGACCTACTCGCTGGACGAGTGCATCCGCCGCGGCGCCGAAGCGTTCGAGTGGAAGAAGCGCTGGCGCGCCGTGCCGGGATCCGATCCGGGCCCGATCAAGCGCGGCGCCGGCGTCTCGTTCATGGCGTTCCGCGCGGGGCTGGGCCGGAGCAGCGCGGTCGTCCGCGTCGACGCGAAAGGCAAATACTGGGTGCACGTCGGCGTCACCGACGTCGGAAGCGGCGCGAAGACGACGATGGGGTTGATTGCGGCGGAGGCGCTCGGTGTGCCGCTCTCGCAGCTCGAGGTCGTCTGGGGCGACACTGACCGCTGTCCGTATTCGGTCGGCGAGTCGGGGAGCCGCACCACGATCATGACCGGCTACGCCGTTGTCGAGGCCGCGCGCGATCTCCGGAAACAGATCGCCGAGAAAGGGCTGCCGAAGGGCGATGCCGTGCTCATCGCGTCGGCCACGCCGAGCCCCACGCTGCAGGGCAAGGTGCGCAGCACCTTCGGCGCGCACTTCGTCGAGGTGGAAGTCGACGCCGAGCTCGGGCGCGCTCGTGTAACCAAGTACCTCGCCGTGCACGACTGCGGGCGGATCATCAACCCCCTGACGGCCATGAGCCAGATCAAAGGCGGCGCCCAGATGGGCATCGGGATGGCGCTGCACGAGGATCTGCTCTACGACCGCCGCAGCGGCACGCCGCTGACGCCGGGCTATTACGGCGCCCGGATCTCCACCCACCGGGACGCGCCGGAGATCGACGTCCTGTTCATCGAGTCGGACGACGGCCTCGGGCCATTCGGCGCGAAGAGCATGGGCGAGGCGAGCAAGGTGCCGGCGCCGGCTGCGGTCGCGAACGCGGTGGCCAACGCCATCGGCCATCGCATGAAGGATCTACCGATCACACGCGACAAGATCGTTGCGGCGCTGGCGGCGAAAGGAGGCCGGGCGTGAAGTCCTTCACGAATGCCAACCCGCGCGATCTCGCCCACGCCGTGACGCTCATCAGGCAGGGACGCGAGAACAACCGCAGCGTCGCCCTCGCCGGCGGCGGCAGCGACCTCGTCGGCATGATGAAAGAGCGGCTCGTCACGCCGGACGTGCTGGTCAACCTGAAATCGATCAAGGGCCTCGATCAGGTGACGCTCGAGATGGGCGGCGTCACGATCGGCGGCTTGATCACGCTCGACGCGCTCGCCAGCCACAGGCTCGTCCGCCGGCAATATCCGGTGCTGGCCGAAGCGGCCGAGAGCGTGGCCACGCCGCAGATCCGCAACGTCGCGACGCTGGCCGGGAACGTCTGCCAGCGTCCGTGGTGCTGGTACTTCCGGAACGGCTTCAAATGCCTGAAGAACGGCGGCACGACCTGCTATTCGGTCACCGGCGAGAACGAGTTCCACGCGATCTTCGGCGGCGGGCCGAGTTACATCGTGCATCCGTCGGACACGGCGCCCGCGCTCATCGCGCTCGACGCGACGTTCCGGATCGCCGGTTCCGCGGGCGAGCGGATGGTGCCCGCGGCACAGTTTTTCGCGCTGCCGACCGTCGATGCGTCGCGCGAGAACGTGCTGAAGGACGGGGAGGTGCTCGCCGCGATCACGCTGCCGCCGGCGCCCGCCGGCGCGCGCAGCACGTATCACAAGATCCTCGATCGCGAAGCCTGGACCCACGCCGTCGTCAGCGCCGCGATCGTCCTCGAGATGGACAAGGACGTGTGTGGTCGCGCGCGCATCGTGCTCGGCGGCGTCGCGCCGATCCCGTGGCGGCTGCCGGAGGTCGAGAAGATGCTCGCGGGCCAGCGCATCACGCCGGAATTGGCCGCCAGGGCGGGGGAGGCGGCGGTCGCGGGGGCGAGGCCGCTGGCGAAGAACGGCTACAAGGTGCCGCTGACGCGGAACATGATCACGCGGACGCTCGTCGCCATTGCGGATCGCGGATTGCGGAATGCGGATTAGCGGGAATGAGGATTGATCGTCGCGACTTTCTCTTGCTGCGAGCCGGCGAGCCCGCCGTGCTGTCGTGCGAGCAGCTCTTCATGCGGTATCTCGATTCGCAGATTGACGGCACCACCGCGCAGCTCTTCGAGCACTTGTCGGCCGATCTGCGCGGCCTCACGGCCGTGCGCCTGACGGACACGGCGTGGCTGGCGCGCGCGGACCTGAAGGCGCAACTCGACGCGGTTCTGGCGTCGTTCGCCGCGGGCGGCGGCCGCGTCGACACCGCAACGTCGACGCCGCCGTCCCCGGGGACAGAGTAGGGGCAGACCCTGCAGGAGGGCAGCGACAGGCTACTCCCGCCCCTCGTCGGTCGACGCCAACGGCGGCACCGACGTCTCGGGGCGAATCGGTGGTCTCTTCGTGTGGAATGCGGTTGCCTGCTCGAACGCATGGGCGAGCGCGAGCACCTTACCTTCCGAGAATCGCGGCCCCGCGATCATCAATCCCACGGGCAGCCCCTTCGACGTGAAGCCGCACGGAATGGAAATCGCCGGGATGCCGTAGACATTGAACGCGCCGGTGTTCTCCAGCTCCGGGTTGCGCGGCACGTCGGTTTCCTCGCGCTTGATCGAGGCGTCCACGGTGCGCGGCGTCCGGCGGCGCGTCGGCAGCACCACGAGATCCACGCCGCGAAACGCGTCGTCTATCGTGCGCCGCAGCAGCTCGAGGCGCCAGCGGGCACGGATGTAGTCGCCGGCCTTGGCGTTCGCGCCGCTTTGCAGCGAGCGGCGCGTCGGAATCATGTAGCGGCCCGACATGCGGCCGAACGTTTCTTCGTGGTAGGCGTACGTTTCGGCGCCCACCGTGATGTCGCGCGTCGATGGCAGCATCACATCGGACTGGCTTCGCGTGAGCGTGGCCAGCACGCGCAGCGCCTCGTCCACGACCGTCGCCACGTCGGCGTCGAGCAGATCGAAGAACGGCGCTCTCGCAATGCCGATCCGGAAACCGCCGACCGGCTGATGGACACCATACGCCGTCTGAGTCGCGAGCAGCGCCTGACGATTGTTATGGTCACTCACCGCCTATCCGAGGCGCGCCGCACAAGCGACTGGGTAATCGTGATGGAGGGTGGGCGGATCATTGAGAACGGCAGCACCATTGATATATTCGAGGCCGTAACGAACCCCAGAGTCCGTGCTTTCTTCGATACTGGAAAATAGTCTGATGCTGGTTATCATCCAAAATGCTGAACCGGTCAGCCACTCAATCATAGAGGTTTCATGGTTGGACCTCGGATTGGCTTTTTTTCTCATCATCATTGCCGTGGGCATTTCCCTCTGGCAGAAACTAGGACTGGCACAGAGGTTAGTAGTTGGAGCGATTCGCACCGTCATTCAACTCGTTCTCGTCGGATATCTGCTGGTTTATATATTCGCACTGGACCGCTGGTATCTGGTCGTCGCAACGCTGCTGTTGATGATGATCGTTGCGACCAGAGCCGCTGTGAACCGGCAGGGGAGGGCGAGTCGTAAGCTCTTGATGATTACCGGAGTCGGGATATTAATCAGTTCGGGTTTTACGGTTCTCTATGTGAGCACGTTCGTGGTGCGCGTCGCCCCGTGGTACAACGCGCGGTACTTGATCCCGCTGTTTGGCATGATCGTGGGAAGCGCCATGAACGCTGCGGCGATTGCTTCCGAACGC
>Ga0137409_10003177_pt1 | contig 17440 bp, 18 predicted proteins | sample CZODoug1_16funga_FD_122059 | JGI IMG/M metagenome (GOLD analysis project Ga0137409, IMG submission 122059) | Vadose zone soil fungal communities from Angelo Coast Range Reserve, California, USA - CZODoug1_16fungal (Hybrid Assembly) | ecosystem: Environmental > Terrestrial > Soil > Vadose zone... | reverse complement strand
GCGGACCGAACAGCTTAAGAAAATTGATGAACGTTCGGTCAGCCGTTTCGAGCCGGCTGGCATTGCAGCGATTCTTCGCTCGCACGGATTTTGTGCCATCGAAGACATCAATTTCCAGGAGATCGCATCCAGGTTCGGCCGCGCCGTTCAAGGACTCGCGCCCGGACATGCTGGTGCTCATGTTGTCCACGCTAAGCACTAATTGAACGTGGTCCTCTATTGCTATTCAAATACAGAGCCGGTCCACACCGACAGATCCGGTCTATGTACGGACGGGTGCAGCCCCGACACGCTGTCCAGATTGTAATCTGGCTTGCCAAGATGCGTTCTGGGCGAATTGCGGGCTAACCGGAGACTGACCCATGACGGGACCCCAGGAACTTGGCAAGCGGCGGGCGGATTGTTAGAGTCGAGGTACCCAGCGAAACAGTGCGAATGCCATTCTGCAAGAGCAGGCCGAAGAGAGGCTAGGACTCATGGGGGAAGAGACTCGGGCGGCGGTACGGGCCATCGAAATGGTGGAGCGCAAGGACCGCGTCTTGATTGTCGAAGACGAAGACAATGCGCGAAAGGGCTACGAGCAGCTTTTGCAGCGCTGGGGCTGCGACGTCGTCGGCGTGGCGACGGCGGAAGAGGCGCTGGCGAAATTTGCGAGCTACCAGCCCGACACGCTGATTGCCGACGTGGAATTGCCGGGGATGAACGGGCTGGACCTGCTGAAGCAACTCGGCCCGGAACTCTACGATGTGCCAGCGATCATCATTACCGGCAAAGGCAGCGAAGAGCGCGCGGTGGCGGCGATCGAGGCCGGAGCCTTCTGGTATATCGAAAAGCCGCTGAAAGGGCCGGTGCTGCGCGCACTGCTGGACCGCGCGCTGGGCAAAGCGCGCGATGCGCGCAAGCTCTTGGTGTTGCAGCGCCAACTGCGCGAGACGGGACGGCTCGGCGATCTCGTCGGCGGATCGAAACCGATGCAGGAAGTGATGCGCATCGTGGAGATGGCGGCGCCAAGTTCGGCGTCCGTGCTGATCACCGGCGAGACCGGGTCGGGCAAGGAAATCGTGGCGCGAACGCTGCACAAGCTGTCGCCGCGGGCCAACGGGCCGTTTGTGGCGATCAATTGTTCCGCGATCCCGGAAACACTGATGGAGAGCGAAATTTTCGGCCACGAGCGTGGAGCGTTCACGGGTGCAGCGGAGCGGCGCATCGGCTGCTTTGAACTCGCCGATGCAGGAACGTTGCTACTGGATGAAATCGGCGAGATGCCCGCGCCGACGCAGGCAAAACTTTTGCGCGTCTTGGAGGACCGCAAAGTGCGCCGGCTGGGGAGCAAAAGCGAAACTCCTGTGGACGTGCGCGTTCTAGCGGCAACCAACAAAGAACCCGAGGCGGCCGTTAGCAGCGGCCAGTTGCGGCAGGATCTCTACTTTCGATTGAACGTGTTTCACATTAACCTGCCCCCGCTGCGCGAGCACAAGGAAGATATTCCCATTCTCGTCGAGCATATCCTGCGCGACGTGAATGCCAAGCATGCCAAGCACGTGCGCGGGATCGGCGCGGAAGTGCTGGACATTTTCATGGGCCATACCTGGCCGGGAAACATCCGAGAGCTGCGCAACGTGCTGGAGCGCGCCACGATCATGTGCGAGAAAGATTTGATTACGCGCGCGTGCCTGCCTGGTGAGTTTGGCAGGGCGGCGGCGAAAGGACCGAGCGATCTTTCAGCGATTAAGTTTCCCGTTGGCACAACCGTCGACGCGATGGAGCGCGAACTGATTCTGCAAACGCTGGGAGCGACCGGAAACAACAAGACGCGGGCGGCGGAACTGCTCGGCATCAGCCTGAAAACACTTCACAACAAGCTGAAAGAATACGGCGGCGAGCGCGCCGAAACGGAGTAGGAACGCAGAATGCAGCTGCGGCTGCGGACAAAACTTACGCTGGTGATGACGGGGCTGGTGCTGCTCGTCGCCGCGGTCTTGTCTGGCGTTTTCGCGGCGCAGCTTCTCGATCAAATGTTGCAGGCCACCAAGGACCGGGCAAATGATCTCGCGACCGACGTATTCCTCCAAGCGCAACGCTCCTTGAACGACGCAGGACAGCAGGGCATGCGGCCGGCTTCGGACACTCCTCAAGAGATCCACGACTACGTCAGACACGCTTTCGAAATTGACGAAGGTCTCCACACTCTGCTGAAAGCCGCGAAACTAAATCCCTTAATTTATGAAGTCTCGATCACTGATCAAGACGGCATGGTCATGATTTCGACGGACGAGGACCAGCCGGGAAAATTCATGGCTCGTAAACCCTCGCTTTCGCAATTGCTACAGAAAAATTTCCCGCAAAAGGTAAAGGCGCTTGCAGGATCGTTAAGCGTGTTTGAACTCGACTACCCGTTCACCAAGGGAAAGAAGCCATTCGGCGAAGTGCGCGTGAAGCTCAATGTTGGCTTGCTCCTGAACGAAATCTCTCCGACGCTGTGGACCTCTGCTATGATCGCGTTCCTTGCGGTCGTGGTTTCCACCTTGCTCGCCGCCATCGTCAGCAGAGCGACGCTCGCTCCTTTGCAGGATATCGCTGCGCAGTTGGACCGTATCTCGGCGGGACAATACGATGTGCCGTCGCCAGTATTGAAAGGCATTGGCGGAAGCGGCGACGAACTGGGGGCGGTGAGCCGAAAGATCACCCAGGTTGGCCAGCAATTGCGCGGCGTGCACGAAATCTTCAGCACCATGCGTGAAAACATGAATTCCGTCATGGCCGGTCTTGAGGACGGACTGCTGTTGTTTACGAAGGATTCGCGCGCAGTGATGATTAGTCCCGCGGCGGAGAAATTCCTCGGCCAGCCGGCGGGTCAATTTCTCGGACGCCGCGTCACGGAAATTTTTCCTGCCGGGCATCCGCTGCATGAAGCGCTGCACATCGAAAGCGACGAACTGAGCGAAGTGGCCGCGGAAACGGAGCTGCAAACGGGCGAAGGGCCAAAGCGCGTGAGCGTTACGGTCCAGGCCATCCAGGAAGATGGCGAACGCATGGGCGCGTTGGTCACTCTGCGCGATCTCGATTCGCTGGAAAGCATCAATACGCAGCTCCAGGTGAGCGAACGTTTGGCGGCACTGGGGCGCATTACCGCGGGCGTGGCGCACGAAGTGAAGAACCCGCTAAATTCGATGCGGCTGTGGCTGGAAAATTTGAAGGAGTCGCTCCCCGCGGAAGCGGACGGCGCGTCGCTGCAAGCCGTCCAAGTTCTGGACAAAGAAATCGATCGGCTGGACGCGGTAGTTAAGCGCTTCCTCGATTTCACGCGGCCGATGGATATTCGGCTGGAAGCCACGCAACTTGCCGAACTTTTGCGGGAAGTTTTGGAAGTCGCGCAGCCGCAACTTCAGAAGTCAGGCATTCAGCTGGCCCAACTGCTGCCGATTGATGTGCCTGAAGTTTACGTTGATCGCGCACTTTTGAAGCAGGCAGTGCTGAATCTGGTGCTGAATGCCGCGGAAGCCATGCCCAGCGGCGGACAATTGCGGCTGGTGCTGAGCCGCCGCGGCGAAACGGCGGAAATTACCGTGGGTGATACCGGTAAAGGCATCCCACTCGAAAACCGTCAGAAAATTTTCCAATTGTTTTTCACCACGCGTCCGGGAGGCAGTGGCATAGGACTCGCGAGTACCTTTCGAATTGTGCAGCTTCTGAACGGTTCGATAGACTTTACTTCGGAGGTCGGCCGGGGCACGACGTTCCGAATCGAACTGCCACTCGCGGCCTAAAGATGACGGAAAACCCAGTCCGGTCCCTATTGGTGTTGCCGCGCCGCTCTCGCCGCTCGAATGCTGCCCTTCTCTGCTGTGCCACGTTAGCGCTCGGCGGATGCGCAATGAAGAAACGGCCGGCTATTCCCTGGGCCACCGCGGTCCAAGTGAAGCCGCTAGTGCAAGCACGCACGGCAATGGGAGATTTCGCATCCGCGGATTTGGGACCGGAACTGCGCCTCGACTTGCCGCCATTTCCCGGCCATTTGATTCCCATTCGAACTGCGCCACCGCGACCGCGCGCCAGCACGCCACCATCGGCGACTGCCGGTACCGACGCCGAAAAATTGAATGCGCCGCTGATTGCCCCGCAGTTGACGGCGCAAGAATCGGCCGTTGCCCAGCAGCAGACCACCCAGAGCTTGAGCATCGCGGAAAAGAATCTGGACTCCGCGCGAGGGAAAACTCTGAATGCGGCGCAGTCGGATCTGGTTTCCAAGATCCGCGGATTCGTCAAGGATGCGCGCGAAGCCGTGCAGATTGCGGATTGGAGCCGCGCTCGCAGTCTGGCCAAGAAAGCGCAGGTGCTGTCCGAAGAACTCGCGGGTTCATTGTGAAGAAGTTCGATGTAGTCATCGCGGGCGGTGGCGTCATTGGTGGATCCATCGCGCTGGAGCTCTCGCGATCCGGTCTGAGCGTAGCGCTCTTTGACCGCCAACAACCGGGCCAGGAAGCGTCTTGGGCCAGCGCCGGAATTCTTTCGCCCGCGCCGGAGAGCCCCGGGATGGTTTCCATGGTGCCGCTGGGAAGAGCGAGCATGGCACTGTATCCGGAGTTTGTCGCGCAGGTCGAGGAAATTTCCGGAATGAGCACCGGCTTCCGGCCGAAAGGGACGCTCGAAGCGCTCTTCTCGCACGATACGAAAGCGGAGCTCAGTACTATCATCGCTTTGCACCACGGCCTGGGGTTGAAAGCAGAACCGCTCCGCGCCGAAGATGCCCGCGAGCTCGAACCATCCCTGAGTGAAGAAGTCGAAGCCGCGGTACTCCGTCCAGAAGAGGCCTCGATTGACAATCGCGCGCTGACGGCTGCAATTTTGCAAGCAGCAAAGCGCCGTGGCGCCGAGATTTTTTCAGGCGACGGCGCGAAGGCCATTTGGCGCGAGGGCAAGCGCTGCGCGGGATTAGTTTTGCAAAACGAAAAAGTGGAGGCCAACTGGACGGTCATCGCCGCGGGATGTTTTTCGGCGACCATCGACGGGATTGCGCCGTACGCGCCGGTGCGCCCTGCCAAAGGCCAGATGGCTTCGTTGCGTACGGACGACGTAAAGATCGAACGCGTGCTGTGGTCCGAAAAGATTTATCTGGTGCCGCGCAACGACGGCCGCATTCTCGCCGGAGCGACCGTGGAGCACGCCGGATTCGACAAGCGCGTGACCGCCGGCGGCATGGAGAAGATTCTTGCCGCCGCCATCGATCTTGCGCCCGGCCTTGCGAATGCGCGCATCGAAGAAACATGGGCCGGCTTGCGACCCGATTCTCCCGACCACCTCCCGATCCTCGGCCCCACTGACATCGATGGCTTGCTCATCGCGACGGGCCACTTTCGCAGTGGAATCCTGCTCACGCCCATCACCGCGCGGCTCATTCGCGAATGGATCACCGAGCAGCGTGTGAGTGTGGATTGGGAACGCTTCAGCCCGTTGCGATTTTCAGTCCGCCGCGAGTGACGCGGTGCGTCACGCGCCCGTCTGAAACTCTCTCAATTTGACCTTTGACACTCCTGGAAGCGCGGAGTATTGTCTCGGGCAGCTTCCGCTAGGGCGCGTCCCAACTCAGGAGAAAACCGCATGGCCAGACGCAGATTCTTGTCGCAGTTGCTAGGTCTCCCATTTCTGGCACTCGGAACGAAGGCGCAGGAATCGAAAAAGACTTTGCGGATCTTGATGAGAAGTTCGTGGGGGACCGACGACCCAACCAGAGCGTCGTTCGTCTTCGCGCATGCACTGGCCTTGGCGGACGCTGGCCACGAAGTTCAGATATTCCTGACTGCCGACGCGAACTATCTTATGCGCAAAGCTACGTCGGACGCGCTGATTCCCATTGGTTGGCCGCCCCTCAGCGAGTTGCGCGAGAAGGTCGTCGCCAAACACATTCCTGTCTTTGCTTGAGGAGCTTGCTCCCGGGCCCGTGGGGTCTCGGAAAACGATCTCGCGAATTGGAACGCCAAGTTCGGCAATCCTGCTATTTTCGTTTCTCTGGTCGAATGGGCTGACCGCATCATCTCCGAATAGCTCCTGGCGGTCCGGCTATAGTTGTGAAAATCGGGGGACGAAATCGGGACACGCGGAAGGGACTGCGCTACTGTCCACACAGGCTGAGACGGAAAACGCGCATGGCTGCCGACTACAAGATCGACAAGGAACGCAGGCTGGTGATCAGCACGGCCTCCGGCGTGCTTGCCATGGCCGACGTTTTGGCACACCGCGAGAGACTGTTTAACGACCCCGACTATGACCCCAACTTCTCTCAGTTGATGGACTTCACCCCTGTCACACAATTCTGCATCGAACCTGGGGAGATACGAAGTCTGGCTCAAACGATGGTATTTTCAGCCGATTCGCGCCGGGCCATTGTTGCGCCCAGCGACTTGCTCTTTGGCTTCGCCCGAATGTACGAGATCCTTCGCGACTCCGCTGGTGAAACAGGAATTCGTGTCTTCCGCGATCGAGACGAAGCACTTGACTGGGCCCTTGCCAAAAGCGCCGGCGCCTGAAAAAAAACCTGCGCCCCTGGAATTTCGTATTGGCTGATGAAAACGGTAGAGAGATCGATGTTCATGAAGGACAAGGACTTTCGAGACGCTTAGTTCGGCACGAATGAATGAGGTGTGCGCGGCTCTGCGCTTCTCTCTGGGTTGCGATTCCAACTAAGCTACGGGGAACGTTCCTGTCCCCCGGCGCCAAAAACTTGGCAGACGGGGCTGCGGCAGGCTTTTTGTATTGGGTGGCGCACCCCGCCGAACTAAAAACTTAGAACGAACAACGGTACACTTCCTTGTGGGACAACCAGTCCCCCAACCCAGCATCATATATCCGTATCCTGGGAGGCGCTGCAATGCGCGCGATTCTAATCTGCTTAGCGGTCTTATTCCTGTCCGAACCGATGCTGGCCCAGCAAAGGAGACAGCCTGCTCCTGTGCCACGTACGTTTGTTGCCAAGGAGCCGCTGCCGTGCGTGGCATTCAATAGCATGGCCGCTCGATTGGATGCCGTTTACAGGATCGAAGACATCAGCCAGTCGGAGTACGACGAGGGCCTGAAAAAGTACATCGCCGGCACACAGGCGGATGGCGTGGACTATTTCGCTTCCGAGAAAAACAAATATCAAAGAATGATTCTGCAGTTGGACAAGCGCGCTGAGTTCATTCGATGGTACGCCGCTGAAGGAGGCCGCTCGCAAATGGCCACGGCCAACGCCGAATGCAATATCGAATTATCGGAAAGAGAGCCCGAATACCGCCACCTGGACGCCATCCGGCAGTTGCAAGACACCTGGACTCTGGCGCAGGCGGAAGGGCTGTTGGCTGACGTGGCCATGGAAGGTCAGGATGTGGTCATAAAAGCTTTTAAGCAAAGTGAAGCGGAGCGCCGCAAAGCCGTCGAGCACCTGAATCAGCTGGTCGACAATGTCAACACCTACAATAAAGCCGTGAACGATCTCGTTGTTACCATGAATGGGGCCATGGATCCGAAGGGCTCCAAGTTAGCGCCCATGCTGAACTTCAACTTTGTTCGCCTGCAACCTCTCACCTGCACGGGAGACACTCTTACGTTTAGCAATTCCACGGCATACCTGGCCAACCTCTCCACGACCGCCAACGCTACCACAACCATCCATTGTGAATGAAGGAGAACTCACCAGAAGTTAGCTCATAAACATATTCAAACCGGACGAAGGAAGGGTCCGCGAAAGAAACGGCGGGCGCCACCCCCCACAAGGTAGATGAACCATTCATGCGCGCGACCGTGGCCTGTGCTTCTATTGTCTGCGCCGTCTCACCCCCCGCGTGCGCTGCCTCGACCATGTCGTGCCGCTTGCCCGCATGGGGCGCAATTCCTACCGCAACCTCGTTTCCTCCTGCGTGGAATGCAACACCCAGAAAGGCGAAACCGTGGCAGAGGATTTTCTTCGCGGCCTCTACCGCGATGGGCGTTTGACGGCCATCGAACTCACTGGGAGGCTGCGCGCGGTCGAAGCGCTGGTGGCAGGCAAGCTCCGGCCACGTTGCACAGTCAGGAAGCAAAGAACGAATAGTGTGGTGGAGCAAAGCGAATTTAGGCTACGGTTGCGGCGGAGGCGGAGCCGTGATCGGCTGGGCATTCCCAAGGCTGGTGAACTGAATCTGGTTTCCGTCCAGCGTGAGATCGTGTTCGAGAACGATGTCCAGAGTCGAGCCGCGAGGAAGTTCGGCTTCCGGCCCGCGAGTCAGGAGAACGGCCGCCAACCCTGCTGCCGCGCCAATCCCGGCGCCGATGCCGAGGCCTTTCACGCCGTGAGCAATCGCGCCGATCCCTGCCCCGGCAGCTGTTGTTTCCGCGATGGTGCCCGCGTCCTTCCCTTTGCCGCCCGGGCTAATGACCTTGCCTTCGGAATCCATAGTTTCTTTGCCGCCGGAATCGGCGCTTCGTGGCGCGGCATTCAGTCTGACGGTGTAGCCGTTCGGCAAAATCAAGGTGTCGAGGCGCAGCCGGAATTCCCCGCGGCCCTTGATCTTTCCGGGCCGCTTCGCGTCCAGCAGTTCCCCTTTCAGATAGGAGCCCACCGGGACTACGATACGATTCCCTTGGGTGATCGGAAAATTTGTTTGCAGGTAAACCGAATCCCCTGGCTTCGCGCTGCGCGTGGAGATGCCGTTCTGAAGGACAACCCCGACGCGCGTTCCCGAAGGTACGGTGATTCGATCGCTGGAGGCGACTTGCGCAGGCGCCTGCTTGGGCACCGGCACAACCGGCGCTGGGGCTCCGGTCTGCGGCCCTTCCGGCTGCTGAGCAAACAGGCTAAAAGACAGCGAGAACGGGATTAGGCAGACAAGCATTCGCACGATTCGTGCAGTGTAAGATCTCAGAGTCATCGGCGGCTCCGGCATGGAAAGTCCGATGCGGTAGTCTGAGTTAAAGATGCTCCGCCAGGGCGCCGCGGTCAAGCAGCAATCTGAGAGTTCGACGGGGCAGGCCAATTGGCCGTCCAGCTCCTTTCAGTCAGCGAGCAAACCTGTAAAGACAAGCAACACGGCGACCGGCGGCACTGCCGCAATGCAGCCAGCCACGAGCCCAGTCCACTTGAATCCTTGGCCAATACGAGTGCCCACAGCGGCAACCGGACGTGGAGCGGCTTTGAGGTCTGAGTACGGAATCCACTGGGCGATAAGGATTCCATCCTTGAGAGTAAAGCCATCATCGCGGATTGACGTGATTACGCCCGTGCGTACTTTTCCATTTGGAAGTTCGCAGTGGACGAATTGGTGTTTGTGGACACCCAGCTTTCGAACGGCCTCTCGATAGGAAATTTCTTCGGGGGCAAGGGCAAGACCGGTCTTGGCAACCGGCGGCGTGAACGCGGCTGCGGATGCTCAGGAGGAGCGACAGGACTAAGCTGCGGCATCAATTGCAGTTGCCCGGCCGTAAGTGTTGTGGGAAGAGGGCCGATTTCGTCAGTCTGCGATTGTGCGCGAGCAGCGGCAGTAACAAATAAGATCGGGAACAACACAACGGCGCGGAGCCTGTTAGAACAATTCATAGAAACCTTCTCCGGCTGAAGCTTGCGGATGCTTGCGGGAAAGACGTGCAGGTCGTCTGCCAATTTCGGCGGGCCGTGAGACTCGCAGGCGATTTCCCAACTGCTTGAAAGAAAAGCATCTACGCGCGAGGAATCTGGCGTTAAAAGAAGTTGGAGAGCGATCGGCACGAGCCTCGGCCGCCGGTGCTGCCCGTGACAGGCGTCAGGTGGCGGCTCCTGGCAGCAGTTTGACGTCCGAAACGGCGAGTACTACGCTGGGAGCCGAGTGAGGAGAATCGCATGGCGAAGCTGGCGTTAATCTACGGGATGAGATTGCTTCCCGAGGAAGATCTTGGCGAAGTGAAGGACGCAACAGTGGTGCTCAAAAATGGCCGCTCGGCGCGCGTAACCATGCATTTAATCTCCGGCAGCAAGGAAGAAATCGAGAACACCTTTCGCCAGTCCATCGAAGCGTTCTTTGAAATGTATCCAGAGATTTAGATCGCGATTGTTTAAGATTCGAAGTTGCACTAGCGGTTTCCGAAGTTTTCCGGGTCGGCGTTGGGATCGCCGAGATTGTCGTTGATGAGCACGGTGGACTGACCGGTCAATTCGAACCGCTTGCGGCATTTATAACATGCCACCAGGTCATCCAGCCGCACCATATAAGAACTAGCCTTCGCGAATTTTTTCCGGTCTTCTTCGCCGATTCCGCGCGGCAATTCTCTTTTCTTCCGGCAGACCTTCCAACGCACGGGAGCTTCGAACTCGCCGCGGCAACTGGGACACACCAACTTTACTTTCCTGGTTTCTTCTTTTTCGGTATAAAACTGGCGCTCGTCCATGATTAAGGAGCGGGTGTGCTCACCGCTTCTCCGATTGTAACAAATTCGAGGCCGAGGTCACGCCACCGGGGCAGCCAATGTTCGAGAGCGGCCAGCGTCCGGGAACGGTCAGCGTTCAGATCGCGGTGCCCGCCGTCGTGGAGACAGAGAACATCGCCCACACTGGCAGTGGCAGAGTTGGAGCCGCTTCCCAAGTTGCGCTGCGCATGGTCGGCAATGGGCTGCATTCGCGGAATCAGCCATTCCGCCGGTTTATCTTGCCAGTCACGGGGAATCAGCGTCCACATGACCGTTTGGTAGCCGAGTTCCCGCGCCGCCGGAATCACCCACGGATTCCGCATCCCAAACGGCGGCCGAAACCATTTTGGCGGCGCTCCAATCGCGCCTCGGATGGCGTCGTGGCACAGACGCAACTCCACTCGCACTTTCGTCGGATTCAGCTTAAAAAGATTCGGATGCAATTCCGTATGGTTCCCAACCTCGTGGCCGCGCGCGACGGTTTCCTGCACCAGTTCCGGGCACTCGCGCACATACCGCCCAATCAGGAAAAATGTCGCCTTCGCTTTGTAGCGATCGAGAAGGTCGAGCAGCTTTGGGGTGATTGCAGGATTCGGCCCATCGTCAAAAGTGAGCGCCAGCTTGCGCGCGGAGTTCGTCCGGCAAATGGTCTTTCCAAAGAGTTGCGCCCGGGGATAGGCGGCGCCGTAGGCGGCAAAACCCGCAGCCGCGGCTGCCACCGCTGCGGGCACTTCAACGACCAAGGGACTCACGCCGCTATTTTTGCATGATTGTTGCTTTACCGCACCATGGAATGAACCCCGGTGAGCCCCCCTCACGTTCGTTACGACCGGTTGTGCCGCCACAGAAGGAAGCAGGCTACCGGGATAGCCAGCAGAGCTGAGGCTCCGAAGAACCACCGCCACATCGGAATGCCGATCAAACCGACAATCAACATTCCCAATACGATGACGAAACCGATGGGATGGCCCGTCCACAGTCCCGCTCCAAAATAGCCGTACGGGACGACTTCCGTGACACGGCGATCCTCGTTGGTTCGAGGGACTACCTGGTCCAAAGGGTGGCGACGAAATGTGACATAGGATTTCATTGCGTGTGCTCCTCTCCAAGAAATTGTCAGAAAAAACCTGACCAATGTTCAGACAGGGCTTGGGCAACCACCGCGGTTCTCACCGGCCTTCCACACCTCACCTCTTAGGGGCTACTCCGTTGGACGCCGCAGCGGAGCAGTTGGTTCCCAGCCTCGAGTTCTTAACCAACTCTCTCGGGCAATCCGCGGCGGGCCTTCAAATCAGCGAGCAGCCGGTCCACTTCGGCGTCGCGATCGAGTCGTGTCAACTTCTCTCCAACGTCGTCGGTTAAAAGCTCAACTTCAGCGGTGGCAACCGCCTCAGTGTGATGCACGCGGTCCTTGAGCCGTTCGAACGCAGCGCTCTTGGAGTTGTCGCCCATGACGGTCTGCGCGTGTGCTGCTTTGCCAAGCGCTATGCCGCGACGGTGCCGCGCCAGCAGCAGGTCACGCTTGGACTTCGCTTCATCGAGTTTTTGTTCCAGTTTCACGAGCGCCCCCTTCAACGTATCGACTTGCGCCTTCTGGTCGTCCACTTGTTCGCGGTAGCTCAGCGCCAGCCGCTGAGAAGTCTGGAAGCGATCGAGTGCGGCGCGCGCCAAATCGTCCTGGCTCTTGTCCACGGCAGTTTCGGCCTTGCGCATCCAGTCCTTCCCGGAGTCTTCGTTCTCTCGCCATTTCTTTTCCAGCATGTGCTGATCGGCAATGGAGACCGCCACCTGCGTCTTCACTTGGATAAACTGATTTTCCATGTCGAGGATGACTTGCTTGATCATTTTTTCGGGATCTTCGGCGCGATCAACCATGTCGTTGATATTCGCGCGAATCAAAGTGCTTACTCGTTCTAAAAGTCCCATGGTAAATCTCCTTTCAATTTCCAAAAATTCAAACTGCCAAGACTTCCAAAAAAACAAACTGCAACTGCGTCCTCCGTCCAACTCATTGCAAAAAGAACATTCCGAATATTCCTGCCGTGAATTTCGCAAGGGCCGGCAAGAAGAGGATGTTTGTCGCGATGATTTTGCCAAGCGCTTCAATCGCGTTGTCGCAAAAATGGTGGAAAATGAAACCGAACACCACCACCACCAGAAGCAAAAAGAAGCGAAGTTTTTCGTTCATACTCATGGCCATCCCCCGAGACCATTGGGCGTCCTCGGCAGGTCCCTGCGGACCTGCCGGGACGGAAGCGATTGACCACTTTGCGGGCATACCCACAGTGATTACGCCTTCTTGATCGGCGCCGACGGCGGCTCCGGCTTCAGAGCTTTATCGCCAATCAGCCGCACCTTGCTGAGGAGTTCCGACATTTGCATGCCGGAGAGCGCTTCGAAGAGCGCAGGCACCTGCGCGGCAATCTTGGTAATGTCGCCGGTCAGCTTGTAAGCGCCGGCGGCATCGCCATTGCCGGTGGAAACGATGGTCACCTTGTCGACCTTGCTGAGCGGCTCGGCGAGAGCGCGCACAACTTCCGGCATTCCGGAGATGAACTTGTCGAGTACCGCGGCCTGGTTGTATTCCTGGAAGGCTTCGGCCTTGACGTTCATGGCTTTGGCTTCGGCTTCGCCCTTTTTGAAGATGATTTCCGCTTCGGCTTCGCCCTGCGCTCGGATGGCCGAGGCGCGGCCTTCGGCTTCGGTGATGGAACGCTGACGCTCGGCGCTGGCCAGCGTTTCAATGCGCTGGCGTTCGACTTCCGCAGGCTTCAGCACCGTGGCGATGAGCTCGCGTTCGCGGCGCGCGATTTCCGCTTCCTGCACTTTTACTTGAGCTTCGCGCTCCACTTGCTGCACCCTCACGGATTCTTCAATCACTTTCTGCTGCATGACGTTGGTTTCGATTTCATACGCTTTGTCGGCGGTGGCTTGCGCTTTCTTGGTCATCTCCAGGTAGCTGGCTTTTTTGATGTCCAGATCGCGCTCCGCTTCGGCTTGCTTCGCTAACGAAGCAGTTTCCGCTGCCACGCGTTCCTGATCGGCTTGCGCTTTGGCGACCGCCGAGGCACGTGTCGCTTCGGCGCGCTTGATGGCGATGTCGCGATCGGCTTCTGCTGCGGCCACTTCGGCGTCGCGCTTGATGCGTGCGATGTCGGGCCGGCCCATGTTGGTGATGTATTCGTTTTTGTCGCGTACTTCCTTCAGCGTGAAGCTCACCACGTCGAGCCCCATCTTGTTCATGTCCGCTGCGCAGGTGGATCGCATGCGCTCGCCGACCATTTCCGGCTCTTTAACGATCTGCTCGACCGTGAGCTGGCCGATGATGCCGCGCAGGTGGCCTTCCATCACCAGGCGGATCAAGCCTTCGCGCTCATCCGGCCTCTTGGTAAGGAATTGTTCGGCTGCGGTGCGGATCGAAACGGGGTCGGACTTCACTTTCAACTGCGCCACCGCTTCGACCGTCACCGCAACTCCCTGGTTGGTGTACAGGCTCTGCTGCGGAGCCACATCAAAAGACATCAGCTCCAGCGAGAGCTGGCGGCACTGTTCCAGCATTGGGACGACGATCGTGCCGCCATTCGTCACGGTTCTTGGACCGCGTATGCCGTAAACAATCAGCGCTTCGTGCGGTCCTACTTTTCGCAACAACGTGGCGAAACTGGCCATCGCGAAAAGAATCACGAGTACCAGCAGCCCAGCCATTACGGGCACCGAAAGACCATACATAAAGACCTCCCTTTTCCACTCTGCTCCGGACTGTTCGCATCGATCATCAGTCCGAGAAACTCTTCTGCCATTCAGCTCGTGAACTCTTCCCACTTCTTCACATAGGCGATCCCGTTCTCGTAGCGGGTGATCGCCACTTCCGTGCCATTCGGCAGCGGCTTGCCATCTTCGCTGCGCGCCCCGACGCTCTTGCGCACTCCGCGTTGCTCGAAGATCATTTCGCCGATTCCATTCTCGCGAACGGGCGAACTGATCGTGCCAACGGTTCCTTCTATGCGGTAATCCCAATCCAGCATCTGCGCGTCACTCACTTTCACGATCCGCGCCATGAATTTGAAAACAAATCCCGCGGCAATGAGCCCAGAGATGACCGCGATACTAAGCGCGACCATCGCCACCAACCGCGAATGCGTCGAGAGCAGATAGCCAACGCCTCCGAACCATGCCAGGAAGGTCATGATGGTCATGGCGTTGAACCAGGAAAGGCCGCCGCGCGCGTGCATCGACCCGCGCCCAGCCATTCCACCGACGTGATGACCACCATGAAAGGGCAAGTGCAATCGGGCCGGAAGATGAATGTGCGCCGCGCCGCCGAGGAACGACAGTAAGCTCAGGGAGAAACCCACGATGAAGCAGAAGAGATAGAAGTCAGACCAGGTCATACAACACCTCGAAGCGCCACCATTGACCATCGCAACTTACCGTTGCGGCGACCAGCGCAACTTGCGTTGCGGTGCGCGGGCTGGAATCCGAGACGCGGGCCCTGTACCGTGCTACCTCGATCCCTTTCGGATCGAGACCGCTCAGTTGCGAAGAGAAGCAGACGGCGGCGGATGGCCGTTGCCCTGTTGTCCACCATTGGAATGACTGCGTGGGTGCAAGACTTCCCCGAGGCGCTCGGCTAATTCCGGCGTCCGGAGGATTTCCGCCAGAAGCAGAATCGCCCGGCGGGAGTCTTCATGTTCCGCGACGACCAGCAGGGCGCGCTGAAGCGTCGGGTCGGCTGTGAACTGTTCGGCGCCGGCAAAAAGCCAGGAGTCGATTTTCGCGTCGATGGCGCGCAGTTCGGACTGCAAGCCTGGCGTGTATCCTTCCGGATCGTCCACGAGAAACCCCGGATAGACGCGGAAGAACCGCGCCAGCAGTTCGCGCGTGGTGTGCGTCAGGTGAGGCCGGGCGCCATTCTCGATCTGCGAGAGGTACGCCTGGCTCAAACCGCGGCCGATTTCGCTCTTCATCGCGCTGGCCAGTTCCTGCTGGGTCATCGAACGGCCCAAGCCACGGAGCGAACCTTCTACAGCGCGGAGGGAGCGGAGTTTGTCGCCAAGTTTCATCGGAGGACCCACATATTGCAATCTGCAAATAGCATATTACGAATCGCTATTTTGTCAAGCGAAATCGGCATATCCCCGGTCCGCTGTAATTTACTCAATTTAAATAGCTTAGTGGTTTCTTGCTCCGACGGGACAACACGCGGACTAGTTTTCGCTGCAAACCAAATCTATTCCGGCTTCCTCAGCGACTGCAGGTCGATTCCCAGCTGCTGGCACTTTTTATAGAGGTGGCTGCGCTCCAGCCCCAACGCGCGAGCTACATTTGTCATGTGAAAATTATGGCGTCGAATTTCCGCCATCATCACTTCCCTTTCGAACGCTTCCGTGCGTTCGGCCAGCGTCCCTGTGGCACTTCCGGTGGAGGATCCCCCGCCACTCTCGGAACGCGAATCCGAAGTCGGCAAAATCAGCCGGACATCCGCCGCCGTTACATCTCCGTCCGAAGCCAGCAGAATGAGCCGTTCCACCACGTTGCGCAGTTCGCGGACATTTCCGGGCCAGCCGTATTTGCGCAATTCGTCGATAGCTTCCGTGGCGAAGATTTTTTCTTTCCAGCCGTTTTGCGCCGCCACCTGGCGGGCAAAATGCGCCACCAGTTCGGGAAAATCTTCCTTGCGCTCATTCAACGCCGGCAGCGTCAGAGGAAAGACATAAATGCGGTGAAATAGATCGCGGCGGAAAGCATTTTGCTTGACGAGTTCTTCCAGGTTGCGATGTGTGGCAACCAGCACGCGAACATTCACTTTGATCGGTTTGTCGCCCCCGACACGCTCGACTTCGCCTTCTTCCAGCACACGCAGCAATTTTGCCTGCATGGCCACGGGCATGTCGCCGATTTCGTCCAGAAAGAGTGTTCCTCCATCGGCTTGCTCGAATTTGCCCAGATGCTTCACCGCGGCGCCGGTGAACGCTCCTTTTTCGTGGCCAAACAGCTCCGACTCAATCAATTCCGCCGGCACAGCCGCGCAATTCAGCGTGACGAACGGATGGTCGTGCCGCGGAGATTTTTCATGGATGGCGCGCGCAACCAGTTCCTTGCCCGTGCCGGTCTCGCCGAGAATGCACACGCGTGTCTCGCTCGCCGCCACGCGCTCGATTTGCGTAATTAACTTTTTCATCGCCGGACCAGAGCCCACCAGTTCGTGCTTCCCCAAACGCTGGCGCAGTTCGCGGTTCTCATCCTCGAGCCGCGACAAGCGCAGGGCATTTTCCACCGTCACCAAAAGCTTATCCGTCGAGAGCGGCTTCTCCAGGAAATCCAGTGCGCCCAGCTTCGTGGCTTTCACCGCCATCTCGATGTTCGCTTGCCCGGAAATCAGCACGATCGGCGTCTTCACGCCAGCCTTTTTCAAATCCGCCAGCAACTCCAGGCCGCTTTTTCCCGGCATCACCACATCGGAGAGAATCAGGTCAAATGATTCTGCGCGCAGCAGATCGATCGCGCGAGCGGCATTGTCGCACACCGTGGCTTCATGTCCGGCCAGCCGGAAAGCGCGGGAAAGCGATGCTAGCGTGTTGTGATCGTCGTCGACGAGGAGGAGATGAGCTTTGCGCGGCAAGCTTCGGTCCTTTGTTCAGCTTCAGTCGGATGCCGCGGCCAGAGTCGATGGGGCGCTCTTGGATTCCGCCACCGTTTCGCGTGGTTTCGTATTCTGGCCCGCTTGACGCTGCGGCAGATCGATTCGAAACGCCGTGCCGCGCCCTTCGTCGCTGGTCACCGAAATTGTGCCGTGATGGTCGCTGACCACCGACTGCACAATCGCCAGCCCCAGACCGGTCCCTAGCAGCTTGGTCGTGTAGTACGGCGTGAACAGCCGCGAGCACTCTTCCGGCGTCAAGCCTTTTCCCGTGTCCGCCACTTCAATACGCACCTGTCCGTCCTGTTCTGAAGTTCGCAGCGTCAGCGTTCCGCCGGCAGGCATGGCGTCCAGCGCATTCAGCACCAGATTCTGAAACGCGCGGTGGAGCAAGTCGGGGTCCGCATCGAT
>Ga0137409_10003175_pt1 | contig 17445 bp, 18 predicted proteins | sample CZODoug1_16funga_FD_122059 | JGI IMG/M metagenome (GOLD analysis project Ga0137409, IMG submission 122059) | Vadose zone soil fungal communities from Angelo Coast Range Reserve, California, USA - CZODoug1_16fungal (Hybrid Assembly) | ecosystem: Environmental > Terrestrial > Soil > Vadose zone... | reverse complement strand
GCTCGGCCAACTGATGAACGAGGGACAAAAACCACGGCCTCGACTCTGATAACGCGGTCATTGTTTCAAACGGTCTCATCATTGTTCTTCCCGGTCTCCTCCATTCCCGTTAGTACTAATACATTAGTATTAGTAAGAACGTAGAGTCAACAAAAAGAATTCCAGCGGGGTGATTCAGGATATCATCAGCGGTAACGAGGAAAATTAGCCGCGAATTACGCGAATGACGCCAACGGGCGCACAAATCGATTCTTTGATGCGCCCGTTGGCGTCATTCGCGTAATTCGCGGCTAATTGGTTGCAGTTTTACTTCGCGTACCAGTCGCGAACCCTGACTTCCACTCCAGAACCCTTCAGCGCATCTTCGAATTGCTTCAGGTCCGATCCCATGTAGTGGTAGGGATACGCGATCTTCGGCTTGAACGCCTTGACGCACTCGGCTGCCTCGGACGGAGGCATCGTGTACGGCAGGTTCATCGGTATGAACGCGACGTCGATGTTCTTGAGCGCCTTCATCTCCGGGACGCACTCCGTGTCGCCCGCGAAGTACAGACGCTTGCCGCCAACCGTCACGACGTAACCGTTGCCGCGCCCCTTCGTGTGGAACAACTGGCCGGCGGACGGCCCGCGTTGCAGGTTGTACATCGGCACGGCTTCGATCGAGACGCCATTGATTGTCTTCGTCTCACCGTTTGCTATCACGGTCGCCCCCTTGAGCTGCGCGGCGGCGGCCGATGGCGCCACTACGGTGGCATTCGGCTTCGAAGCCTTCCCGACCGTTGCCGGATCGAGATGGTCGCCGTGAATATCGGTGACGAGGACGATGTCGGCCTTCGGCAGGGCGGTATAGTCGCCGCCCATCGCCGTCGGATCGACGGTGATCACCTGGTTGCCATACCGGACCTGGACGGCCGCGTGCATGATTGGCTGAATCGTAATCGGTCCGCCGCTGCCCTGGATGGTATCCGGGGGTACGGCGGCGTATAGCGAGACGGCGGTGGCAAGCGCGAGCGCGGCGCACCAGCAAAGTCGAGTCCTCTGTGACATGTGAGATCTCCTTAAATAATGGTCGAATAATCGTCAGTCGAACCGATTGTAGTATATTGTGCCCGGCTATCAGCTAATGGATTAACGAAACTGTTTGGGGGGCAAAAGCCTGAGGTGTCTCACGGCTTTTGGGGGGAGGCGAACGATGGAACGCATATCCAGAGGAAGGGGGCTCACCGGACGCGTTGGGTTCAGTGTGCTCGTGGGCATTTTAGTTTCTGCGCTTACCTGCACTGCCGTATGGGCACAATCCACGGCCCAGGTCAGTGGTACGGTAAAAGATCAAACCGGGGCCGTATTGCCCGGAGTAGACGTGACGGCCACGCAAACCGACACGGGTTTGAAGCGAAGCGCCGTGACGGATGAAACGGGGTCTTACATATTGCCGAATCTGCCCGTTGGTCCATATCGGTTGGAAGCGGCATTGCCGGGCTTTCGCACGTATGTGCAAACCGGAATCGTGCTGCAGGTCGGGAGCAGTTCCGTCATCAACGCGATCCTTGGAGTGGGTCAGGTTTCCGAAACGGTCGAGGTTCAGGCCAACGCTGCTCTGGTGGAAACGCGGAACACGGGTGTCGGCCAGGTGATCGACAATGTCCGCGTGCTGGAGTTACCGCTCAATGGACGTCAGGCAGTCGAACTGATCATTCTTTCAGGCGCAGCCATCGGCGGAGGGGCCCAGGCCACGAACCGGAATTATCCGACGCAATCCATTTCCGTGGCGGGCGGGTTGAACAATGGCCTGACGTATCTGCTGGACGGAGGCACGCACAACGATCCATTCAACAACCTGAATCTGCCGCTGCCTTTCCCGGATGCCCTTCAGGAATTCAAAGTGGAAACCAGCGCCGTGCCGGCGCAGTACGGACAGCACTCCGCGGGCGCAATCAACGCGGTGACCCGGACGGGCACCAACAATTTTCACGGCGACCTTTTTGAATTTGTCCGCAACGGCGTCTTCAACGCCAAAGATCCGTTCGCTCTCAAGAGGGACAATCTGAAGCGTAACCAGTTTGGCGGAGTACTGGGCGGCCCGATCGTCCAGAACAAACTCTTTTTCTTCGGCGGTTACCAGGGCATGTACGAACGCTCAGAACCGACCGACCAGAGGTCCTTCATTCCAACCGCAGCGATGGTCGCCGGCGACTTTACCGCGGTAACTTCCCCGGCATGCGTTTCGGGCGGCCGGCAGATCACCTTGAGAGCCCCATTCGTTAATAATCGGGTCGATCCTTCTCTTATCGCCGGGCCGGCTCTGAACATGGCAAAGCGGCTTCCCACCACGACGGATCCGTGCGGCGAGGCCCGGTACGGCCGAAGGACCAACAGCGACGAGCGTATTTTCGTTGCGAAAGTGGACTACACCCGGAGCGAGAAACACTCGGTGTTCGGCCGCTTTCAGTCCGCTCACCTCGTGCAGCCGACCAACTACGATGGCGTGAACCTGCTGACAACCACCGAAGCGGATTATGCGCGGCGAGCCGATTCGTTTGTTCTGGGAGATACCTATTTGATCGGCGCGAACACAGTCAGTTCCTTCCGTGGAACGCTGCTTCGAACAGTGAACGTGAAGACCTTTCCGGACCTGTTCACGTTGTCCGACCTTGGAGTGAAGAATATTTACTACGGGCCGGGCCTGACAAAAATTCCAGGCATCAGCGTGACGAATGCATTCGCCATCCACTCCGATCCCGGAATGCCCGGCAACACGAATTCAACGGTGTTCCAGTTTTCCGAGGATCTCAGTCTGATCCGCGGCGCTCACCAGATCGGTTTCGGAGCGAACTTTATCCGTTCGATGCTGAACAACAAGAAAAGCTCCCCCGCCAGGCCTCGCTTGACCTTCGACGGTTCATATACCGGGTTGTCGCTGGCGGATTTTATGGTTGGAAGGCCCGTCACCTACGGCCAGGGCAATCTGAACTCGTTCTACTACCGTCAGAGCTATCTGGGTGCCTATATTCAAGACACCTGGAAGGCGAACTCGAAGTTGACGGTTAACGGCGGCGTGCGATGGGAGCCCTTCCAGGCCCCGACGAACAAGCGCGCCAGGTATTTGTATTTCGACAAAGCGTGGTTCGACCAGGGCCTGGAAAGTACGGTGTACACGAATGCTCCGGCCGGACTCCTGTTTCCCGGGGACGCCGCAGTTCCAAAATCGGCCAGCAACTCCATCGGTCCATCCCACTGGGGGCGTATCGCGCCGCGCGTGGGGCTGGCATGGGATGTGAACGGGAACGGGCTCATGACGGTTCGCGCGGCATATGGAATCTATACGGACTATCCGCACTTCTACGAATACGGCGGATACAGCGACCAGCCGCCCTGGGGCTATGAAGTGACTTTAGACAGTCCCGGCCCCTTTGATGATCCGTGGCAGGGTTATCCCGGAGGAAATCCATTCCCGGTTTCTCTGAGCGCCGGCATCCCATTTCCGCGTTTCGGGACTTACGTTACGATCCCGCGCGACCTCAAAATGCCGTACATCAATCAATGGAACCTCAGCCTCCAGAGACAGGTTGGAGCCGACTGGCTGCTTGCTGCGAACTATCTCGGCAGTAACGTCATTCACAATCTGATTAACTCCGAAGGCAACCCGGCCGTCTTTTTGGGAACAGGCTCATGCGCAATCAATGGCGTCAGCTATACAACGTGTTCGGCTTCATCCAACACGCAACAGCGGCGCAGATTGATTCTGCAAAATCCTGCTCAAGGACAGTTTTTCGGGAACATCGTCATAGCGGATGACAACGGCACGCGCACCTATAATGCGCTGTTGCTTTCGGTCATGCACCGGCGCAGTAAGGGTGTGACCATCCAGGGGAATTACACCTGGTCGCACTGCATCGAGGATAACGGGTCGACGCCGCAATTCCAGAACAGTGGACAGCAGGTCGCTGAGCGGCGCAGGTTGAATCGCGGCAATTGCGATCAGGACCGGCGGCACAATGTCAACATGTCTGCGGTGTATGACACGCCGAAGTTTTCCCAAAGCGCGCTGCGCGTCATCGGCACGGGCTGGAAGATCTCCGGGATTCTCAGGGTCCAATCCGGCGGCTTTCTCACGGTAGTGCCCGGCACCGACAGAGCCTTGACCGGGACCGGTGACCAGCGGGCGGACCGGGTTCTTTCCGATCCCTACACTGCGGACAAGGCCTTTTCGCAGTACTTCAACCCGGCGGCCTTTGCGCAGCCGGTTCTGGGGACTTATGGAAATCTTGGCCGAAACACGGTTCGGGGTCCGGGACTTCTCCGGCTGGATATGGGCTTAACGCGGACGTTTCAAGTGCGTGAAAATCAGAGCATCGAATTCCGGGCCGAGGCGTTCAACGCGCCAAACCATGTGATTCCGGCCGATCCGAATGTGACTCTGAACAGCGCGAATTTCGGCAAGATCCTGAATTACCGGCTTGGAAATTCGCCGCGCGTCATGCAGCTTGCACTGAAGTACGTGTTCTGAAGAAAAACACAAAGACACAATTAGCCGCGAATGACGCGAATTACGCGAACGGCGCATCAACGACGATTTAGTGCTCCGTTCGCGTAATTCGCGTCATTCGCGGCTGGTCTCGCCTGTCCCCGCATTACGCCTGTCTCAAAGCGTCGAACTCCACTACCGCCTCGTCCTCGACGGTGTACCGAATCTGGATCGGGCGGCAACAGACTTCGCAGTCCTCGACATAAGTCTGTCTGCTCACCGACGTATCCAGGACCATGGAAATCGTCTCGCCGCAGTAAGGGCACGCGAAAAAGTGTTCCATCGGGCCGTTATGATACGCCCCAAACCATGGAAGAAATCCAGCAACTGCGTCAGCGGCACTTCACTTCCTCTTTTTGTGGCGTTGTTGTTTCGCGCTGTGCCGCTTAAACATACGCGCGCCGTCCGGTACAAGGTTGCCACCCTTTTCCCGTCTTATGATGGGAACGCCGCTTGCGTTAAACCTCCAAAGAGACTCATCAAGAGAGGGGCTCACATGAGTGACGAAACGATCTGCAGTCTTTTCAAGTTAATTGAAGCATGTAATCACGGCTCTCAAATCTTTCTGGGCGGCGCAATGAACATAGCCGAACCCGCTTTGCAGGAACTTGCGCTCGGGATCGGGCGCAGGCTCGTCCGGTTCGAGTCAGAGCTGCAGAACGCAATCTTCCAGGTTGGCGGGCCCGAGCTGCCGGCGTGGCCCTCCGAACCGGTGCCCGGTGACCTTAACGGCCTGTTCGTGTGCGGGAAGATCTCGCTTGCACTGATCCTCTTCTATTACCAGCAAGCTCTGAAGACTAACCAGTTGGATGGTATTTGCACCATGATCAAGCGCCAGTACTCCGATATGCAGCAAGCTTACGAGAGGCTGGTTTCTCTGCATCAGGCCGCCTGAGTACCTTCTTTTGCACAAAAAGTGGACGATTTTCACTCGCTAACAGTCGACTTCTTGTGCAAAGCCCTCCTCCGGAAAGTTGCGGTTGACTGTATAATACCGCTCGTCTTCGCACCTATCTGGTGGGTACAAAGTTTGCATTGACATATCAGCGAACCTCATAAACAATCCCGCGACAGGAGGAATACCGAATGAAGTCCGGTATCTGCGGTCTATTGCCAGCCGTTGGTCTGGGTGTATTGTTGGCGGCCGCGCCATTGGTAGCGCACCACGCGATTCAGGCTAAATTCGATGACAAGAAACCGATGACGCTAAAGGGACTTGTCACCAAAGTCGATTGGTTGAATCCGCACGTTCATGTATTCATGAACGTCCAGGATGGAAATACAGTCAACAACTGGGCGATCGAATTGGAAAGTCCCGTCGATCTTCAAAAGAGCGGCTGGAACAGGGATTCATTGAAACCCGGCGATGCGATCACCGTGCAGAGTATCGCTGCGAAGGACGGGAGCCGCCAGGCATGGGGAAATTCCGTATCGATGACGAGCGGCGGAAAAAAAATCCTGAACCTGACTGCGGCGGTTTCGCGTCCACGCCCGAGCGGGGCGGCTCAACCGACTCCGCGGTGGCCGGATGGCAAAGCGAGACTAGGACCTCCTCCCGGACAGACAGGATATTGGGCGAGCCCGAGCGCCACGTGGCTTGTGCAGTCGGGGGCCAATGTTCAAGCGGACGCGAACGGTCTTTTGAAGAACATTGCAGACGTCGACAAGGTGGCTCCCTTTCAGCGTTGGGCGCGGGACTTGTACGAATTGCGGCAGCGCAATTTTCTGAAAGACGATCCCATGTTCCTGTATTGCATGCCTCCGGGTGGTCCTCGCCAGTTCCAGCTTCCGTATGGAATGCAGTTCGTTGAGGACCACAGTCGCCAGCGCATTTTCGTTTTCATTGGCAGCGGCAACCATAACTATCGGATCATTTATACAGATGGACGCGCTCAGCAGGGTCAGATTCGCGGCGATGCGGACAATCCGCTTTATTACGGCCGCGCGGTAGGGAAATGGGAAGGCGATACGTTCGTGGTTGATACAAAGGGTTTCAATGAGAAATTCTGGTTTTCGAACGGCGGTCTTCCGCACACCGAGCAGCTTCATCTGATTGAGCGAATCTCGCGCCCGGACTTGAATACGTTGAAGTACGAAGTGACAATCGATGATCCGGGCGCCTATACCAAAACCTGGTCCACGGGCTGGAACCTCCAGTGGGTCGCGGGGGAGGAATTACCGCCCTATTTTTGCCAGGACAACAGGCCTTGATTTTTGTTGACGCGAACGGCAAGCGCGTCAAAACTAAGTTCAATTGTTTACGTAAACAGGAGGGAATTCGGATGAGACAGCGCATAGTTGGTTTTATGGCCCTCGCGGCGTGTGTGATTCTGTGGACGATACCCGCAATCGCACACCATTCTTTTGCGGCGGAATTTGATGCCAACAAACCAGTGACAATGAAGGGTTTTGTAACGAAGGTGGAATGGACGAATCCCCACGTGTGGTTCTACATCAATGTGAAGAACCAGGATGGCACCACCTCGAATTGGGGTTTCGAGATGGGTCCTCCACACGGACTCCAGGCTCGCGGCTGGAAGCGCGAGACGATGAAACTCGGTGACGAGGTCATCGTGGCCGGAACGCTGGCCAAGAATGGCAGCAACCGCGGCAACGCCAGGACTGTGACGATGGCGTCCACCGGTCAGAAGCTCGGTGCGGGATCCAGCGAAGCCGAGACGCCGTAGTTTCCGCAATCACGGTCGAACGCTGGCGCAGCTTCGACAGAGAAGGGAATCACATGCGATTTCGTACCATCATTGCGTTCGCAGGATTGGTGCTGGCGCTCTTCATTTTGCCGAAGGCACCGTCTTTTTCTCAGGCTCAGGGCCAGCAGGGGCAGGGTCGCGGTCAACGCCCTCCTGCTCGGCCGGCCCCGCGTTGGCCCGACGGCAGGCCGAACTTCGGTCCAGTTGAAGGAGAGGCCGGAGTCTGGTTACCGGGTACCGCGTCCTTTGCAGAGGATGCCAACCGCAACGGCCGTGGAGCGACTCCCGTAGCAGGAGCTCCCGTAAAACCCAGGCTCACCGAGGTTCCCTTTCTGGATTGGGCTCGGGAGTTGTACGCCTACCGCCGGGAGAATGAGTTCGAGCCCCATACGCGCTGTAAGCCTTCGGGTGGAGCGCGCGAGTTCTTCACGCCTTATGGGGTTGAGTTTGTGGACATGCCCGAACTCAAGCGCATTTTCATCATGGACATCGGAGGCCCCCACAGCTACCGCATCATTTACATGGATGGACGCGAGCATCCGAAAGATCTGGCCCCCACTTATCTCGGGCACTCCATCGGCCGCTGGGAGGGGGACACCCTGGCGATCGATACAGTCGGATTCAACGAGCGCTTCTGGATGGACCGCGAAGGCATGCCGAGTACTGACAAACTTCACTTCATGGAGCGCCTCACCCGTCTGGACATGAACTCGATGAAGTACGAGATCACCATCGACGACTCCGGCGCCTACTCCAAAACCTGGTCGACAGGTTTTGTGCTCCGCTGGAGCGCGGACCAGGAACTGTTCGAATATGTCTGCCAGGACAACAATCACGCGCCGGAACTCATGGTTGGCGCTCAGAAATCCGTAGACCGTAGCAGTGTCATTGTCCCGTAATCGCCTTGGAGGTCAGATGCAATTGAAAGGCGCCGGTTTCTTGTGCCTTCTGTTTGTGTTGATGTTAACGGCTTCAAGCTTCGCCCAGGAGGGTCATCCGCTGGTAGGAGTCTGGTACGGCGATTGGGGTTCGACGCCGGCACAGCGCAACCAGATAACTGTGGTCATGTCCTATGATGGCAAGAATGTCACGGGGCTGGTCAACCCCGGTCCCGAGTCCTTTCCGTTGAAAGTCGTGACACTGGATTCAACGAAATGGACCGTCCATATTGAAGCGGATGGCAAGGATGCGAAGGGAGCCCCGGCCCACTTTGTCAGCGACGGGAAACTGGAAAACATTGGTTCGTACCACCGCACACTCACCGGCAGCTGGAATTACGGCACGACGAAAGGCGATTTCAAGATCAAGAGAGACTAAAGACACAAAGAAGAAAAAGAATTAGCCGCGAATTACGCTGATTACGCGAATGGGGCGCACAAAAAACCTTTGATGCGCCCCATTCGCGTAATCAGCGTAATTCGCGGCTAATTCTTTTTCTTCTTTGTGTCTTTAGTATGTTTAGCGCGAACGGAAGGGACGCCCCTTTGTTGCCATGCGGGCTTCGAGACGGGCGGTGCAATCGCAGTTGTCGCACGCCCACGATTCGGTGCCATTCAGATCGCGACAGCGGCTTCGCGCGTGCGCGTCCTGGACCTTTAACAGCGCGAAGTATTTTTCCCAATACGGGCGTTCTTCCGCGAGGGGAGTCCAGCAGTAGCAAACCTCAACCCACTGCACCCGGCCGTCCTCGAGCTCGCGAGCCTCTCCCATATTTCGGAGGTATTCGTCGCCGGCGATCGACCCTGTCCCCAGTGTCCCATCTTCGATCGCTCGCTCAAGCGCCTCCACCTTTCCGGGCTTCACTTTTGCAGTAACGAGATATCGCACGGCAATGATTGTAGCGCATGTTTTCATAATGGTTGCCTACGTCATGTTCCTTGACGTATCGTGCCTGCATACTAAGGAGATGAGTATGAAACGTGCGTTGATTGCTCTGACTGTGGTGTTTGCGCTGTGCTCCGTGACAGTGTTCGCACAAGCGCCAAAAGCTGCCGGCGGTCCCTTTTTTGCAACCTGGAAGTTGAATCTCGCGAAATCCACTTATAGTCCGGGACCGCCGATCAAGGGTCAGACGGCGAAACTTGAACCGGTCGAAGGCGGAATGAAAGTGGTTTCCGATCGAATCGAGACCGATGGCAAAACCACTCACTTTGAGTGGACCGCGAAATTTGATGGCAAAGACTATCCGGTCAAAGGCGATCCGGCCCGCGATGCCGTGTCGGTGAAGAAGATCGACGACTACAATCTGGAAATCAGCAACAAGAAGGGCGGGAAAGTCTTGTCGGTGATCAAAGCCGTATACGCCAAAGATGGAAAGTCACGCACCGAAACATTTACGGGAACAGATGCGCAGGGCAGCAAGATCCACAACGTGACGGTTTGGGACAAGCAGTAGGGAGGAGCGACATGGGCAACGGACAGATCGATCGCCGGGCATTTCTCGGCGCTGGCGCTGCCGGCTGTGCCGGTTTGATTCTCGGGACCACGCGAGCCTGGGCCTCGGACACGAAGCCCGGCGCCATTGTGGAAACGAGCTACGGCAGGATCCGCGGACTGGTGATCGACAAGGTGAACGCATTCAAAGGCATTCGGTATGGGGCTCCCACGTCGGGCGCAAACCGTTTCATGCCGGCCGTCAAACCGGCGGCGTGGACCGGAGTGAAAGAGGCAATGGAATGGGGAGAGGAGGCGCCCCAGGGTCCGCATACTGAAATAGCGGAAGTGGCCACCACGATTCCGAAGCTCTCGGTGGGTGAGGATTGCCTCGCCCTCAACGTCTGGACGAACAGTTTCAGCGGCAAGCGGCCTGTCATGGTTTGGTTGCATGGCGGCGGATTCGCAAGCGGCAACGGCTGTTACACGATGTATGACGGCGCTAACCTCGCCCGCAAGCGGGATGTCGTTACCGTCACGATCAACCACCGCCTGAACGCGTTCGGCTATATGTATCTCGCCGGTATCGGCGGGGAGAAATACGCAAACTCCGGCAACCTGGGACAGATGGACATCATCGCCGCGCTGAATTGGGTAAAGGACAACATCTCCAGATTTGGCGGGGACCCGAATAATGTCACCATCTATGGCCAGTCCGGAGGCGCCGGCAAGGTAAGCACGCTGATGGCTATGCCTGCGGCGAAAGGTCTGTTCCACCGCGCCATCATCCAGAGTGGCGCGGCTCTCCGTGGATCGACGCCGGAAGCGGCAACGCGATCGGCAGAAGCCTTCCTGGCAAAGGTCGGCGCGAAGAGCGTCGATGAACTCCAGTCGATGCCGACGGCACAGTTGATCGCTGCTGCGACGGGCGGAGCCGGAGGCGGAATTGGAGCTTTTGGTCCTGTGCTCGACGGCAAGACGCTGATCGATGGTCCGTTCGATCCCACAGCGCCGGCGCTGTCCGCCGATATTCCAGTGTTGATCGGTTCAACAGAATATGAGGTCACATTCTTCCCGAACACCCGCTACGATGCACTCGACGACGCGGCTCTCCTCAACGCCGTCAAGCAGGCGCTCCGTACGGACGACGCGAACGCAGAGAAAGTGATTGCGGCGTACAAGAAGGGACGGCCGGGTCTGACGAATCTCGACTACAGCCTGATCCTCGCCTCCGACAACTTCCGCAACAGTGTTGTTACTGAAGCCGAGCGGAAGTCTGTGCAGAAGGCGCCTGTCTATATGTACTACTTCAGGTGGCAGTCGCCGGTAAGCGGCGGCAAGCTGAAGTCATTCCACACGCTGGAGATTCCATTTGTGATGGAAAATGTCGATGAAGGGCGCGGTATGACGGGAGAAGGAAAGGACCGTTACGCGCTCCAGGACAAGATCAGCGCTGCCTGGACCAATTTCGCCCGAACCGGCAATCCCAGTCACAAGGGTCTGCCCAACTGGCCCGCTTTCGATACCACAAAGCGCGCCACCATGCTGCTCAACAACGACTCCAGAGTAGCTAACGATCCAAACGGCGAGGAACGCCGGTTGGTGGCATCGCTGCGGAGGGCATAAGGCATGTCGAGAAGAAACGGTAACCGCTCCAGGGCCGATCGCCAATATAAGGCAAAGCTCCAGGAGCGAATGAAGATACGAGAATTGCGCAAAGCGCTCAAGTCACGGTCCTCGAAGACGCGATAATTCGGGAACCGATGTTGTTGAAAGGAATGTCACTGTAGCGGCGGTCTGTGACCGCCGACCGCTTCCTTGACACGAATGGAAAACGGAGAATATCTTAGGGCCAACAAAAGCTGAGATCGCATTCATAATTCGCGAAAAGGAGATTTCAAGGTGAACATTCGTTTAACTGCTTTCGCTGTGATGGCAACGCTCGTGATCCTGTGTGCGTCGCTGACCGCCTTCTCCCAGGCTCCGCCGGACCGCGGGTTTTTGGCTGGAAAGAAATACGACATGAACGGACCTGCACCGCGTCTGGCGAACGGCCATCCGGATCTGGGCGGCGTGTGGGATCGGCCGGGTGTTCAAGACATCACCAAGTCCTTTAACGCGAAAGATGGGATGAAACAGACAGGCCAGGCGGAGCTTCAGTTCACCGAGGCGGGAATGAAGGCGTACAAAGCGTATGACCCGAAGAACGACTATGCCGGAGCCTGCCTGCCGTATGGCTGGCCCCGCGCCATCCAGGGACTTCATCCCCTGCAGCTCGTACAGAGCAACGATTTCATGGCGTTCCTTTTCGAGCAGAACTCGTGGTTCACTGTCGTTCCGATCGATGGACGTCCCCATCCGAAAGATGCAAAGGATTTCCCGACGTGGTTTGGCAATACTGTCGGCCGCTGGGAGGGAGACACTCTGGTCCTCGATACGATTGCCACCAATGGCTACACGATGCTGGACTACAGCCATCCCCATAGCACCGAATTGCATCTCATCCAAAGATTCACGCGCACCGATTTCGGGCACATGAACTACGAAATGATCGCCGAGGATTCCAGGTACTACAAAACTCCGATCAAGAACACGCGGACTTTCGTGCTCAGACCGAGCTGGGAGACGATGGAATACTCGTGCGAGGAAACCAATATTGATCAGCTCAAAAATGGCACGATCAAGTGGATCCCGCCGAATATCGACTAGTGGACTGCGGAAAAATGCTCCGAGAAGGCAAACTGCACTGTAGCGGCGGTCTATGACCGCCGCTATTCGTTGATTCCAGGAAAAACCGGCGCTCATAGAGCGCCGCTACAGTTCACGGTGGGCCGCATGTGGCGCCCCACCACATTTACACCTTGACTTCAAATCTGGTACCTCAAATAATCACCGTATTTGAAGGCAATATTCCTTTATCGAATTCAAAGGGGGCTCTTGATGACTCGAAATCTGTTGACCATTCTTTGTGTCGCCGCCGGACTGCTTCTGGCGTCTCCTCCTGGTTTTGCGCATCATTCGGCATCGGGCGAGTTTGACAACAACAAGCCGCTCGAGTTCACCGGGACTGTGAAGGCCATAGAGTGGGTGAATCCCCATGGCTACGTTCAAGTCGATGCGAAGGATCAGACCGGAAAGGTCGTTACCTATAGAGTAGAAATCATGGCCCCGAACGGACTCTATCGAGCCGGATGGACCAAGAATTCGGTGAAACCGGGCCAGACCGTAAGTTTTAAAGGCCACCGTGCCAAGAACCCGGAGTCGATGAACGTCAGCGGCCGCCTGACGCTGGATGGCAAGCCGTTATTTACCGGCACAGAAGGCGACAGACGCGGCGGGCCGGCGACCGAGAACCCGTAAGATAAAACCTGTTTAAAGACGAGTGAGGCGGTTGGAAACCAACTCACTCGTCTTTCGTTTTTATAGGGTCTTTCTCTCGCAGTCACGATTCAGCAAACCTCGCATTTGAATCCTTTCAGTCTCCCGGAAAATGCGCCATATTCTTCAACACCGCATGGAAGGAGAAATCGAATGAACTTGAGATGGAGAGGCGCGATTTTCGGTGCCGTGCAAATCGTCATTGTGGGCCTGGCAGGCCTTTCGTACGCACGCAGCCAGGCCGGGCAGACAGCGCGCCCGCAAGTGTCGGAGGAGGCCTTCAAAGACATCCGGGTTCTCAAAGGTATTCCCGTGGACGAATTCATGGACGTGATGGGGATGTTTTCCGCCTCGCTGGGATATTGCTGCACGGATTGCCATGTCAAGGAAGCCGTCGGCAACATTGGAGCGTTTGCCCTGCAAACTCCGAAGATACAGACTGCACGGCGAATGATTGCGATGGTGAACACGATCAACATGGGGTCTTTCGGAGGAGCCAAACGCGTGAGCTGCTTCACCTGCCATCATGGCAGCGACACGCCCGAGGTTGCGCCGGATTTGCGTCAGCAATACGGTGCTCCTCCTGAGCCGGATCCCAACGCCATGGGTATCCCCACGTCCGCTGCATCCCCCCAGCCTCTTTTCGACAAATATATCCAGGCAATCGGCGGAGCACAGCGGCTGGCGAACTTCACCAGCTTCGCCGCCGTGGGCACTTACACCGGTTACGAGACAGGCGCGGGACCCGTCAAGCTGGAGATCTATGCCAAAGCTCCGAATCAGCGCACGACGATCGTCAAAATGCCCGACGAAGACAGCGTCCGCGTCTACGACGGCACCAACGGTTGGATCGCGGGTCCAGAGCGAACGACACCATTGACCACGCTGACCGGACCGAATCTGTTCGGAGCCAGGCTCGAAGCGATAACGTCCTTTCCAACGCGGATCTGGCAAGAGTTCACCCGATGGCGTTCCGGCAGCGCTATGATCGACGATCAGGAGGTCTCCGTTGCTCAGGGAATCAAAACAGGACAACTTCCTGTCAACTTCTACTTCGACAAATCCACCGGACTGCTGAAGCGCGTGGTTCGCTGGAACCAGACGGCAGTCGGCCCTGTTCCGACGCAGACCGATTACGAGGACTACCGCGATGTCTCCGGGATAAAAATGCCATTTCGCACGATCATAACGTGGACGGACGGCAAGTCGACCCTTGAGTTGAAAGAGGTGCGGCCGAACGTTTCAATTGAGGCGGCGAGATTTGCCAAACCGGCTCCGGCGCGGGCCCGTCGGTGAGTGAGGTGAACGATGAGTCTTACGAAGAAAATCATGGTCGGCGCAACTATTGCTGCGGCATTGACCCTGAATGGTTGGTACGTTGCCGCTCACGAATCTCCATTTCCTCATATTCATTTCGGCTCGACCGTGCAGCCCGACTTCGAGCCGTTCGCGGGGATGTGGTACCCGAACATTCGATACGCGAACGCTCCGAACGTGGATCCCAATACGCAGAGCCTGGACGTTTATACGCTCGATCTGCCTCTTACCAACGCCCCGGTTATGATGTACGTCCATGGAGGGGGCGGTGATCGAGGAGACAAAGCTTTGTCCTTTGACCTCGGCGAGAAACCCGCATATTTCATCGCGAAGGAGGGGTTCGTCTTCGTCAGTGTCAATTACCGCCTCGGCCGGAGGCGCTGAGAACGCCGCGCAGGACGTGGCGGATGCGGTCGCCTGGGTTCACAACAACATCTCCAGATTCGGCGGCAATCCCGATCAGATTTTCCTCGGTGGACATTCCTTTGGCGCCGGCATCGTAGGGCGGGTGGGCACGAACGAAGCGCTGGTCAAGAAGGCGGGCAAAGACCTGAAGGTCCTCAAAGGAGTGATCCTGATGGATGGCGGCGTCGTCGACGGAAAGAATTTCAAGAATGATCAGTACCTTCCGGCATTCCTCATACTGGCCAATGGCCCCGGTTCGAATGCGCCCGGAGGGAGCACCCTGAAAAATGCCCGCGCGATGGTGGATGCGCTTCACGCAACAGGCCACCAGGGCGACGTTGCCGAACTCTTTGGCAAGGATCATTTTCTGGCAAGTTCCGATATCGGGAGGTACAACGATCCAACGACCATCGCCGTTCATAATTTTCTGAATTCGGTGCTCGGAAGGAAGGAGACTCGAGTCCTTAAAGGGTGCTGCCCGGCGTCCCCATCGCTTCCACCGCGTAATCAGGCCGCTCAGCCCGCCGCGCGTTAGCTGTAGCGGCGGTCTGTGACCGCCGGCGATTTCGCAAGTTGTTGTATTGTCGGCGGTCATAGACCGCCGCTACAGGACTACATCTCGACGGATTGCGTGAGGGTAAAACTCAGGCGGGTCTCAGGACCATAATGAATTTGCTTACCTTTGGTGGCGAGTACAGCACCTGTACCGGCGCCTCCCCCCGGCTAACTAAGTCGAGAAGGTCACATTAATTATGACAAACCAGGATCAGCCTGCTGGCCGACGTCCCTCGAAACTTGCCGCCGCCCTACAGAATGCGGTGACCAGGGTACACAGCATGCTTTATCGAAGCAGCAATGGAGTAATTGGGGGAAGGATCGCCAACAGCCCGGTACTGTTGCTCACCACCACAGGACGACGGAGTGGCAACCAACGTACGGTGCCGCTGTTATATTTGATGGATGGACGCAACGTGGTGCTGGTGGCTTCCAATGGCGGCGCGTTGAGGCATCCCACTTGGTGGCTCAATCTGCAAACCACGTCTGAAGCCTGGATACAGATTAAGGGTATTCGACGACGAGTTAAGGCGGAGCAAGCTTCTGCGACGGAGAAGCAACGCCTCTGGCCCCGCCTGACAGCGATGTATCCTGGTTACAAGCGGTATCAAGAGATCACCGATCGGGACATACCAGTGGTCATTATACGTTCCATGGAAGAGGATAAAAGCGGGCCGAACGACTAACCATGTCGCTCAAGCTTTACCAGGGTTGGCAAACGCTGCGCGCCGCGGCGAACGTTCCGCACGCAGGGTTGTTTCGCCTGGCAAATTCTTTCTTGCTTACCGTTCCTCGTTGGGGCGAGACTGGGTCCAACAAAACTCTTTGGAGGGAACATGCTGAGAAAGTCGCAGGCGCTAATGGCGGCCACATTTTTCTGTCTCTTGATGTGCTTCTTGACGGCATCGGGCCACGCCCAGGGTCAGCCGCAACGCGGCGGGCGCGGGCAAGTGGCATTGCCGGACGGATCAGGTAAAGACGAGGTCCAGACGCAATGTACCAAGTGCCATGCGCTCGGCATGATCGCGAACGCAGGCGGAAACACCAAACAAGAGTGGGCGGACTTGTTCGGCACGATGGTCAAGCTACCTAACGATCAGCGGGACGCGATCGCGGACTATTTAGCGAAGAACTTTCCACCGCAGCCGAGGCCTCAGCCCGTCGTCGTTCCTGGACCGATGAGTGTGTCTTTCAAAGAATGGAACGTCCCAACACTCGGTTCCCGGCCTCATGATCCGGAACCGGGTCCCGGCGGCACGATCTGGTGGACGGGTATGTTTGCCAACGTCCTGGGACGGCTGGATCCGAAGACGAATGAATTCAAAGAGTATCCGGCAAAAACACCGGCGTCAGGACCGCACGGCCTGGCGTTCGACAAGGATGGTTATCTGTGGTTCACAGCGAACTCGAAAGGCTACATCGGCAAGCTGGATCCGAAGACGGGCGACGTTAAGGAGTACAAGCTCCCGGACGACGTTCGCGATCCGCATACACCGTTGATTGCGCCGAGCGGCACGGTCTTCTTCACGGCGCAGGGTGCGAATTACATCGGACGTATCAATCCGAAAACCGGAGAAATCAAAGTCCAGAAGACACCAACCGAGCGCGCCAACCCTTATGGAATGGTCTTCACGTCCAAAGGTATTCCGTTCGTTTGCGATTTCGGCACGAACAAGATCATCCAGTTCGATCCCGAAACGCTGGCTATTAAGGAATATGAACTGCCCAATGCCGAGAGCCGGCCTCGGCGCATCGCGATTAGCCCAGACGACATCATCTGGTATTCCGACTACTCGCGGGGCTATCTCGGCCGCCTCGATCCGAAGACCGGCAAGGTCACGGACTGGCCGTCGCCGAGTGGGCCCAGGTCCCAGCCCTACGGAATTACATATCTGAACGGCGCCATCTGGTACGTCGAATCGGCGATCAAGCCGAACGTGCTCGTGCGGTTCGACATCAAGACCGAGAAGTTCCAGAGCTGGATCATCCCGGGCGGCGGCGGAGTCGTGCGCAACATCAAGTCCACCAACGATGGCAAAATCGTGATGGCGGAAAGCGGTGTCAATAAAATCGCCTTGGTGGAAGTGGGGAGCACCAACAAATCTCAATAGGAACATCGGCTCCGCAGGTCTGAAGCGCTTGTGAACAAATCAGTTTCAACGCAGAGACCGCGGAGGCCGCAGA
>Ga0137409_10003174_pt1 | contig 17445 bp, 17 predicted proteins | sample CZODoug1_16funga_FD_122059 | JGI IMG/M metagenome (GOLD analysis project Ga0137409, IMG submission 122059) | Vadose zone soil fungal communities from Angelo Coast Range Reserve, California, USA - CZODoug1_16fungal (Hybrid Assembly) | ecosystem: Environmental > Terrestrial > Soil > Vadose zone... | reverse complement strand
TGATGCTCGGCATCTGGGCCCTCACGTTGCAGAGCGTGCAGGGCGCGCTGCTGGTGATGATCAACCACGGCATCTCGACCGGCGCGCTGTTCTTTCTGGTCGGCATGATCTACGAGCGCCGCCACAGCCGCCTGATCGATGCGTACGGCGGCATCGCGCGCGTGGTGCCCCTGTTCGCGGCGATTCTCACGATCGTGTCGCTGTCGTCGATCGGGTTGCCGGGGACGAACGGCTTCGTGGGTGAGTTCCTGGTGCTGCTCGGGGCGTTCCGGACCTATCCGGTCGCGACGGCCCTCGCGACGACGGGCGTGATCATCGCGGCCGCCTACCTCCTGTGGGCGTTGCAACGCGTGCTCTTCAATCCGCTCGACAAGCACGAGAACGAAAAGCTCCCGGATCTCACGACGCGTGAGCTGATCGTGCTCATCCCGCTGCTCGTTTGCATCGTGTGGATCGGCGTCTATCCGAAGCCCTTCCTGACGCGGATGGAACCCGCTGCCCAGCACCTCATCGAGCAGGTCCGGGGCAAATGACCCTCGACTTCTCCAGCTCCGGCGACCTGCTGCTCGGGCTCCTCCCAGAGCTCGTGCTCACGGCGTGGGCCCTGGTGCTGCTCCTGTTCGTCGCGTGGCGGCACCAGACGGTGCGCGACCTGCGCATCGCCGGGTGGATGACGCTCGCGGCCCTGCTCTCGACGGGCATCGCGACGTGGTGGTTGTGGTACAACATGGCCCAGGCCGCGGGACTCGCCGGGATGGTCGCCGTCGACGACTTCCGCTGGGTGACGGACTGGCTCTTCCTCGGTGGGGCAGGGCTCACGACGCTCATCTCGTTCGCCTATCTCGAGCGCGAGCAGCTCGTCGCTCCCGAGTATTACATCCTGCTCGTCTTCGCGACGCTGGGGATGATGCTGATGGCGGGGGGCGAGGACCTGATGGTGATCTTCCTCGGCCTCGAGCTGATGTCGATCGCCGTGTACGTGCTGGCGGGATTCGATCGGCGCAGCCCCCGTTCCGCCGAGGCGGCGCTCAAATACTTCCTGCTGGGCGCGTTCGCGTCCGGGTTCCTGTTGTACGGCATCGCGTTGATCTACGGCGCCACGGGAACGACGAACCTGTCGCTGATCGGCATCCAGGTGGGAATCGGCAGCGGCGGCGTCATGCTCACCGCCGGCCTCGGGCTCCTGCTCGTCGGGTTCGGGTTCAAGGTCGCCGCGGTCCCGTTCCACATGTGGGCGCCCGATGTGTACGATGGCGCGCCCACCCCGGTCACCGCCTTCATGGCGACGGGCGTCAAGGCCGCGGCATTCGCCGCGCTGTTCCGCGTGCTCACCGAAGCCTTCGCGCATGCCGGCGCGTGGCAGGAGATCGTCTGGTGGCTCGCGGTGGTCACGATGGTGGGCGGCAACCTCCTGGCTCTCGCGCAGCGCTCGCTCAAGCGGATGCTCGCGTATTCCTCGGTGGCCCACGCGGGCTACCTGCTCGTGGCCGTAGCCTCGGGGAAGTCGGCAGGGACGGCGGCGTTCATCGTGTACCTGGTGGCCTACACGCTGATGTCCGTCGGCGCGTTCGCCGTGCTCGCCGCCAAAGGACGCCGCGGTGAAAGCGACGTCCTGATCGACGATCTCGCCGGCCTCGGGACCCGGCGACCCTGGCTCGCCTTCGCGCTCGCCGTCTGCATGCTGTCGCTGCTCGGCTTCCCGGGCACCGCGGGGTTCATCGGCAAGTATTACATCCTCCTCGCCGCGACGAGCGCGGGCCAGAACGTGCTCGCCGCGATCCTCGTGCTCGCGAGCGTCGTCTCCGCGGGCTACTATCTCCCCGTGATCATGGCCATGTACATGAAGCCCGAGGCATCCGAGACCGTGCACGCCGAGGTCCACCTGGGCCGCCTCGGGGAGGCTGCGGTCGCCGTGGCGGTCGCGGGCTTGTTGGTGTTCGGTGTGTGGCCCAATCGACTCCTCGATGTCGCGCGGACGGCCGCCGACAGCGTGCACGCGCCCGCGTCCGTTCCGCCCCGCGCTGCACCCCCCGGCAGCTGACGGCGCGGGCTCAGTCCCGTGAAACTCCCCGGCACCATCTTCCGGCAGTACGACATCCGCGGCACCGTGGGCGATCAGCTCACGCCCGCCGCGGCCCGAGCCATCGGCCAGGCGTACGCGACCCTCGCCTGGGAGCGTCTCAACCGGGCGCCCCACGTGGCGGTGGGACGCGACAATCGGCCCTCGGGTCCCGATCTCGCCGCCGGCGTGCGGGACGGCATCGTGGCCGCGGGAGGCGTCGCCCTGGATGTCGGCGAGCTCCCGACTCCCGCGCTCTCCTTCGCGACGCACACGCTCGACGTCGACGGCGGCATCCAGGTTACCGGATCGCACAATCCGCCTGAGTTCAACGGCTTCAAGATGGTCCTCATGCACGACGCGGTGTTCGGGGACGACATCCAGCGGCTGTACCATCTGATCGAGGACGACGCGTTTCTCACCAAGGCCGGGGGCAAGCAGACCGCGCACCGCGCCCTGCTCACCGCGTACCGTGATGCGATTGTGCAACGCAACGCGCCGCTCGCACGGCCTCTGAAAGTCGTCGTGGACTGCGGCAACGGGGTGACGAGCCTGATCGCGATCGATACGCTGCGCCGACTCGGGGCCGAGGTCGTCCCGCTGTTCGACGTATCGGACGGAACGTTCCCGAACCACCATCCCGATCCCACCGTCCTCGAGAACCTCCACGATCTCCAGAACGCCGTGCGGCAGCACGGTGCGGAGCTGGGGATCGCGTTTGACGGCGACGGCGACCGGATTGGCGCAGTGGATGAGCGAGGTGAGGCGGTGTTCGGCGACCAGCTCCTCATTCTGTTCGGACGCGACCTCGCGGCCCGGTTCGGGGTGGGGAAGGCGGTGATCTTCGACGTGAAGTGCTCGGAAGTCCTGCCGCAGATGCTGAAGCAGGCCGGGCTCGAGCCGATCATGTGGAAGACGGGCCATTCATTCATCAAACAGAAGATGAAGGAGCTGGGCGCGCCGCTCGCGGGGGAAATGAGCGGCCACGTGTTCTTCGGCGGCGACTGGTTCGGCTTCGATGACGCGCTGTTCGCGGCGGCGCGGCTGCTCGCGTATGTCGCGCGCGAAGGAGGGCCCCTCTCCCGCCTCCTCGCCGACGTGCCCAAGACGCTGGCGACCCCCGAGCTGCGGATCGATTGCCCCGATGAGCGGAAGTTCGAGGTCGTGCGCCGCGCCGCCGCGTACTTCGCCGCGAAGTATCCGGTCGCGACGCTCGATGGCGTGCGCATCACGTTCCCCGGGGGATGGGGCCTCCTCCGCGCCTCGAACACGCAGCCCGTCCTGGTGATGCGCTTCGAGGCGAGGTCGCCCGAGGCGCTGGCCGCGTATCGGGGGGAGGTGGAAGGCTGGCTTTCCCGGAACGGCGTCCGGAGTTGAGCCGGCGTTCCTGGTTCTTCTGGCTCGCGGCGCTCCTCGTCGTAGTCCTGGTTGGCGGGCGGGTGCTCGCCGTGGAGACCGCGGAACGGGCCTGGGCCGCCACGTTCCCAGGCGGCGAAGTCCTGCTCGAAGCGCGAACCCTCGCCCGGCAGATGCAGGGCTTCGTGATGTTGTTCTCGATACTCTGGGCGACGGGCAACCTGTTCGTCGTCTATCGCACGATCGGGTCGGTGCAGATGCCGCGCCGCCTCGGTGACCTCGAGATCGTCGAGGCGGTGCCGCAGCGCGTCCTGTTCAACCTGACTCTCGCCACCGGCATCCTCAGTGGGCTGCTGCTCTCACTCGGCACCGCCGACTGGTGGCGCGATGCGTTACTGGCGGGGACGCCGCCGCACTTCGGCGTCAGCGACGACATCCTGCATCACGACCTCGGCTATTACGTCGCGGTTCTGCCGTGGCAATCCACGCTGCAGGCGCATGCGACGGCGTGGACGGCGAGCGCTACCCTGGTGGCCGGGCTGCTCTACGTGGCCATCGGCTCGCTGCGCGTGCGGCAGGGCCGGCTGCGCACCAGCGATCACGCCCGCGCCCATCTCGCCCTCCTGCTCGCCTGTCTGGCGCTCGCGCTCGCGTGGGGCGCGGCGCTCGATCCCGCGCAGGTCGTGGGCGGCCTGCACGGCACCGTGGATCAGACGGCGCTCGACGTACGCCTGGCGGGCGCGGCGTTCGTCGCCGCTGTCGGTGTCGCCACGGCGATCGCCAGCCTCATCTGGGGCTGGCGCGATATCCCGAATCTCGTGCTGGGGAGCTGGGCCGCCCTGTTTCTCGCGTGGGTGGGCTGCTACGCGCTGGTTCCGGGCGTCGTGCGGGCCGCGCGCACCTCCGACGAATCCCGGCTGCGGCAGCGCCGCGCCGCCGAGGAGCAGGTCGCGTTCGGGTTGACGCCGATCGAGGCCGGGCCCCCGCCGGCCTTCTCGTCCATCGAAGCGGGGCTGCGCGGCGGCGGACTCCCGTTATGGGACGCGAAACGGGTCGCGCTGGTGGCGGGCGGTTCGCCTCGTACCGCCGTCGCCCTGTCCGCGACACCCCCGGGATGGCTCACCGTCTCGTTGCTGCCGCGGGGAGGGGCGCCGCGCTTCGCCGTCGAGACCGATACCGGGTTGGCGGTCGCGGGCGCGCCGGTGCGAAGGGCAAACGGCGACACCCTGAGCTGGTTTGGCCCGGGGGCAACCGAGTTCGCCGTCGTGTCCCCCGACACCTGGCCTGCCCTCCGGGCGCAGGGAGTCCCGCTGCGCGGCAGGCTGCGGCGCGCCGCGCTGGCGTGGGCGCTGCAAGGCCTGTCGCTCGCGCGCGCCGAGACCGACGGCCGCGTGCTGCTCTGGCGGCGCGACGTCGTCGACCGCTTGCAGCGCCTCGCTCCGTTCGCGGACTTCGGCGAGCCGATTCCCGCGCTCGCCGACAGCGCGTTGTGGTGGGTGAGCTGGGGGTACGTGTCGAGCGAAACGTTCCCGTTGGCTCGCGCGCTGCCCTGGCGCGATCAGCCGGTCCGCTACCTGCGCGCGGGACTCCTCGGCGCGGTGCGCGCGGCGACCGGCGAGACGCACGTGTGGCTGGCGCCGGGGCACGACTCCCTCACGGCCGCGTGGGGCCGGCACTTCGATCCGCTCATCGAGCCGCGGGATCGCATCCCGGATGAGCTGCTGCGACAGGTCGCTTATCCCGCGGAGGTCTTTCAACTCGCCGCCGACCAGCTCGCCCGCGCGAATGGGAACGACTCGGTTCCGTGGACGCCGCGACCGCGAACGCCGTTCCAGGTGGCACCCGGCGGCACCCTGTGGATGGCGATCGGATTCGAAGCAGCCACGCGCTCCGCGCCGCGCTTTGTCGCGCTCCTCGCGGGCACCGTGGAGGCCGCTGGGCCGGCACTGCGGCTCTGGCGCCCTGGACCCGCCGAGCGGCTTCCGCCTGATCTGGTTGGCGCGAGCGAGACGAGTCCGGGCGAGCTCCGCATCTGGCTGGCGGGAGAGACCGTCATCACGCTCCAGGCCCGCTTCGCGCAAGCGCCCGACTCCGCGCCGCACGGGGTTGAGAAAGTCGTCCTCACGCTGGGTCCACGCGGCGGGGAGGGGCCGACGGCGCCCGACGCCCTGCAAGCGTTGTTGACCGGGCAGGTACGCGCGCCCCTCGACACCACGCTGAGCGCACGCTGGCAGCAGGTGCGCGCGCTCGTGGCGCGCGCCGATTCCGCGATGACGGCGGGGAATCTCGAGCGTTTCGGACAGCTCTGGAAGGAAATCCGGCGCCTGCTTGCTCCTGCCCCTCGGCCTCGCTAGGTTGCGCCGCCGTGACTTCCGCATCGGAGAGCATCGTCGTGGCCTTGGGCGGCAACGCCGTCGCGCCTCCGGGCGAGCGCCCGACGATCGGCAATCAGTTCCGCCACACCCGCGAAAGCCTGGCGCCGATCGTGGACCTGGCGCGGGCGGGGTGGCACATCGTGCTGGTGCACGGCAACGGCCCCCAGGTCGGCGACGAGCTGGCGCGCAACGAGCTCGCCGCCGATCAGGTGGAACCGCTCCCACTCGGCGTGCTGGTCGCGGGGACGGCGGGATGGATGGGATACATGATTCAACAGTCGCTGCAAAACGCGCTGGCGCGCGCGGGTGTGCAGCGTAGGGTGGTTACGCTGATCACGCAGACGTTGTGCGACGCCGACGATCCCAACCTCCGCACGCCGTCGAAGCCCATCGGCCACGCGCTCGATTCCGTCCGCGTCGCGCGTCTGCAGGCGCGCGGCGTGCCGGTGCGGGAGGAGAAGCCCGGGCAGTGGCGGCGCCTCGCGCCGAGCCCCAAGCCGGTGGGGATCGTGGAGCGCGACATGGTGCGGCACTTGGTGGGGGCGGGACACATTGTGGTCGCGAGCGGGGGAGGCGGACCGCCAGTCTTCAGGGACCCGCGGCTCGGCCTCGAGGGGATCGACGCGGTGGCCGACAAGGACCGCGTGGCCGCGATTCTCGGCCGGGAGATCGGGGCGCAGGTACTCTTGATCCTCACGAACGTGGACGCGGTGTACCGCGCCTACGGCACGCCGCGGCAGGAAGCGATCCGTCGCCTCTCGCTCGCCCAGGCGGACCATCTGCTGGCGGGCAAGGAGCTGGGGACCGGAAGCATGCGCCCCAAAGTCGAAGCGGCCGCCGACTTCGTCCGGGCCGGGGGCGAGCGGGCGATCATTGCGGAGCTGGCGCGCGGGCTCGCGGCGCTGCAGGGTGAAGCGGGGACGACTATCACGAAGGAGCACGGGTGAACCTGCACGAGTACCAGGCGCGTGACATTCTGCGGCGACACGGCATCCCCGTGCCCCCGGGGGACGTTGCGTCCACGCCTGCCGAAGCGAAGGCGATCGCGGAGCGCATGGGCGGCACCGTCGTGATCAAGGCGCAGGTGCACGCCGGCGGGCGCGGCAAGGCGGGGGGCGTCAAGCTTGCGAAGACCGCCGCCGAAGCCGAGGCGCATGCCCGCGCCATCCTCGGCATGACGATCAAAGGCCTCACCGTGCAGAAGGTCCTCGTGGCCCCGGCCGCCGACATCGTCTCCGAGAGCTACGTCGGGATCATCGTCGATCGCGCGTCGCAGCGGCCCGTGCTGATGGTGAGTGCGGCGGGCGGCATCGACATCGAGGAGGTCGCGGCCAAGACTCCCGAGAAGATTCATCGGCTTGCTGTGGACCCAAGGTACGGACTCCTCCAACATCAAGCCCTGATGCTGGGGTTTAAACTGTATTCCGAGGTGAATCAGGCGCGCGCCGCGGCCGACATCATGCAGAAGTTGTACACGGCCGTGTACGCCGTGGGTGCCTCCCTCGCCGAGATCAACCCACTCGTCACCACGCCAGATGGCAAAGTGCAGGCGCTCGACGCGAAGATCGCGGTGGACGACAACGAGCTCGACCGCCGGCCCGACATCGCGGCCCTGCGCGATCCCACCGCCGACGCGCCGGCGGAGGTCGCCGCGCGCGAAGCCGGTCTGACGTTCATCAAACTGGAGGGGACCGTCGGCTGCTGCGTGAACGGGGCGGGGCTCGCCATGGCCACGATGGACCTGGTGAAGTACTACGGCGGCGACCCGGCGAACTTCCTCGACATCGGCGGGAGCTCGAACCCGCAGAAGGTCGTGGCCGCCCTCCGCATCATCACGGGCGATCCGCACGTGAAGGCGATCCTGTTCAACATCTTCGGGGGCATCACGCGCGGCGACGACGTGGCCAACGGCATCGTCCAGGCCACACAGCAGTTCCCCCTCAAGGTCCCGATCGTCATCCGGCTTACCGGCACGAACGAGCGTGAGGGGATCGACATTCTCCAGAAGGCGGGCTTCGCGGCGCTGGGGGACATGGACGAAGCAGTGAAGCAGGCGGTCGCGAAAGCGAAGGGAGCCGCGTGAGCATCTTCATCGACAAGTCCACGCGCCTCGTCGTTCAGGGCATCACGGGCCGCGACGGCTCGTTCCACGCGAAGCAGATGATCTCGTACGGCACGAAGGTCGTGGCGGGCGTGACGCCGGGGAAGGGCGGTCAGGTCTTCGAGGGCGTCGTCCCGGTGTTCAACACCGTCGCCGACGCCGTGCGCGAAACCAAGGCGAACGCCGCGGTGATCTACGTGCCCCCGCCCTTCGCCGCCTCGGCGATATTTGAGGCAGCGGATTCGGGCATTGGTTTGATTGTTTGCATCACCGAGGGGATCCCGGTACTCGACATGACGCGCGTCCTGCCGTTCGTGGCCGAGCGCGGCGCGCGGCTCATCGGCCCCAATTGTCCGGGACTCATCTCTCCAGGGAAGAGCAAGGTCGGGATCATTCCCGGCAACATCTGCAAAGCGGGGAAGATCGGCGTCGTGTCGCGCAGCGGCACGCTCACCTACGAGATCATTCACCAGCTCACCACACAGGGGTTCGGACAGTCCACCTGTGTCGGGATCGGCGGAGACCCGCTCATCGGCACGAACTTCATCCACTGCCTCTCGGCGTTCCAGGCGGATGCCGAGACGGACGCGATCGTGATGATCGGCGAGATCGGCGGGACCGACGAGCAGCAGGCGGCGGAATTCGTCCGCAATGGCGTGACGAAGCCCGTGATCGGCTTCATCGCGGGCCAGACCGCGCCGCCCGGGCGCCGCATGGGACACGCCGGCGCGATCATCTCCGGCGCGTCGGGGACGGCGGCGGAAAAGATGGCGGCCCTGGAGCGCGCGGGGATCAGCGTGATGAAACGTCCCGCCGACGTCGTGCCCCTCCTCAAGGAACGACTGTGAAGCTCAAGGACGTCGTCGACCCGCAGCACGTCGTCGTCCCCCTCTCCGCCCAGACGGTGAGGGACGCGACGGAGCGGCTCGCCGAACGCCTGATCGCGACAGGCGCCGTCGGAGAAGGCGAGGCCAATCGCCTCAACGCGGTCATCCGCAACGCGTGGCCCGAAGACATGGTGAGCGTGGGCGAGCATGCGTTCCTGCCCCACTTTCGCACGGAGGCCGTGCGCAAACTCGTCACGGCGGTGGGGATCTCGACCACGCCGATTCGCTGGGAAAAAGACCCGCACCGCTCGGCACGGATCGTGATCTTGATCGTCGCGCCGCCGCGCGAGACACCGACGTACCTCCAGGTGGTGGGCGGCTTCGCGCGCATCCTCTCGGACCCCGACACGGTCCTGGCCATGCTCGCCGCCAAGACGCCGGAGCAGGTCGCTCAGCTCGGCGCCCTCGACGCCGTCGAGCTGCCCAGTCACCTCACGGTCCGAGACCTGATGACACCCGAGGTGCTCGCCGCGCGTCCCGATCAGACGCTCGGTGAGGTGGCGCGCCTGATGATCGAGAAGGACGTGCGCGCGATCCCCGTCGTGGATGATACGGGATCGCTGATGGGGATGGTGTCGCACCGCGAGCTGCTGCGGTACCTGATCCCCAACTACCTGCAGAAGACGAAAAGCGGGGAGTTCCGCGCCGTCCCCAAGAACCCGGCGCAGCGCACCAGCGCCGACCCGCGGGATCTGCCCGTGAAGGACGTCATGGCGCGCACCGTGTTGTGCCTGTCGGAGGAACAGACCCTTTCGGACGTCGCCAATCTGATGAACAACAAGGACGTCGATCGTTTTCCTGTCGTGCGCGAGGGCGTGGTCGTCGGATTCCTCACGCGCGCCGATCTCATCCGCCGCCTCGTCGCGGTCACCTAAATGCTCACACTCGCCATCATCAAACCCGATGCCGTTCAAGCCGGCAATGCCGGCAAAGTGTTGGCCCACCTCGAAGCCCAGGGCTTCAAGATTCGCGCGGCGCGCCTGGTGCGGCTCTCGCAGACGCAAGCCGAGGCGTTTTACGCCGTGCACCGCGAGCGGCCCTTTTTCCGCTCGCTCGTCACGTTCATGACGTCGGGGCCGGGGTTGGCGCTCGCCCTCGAGCGCGACGACGCGGTGGCGCAGCTGCGCGAGGCGATCGGCGCGACCGACCCGGCCGAAGCGAAGCCGGGCACCGTGCGGAAGCTGTACGCACAGTCCAAAGAGCGAAACGCGATTCACGCCTCCGACTCAGGCGAAAACGCGGCCCGGGAAGTGGCGTTTTTCTTCCCCGAAAGCGAGTTGGCCGCGCTCTGTTGACGCAAATACCACAAGGGTTTAGCTTCGCTCACCATGTTGCGCGTTGACCTGCGGGAGTTGGCCCGGGGGCCCGTCGAGACCCGGGGCGAGCTCGGACAGGCCGACCCCCTGCTCGAGGGGCTCGAGGTCGCCCTGAGGGATCCCGTGGTGGTAACGGGCCGGTTGCAGGCCACCGGGGAAGGGCGATTCTATTGGCACGGCACGCTTCGGACGACGGTCGCTGGAGAGTGCCGGCGCTGCCTCACGCCAGTGACGGCCCCTCTTACGGCGGACGCGCACGCCCTGTTCACGCAGGACCCGGAGGCGCAGGACGACCCGGAGGCGTACGGGTTAGCCGCGGACGCGGGCGAAATCGATCTCGCGCCGGCCATCCGGGAGGAACTGCTGCTCGTCGTCCCGCGGTTCTTGTTGTGCCGCGATGACTGCCGCGGGCTGTGCCCGCAGTGCGGGAAGGACCTGAACGCGGGCCCCTGCGGCTGCGCGCCCGCCACCGATCTCCGGTGGCAGGCGCTCGAGTCCCTGAAGGACAAGCTCCGCTCTTAAAGACGAGGATGACGTAAATGGCCGTACCGAAGCGCAGAACTTCCAAACGGAAAAAACGCGCCCGCCGCACGCACTACAAGGCCGTGCGCCCCACGCTGCAGCCGTGCCCGCGCTGCGGTGACATGAAACAGCCGCACCGCGTGTGTCCGACGTGCGGCTACTACAAGGGCGAGCAGCGAGTGACCGTCGAGGACTGACGTGATCCGCATCGCGTTGGACGCGATGGGTGGGGACAACGCCCCGCGGGTGGAAATCGAAGGCGCCGCCCAGGCGCTGCAGGAGCTGCCGCCCGAGTTCCGGGTGCAGCTGGTGGGCCGTAGCGCCGACATCGAGGCCGCGCTCGCCAAGACGACGGGCGTGGATCGGTCCCGCATCGACATCGTGGACGCGCCCGAGGTCGTCGGGATGGGGGAAAAGCCGCTGGCCGCCGTCCGCGGCAAGCCCCGCTCCTCGATCGCCGTGGGGCTCGAGCTCCAGAAGAAGGGCAACTCGGACGCCTTTATCTCGGCCGGCAACACGGGCGCGGTGATGGCGGCGAGTACGCTGCTCCTGCGGCTCCATCCGGGCGTCCAACGCGCCGCGATCGGGACCCTGCTGCCGACCGCCACGAAGCCCGTCCTCCTCCTCGACGCGGGCGCGAACGTTGACTGTGACGCGCGCGAGCTCGTCGGCTTCGCGCACCTGGGCGCCGTCTACGCCCGAGACGTGCTCGGCCGCGCGACACCCACCGTCGGGCTCCTCAACGTCGGTGAAGAAGACGAGAAGGGAAACGCGGTCACCAAAGAAGCGCACCAGCTCCTCAAGCAGACGCCCGGCGTCAAGTACGTGGGGAACGTGGAGGGCCGGGAGATTCCGGCCGGCGAGGCCCGCGGCCAGCCGCTCGACGTCGTGGCCTGCGACGGCTTCGTCGGCAACGTCGTCCTCAAGTTCTACGAGTCGGCCGCGCGCGTGTTCGTCTCCTTGATGAAGCGGGAAGTGCCGGAGGTCCTGAAGCTTCCCGGCATGGCCAACGTCCTCAAGGTGCTCGACTATGCCACGTACGGCGGGGCGCCACTGCTCGGCGTCCGCGGCGTCGTGATCATCTGCCACGGGTCGTCCCCCGCGAAGGCCATCAAGAACGCGATCCGCGTTGCGGTGCAATCGGTCAGCAGCCACCTCAGCGACGACATCGCCGCCGAGTTCGCCACCAGTGGAGGCGTGCCCGCGTGAAACGCCCCTTCGCCGAGTTGTCGGGAACGGGGAGTTACGCGCCGGCGCGCGTGATGACCAACGACGAGTTCTCCAAGATCCTGGAGACCTCGGACCAGTGGATCCGCGACCGCACCGGCATCCGCGAGCGGCGCGTCTCGAGCAAGGAAGAGACGAACGCCTGCATGGGCAAGGCGGCCGCCCTCCAGGTCCTCGAGCAGAACGGCCTGACGCCGCTCGATATCGACGCCATCGTGTACGCGACCGCCTCCCCCGACCGTCTGCTCCCTTCCCAGGCGTGCGATCTCCAGGCCATTCTCGGCGCCAAGAACGCCGCGGCGTTCGACGTCGGCGCGGCGTGCGCCGGCTTCGTGTACGCCTTGAACGTCGCCGAGGGGCTCATCGCCTCGGGGCAGGGCCAGAACATCCTGGTGATCGCGGCCGAAAAGCTCACCAGCATCATGGACTGGACCGACCGCACGACGGCCGTGCTGTTCGGCGACGGAGCGGGCGCGACGCTGATGCGCCCGGCCACCGGCACGCGCGGCGTGCTCTCGTCGTACATGAAGTCCGACGGCACGCTCGCGGAGTTGCTCTACCGTCCCGGTGGCGGCGCGGCCCATCCGCCGAGCGACGAGCTGCTCAAGGATCACAGCTACTACATCAAGATGGCGGGCCGCGAAGTGTTCAAGGCCGCGGTCCTATCGATGGCCGATGCCTGCGACCACGCGTTGCAACGCGCCGGCCTCAGCGCCGGCGATGTCGATCTCCTCATTCCCCATCAGGCGAACATCCGGATCATCGAGGCGACCGCGAAGCACGCCGGTCTCCCGATGGACAAGGTCTACGTCAACGTAGACCGGTTCGGCAACACCTCGGCCGCGTCGATCGCCATTGCGCTCGACGAAGCGGTGAAGACGGGCCGCCTCAAACCGGGGATGACCGTCATGTTCGTCGCCTTCGGGGCCGGCTTCACCTGGGCGAGCATGGTTGTGAAGTGGTAGCAACGATCTGGCTCTGCCCGGGCCAGGGCGCGCAAAAAGTCGGAATGGGCAAGGATCTCGCGGCGGCGTTTCCGGCGGCGCGCGACGTGTTTGAGGCGATTGACAACGCGCTCGGCGTCGGGCTCAGCAAGATTATGTTCGAAGGCCCCGAGGACGAGCTGACGGCGACGCAGAACGCGCAGCCCGCCATCCTCGCGCACACGGCCGCCGTGTTCGCCGCGCTCGGCGCGGCGGCGACGGGGGCGGGAGCCATCGGGGCCGCCGGGCATTCGCTGGGCGAGTACTCGGCATACGTCACGGCCAGCGCGCTGGAGGCGCCGGCGGCGGCGAAACTGGTGCGGCGCCGCGGCGAGCTGATGAACAAGGCGGGCGAGGAGCGACCCGGGATGATGGCGGCGATCCTCGGACTGGCGACCGCGCAGGTCGAGGCGGCCTGCCACGAAGTGTCGCGGCAAGGGAGCGTGGCGGTCGCGGCGAATCTCAACGCGCCCGACCAGACGGTGATCTCGGGGGATCCCGATGCCGTCGCGCGCGCCGGTGACGCGTGCAAGACCCGCGGCGCGAAGCGGGTCGTGCCGCTCAAGGTGAGCGGCGCGTTTCACTCGCCGTTGATGGCGCCGGCGAAGAATCACCTGCAGTTGGCGCTCGAGAAGGCGCCGTTTCAGGATCCGGCGTTCCCGGTGATCGCGAACGCGACGGCTGAAGCCGTGAAAGACACGGGGCGGGCCCGGCGCCTGCTGGCCGATCAGCTCACGGCGCCCGTGCGTTGGGTCGAGTGCATGCAGCACGCCGCGCGGCTCGGTGGGGAGGGCGCCGACGTGCGGTTCGTGGAAATTGGGCCCGGTACGGTTCTGGCGGGCCTCTTGAAGCGGATCGTTCCCGGGGCGAACGTGGTGAGCCTGGGAACGGCCAGCGAAGTCTCGAAGTTCATGGAGAGCGCCTGATCATCCGATGAAGCTCGATCTGACCGGCAAAGTCGCGTTGGTGACCGGGGGCACCCGGGGGATCGGGCACGACATCTGCCAGGTCCTCCAAAACGCCGGAGCGAAGGTAGCGCTCTGCTCGCGCGACGGCGCCAAGGCGCAGCAGGTCGCGGCCGCGTTCGGCGGCGGCGCCAAGGGCTATGGGTGCGACGTGGGGGTCGCGGCCCAGGTCGAAGCGCTGGCTGACGCGGTCGATAAGGACTTCGGGCAGATCGACGTGCTGGTCAACAACGCCGGGTTCACCAAGGACAACCTCCTGTTTCGCATCACCGAGGCCGACTGGGATTCGGTGATCGACACGAACCTGAAGGGCGCGTTCCTCGTGACCAAGTATGTCGCGCGCGGCATGATCAAGCGCCGCTGGGGGCGGGTCATCAACATCGGGAGCGTGGTGGGGCTGAACGGCAACAAAGGACAGTCCAATTACTCCGCATCCAAAGCCGGCATCATCGGTTTTACCAAGTCCGTAGCCAAGGAGCTGGCCTCGCGCAACGTGCTCGTGAACGCCGTCGCGCCGGGCTATGTGGAGACGGAGTTGACGCAGGGCATTTCCCCGGAAGCCAAGAAGTACTTCCTGGACAACATTCCGCAGGGACGGCTCGGGCAGGGGTCCGATATCGCCGGCGCCGTCCTCTTTCTCGCCTCCGACTTAGCCAGCTACATTACAGGGCAGGTGCTGGTGGTCGATGGCGGGATGGTGATGTAGCAGGCCCCCTTTACCTCCGCTGAGGGTTACCCATGGCTATGGACATGAAGCAGCTCGAGGAGAAGGTCAAGGACATCATCGTCGAGGAGCTCGGCGTGGAGCGCGATAAGCTGACCAACGACGCCAGCTTTATGGAGGACCTCGGCGCCGACAGCCTCGACACGGTCGAGCTGGTCATGGCCTTCGAGAAGGAGTTCGACATCGACATCCCGGACGAAGAGGCCGAGAAGCTGCGCACCGTCGGGGCGGCGCTGTCGTACCTGCACGACAAGATGGGGAAGGGCAAATAGTGACCCGCCGGGTGGCGATCACGGGCCTTGGGGTCGTGTCGCCGTTGGGGAACGACGTGGCGACCACGTGGGACGGGCTCGTGGCCGGCAAATCGGGCGCGGGTCCCATCACGAAGTTCGATCCCGCCAAGCTGCGCGTGCGCTTCGCCTGCGAGGTGAAGGGGTTCGACCCGCTCACGTACATCGAGAAGAAGGAGGCGCGCCGCTACGACCTGTTTGCCCAATTCTCGATGGGGGCAACGGTGCAGGCGGTAAGCGACGCCTGCATCGAGAAAACCGGCACGCTCGATCCAAAGCGGGTCGGGGTGATCATTGGCACGGGCACAGGCGGCATCGCGACGTTCGAAGAGAACATGCGGGCGTACGTGGAGAAGGGTCCCGACCGCGTCTCCCCTTTCTTCGTGCCGATGTTCATGGCGAACGTCGCTTCGGCGTTGGTCTCGATGCGCTACGGATTCCAGGGACCGAACTATGCGACGGTGTCGGCGTGCGCGTCGTCCGGACACGCGGTGGGTGACGCCTTCCGGCTGATCCGCGCCGGAGAAGCGGACGTGATGATCGCGGGCGGGTCGGAGGCGGCGATCACGCCGCTCGCGATTGCCAGCTTCGCCAACATGAAGGCGCTGTCCGAGCGCAACGACGATCCGCAGACCGCGTCGCGGCCCTTCGACAAGGATCGCGATGGCTTCGTGATGGGCGACGGCGCGGCGACCGTGATCCTGGAAGATTGGGATCGGGCCAAGGCGCGCGGCGCGCGCATCTACGCCGAGCTGGTCGGGTACGGCGCGACGGCCGACGCGCATCACATCACCGCGCCGGCGCCCGACGGCTCCGGGGCGCAAGAGGCGATGCGACTCGCGATGAAGGACGGCGGCATCAAGCCCACCGACGTCGGTTACATCAACGCGCACGGGACGTCGACGCCCTACGGCGACGCTGCCGAGACCGCGGCGGTGAAGTCAGTCTTCGGCGATCAGGCCAGGAAGCTCGTGTTCGGGTCGACCAAGTCGATGACGGGGCACTTGCTGGGCGCGGCGGGCGCGCTCGAGCTGGCGGTGTGCACGCTGGCCCTGCATCACGGCGTCATCCCGCCGACCATCAATCAGTTCAATGTCGATCCCGCGTGCGACCTGGACTCCGCACCCAATAAGGCGGTGCAGCGCCGGCTGGACGTCGCGCTGTCGAACTCGTTCGGGTTCGGGGGACACAACGTGACGCTCGCGGTGCGTCGCCCGGCGGCGTGATGAGCGGACCTCCCCTACGGGCGATAGCCGAGAAGGTTGAACGCGGGGAGCGGTTGACGCGCGAGGATGGCCTCGCGCTTTTCGCATCGGCCGACCTGTTGACCATCGGGCGCCTCGCTGACATGGCCAACCGCCGCAAGAACGGCGACCGCGTGTACTTCGCGGCCAATCAGCATCTCAATCCGACCAACGTCTGCATCCTGCGCAACACTTGCGTGTTCTGCTCGTTCGCACGGATTCCCAAGGAAGACGGCGCCTACACCCGGACCCTCGACGAGGTGTACGCCGAGGCCGAAGCGGCGCGCGCCAATCCGACGCGCGAATTCCACATCGTCGGTGGGCTGCACCCCAAACTGCGCCTCGAGTACTACCTCGAGATGTTCCGGGGCCTCAAGGCGCGCCATCCCCAGGTGATGATCAAGGCCCTCACGGCCGTCGAAGTGGCGCACCTAGCACGACTGGAAAAGATGGAGGTTGTCGAGGTTCTCAAGGCTATGAAGGAGGCGGGGGTGGATACGCTCCCGGGGGGGGGCGCCGAGGTGTTCTCGCCCGCCGCGCGCGCGACGATTGCAGACCGCAAACTGACCGGTGAGGAGTGGCTCGCCGTCCATCGCGAGGCCCACCAGTTGGGGATCCCGTCCAACTGCACGATGCTCTACGGCCACGTCGAAACGCTCGCGGACCGCGTCGACCATCTGCTGGCGCTGCGCGCCCTCCAGGACGAGACCGGCGGATTCCTCACGTATATCCCGCTCGCGTACCACCCCGATCACAACGAGCTGGGCGAGACGCTGGGGCGCACGGGTACGGCCACGACCGGTTTCGACGACCTCAAGAACATCGCCGTGGGACGGTTGCTGCTCGACAACATCCCGCACGTGAAGACCCACTGGCCGATGGTGACGCCCTTTATCTCCCAGGTGGCGCTCACCTTCGGATGCGACGACCTCGAGGGGACGGTCGTGTTCGAGCGCGTCTATCACGAAGCGGGCGCGCCGACGCCGATGTGGCTGTCGTACGACGAGATCGTGACGCTGATCCGGGGAGCCGGGAAAGAGCCGGTCGAACGCGATTCGCTGTATCAGACCGTCCGAACGTTCGAGGGTTACGTGCCCAAGCCGCAGGCTGCACCGGTGCGGCCTGCGGGCCCTGCACCACAGGGGTCACTCTTTCAGATCGAGCATCGCATCCGGGCGGCGGCGCGCAGCAAACAATCTGTCGCAACGGTCGTGGATGGTGCCGAATGAAAATCGGCCGCATCGGCTATATCAATTGCGCCCCCGTCTATGGGGCGATCGACCGCGGCGTGGTAGCGCTGCCGCCTGGGGGTGAGCTCGTCACCGGCACGCCCGCCGAGTTGAACGATTTGCTGGTGGCGGGGGAGCTGGACGTCAGTGTGATCAGCGCGATCGAG
>Ga0137409_10003172_pt1 | contig 17454 bp, 11 predicted proteins | sample CZODoug1_16funga_FD_122059 | JGI IMG/M metagenome (GOLD analysis project Ga0137409, IMG submission 122059) | Vadose zone soil fungal communities from Angelo Coast Range Reserve, California, USA - CZODoug1_16fungal (Hybrid Assembly) | ecosystem: Environmental > Terrestrial > Soil > Vadose zone... | reverse complement strand
TGCCGTCGAATTTGCCCTTCAGTTCGGGCAGGACGAGCGCGACAGCCTTGGCGGCGCCGGTCGAGGTCGGGATCATCGAGAGCGCGGCGGCGCGGGCGCGGCGCAGGTCCTTGTGCGGGAAATCGAGGATGACCTGATCATTCGTGTAAGAGTGAATGGTCGTCATGAGAGCTTTCTTGATTCCGAATTTCTGATGGACCACTTTGGCGACGGGGGCCAGGCAGTTGGTCGTGCATGAGGCGTTTGAAATGACGTGATGTTTGGCCGGGTCGTAGGCCTTCTCATTGACTCCAATCACGATGGTGATGTCTTCGTTCTTGGCCGGGGCGCTGATGATCACTTTTTTAACCGGGCCGCGCAGGTGGGCGGCGGCCTTCTCTTTGTCGGTGAAGCGCCCGGTGGATTCGACCACTATTTGCGCGCCGACCTCATCCCAGGGAATTTTGGCCGGGTCCTTCTCGGCAAAGACGCGGAATTCGTCGCCGCCGACCTTGATCGTATTTTCGGTGTAGGAGATATCCTCTTCGAGATTGCCGAGGATTGAATCGTATTTGAGAAGATGCGCGAGCGTCTTGGTGTCGGTCAAATCATTGACCGCGACGAAGTCAATCTCCTTGTTTCCCAGAGCCGACCGCAGGACGTTGCGCCCGATCCGGCCGAAACCATTGATGCCAACTTTGATTGCCATTTTTCTTCTCCTGTTTAGATGATTGGACTTTGATTTGATCAAGCGGCGGATGCGACGGTGTGACGCCTCGCTTGAAGTGGAGCAAAGTATCTTAGCCGATTTTGGCTGTCAACCTCATCGTCTCGAAGCGGTAATGAATATGCCGAATGCCGATGATTCATTACGTTCATCTCCCGCGCCACGGCAAGCCTGTTAAATCGCGCTCGGACGCGTTTCTTGACAACTCTCGCGAGCGATGGCTATAGTCCGATTCATGGCATATCCGTTGCAGTCAGACGATAAATCACTAAGCGGAAAGAGGGCGCGGACGCGCAGCACGACGGTCCTTGCGGTTCGCCGCAACGGCCGCGTAGTGATCGCGGGCGACGGCCAGATAACGATGGGCGAGACGATCATGAAATCGGGCGCGCGCAAAGTCCGCCGCCTGTACAACGACAAAGTGATCGCCGGGTTCGCCGGGGCGAGCGCGGACGCTTTCGCGCTCTTCCAACGTTTCGAATCGAAGCTGGAGCAGTTTCACGGCCAGTTGAATCGCGCGGCGGTCGAATTGGCCAAGGATTGGCGCACCGACAAGATAATGCGCAATCTGGAGGCGCTGCTGATCGTCTCCGACAGCCAGAGCACGCTGGTCATCTCCGGCAACGGGGACGTGATCGAACCTGACGACGGCATAGTCGCCATCGGCTCCGGCGGCCCCTATGCGTTGTCCGCGGCGCGCGCGTTGGCCAGGCACACCGATTTTTCCGCCCGCCAGATCGCGGAGGAAGCGATGAAGATTGCCGGCGAAATCTGTATCTACAGTAATTTGAATCTGGTGTTCGAAGAAATTTAAAGACAGGTGTCAGGTGTCAGGTGTCAGGTGTCAGAAGATCGGCGCTGGGCTGAAACCTGACACCTGACACCTGGCACCTAAAGTTATGGTTATTTACCTTTCAGGCGAAATTGAAGACCCGTTGAGTCTGGACGAGTTGACGCCGCGTCAGATCGTCGCCGAACTCGACAAACACGTGGTCGGGCAGTCGGCCGCCAAGCGCGCCGTCGCGGTCGCCTTGCGCAACCGCATTCGGCGACAGAAGCTTCCGGCCGACCTGGCGCAGGACGTGATGCCGAAGAACATCATCATGATCGGCTCGACCGGCATCGGTAAGACCGAGATCGCGCGGCGTCTGGCGCGGCTCTCGTCGTCGCCCTTCCTCAAAGTCGAAGCGTCGAAATTCACCGAGGTCGGCTATGTCGGGCGCGACGTCGAATCGATGATCCGCGATCTGACGGAGATCGCGATTGACATGGTCCGCGCGGAGAAGGTCGATGAGATCGCCGACAAGGCTCAGCAGAACGTCGAAGAGCGCCTGCTCGATCTGCTGCTGCCGCCGAACAAGGCGCCGTCGTTCGACTCGTCCATCGACGTGATCGAAAGCAGCGAGGGCGCCACGCTCGATTCCTACAACCGGACGCGCGAAAAGTTCCGCCAGCAGTTGCGCGAAGGCAAACTCGACGCGCGGATTGTCGAAATCGAGGTTCGTGAACGCAACTTCCCGTCATTCGAGATCTACACCAACCAGGGCATCGAGGAAATGGACATCAACCTCAAAGACATGATGCCCGGACTCTTCGGCGGCCGCACCAAGAACCGCCGGATGCGCGTTGACGAGGCGATGGAATACCTGATGCAGGAGGAGGAGCAGAAACTGGTCGACATGGATCAGGTGGCCCGCGTCGCCCTCGAACGCGTCGAATCGTCGGGCATCATTTTCCTGGACGAGATCGACAAGATCGCCGGGCGTGAATCGGGCCACGGCCCCGACGTTTCGCGCGAAGGCGTGCAGCGCGACATCCTGCCGATCGTCGAGGGCACCACGGTCAACACCAAATACGGCATGGTTCGCACCGACCACATCCTTTTTATGGCGGCGGGGGCGTTCCACGTCTCCAAGCCGTCAGACCTGATCCCCGAGTTACAGGGCAGGTTCCCGATCCGCGTCGAACTGCAACCGCTGACCATCGATGACTTCAAGCGCATCCTGACCGAACCGAAGAACGCCCTGATCAAACAGTACAAGGCGTTGATGGAAACCGAAGGCGTCACGCTCGAAATCACCGAAGACGCGATTGACGAAGTGGCCAATTTCGCTTTCAAGGTGAACGAGACCACCGAGGACATAGGCGCGCGCCGCCTGCACACAATCCTGGAGAAAGTCCTCGACGAGATTTCGTTCGAGGGCCCCGATCTGAAAGAGAAACGCCAGATTATAGACGCCGCCTACGTGCGCAAGATGCTGGCCGATATTGTGAAGAATGAAGATCTCAGTAGATACATTTTGTAAAATCGCGACGAGGCGACAGGGCGACGAGGTGACGGGGAGACAGGGGGACTCAGGAGAATCGATCTCGCCCCATCGCCCCATCGCCTCGTCGCCTCGTCGCCTCGTCGCCTTATCTCTCTTCCTCTCCGTCTTCGTGGCCGCTTGCGGCAAGATCGGCTCTCCGGAACCGCCGCTTCCGCGCGCGCCGCTCCACGTCGAAGATCTTGGCGTCGAGCAGCAGGGCGCGAATCTCATCCTGAGCTTCCGGTTCAAGCGGGAACCACGCACGAAGCTGCAACGCATCGACGTTTACCGCATGGTCGAGCCGCTTGACGCGCCGAAGGGGTTGCCGATCGAAACCTTTTCGGAAAGAGCCAGCGTGGTCTATTCGATCCTGGCCGATGACGTCCCGCTCGGCGGCTCCGGCGTCGTTTACAAGGACGCGTTGAATGTGAAGAGCGATCTGCAAAGCAAGCGTTACCGTTATGCGGTTCGGATGTTCAACACCTCCGGACAGGCCGCCGGTTTCTCGAACTACGCGATGATCGAGCCTCTCCTCAATCTGGCTCTACCCCCTGACGGTTTGACGGCGAAGCAGGTCGAGACACAGGTCGAAATCACCTGGAATCCTCCAGCAGGCAATATGAATGAAACCTCCCCGGCCAACGTCGCCGGATACAACATCTACCGGCGTCAGGGAGGGGAGCTTTCCAAGATCAACGCCGACCCTTTGCGCGAGCCGCGTTTCATCGACCGCGACTTCCAGTTCGGCGCCAATTATCAATACGTCGTGCGAAGCCTTTCGTTTAAGCCCGGCTCAGCCAGTCTGAGCGAATCGATTGAGAGCGACGACAGCTCGAAGTTCGATCACACGCCGAAAGACACGTTCCCGCCTGCTCCGCCGAAGCCGGTCACCATCGCTTCGATCAACAGAATAGTCAGCCTCTTCTGGCCGCTCAGCGCCGAGCCCGACGTCGTCGGTTACAACATCTACCGGACAGAGGATGAGAACGCCCCGTCCGAAAAATGGGTCAAGCTCAATCCGGAACTGTACAAGACCTCGTCGTTCCGGGATGATCACGGGCAGGTGGGCAAGAAATATTTCTATCAGATCACCGCCGTTGACGCTTACGGCAATGAGAGCGTGCGGTCGGAGACGATGAGCGAGACAGTCGCCCCTTAATTGCGGATTGCGGCAGGGCCTAGACAGAGCCACAGAGAAGAGCAGGGAAAGATGAAGGCTATCCTCTGTTGATTTACTCTGTGTCTTTGTGTCTCTGTGGCTCTGTGGCCAATCCCCGCAATCTTCGGCGGTTTATGGCAGATAGGATTGGAGCAGGCGGATCACGTTTTCACCCATGATCTTTCTGATCTCGTCTTCATTGAACCCTTCTCTCAACAATGCGTCGGTGATCCGAACTACGCCAGTGACGTCGAATGGAGCTTCGATCGCGCCGTCGTAATCCGATCCGAGCGCCACATGATCGACGCCCATGATGTTGGCCGCGTAGCGAATGGCTTTCGCAATCGCCGCCGCGTCGCGCCCGCAAACGGCCGTCTCCCAGAAGCCGATGCCGACGATTCCGCCATTGTTCGTGATCGCTTTGAGGTGATCGTCGCTCAGGTTGCGCATGTTGTCGCACGTCCCTTTCACCCCGGTGTGCGAAACGATCACCGGCCGGGTGGCTATTCGCAACACGTCGTCAATCGTTTTCGGCGAAGCGTGGGCCAGATCGATGAAGACCCGCTTCTCTTCCATTCGCCGCGTCAACTCTCTGCCTTTATCGGTCAGGCCGTATTTCTCGACGCCGTGAGCTGACCCGGCCATCTCGTTGTCGAAAAAATGAGCCATGCCGATCATCCGGAACCCCGCGTCGTAAAGGCGATCCAGGTTGGCCGCGTCGCCCTCGAGCGCGTGCGCGCCTTCGAGGCCCAGGAAGCCGCCGACGATTTCAGTGTCCGTCTTGCGCCGTTCTAGAAAGTTCGTCACTTCCTGGCGGGTCCGCAGGATTACGAGCTTTCCATTCGAGCGCGCCGACGCTTCCTGTAAACGCCTGGCCTGATATAGCGCGCGTTCGGTCAGATTCAACCAGCTTGTGACCGGCCAGCGCTCGGCCAGCGCCAGCGGCGTGATGTTGTCGGTATCGCCGCTGTTCGATTCGATGTTCATGCCGCGCGGCGTTTTTGTGACGACGGTGAAGGCCTGCGCGGCCACATTACCTTCGATCAAACGCGGCAGATCGACGTGGCCCCAATCGCCTCTCTTCAACAGATCGCGATCCCACATTAGCGTGTCGGCGTGCAGATCGGCGACGAGCAGGTTTTTATGCAATTCCTTCGCCCGCTCCGACGCCTCGTAAGGCGGCCCCTCGATCGTGGCGTTCATCCGCCGCCCAACGTAGCCTGGCAAGAAAAAGAAGAAGACGCCGAGCGCGGCGAGCAGAATTGCGCCCAAAACGATGAAGACCTTTTTCCTCAGGGGATTCTCCTACCGTTGTTCCGCGTCGTCGCGGACATAAATGACAAGTTCCACACCCGGCCTCAGTTTGAAGGCCCGCGGCAATTCGCGCCATCCGGGCATGCCATTGAGTATCGATTGCTGGTTCACGTTGGCGATGATGATGGGCTGCGAAATTTGCGACGGCCCGCCGGCGGCGGGAAGGCTGCCCGAATAGGACGCGTTCTTGTAATCGCGCAGGTGCCACGGCAACGGCCAGTATTCCGGCATCGCCACGTAAATGGGCGTGTCGGCGCCTGACGGCAGCTTGTCGGTCTCGCTTTTAATCGTCTGTATAAGCTCGAAGATGTCTCTGTCGGTTTGCGCGTAGACGTAACCGTAGAGCCCGTCGACATATGGTATAAGGTCGAGCCTGCGTCCGGCCCTGGTAAAATAGCCGCTGCCGTTGCTGTTGTCGTCGTATTTATCGAAGTTGACCGTCCACGCCAGGCGGACGTTGAAGATCAGAACCACGACGAGCGCCGCCGCCCAAAGCAGCCTGAGAGAGATAAGAGTCGCCGCGCCGTAGATCCGCTGGGCGGCGTGGCCCGAAAGAAGCGCCATCGGAATCAGAAAGCTGATCATCAGCCAGGGCGTCTTGTATCCGATGATCGAATAGGCGAGCGTCAGTCCGAGCGTCCAGGCGGCGATAAAGAGCCAGAACCGCGTCCCTCGCCGCGCGATGAAGATTCCGGCCAGCAGCGAGCCGATGAGCAAGGGCAGCTCAAGTTTGGGCAGAACGCCGATGTAGTACCAGAAGCCTTTGACGTGTTCGCTGTTACGGCGACTCGTCCAGAGCGCGATCGATTTGACCGCGTCCTGCACGCCCTGCCAGTTCGTGAAGAAGGACGAATAGAAGAAGATGTTGATGAAGACGAAGATCATGACCGCCGCCAGCGCGTGATCGAGCGACGGCGCTACCTCCATCCAATCGCGCCGGAACTCACGCGCGAAGTTTGCGGGCACTATGCCGCGCATCACGGCCAGTCTTCGCCTAATCTCCCAGGCTTCCGCGCAGAGGGCGGCGATGATCATGACGACGGCCGTGACGATCGCCGTCTCCTTGGTGGCGAACAGTAATCCGGCGGAGGTAGCCGCCAGCGCAAGCCAGGTGAAGTTTTTCGACTCGACGTAACGCCACGCGCCGACGACGACGCCGAGCGAGAAACAGCCGAACGGCATTTCGTGAATGAAGTCGCGCGAGAAATAGACCAGGCCCGGCGAGACGGCCATCAGAAAAGCCGCGACCGGAGTCCCGATCAAGCCTAAATGCTTTCTCAACAACCAGACCATCAGCGCGGTCAGGACGCCGAACAGGGCGGGCGTGAATCGTAGCGCGAGATCGCTCGCGCCAAAGACGCGCAGCGCGAGGAAAGCGAAGTAATAGAGCGTCGGGCCGTGATAGTTTTCCGGGTTGTATTTGTACTCGCCATGGTTGGCCAGGTTGAGCAGGAAATGGGAATTTACTCCTTCATCGTGGTGAAACGGTTTGACGCTGATCTGATCGAATCGAAGCCAGACGGCGACGATCACGGCCAGAATAAAGGCGATTGCGCAGACAGCTTTCTCGTACCCGCTTCCGGTTCTCTCGACGGCCTTATTGTTCAGCTCGACGCTTTCCATTTAAATCAGTTTGAAATCCTCCAATACGGTACCGGGAGCGGTAGCGACCGGGTCTGCGGCGCCCGGTCGCTACCGCTCCCGGTACCGTACCGCGCGCCTCTGAAATCCCACACTAATGCAAAAAGAGGCAGGCGATAAAATAACCGCCTGCCTCTCCAAGTTTCAATCGCGTGGCGCCGATTTTCGATTTAACGGCGTCTTACGGGTTGAGGGGCGGCCTTTTTTTCCGGGGTGACCGGACCGACGTCCACTGCGGCTGGCCCCGGAGGAGCGGCGGCTCCGCTCGGGACGAAGAAGATCTTCACCTGATTGCCGTCGCTCGAAACGCCGCCGGAGCGCACGGAGATGCGGTTGGCGTCGATCTGGACGTTGAGGCTGCCGTCGGCCAGACGGTCGCGTGTGTTCTTGGCGCGCTGCAGGTTGAGGCCGGCCGGCCGCTCTTTGTCGGCGCGATAGCCGTCAATGACGAGCCTGGCGGTCGGGTCGGACTGCAACGCGGGAACCACGCGGTTCTGCAAGATCTCCTTGCAGGCGTTGTCCACGCGAGCGTTGTTGAGCTTGAAGGTCATACACTGGCCGATTTCGCTATACGTGGGTGGCTTCGGTGGCGCCGGCGGCGTCTTCACGCTGACGCGAGTCGAGCCGCTGGCCGAGCAACCGCCGGCCTCGGAAGTCGCCCTGACGGTGACGTCGACTGTCGAGCCTTGCGCGGCGCCGGTCGTATCGAGCACGACGGTCAGGCCGCTGCCGCTGATGGTTCCGGCTGTCGCCGTCCATTCGTACCGGATCGCGCCGAAGTTGCGTCCGCCGGCCACGCCGGTGGTCGAGAGGTTAATCTTCTCACCCGCTTCGGCCGCGCTCGGCACGGCTGTCACATCGAGGTTCGGGCCGAAGCAGACGGTGAGCGGCGGGCACGCCTCGACACGGATCGTTTTGGAATCGGAAGCGACGCCGCCACGACCGTCATTGACTTCGACCGTCACCGTGTGATCGCCCGGCTCGAGGCCGGTCGCGTCGAATTGGGTGTTCACGCCTTGCCCGTTGATACGCCCGCCGCTGCTCTTCCAAGAATAGAGCAGCGTGTCGCCGTTAGGATCGGAAGCCGTGCCGGTCAACGCCACCTTGTCGCCCACGCAAACCGTGCTGGCCGATGTGCGCAGCAGATCGGCGGAACCCGCCGTGACGGGCCCGGCGGCCAGAGCCACAGCCGGCGGCTGGTTCGGCGGCGCCGGCGGGATAGGCTCCCTGCGGCCGTTCAGGTGTCCCATTGAAAGGCCAAAGATAAACCCGTCCGGCTCGTGAACCGTATCCCTGTTCGAGAACCAGTCGAGATGTCGCTGGTAGGCGGCGCTGATCCCGAACCATCGTACCGGGAAGATGCGGGCGCCGGCCACCAGATTGAGTGGGTCGTTTTGCTGCAGGCTCGGCGTGCGCGAGCCGACAAAGACGGTCGAGTTGACCTCGGCGATCAGTTGCAGATACTGGCTCAGCGGGAAATCAATTCCGACGCCGGAGCGCAGCTCATTCGGCAGATCGAGCGAGCGTTCGCTGGAGCCGAAGCCCTGAATGACTCCGCAGCCGAGGCACAACGGGCCCAGGTTCATATCATCGGCCTGCGGGTCGCCTTTTTTGATGAATCCGATGTTGGCGCTGAGATTGATGTATCTGGAGAGGCGGCCATCGACGGCCGCAACCAGGCCAAAATCGAAAGCTCCCGTGTCGCGCCCGCGCTCGAGTCCGGTGTTGAGTTCTCGTGTCGTCGGAATCTTCACCAGCGGAATGAGCGCAAACCCGAACGACCTCTCCGGGCCGGTCAATCGAACCTTGCCGCCGATCCACACGTCCCCGACGTGATGATCCGAGCGACGCGCCAGGAAAGGCGCGTTGGGATAATAATTCGGCCGGACGCCTGGCGGGATCGCAGGCAGAATGCCGCCAACGGGCGCGCCCAAACCGGGATAAACCGCGGTGTCATTTCCGCCCGGACGCGCGACGAATGGGCCTCTGTTCGGGCCGGCGCAGGGCCCTAGAAATCCGCCATTGCCGCAAGGGTCGGCGGTTGTGCGTGTGATTGTGTTCGTCCCCGGGATAATTACGACGCGTCCGACAGGCAACCCCGGGGTCCTGACGTCCGGAAGATAGAAGCCGCTTAGAAGAGCCGGCGCCCCGGTCGTGACCACTCGCTGCCCTTCAAAATAAGCGAAGACCTCCAGATAATCATTAAATCCAACCTGAAAATTGACTGGATAAACTTGCCAGGCGAGGTCGCCCGGATCACGATGGAAATGGTTGGCAAAAAATCCGATGTTGAACTCGCCTTTTCGCAAGGTCTGAGTGTCGTAGACTGTAAAAAGCCCGGTGCCTCCGTTGACAGAAGGCGCAGGATTCCGGGTCTCTTCAGATGAACGCGGGGTCTGCGATTGGGCAACGACTCCAATGAGCAGGAGCGAGAGTATCAGACCGAGCGATCTTCTCGTAAAACTCATATATCCCTCCTGGACTGGGTGATATTTTGGTTTCGATACATGAAGTCTGTATGGTGAACTGAGGGGCAATCTCATCCATTTACACATCCGCAAACCATCAAGGACAAATTTGTCAATCCAGGCGTTGCGCTGGGCTGACAAAAATGATTGCGCAAGTGATTGAGTGAAGACAAGGGAAGACTTCGCGGCAGAATCTATACGATGAGGCGCCGGGTGTCAATTACAATCTCGGAAGCTGAACGTCTCTCTTTCCCGTGGAGAAATGAACTACCGGGAAAATTCACGGACAGGATTTTTTTGATCGGAATGTAAATTCCGCGAAATTTTTTTTCTCCATTTCCCATTATATATTGAAGCTCGGAAGGCCCCGAGCCGAGTCTGGGGGATCGAACCAGGTAACAATGGCACAGCGCTGGGAGCGGTGACGTCCGGTACTGGGGATCCGGACGCTGCCGCTCCCAAGCGCTGTGCCATTGCGCGCCCCGATGTTGCCTGGTTCGATTTAAATTGGTGGAGACTGAATTCCAGTGGCGACTACCAAGCGGTTGGGCGCAGGGGCGGCCGCTTGCTTACGCGCGCGGTACTGTTACGCGTATATGCCTCGCACCCGCGTGATGTAAGCCACACGATCGACGGCCAGCATGTAGGCGGCGATGCGGTTGTTGACGCTATGGTTTTCGGCGTATCTGACCACGTCATTGAAACTGGCGACCATAATGTCTTTCAAACGCTCGTTGACCATGTCCTCTTTCCAGAAATAACCCATGCGGTCCTGAACCCATTCGAAATAGCTGCAAGTCACCCCGCCGGCGTTGGCCAGGATGTCGGGGATGACGAAGACGCCTTTGCTTTCGAGTATGTCATCGGCCGCCGCCGTGGTCGGGCCGTTGGCCCCTTCGGCCAGGATCTTGCATTTGATTCTATGAGCGTTATGACTCGTGATCTGATTTTCGGTCGCGGCGGGCAATAAGACTTCGCAATCGAGTTCGAGCAGTTCGTGGTTCGAGACCGGCTCGGCGTTCGGGTATCTCTCGAAGGTTTTGTGATTGGCCAGATAGTCCATCACGTTGGGAATATCGAGTCCCTTCGGATTGTATATCCCCCCGTGAATGTCCGAAATCGCCACGACTTTGTAACCGGTCACATGCATCAAGCGCGCGGCCGTCCCGCCCACATTGCCCGATCCCTGAATCACAATCGGTGTGTTCTCGGGCTTCAACCCCAGCTTTTTGACCGCTTCGTCGATGACGGAGAGCAGGCCGCGTCCGGTGGCTGCGCGGCGGCCTTGCGAGCCGGAAAGTTCAATCGGCTTACCGGTCACGACGGCGGTGACGGTGTGGCGGGCATGCATCGAGTATGTGTCCATAATCCACGCCATCGTCTGTTCATCGGTGTTCATATCGGGCGCGGGCACGTCGCGTTCGGGGCCGATGAAATCGATCAGTTCGGCGGTATAGCGCCGGGTCATCCGTTCAAGCTCGCCCCGTGACATCTGCGTTGGGTCGCAAATGATCCCGCCTTTCGCCCCGCCGAAGGGGATGTTGACGACGGCGCATTTCCACGTCATCCACGCCGCCAGCGCGCGCACCTCGTCGAGCGTCACGTCGGGCGCGTAGCGGATGCCGCCTTTCGCAGGGCCGCGGGCGAAATTATGCTGCACGCGGAATCCGGTGAAGACTTCGATGTGGCCGTCATCCATGAAAACCGGGATGTAAGTGGTGATTTCGCGATTTGGGACGCGCAGGACTTTATAAAGGTCGGGGTCGAGTTGCAGTAATTGGGCCGCGTGATCGAAACGCGACATCATCGATTCAAATGGGTTTTCTTCCCTTATTCGGTGCAGATCATCTACAAACGCTACTGCCACAAATGCCTCCGAAAATCGCATGGGTCGAATAGGACTAATAGGGCCTATAAGTCCTATTCATGAGACTTCAAGGGGAGCGTTTCGTTCAGCGCTCCGGCGCGATAGCCCTCCAGGTCGAGGGTGACGAATTTGAACCCCAGGCGCCTGAAGGCCGCGGCCATGCGCCCGGCCATTTCGGCGTCCAGCGCCCGCGGCATCTCGTCGGGCGCGATCTCGATTCTGACGATGTCGCCGTGGTGGCGAACGCGCATCTGATTGAAGCCGAGGGCGCGCAACCTGGCTTCGCCGCGTTCGATCACCGAAAGTTTCTCGATCGTCACCGGCATGCCGTAAGGGATGCGCGAGGAGAGGCAGGCCGAAGCCGGGCGGTCCCACACGGGCAAACCGGCGACTTGCGCGAGCGCGCGAATCTCGGCCTTGGTCAACCCGGCTTCGATCAACGGGCTGCGCACGTTCAATTCTTTAGCCGCCTGCCTTCCGGGACGATAATCTCCCACGTCATCGGCGTTATTCCCGTCGCACACGAACGCGTAGCCGCCCTCGGAAGCGAACGCCGAGAGTTTCGTGAACAATTCGTGTTTGCAGAAATAACAGCGGTTCGCCGGGTTGGCCTGATAGTTCGGATCGTTGATTTCGTCGGTGCCGATGAATTCGTGCGGAATCGAAAATTGTTCGACTATCGCAAGGGCGTCCTGTCGCTGGAAATCGGGGTAGCTCGGACTTTCGCCGGTCACGGCCAGGGCGCGGCCGCCGAGTTCATCGACGGCGGCGTAGGCGAGATAGGCGCTGTCGACGCCCCCGGAGAAAGCGATTACCACCGATCCCATCTCGCGCAGGATGCGGCGAAGTTCCTGCTCTTTTTCCCGCATCTTCTCTGTATCTCCGTATCTTTGTGGCAAAGCCTGCATCCCAGAGTAGAGACGCAATATGTTGCGTCTCTACTCTGGTTTAGAAAGAATAACCCTTGATGCCCATTGACGCCCGGTAAACGCACTGGGTGCTGACGACGATCATGTTGCCGGCGTCGTCGAAGGCCAGTCCCACGAGCGTTGAACCGGAGAGCACGACTTCGGCGTCGCGTCCGTCTGGCGTGATGCGGACGATGCCGCGGCGTCCCCGCAACGAAGCCGCCACATACAAATTGCCCGTGGCGTCGAACGCCAGCCCTTGCGGACGACCAAGGCCCGCGTAAAAAGTCGCCACGTTCCCCATCGAGTCGATGCGCATCACGTCACAGGAGGAGAGGGTCGGCCCGGTGACGTAGAGGTCGCCGTCCGGCCCGAACGCCAAATGATACGCCGCGACGCTTGCTTCGAGCGAGGCGAAGGGGCGCGACTCGCCGATCTCGTTGATGCGAAAGATCGTCCCGCTGCGGTCGCCTACGTAAATCTCGCCTTTGCTATCAAAAGCCAAACCTGTCGCGATCCCCAGATCGGAAGCCACCGTCTGAATCTCCTTGAACGGAGAGATGCGGTATAGCGCGCCATCATAACGGCTGGTCACGTGTAACGCGCCTTCGCGGCTGAACGCCAGGCCCGTCGGGTTGACCAGGTCGGATATGAAAGGCGAGATCGTGTCGTCAGGAGAGATTTTATAGATCGAAACCGGAACCTTCTGGCCGCGCTGCCCCGAGAGCGTCACGTAGATGCTGCCGTCATCGCGGTCGATGGCGGGATTGGCGACCGGGTGCAGGTTATCCGCGATCTTCGCGCCGAGTCTGAACGGGACCGAGGAATCCGTCGTCGCGCTCATCAACCGCATTTCCTTGCCGTTCACGCCGACCTCATATTCGGGAATCGCGGCGATCACGCGCGAATAGGACGCGCTGACCAGCCGGCCCCGTTGGGCGCCGAAGAGAACTGCACAGGCCGAGTAATCAGAAGTGTCATAACCCTCGCAGGCGATTGCGACTTCTCCGCCCTCCACGCCGGCGCCGGGGACAACACTCTTGATCACCCCATTAGTCGAATCTGGCATTAATCGCCCCCATATTGATTTAGACTTCAAATCGTCCTTATGGAAGTCAAACAATATACGCGAGCTCAAAGATGATGTCTAGAAGCTCATTCCTGGCCAACCCGCCCGCGCCTTTTTCACATCAAAGGCGGCGTAGTGAAGTGATGAAAACAAATTCGCCGCAGCGAAGGAGGAGGACGAGGTTATGAAAAAGTGTTTTGCTGGGATGATTCTTGCCTTGATTACATTGATTACATTCGGGGCCGCGATAACGCCGGTCGCGGCCAATTCGGATAACACCGCCAATGACGCCAACACGATCAGAAAGATCCGCAAGGAGCTTGTCACGTTGCCGTTCTATGGTGTGTTCGACAACCTGGCCTTCAAATATGAAGAGGGCGTAGTGACGCTTTACGGTCAAGTCTCGCGGCCGACGCTGAAGAAAGACGCCGCGCGCGCGGTCGAACGGGCGCCTGGCGTCGATCAGGTGGTCAACAAGATCGAGGTTCTGCCGCTCTCGAACTTCGACGACCGGATTCGCATCGCGGTCTACCGCGCGGTCTATCGCCAACCCGGTCTCGACCGGCTGTCGCTCCAGGCCGTTCCGCCGATTCACATTATCGTCAAGAACGGCAATGTGACGCTCGAAGGCGTGGCGCCGAATAAAGGCGACGCGACGCGCGCGTTCATCGCGGCCAACGGCGTGTCAGGCGTCTTCTCGGTGAAGAACAACTTGCGCATCGAGAAGAACAAATAATTGTTTCAGTTGCTTCGTGGTTCCTTCCGAGGGGTAAGTTAAGTGACTCAGTGGCTGGCGGGCTACGGCCTGCCAGCCTTTTTTATTTTTAGGGATACCTGAGCATCGGCCTGCGCTGCGCAGTCCCTGATTGACAAGCTCTTAGCCACTTCAATAAACTCAGAGCCCCGACTCTGGTTACCAAATTTATTGAAAGTGATATGGGCGCCACTCTTTTAGCGCGGCAAAAAAACGCGGAGCCTACGGAAAATGGCGAAAGACGTGGAGTTTTTCCACTTTTTTCCGTGCCTTCCGCCACATTCCGTACATTCCGCGGTTTCCTGAACTTACTTTACCGTCGTTTCAAAAGGGCCACGCCTGCCAATTATCCGATGCTCAAGCTATACAACACTCTGACCAGCCGAGTCGAAGAATTCCAGCCGCTCAATCCGCCAGAAGCGCGCATGTACGTCTGCGGACCGACCGTTTACGATTACGCGCACATCGGCAACTTCAGAACATTTCTTTTCGCCGACCTGTTGCGGCGCTACATTAAATATAAAGGCTACCGGCTGCGCCACGTGATGAACATCACCGACGTCGATGACAAGATCATCGCGCGAGCGGTCGAGAGTGGGAAGCCGCTGCGGGAATTCACCGATCAATACATTCAATTCTTCTTCGAAGACTTCGACGCGCTGGGCGCCGAGCGGCCCGAAGAGGTTCTGCGAGCGACCGATCATATTCCCGAGATGGTCGAATTGATCAAACGGCTCTGCGCGACGGGCCACACCTACCAGTCCGAAGGCTCGACCTATTTCCGCATCGCCAGCTTCGGGAAATACGGGCGGCTCTCGAAGATGAATTTCGAGGGTGTCGTCGCGGGCGGGAGCGATCGCGTCGACGCCGACGAATACGACAAGGAGAATGTGCGCGATTTCGTATTGTGGAAAGCGGCGAAACCTGGCGAGCCGTTCTGGGAGACTGAACTGGGCAAGGGGCGTCCCGGCTGGCACATCGAATGCTCGGCGATGTCGATGAAATCGCTGGGCGAGACCTTCGACATTCACGCGGGAGGCGTCGACCTGATCTTCCCGCATCACGAGAACGAGATCGCCCAATCGGAAGGCGCGACGGGCAAGCCGTTCGCCCGATACTGGATTCACTCCGAGTTCCTGATGGTCGAGGGGCAGAAGATGTCCAAAAAGCTCGGCAACTTCTTCACCTACCGCGACCTGGTCGCCAAAGGCCACACGCCGCGCGCGATTCGCTACCTGCTGCTCTCCGCGCCGCACCACAAACAGCTCAACTTCACTTTCGAAGGTCTGCGGGGGGCCGAGACCACTGTCGAACGTCTGAACGATTTCAAGAAACGGCTGACCGAACTGGAGCCGGAGGCCGGTTCTTCGCCCGCCGTCGCCGACCTGATCGAAAGCTCGCGGCGGCGATTTGAAGAAGCCCTTGATGACGATCTGAACACGGCCGGAGCCCTGGCCGCGATTCACGACTTCGCGCGCGAAACCAACATCGCGATGAAGGAAAAGGCGATAAAAGCCGACGATCAGAAGGCGCTGCTCGCGCTCGTCGACCGATTCGACTCGGTCTTCAACGTCTTCGGCGAAGTCGGACAGGAGTTGCTCGATTCCGAGATTCAGGCTTTAATTGATGAGCGGCAGGCCGCGCGCGCCGCAAAGAATTTCGCCCGCGCCGATGAGATCCGCAACCAACTCATCGCGATGGGCATCATTCTCGAAGACACGAAAGAAGGTTTACGATGGCGCAGGAAGTGACAGCGCCGATCCCAGGGCCGCGAAACTGAAATTGATATGAAGCCCAATCCGCAGTTACAGGCAATGATATCAGTGATAAAACAGCACGTCCCCACTCTCTCCCGCAAAAATCTCTTCGCGGATTAACCCTCCTCCGAAAAATCAGGCGCGAATAGGACCTATAGGATCTATAGGTCCCATAAGTCTCATGGAAAATGAAATTGGAGGTAAAGGATTTATGAATGGCGCAGCAGAACTAAAATCCGCGAGGGTTCCTCAGATCAAAACCGAATTGCCAGGGCCGAAGGCCAAAGAGATCATCGATCGGGACGCGAAATACATCTCGCCTTCTTACACGCGCCCGTACCCGCTGGTCATCAACCGCGCGAAGGGCGCGATGATCGAAGACGTCGACGGCAACATTTTTCTGGATTTCAACGCCGGAGTCGCGGTCTGTTCGACCGGCCACTCGCATCCGCGCGTCGTCGAAGCGATCAGCAAACAGGTGGACGATTTCATTCACATCTGCGCGGCCGATTATTACTACCCGCAATTGCCCGCGCTGGCGGAAAAGCTGGGCAAGCTTACTCCGGGGAATTACGAAAAGCGGGTGCATTTCGGCAACTCCGGCGCGGAGGCCGTCGAGGGCGCGGTCAAGCTAGCCATGTACACGACAAGGCGGCCGAAGCTGATCGCCTTCTTCGGCGCGTTTCACGGGCGCACGGTAGGCGCTCTTTCGCTCACGGCCAGCAAGGCCCGGCAGCGCGCTGGCTTCGGCGGCCAGGCGCTGGACGTGACGCATATTCCGTACGCCAACTGCTACCGCTGCCCTTACAAAATGACTCCCGAAACCTGCGGCGCGATGGAATCGAAAGGGCCGCACTGCGCGCGGGTGATCGAAGACCTGCTCTTCAAAACCACCGTCCCCTCCGACGAATGCGCGGCGATTGTCCTGGAGGTGATCCAGGGCGAAGGCGGTTACATCGTCCCGCCCGCGTCCTTCCTGCAAACGATCCGCGAGATCGCCGACCGGCATGGCGTGTTGGTCATCGCCGACGAGGTGCAATCGGGGATGGGCCGCACGGGCAAAATGTTCGCTTCGGAGCATTTTGATTTCACGCCCGACATCCTGACCTCGGCTAAGGGAATCGCTTCGGGCCTTCCACTCAGCGCGACGATTGCGCGGGCCGACCTGATGAGGTGGCAGCCTGGCGCTCACGCCTCGACTTTCGGCGGCAACCCGGTGGCGATTGCGGCGTCGCTCGCCACGATCGAATTGCTCGAAGATCGTTTGATCGAGAACGCGGCGAAGATGGGGGCTTATCTGCTGGAAGGTCTGCAAGCCCTCAAGGATAAACATGCGATCATTGGAGATGTGCGAGGCAAGGGGCTCATGATCGGCGTCGAACTGGTCAAAGACCGCGCGACCAAAGAGCCGCACCCGGACGCGCTGGCCAAAGTGGAGATGGAGTGTTTCAAACGCGGCTTGATCACGCTGGGCTGCGGAATAAGCACGATCCGTCTCTCGC
>Ga0137409_10003171_pt1 | contig 17458 bp, 19 predicted proteins | sample CZODoug1_16funga_FD_122059 | JGI IMG/M metagenome (GOLD analysis project Ga0137409, IMG submission 122059) | Vadose zone soil fungal communities from Angelo Coast Range Reserve, California, USA - CZODoug1_16fungal (Hybrid Assembly) | ecosystem: Environmental > Terrestrial > Soil > Vadose zone... | reverse complement strand
CCAGACACTTTTTCGAGCGGGAGATTTTGGAAGCGGGAAATGTTTCGCATCTGCGGTTCAATATTTTTCCAGACGGCGGCGTGAGCCGGTTGCGGGTTTATGGACAAGTCTGACTGAATTACGCACGGTTTCCCCTCCCCACAAGTGGGGAGGGGATTAAGGGGTGGGGTCGGCGGTGCGTGAGGACCTCTCCCCCAACCCCTCTCCGCTTGCGGAGAGGGGAGCGAGCTACTTTCCCCGCAACTTTGCCGGCTCTTTTTTTGGAATAGGCGAATTTTGAGCAGTACTACAAGTACAACTTCGGAGCTCGCGCTTGCCTCGCTGAATTCAATCTCGCCGAGTGAAGCCGAGAATGAATTGTTGAAATGCTGCGGCTCGCGAGCCTGGGCAGCGCGGTTGATTGCCATACGACCTTTCAAGAATTTGGACGACTTGATCGCGAAAGCAGATCGGGTTTGGTGGTCGCTCGAGCCGCGCGATTGGTTAGCAGCGTTTCACAGTCATCCAAAAATTGGAGAGAAGAAGGCGGCAGCAGCGACTGCGGTCGAAGCGCAAAGATGGTCTGAGGATGAACAGTCAGGAACGCGCAATGCCGCCGCAGAGACGATGGCCGCCCTGGCGGAGTTGAATCACGAGTATGAAAAGAAGTTTGGCTACATCTTCATTGTTTGCGCATCGGGAAAAAGTTCCGAGGAGATGCTCGCAATCCTGCGCCGGCGGCTGGGGAATGACGGCGACGAAGAACTGCGCAACGCCGCGTCCGAGCAGGCGCAGATTACGCAATTGAGATTGCGGAAATTGATCGGCAAATAGCCTTGGTAGTTTGAAGGCTTCTCTGTGCAACCAGAGATCACACAGAGAAGTCAAACTTAAGGCGGCGCTCGTGATGATTTTTGTTGTTGACTCTTAGACTCCAAACTGTAGACTCCAGACTCGTATGAGCACCATCTCGACGCACATACTCGACATCTCGCGCGGCGCGCCCGCCGGTGGCGTAGCTGTTCGTCTCGACTTGCAAAACACCAACGAGAGCTGGACCGAACTCAGTCACGCCTGGACCGACGAAGACGGCCGCGTCAAACCCTTTTTTCTCGTTGGAGAACCGCTGTCCGGCGGCATCTACCGGCTGGTCTTCGATACGGAAGCCTATTTTTCCGGACTCAATATCGGATACTTTTATCCGCAGGTCACAGTGGTGTTCAAGATTGACGACGCGGCGCAGCACTATCATGTGCCACTCCTGATCAGTCCCTACGGCTACTCCACATATCGTGGCAGCTAGCAGTCCGGCCGAGGGGCAGGGCTTGTCCGTGCCTGTTGACTCGGAAATGGCTGCCGGCGGCGGGCAGCCACTAGGGCTGCCCCTACACATCTGAAACTTAAAATGCTCAACCCAACTCTAAGCGAATGGCTCAATCTGATCTTCCGCTGGATCCACGTCTTCGCGGGCATCATGTGGGTGGGCACGACTTACTACTTCACCTGGCTCGATGCGCGTTTGAGCGAAGAAGAGAAAGCAGTCGCTAATACCGGTAATGCCGCGCAGATCTGGATGGTCCACAGCGGCGGCTTTTACGTCGTAGAAAAACGTAAAGTTCCCGATCTGGTTTCGCGCACGCTCCACTGGTTTCGCTGGGAGGCCGGCACCACCTGGCTGAGCGGCATGGCGCTGCTGATCCTTCTTTATTACATCGGCGGGGGCGCGCTGGTTGATCGAGACGTGTGCGATATCAGCGTGGGCGCCGCGACTGCGCTCGGAGTCGGAGTGTTAATCGCCGGCTGGGTTGTCTACGACTTGTTGATGCTTTCGCCACTGGGAAAAAACGAAAAGGCTTTCGCGGTAGTTGCTTACCTGTTGGTGGTGGGAATTACGTATGGCCTGACGCGCTACCTCAGCGGGCGTGCCGCTTACATTCACGTCGGGGCGATGATGGGAACGATCATGGCTGCGAATGTGTGGATGCGCATCCTGCCGGCGCAGAAAAAAATGATTGCCGCAATCAATCAGGGACAAAAGCCCGACCACAAGTTGAGCGCTCAGGCAAAGCTGCGCTCCAAACAAAATACTTTCATGGCCGTGCCGGTAGTCTTCATCATGATCAGCAATCATTTCCCCAGCGCCACTTATGGCGATCGCTACAACTGGGCCGTGCTCTCCGTGCTCATTCTCGTCGGGTGGATCGCGGCGAAGTTTATTAGACGAGCATAGTAGGACATTCCTGTCTGTCCTTGAGTCTCCCTTGGCTTGGAGCAAATAGGGATCTTGGGTCTTACCCGCCAAAAAAATTGGCTCAAGCCGCGATTCCGCTACAAGTATCTGACAATATTGCTAGCGAGTCTTTTCAACCCGCCGGGAGGAGCATACTCGACCAACTGTTGATGCCGCAGATCAAATGGCACATCCTTCATGGATTGCGTAATCAATATAGTCCGCTTGGCCAGGGCGTGCGCATAGCCCAGTTCGTAGAATACATTGGCGTTCTTACCGGTCAGGTCTGCAATAATCAGATCCGATCTTAGTATCTCCTCCCAGATTAGCGTCATCACTTCTCTGGACTGAAAGATCTTGTCCGCTCTGCGACACACCCAATTATTCTTACTGAGCGTTCGTTGCAACTTTGCATATACGGCATCAAACGCTCTGTCGAACGGCATGATGACAAAACAGGTCTTTCTGTCCGCAACGTAGTCCAGGATTCTGAAAATAGCGGCCACTTGATGGAGCGATATTCCGTTACCAATGGTTTGCAAGATAAGCGACCGGCACTCGGAGCAGTATTCACATTTGGCCAGACCCTCTTTCACCTCCTTTGGATTGCTCCAACTGTCAGCAACACATCCTTTCCTTGTGGTATGCGCGGGGTATTGAACGTGGCGGCTCATCAGTGCATCAACCAAAGCGTAGGCAATGTAATTTTCCAAAAGGCGCCGCGATGATGTTGTTGGCCACGCTCCGGTGGTTATAACAGTCATGTCGTCGCTTATTTTGGCGAATTTGTAACCTTCAAGTCTGCGGCTGCAGACAACAACCGGGTACTCATCCGGATATTCACTAGCACACAGTTCTTTGGCGAGGCGCTCAATGCTTTCCAGGCTCTGGAGCGGAGCGTTAGGTCGCTTGGGAAGGTTCAATACTCTATCGTGCGCGAGAAAGTGAAACACATTTTGTTTTGAGCTGAGATTGTTGGCGAGGTTGTGAACGAGCGAGATGGGCGAAAAATCAACCGCTATGAGTCGTATCGGTATCATCGAAGCACCTCACGGTTGTGGCCATAGGAGCGGGGCTTGTCCCTGCCTGTCGATTTGGATGGTGCGGTCGGCGGACAGCGACAAGGGCCTACCCCGACAAACTCATCGATTCACTCGCGAGGGCGATGGCTTCGGCCATGAGCAGCCACCGGCTTGAGAAATTTTCGTTTCGGTTGCCAATCAAAGTCGCGCAAACCATCGATTGCTGTCCAAGTTGAATGATAGCGAGTGTAGCTTTCGGCGTCCACGTCGCCCCAACTTCCGTCCGGGTTTTGGTGGCGCAGTAAGTAGTCCATGCCGGCGCGAATAAGTGGATTCCTGCTGGTTAATCCAAACGCCTTCAACGAATCCAAAAACTCTCCCAGCATCTCCCCGTCGTCCATCGCGATTGCCTCCTTCAGGTTTGTCTTAAGGAAGGCAAACTCGTCAGGCAGTGAGCGAGGAGAAAGCCGAAACGCATTGTAGTGATTCAAGGAATAAACGAGATGCGTGACGGCATATACGCAGTCAAAGAAATCGTCATTCGCGCCGTTTTCTCTGCCGTGATAAGGCCGCAGCCTTGGCAGCCATTTGAGTAAGTCTTTTAATTGCGCGCCCAGATTGATTCCGTAGCCTTCGCTGCCGTGAACAATCGTCAAAGCCTCATACCAAACTTTATAGCGAGAGGAAATCTGCAATCGTCTTCTACACTCGATACAAGTCTTTCGCCCACGCTTATTGTACGCACCGCAGTCGCACTGATCGGGTATGTCCCGAGGTGGCGGCTCATTAATGGGGTCAAAATTAAGGCATTGCCCTACTGAAAAGCGCGAAACTGCATTTGCCAACTGCTGCTTGAACTGCTGGTCGGGAAAACCAAGCCGTTCGGCGGCGTCGCTACCAAGCATGAGCTCGACTATCTTGCGCGCGTCAGCCCGTCTGGGGAGTGACGACCAGTCCCGTCGCCATTGGCGTGCGCGCTCTCGACCAAAACGCGACGCATCTCGCTTTAGCTTGGGGTCACTGGCCGTCGCAGCGATGAGTTGAAAGCAGCAGAGCAGGTCGCTTCCGTGTTTGAGAAAATTATCCGGATCGCTGGCGAAGCTGTAAATGAAACTGAGGCCACGCTGTATTGCTCGGCCTCGTACCGCGATTTCTGAGCTGGCATACTTCACCGGGTCTTGCATCACAACACGATAGACAGGCAGGAATGCCTGTCCTACCTACTTCGCCAGCGGGAAGATCGGCTCGATATCCACGGGCACGTTGTTCAACCGGTCAAGCGCGCCCTTCATTTCCGGACGAACCAATGAATACTTCTCCAGGATCGCTTTCGCCTTATCGTATGAACCTTCGGCCTCGAGCGTCAGCAAGTCGTGAGTAAGCTTCCGCACCGCTTCTCTTATCTTCGCGTTATCGATGCTGAATTTTCCGGTCGCCGCGTCAAACTTGATCGCGCCCTCGTCCGTGAAATAGTTGAACTGCATGGCCACGCCGCGCGCGTGTGACTCGGTCAGTCCGAAACGCACCGAGCGAAACATGCTAGCGAGATAGGTGGTGTAGAGCGTGCGCTGCATCTGTTTATCGATCACGCCCTTGTCGAGCAAATACTGCAACGCCCAGAGACCGGTCACGTCAGCCTTCGCTTCCTCGATCGCGGAATAGAGTTCCTTGAGTTGCAAGCGCACGGTTGTCGGCTGGCCGTTGACGATGATGTTGTGTGGCCCGAGTCCGTGCATTAGCTCGTGCATGAGTATGTGAGTGAAAAACGAATCGAAGGCGACTTCGCCCTGCTGTGAAGGAGTTAATACCACGCGCGAAATCGGAATCAGGACCTTGTTGAACTTCGCGTCCTGGACGTTTTTCAACATGATTCGCGCGGAGCCTTTCTCCTTTACCACGCGCTCGTCGTTGGGAAGATTGAAGGCCGCGGTCTGCACGCCGTCATTGCCTTCGCCCGAGCTGAAAACTTCATTCGCTACGCGCATCGGCGACGACGCACCCAGCTTCGGATTGCGGTAACGGGCCTCGAGCGGCAGGTTGTTTTCCAGTTCCTGGAGGTATTGACCAAACTTCGCAAGCTTGGCGCTCTCGGCGGCGTCTGTCAGCGTGACGTAGGCTTCGAACGCGGCTTTGTAACCGAAGAGTTCGTCTTCGTAGGTTTCATAAGGACCGATGGTCACGTCGATGGGCGCTTTGAGGTCCATCCAGGCGACGTCGCTCGCGTAGTAATCGTTTGAAGCAAAGGCGTCGGCGCGTTTCGCCAGAAAATCTTTCAGCGTGCCGTTCGTGGTCAACGCCGCGGCGTCGCGCAGCAACTCAGCCGCGGGCTCGAGAAACTCGCGATACTCCTGGCTGTAAGGCACAGTAGTTAACTTGCGATTCGCGTCGCGGCGGATCGTGTAGAAGTAGCCGGTGGCTTTCTCTTTCTCGGAATCAGGCAAGCTCGCGAGCCAGGAATTAAATTCCTCTTTGGTAATGTCGTCCGGATAGAAATTCGCCTGCGGTGGCTTCTCGCGGGGGACGCCATCGATGAATGGCTCGTTGTTGTCCAAACGCGACCACGGCCCGTCGTTGATCAGGAAATAGTGGAGGCGCTCGCGACCAACGACAGTTTTGTCAGCCTTGAGCTTTTCGTATAACGCCTCGTTGCCACTCCAAACCTGACGCAGAAACAACGGATCAAGCAACTTTGCCGCGTCGATGATCTTCTGCAGCGCTTTGCGATCGCCGGGTGAGAGACGAGAGGTGTTGGCAGTCAAGACCGTCGGAGCGAACCGGCGAATTTTCTTTTCCAGTTCCGGATCGCCGGCTGACTTTGGCCCGCGACGTCTTTGGGCCGTAAAAATAGTGGAAGTGAAACTGAGCAACAGAATCAAGGCGATAATGAACACTTTCATGGGAAACCCCTTTGAGCAAAGTTAGCCGATCGCTGCGTTTCGCAAGCGACGGCGACGCCTGCGCTCGTACAACTGGAGCACGGCGTAAGTCAAAATCGCGTACTGAAGAAAATTGCAAACTATCATTATCATTATGGCTTCAACCCGGGGAAATTCACTACCGGACATGAGATTCGGCGGCAATGGCGGCGGAGGAAATATCCGGTCATACAAATACACCGGCCAGACCAGTGGGGCCATAAATACGCCATCGTATTGAAATGAAGGAACCAACCGATCGATCAATCTGGCAGCCAACGGCATGAGGAGAATATAGAGGATTGGCAAGACCACGCCGCCCGCGATCGACAAAAGCAGTTGCCGGGAAATTCTTCCTCTTCGCTCGGTCATTGCCATAATAGTCCCGGGTGTCCTAATTTCAGGTTTCTCTGTGTCCCTGTGAGGAATCTTTATAAAGTAAGATTTGTAGGGGCAGGGCTCGTCCCTGCCCGCGACAATGCTTATTGAGCGCCCGCGGGCAGGGACGAGCCCTGCCCCTACAGTCAACTCTCGCTAATGGATTGCTACAGATTCTGGCGATTATTCAGAATCTTGACGAACGAGCCTGAGCGCAGTTCCGCCACAGTCAAGCCAGACAATGACACCGCCTCTTCTTCCGTCAGCGCTCCGCAATTGATCGCGCGCAAAAAATAGTTGAGCAACCCCTGTCCCGTAGCCGCATCGTCAAACACATCGCCAACCAGTGTTGCCTTGGCCGCTTTCTCCACGAAATTTTTCAAACGCTCTGAAGCGGCATCCAGGCTTTCGAGAAAAAACGCATAGACGGCGGCGTAGCGCGTCGGCAGTTGCGCCGGATGCAGATCCCAGCCCTGGTAAAAAGCATTTTCGAGCGAATGTTGAATATGATCGTAGTGCAGCTTCCAGGCCCGGTGGACCACGGCGCGATTTTCGGCGATCTGCTCCGGCGTCAACGCCGGCCCACCTTCACTGAAACGGTGGGGCGCGACCGGCATGATGTTCGTGGCGCCATCTGAAAGCCAGATGCCGGTGCCGGCGAAAGAAACCTGCATCATGTGTTTCGCAAAGTCGCAGGCGGGATGCATCATGTGCTGGTGCGCGGCCGTTATGTTGCAACTTGCCGTGTAGTCGTAAGTCCCGAAGTGCGCTGCCACACAACGACCCCGCGCTGCAGCGAGCAATAAGGGAAGATTGATTTCACCGCGCGCATTAATTACAGACTGCGTGGTTTCGATCATCATCTCCAGCTTCAGAGAGCCGGCGTCCAGCCCTGTCTGTTTCTCAAGCAACTCAAAAAAATCAGCCAGCGCGCTAACCTGCTCCGGAATCGTAATCTTCGGCAGGGTGACGACGAAGTTATCAGGCAGTCGACCACCTGACTTCTCCACCAGAGTCGAGACAAAGATATCTAACGTGCGCATGCTGCGCTGACGCAACTCTTCAGTGAATGGCTTGATGCGGATACCGATGAATGGAGGCAGCGTAGCGTTTTCAATTCCTTCGACTACTTCGTTTGCCGCTGACGCTGCATGGCCGTCTTCCTCTTCGTCAGGCCGGTTGCCGTAACCGTCTTCAAAGTCGATGCGAAAATCCTCGACCGGTTCGCGGCGAAGTTTTTCGCTGACGCGGTTATAGATGGAATGCGCGAGCCAGGCAGCTTTGTTCTCCCGGCGCACCTGTTCCGGATTTGTTGTGAGACTCGCAGTCAGCCCGTCGTCCTCTTCAAGCGACTCAGGTAAGTGGTCCGCGCCGGGCAGGCCGATCGCCTTAGCGAAACTCAAAAAATCCGGCGCAAACTGATCCAGCGAGCGCCGCGCGAGCGCACCCAGCCGCGCAGCCGAATCTGACTTGAAAAGATGCGCGCCGCCGTAGACCGTGTGCACCGGCTGGCGCTTGCCCGACTCCCCGGGATAGCTGCGGGCAAAATCGTTGTTTGCCTGCTGCAGCCTGGCAGAAAGATCTGCCAGCGACTCCTCGCTTAGCAACTTTTTCATGTTGTCCTTTCGTTTGCGCAGCGACTTTATTTTACCGGCGGCACGAAAGTCAAAGAGGAGAAGTTAAATGGGAGGGCGCGTTTTTGGACTGATGAAATGGAAACGATAGTTAAGAAGTTTCACTGAGCCATCGCAATGTATCCTCGGCGCGCATGTACTTCGAGGCCCATGCGGCGCGAGGCGACCTTAAGCTGCCGATACTCTTCTTGCGTGGCTGCTGCCAAGGGACGCTTCGGGGTGTAGGTGACTACGTATTGGCTGTCGATTTCTCGGGCGACTTCATTGCTTCTCGTAATCATCTCCTTTACAGATCCGGGCAGTAAGATAACGCCGCCAGTCTCTACTGCCAGAGAGGAAAGCCATTTTTCACTCTGCTTTGTTGCTTCTTTGTAATCGCCGCGCTTCCGCCGCATAGCGATGTCGGTGTCAACGATCACGTAGATCTTCTTTCTTTTCCGCCACTCCGATTGCTGCGTTGGTGGGTTCATGATTTCATCCGCAATGTCCTTCGCGCTCTTTCGCTTTTTGTTGGTGACCTTAACGAGCGGGTTCTGCTTATCAATTGTTTTGCGCCCTATCGCGGTGTAACTAATAACGTGGACCGTAACGTTAAGGGCCAGAAGTTGTTTGATCCCGGCTGCCAGCGCGTCCTCGCCTGACGATTCCACTCCGTCCGTAATCAACACCAAATGCCGGCTACCGGCCGGCGCTTGCTTTAGTTGTGCTGCCGCCACCAGCAAGGCATTTGCTAACGACGATCGCTTACCTGAGGAAAGTTTAGTCTTAAGGACCGGCAATAGTTTTTCTTTGTCAGTCGTCCAGTCTTGAATTAGCTGCGCCTGACCGCCAAACTGAAGCACTGCGATGTGATCGGAAGGTTGCAGAGCTGAAGCCAGACCAGTCGCTATCTCCCTGGTGGTGCTGATGCGCATCGCTGGATTCATTTCCCCCGCAGTATCGAGCATGAGAAACACATTTGCGGGTAAGCGGCGGACGCTTCTCACCAGCTGCTGCACATCATCCTCGAACACGATGATGTCCTGAGGTTCCAGAAAAGGGTTCAAGTGGCCGCTGGTGTCGTATGCGGAAACGGGTATTACTACCTCTTCTGTAAAGACTGTGACCTTCTCCTGTGGTCCAGGATTAGGCGGTGTAGGCTGCGGTATGGGTGCTTGCGCAACACAAAGCGCTGCGCCAAACCAGAGGATGAAGACTACGAGTTGTGCTGCTTGATAAAGCGCCTTCATGATAGTCCCCCCCAACGCTGCGGTTATCGGGTAACTGGATAACGACCGAACAGTGTGAGCAAAAGAAAGGTGAGATGCGACGATGAACACTCCAGGATGCTCTAATGAGGGAAGTCTGTCTGAGTTCTTCCGCTCTTAACGGAACGCGGCCGCACTAAGCCATAGTCTGACGCAACGAAATAGACATTGAACTGGGTCATCGGGAGATAATGATTCCGGCGTTCGCCCGCAAATCAGGCGAGGATACACGTTCCCAATACAAAGGTTTCTTGACAATCCGCCAAGCCGGTTGTATTACGGTGTTTGTTCCCTCGCAATAAAGTGTCTTCACACAATGGAAGGAGCCAACCGTGGGCGTCGACGTAAATTTTCCCGACGAGTACCCAGTCGATTTCGTTGGGCCACTTGATCTAGCCGGAACCGTGGGTGTTGACGTGATAGGCCCAGTCGAGCTTGCCGGCATCCCTGACACTTTCCACATCGATATCACCCATATTCCCAAGATATTTTTGGGCATTGATCCGCTTGAGATAAAGCCACTCGATGTCTCCGTGCGGCTGAAGGAGATTCCCTCAGTCCGAAGCCATTTGCCGGCAAACTTTACTGTAGGTATTTCAGTACTGGGCCTACAGTTGTTTTGCATTCGACTATGCGGCGAAGCTCAAGTGATCACGGAGCCATACAGGCCCAACCCCTGCGAACAGTGTGATTGAACAATTATTTGAGGGCGCGAATCATGAAACAGGACCACTCAACGCCTGTGCAGCTTAGGGGGAATCCGAGTCAACTGACCACGGTCCTTCGCCTACCGGCAAAGTCATCGCTGTTTAAGGGATCGCCGGACCGGGCAGCGGCGCGGTTACGTTCGTGCAGTGTAAATTTGCCGGGAGTTGACGTGAAGCGGGCAAGTATTCGCGAGATTGATTCCGCGACACCTGGACTTTCGTTGCTCCGGATCAAGTTGCCGGTCTCAACTCCGCCCGGCTCTTACAAAGGTACGATCCAGGTTGGGGATAAGGAGTTACCTATCGTCATTGATGTTGAACCGCGTCCACGTGTGCGTTTGTTTCCCCGCAGTCTCAAGGCCAGAGCCGCCCGGGGTTCTGTTGTGAACGCAAACCTGACAGTTCTCAATACGGGTAACTTCGTCGTTAATCTTGAAAAAGAGTACCGGTTCTGCGTGTTCGAGCGCGGAGGAATCGATCGTGCATTTTTTGTCGCCCTGGCTTCGGATCAAGCGACTGGAGAGCGGCGCCTCGATCGACTGGCGAATGAGCTTGCGGTATCTCATGGAGGACGTGTGCGTCTTGAAATCGAGTCCGGCGCTGGTGCGGTTGCTCCCGGCGAAGCGCGAGAATTGCGCATTGCGCTGCGCCTGTCCGATCGCTTACGCCCGGGTCAGACTTACTCCGGCACCTGGAAAGTTGAAAACACCGGCCTCGCCATCGAGCTTCAGGTGACCGGGAAGATTCGGGAGGTGGCAGAATGAACAACTCAATCCTGGGCCCCTCAATAGGTGAAGCAGTAATGCTGGTGCGGAACCTTTTTGAGCACGGCGCTCAGATCGGAATGGGAATTCTCGGGGCACTCGGACAAAGTTCGTCTCAAGCTCTTTGCGAAACTGTTCAGGGGCGCAGGCCCCTTGGGGCGCTGGGCGACTGCGATACTTGCGACGTTCCTGCACCATGCTGGGAGCCTCAGCCGCTTGGCCAGGTAACGAGCTTTGTGGCGCCCGGAGGCCAGGGTACGATTCGATTTCGCATAACGAATTGCGGTTTCAGTGCTCGCACGATAACGTTTGCCAGCATCAAACCTGTTCCCGGTCTCACGTTCTCTCCGCCCTCGTTAACACTTGGACCACTCGAGCGCGGCATTGTGTCGGCTTCTCTGCAAGTACCGGCAACGGCGAAGCAAGGCGAGGAGCATGAGCTGGTGCTGTTGGTTCACGGCTGCAAAAACTACTATCTCCGCTGGGTAATAAAGGTGGCCGCCTGTGGCGTAGACATGTGTAACGAAGTTGAAGTCAATGATTGTCCGGACATGATTCATCACTGGTACGACCACTTCTATTGCCATCGCCATTGTCAGGAGCAGCGCCCGCCCGGAACCGTCGGAACCAATCCGGGCGTCAATCCCGTAAACACTCCGGGCCCCACTACGGGCGGCACGTTTGGTACAAGCAAATGAGCCAGCCTGTGCAACTCACCGACGTATGGCGGCGCTCACTGGAGGCCACAGTTCAGTACTACTCTGCTTTGGGAGAACTCGCCGTTGATTGCCTGGAGACGCTGCTGGCCACGACCACGAATTCAAACTTCGGGCTAAACTCGGATGCGAATGCTCCCACGCCTGCGGTCGTCAATCAGGTAAGTACTGCTCCGAAAGCTCCGCCTGTTTCTATGATGGTGCTTGAGGCTGAAGTCAGCCGAAAGGCAATGGGCGTGTTCCTGGTAGAGAACGGTTTCTCGCGAGCCGTCTCCGCCGCGGCAACCGCGTCGGCGTTTGTTGACGATCAGGGTAATGAAATCAATCCGACGGTAGAGTTTCAACCTGCCTCCGTAACGCTCCAGCCGGGAGAGCAGATTCTGGTAAAGGTCCTGGCGACTATTAGCAGAGACATGCCGGCAGGTATCCGCTATCGCGGCGAGATCGGGGTCCCCGGACTAATGGGAACGCGTATACCAGTAGTGCTGGGGAGAATAGCCGGAGCGAAGGCGTCGGGGTCGAAGAAGGCTCGCGCTACCTCCACCGCAGGCGCTCGTAGCAGAACTCCCGGCCGTAACACGCGGCCGCGCGGGAACTCCAGGCAACGTGCAACTAAGGCTTAGTTGCTCGCGCAACGACGGTAATCCCGAACAGTTTTCTGACGGAACAATAATGTAACCTGCCGGCCGAGCTTTGCAGTTCGACACGCTCGCCGGACACTCACCGAGCATAAGGAGCGCAAAGTTGGGCAATGGAATTTCCGCAGTAGAAACTTCCGCCTGGGAGTTGCCAGAGACGCTCGATCTGGTTCCAGACGTTGAGCGATTGAAAAAGATCATCAGCGACTGGACCAACCAATGCGATAAAGAGGTGCGCGATATTGTGCGCCGGCAGATGTCGGCGAGAGCGAAGTATTTTCGACCCGTAACTATCTTCGCCTGCCATCGATCAGTCTCCGAGCAAGATCTTCCCCGCAGTTTATTATCCTCGGCAGTCGCGCTGGAGTTGATTCATAACGTCAGTTTGATCGTGGACGACATCCTGGATCGCTCGCGTTTTCGGCGCGGAAATCTGTCGCTACACTGTCGTTACGGATTCCTGCCCGCATTGATGACGGCGGGTTACATAAACTGCGCTGCTTTTAAGTTGGTTGCTACCGACGGCTACAGCGTGCGTTTGCTGGCCGAGCTGATGCAACGCCTGGGCGTGGCGGAATGTTTGCAATGGCGTTTGCGCCGCCAACCATTGGGTGTGGAAGATTGGCGGCAGATCGCCGGAGAAGACACGGGCGTAATGTTTGAAACCTGCGCGAGACTGGGCACCCGCAACGATCGCCTGCGCAAGTTTGGGTATCTGCTGGGCACGTTGTATCACGGTTGCGACGATGTGGCGGATGTGCGCGGCACGACAGCCCTCGGTGGAGGGAAAAAGGAAGATGTCGTCGATGGCATCCTGACACTTCCGGCGGCAATCGCCACCAGGGACTTAAAAACAGCTCTGCTTTTCCGAAATGCCTCGCTCGAAAACGCGGCGGAGATTATGGATCAACTCATGCTGGCTCTCCCTGAAGCTGAAAGCTACCTGGACAAAATCGCCGCCGAGGCTGAGACCGAGGCGCTCGCGAATGCCAGATTTCCGGAACGCCTGGTTGCCCTCGTCCACCATACGCGCGCGCTCTCTCGAGACTAACTCCGGAGTTTCCTTTAATGTCCACGCGAAGCACCACCCCGAGACCTCATCGCTCAACCTCCAAAAGGTCGAAAAATAGTTATGACGTCATCGTGGTCGGGGCTGGACCAGCCGGCAGCGTGCTGGGCTGGGAGCTGGCGCGGCAGGGCGTGTCTGTTCTGCTGCTTGAAGCTTCACGGTTTCCACGCGAGAAGGTATGTGGCGACTACATTGAGCCACGCGGCCTGCGTGTGCTCGAGGCAATGGGCTGCCTCAAACAACTGGATAAAGGATCTCCCTTACCGATCACTCACTCCGCCACCTTTGTCGACTCTGAGTGCCACTATCGCGGGCGAATCCCCTTTTATGGATCGCTGAAAGATCTTCCGCCCCATGGTTACATCGTCCCGCGCGAACAGTTAGACGAATTGCTTTTCCAAACGGCCGCAAAAGCAGGTGCGAACGTGCGCGAAGAGTCGATCGTACGACGTGTTTCTGCGCGCCGGAATGGCATCGAGGTGGAAGCAAAGTGCGGTGCGAGTCGCAATGTGTTCAGAGGTCGTTTGGTTGTGGGCGCCGATGGAGTCAACTCTGTGGTTGCTCGCAGTGTGAACCTGCTGGCCAATGATCACCGGCACATTGCCCTCTCGCAACGTGCTTACGCCGAAGGACTCGAAGGAGACATCGGCGAGGCAGTCTTCTATTTTGAGAGAGATCTATTTCCGGGTTACGGATGGATGTTTCCGATGCGCGGGGGCAGAGTCAACCTCGGGGTCGGCATCCTTGCCGAATCCGCCCGGCGCCTAAACGTCAAAGTGCCGTCGCTCTTTAAAACTTTCTTTGAGAAACTGCGACGTACCCACCACCGGTGCCAGAAACTAAGACTCTGCGGACCACCAATCGGCGGCATCGTCAAGACGTACGGCGGCGCAGGCCCCAATTTCTTCGCTGGCGGATTGCTCATTGGAGACGCGGGCAGCTTCGTCGATCCGATGACCGGAGAAGGGATAACCCCGGCGATTGAATCCGCCTTGATAGCTGCGCCGGTCATAAAGCAGGCCCTGGCCTCCGGTAAATTCGATGCCGATTTCCTGTCTCTGTACGAAGAGGAGTTTCGGCGCTACTTTGATCCGTCGATGGTATTTGTCGATCTCTGTGCCGCCACCATGCGCAACTGGCATTTCCGCGAACCGTGGTTGCGCGCCGTCGCCAGAGGTTGCGATATTGCCCAGCAGGATCTCGACTTTGCGCGCACGGTGGGCGCCTGTTTCGGCGGCCTGGAGATTCACCCCTCCAGCGTGCTCGGCGAGATGTGGCAAAAAACGGTTTCGGAAATGATGAGCCTGTGGCCGCGCGGTTTGCTATCTTTGCTGGAGTTCAAACCAAACCCTGTGTTTGCGGCAGCGCGAGATTGGTTGTCGTGGCAGGCTGGGTGGTGGGAATCGATTACGGACGATCCGATCTGGCACGCAAACTGGCAAAGAGATCTGCAAAGTAAATGGTTAAAGGCAATTTCGCTTATCTACAAGTCGCAGGACGACCCACGCGCTCAAGGTCTGATGTGAACCAGGCTGTTAAGACCAAGGTGAACTGCTGGTTTTCCTGAAGAGGTTGGTGCTCGGCGAGAAGATCTGCGGTGGACTTAAGCTGACGTCGGACGCCGACACATTTTAACTGGACAAAAACCGCAGGCGGTAGATTTAACGTGCCGATTGCCTGGCGCGTTTCACTGATCAGTCTTTAGCTTTGGCGGCCCTGGTGCGCGGGCCTTTCCGCTTTGAAAGTTTCTCGATCTCGCCACTGAACTGTTCCGCTGCCACGCTGGGAAGTTTTCCCAACTCCCGCAAATACTCTCGCGTGAGGTCTCCCAGGCGGGTCATGGCGCTGTTAGACTCCGTACCTCCCTCGCTGATGCGCGCCAACTCTTCACTTATCCCCTGCGTATACTTGTCAGCCGATTGCGCCCATCCGGCCCAGAACTTTACCAAGGAAGTGATCGCCGCGAGTTGGACACGAGCTGCTTCAACCGTGAGGTCGCGTAACTTTTTGGTTTGGTCGGAGGACGTTCCGGCTTGGTCGGAGGAAGTTTTCGACGCCATCGGTGCACCTTTCTGAGGGTAAATAGGCTATCTGGTGGATTACTATACTCCCCGTTTTCCGCGATATCAATTCCTAAAGCGTGATGTGCGTCTTGAAAAGTTGGTAGCGCATACGGGGCTCGAACCCGTGATCTCTGCCTTGAGAGGGCAGCGTGTTAACCAGCTACACCAATGCGCCGTGGAACAACGATTGATTATAAAGGGCCACTCGGAAGGATGGCAAACCACCGAATTGCCGACTCGCGAAACGGTTTTTTTGGAACAGGAAACTCTTGTTGAGACGCTTTGCGCGAGTGTTATACTCCAATTTGCTCGCCCATACTGAAAACACTCGCCGGGCTATGCCGCAAATTTCCCTGGGCCAAACAACCGATGCGCGCGAAGCGATCTTTGTTGGAGAGCGGAAGTTTTCTCATCGCGAGAGCAAATTCACTCATCGGATCGAGCTAAGCTAAAATGAAGATCACGGTGCTTAAAGAAGAACTGCCGGGCGAAGCGCGCGTGGCGCTGATGCCTGACTCAGTGAAGAAACTTTTGAGCGCCGGGGCGACGGTGTCGGTTGAAAGTGGGGCAGGTCTCGCGGCGGCGCGATCAGATGCTGATTACGTCGAGGCCGGCGCGGCGATCTCGACGGATCGCAATGCGATGCTCCAGGAGACGGACGTTCTGGTCACCGTTAACCGGCCCACGACAGATGTTTTTGCGGCGCTCCGACCAGGCGCAGTGGTGCTTGGATTTCTTCGTCCGCTCGACGAGCCGCAAGCGTTGGAGCCGGCGATGACGCGTGGCCTGACTACGTTTGCGATGGAATTAATTCCGCGCATTACCCGCGCACAGTCGATGGACGCGCTGTCGTCGATGGCCACCGTGGCAGGTTACAAAGCCGTCGTCCTGGGCGCCGCCAGCATTCCGCGAATGTTTCCGTTGTTGATGACTGCGGCGGGCACGGTGCCGCCGGCGCGCGTCCTCGTGCTCGGCGCGGGCGTGGCAGGATTGCAGGCGATTGCCACCGCGCGCCGATTGGGCGCGGTCGTCGAAGCGTATGACGTGCGCGCGGCGGCGGGTGAACAGGTGCGCTCGCTCGGCGCAACGTTTTTGGAAGTTGACTTAGGTGGACTCAAAACTGAAGACGCGGGTGGTTACGCCCTTGAGTTGTCTGAAGAGGCACTGAAGCGTGGCCGCGATTTGATCGCAGAACACGCAAAGACCGCGGACGTGGTGATCACCACGGCGCAAGTCCCCGGGCGACGCGCCCCGCTGTTGTTAACGGAGGAAGCAGTGCACGGCATGAGACGCGGCGCGATCATCATCGATCTCGCCGGAGCGACGGGCGGAAATTGCGCGCTGAGCAAAGCCGACGAAGTAGTCGAGCAGGCGGGTGTGACCATTCTCGCACCGACGAATCTGCCCGCAACTGTGCCGGTCCATGCCAGTCAACTCTATTCGCGCAACGTCACCGCGTTTCTCAGTCTATTAATCAAGGACGGCCAGTTGAACATCGATCTGAACGACGATGTGGTTGGTCCGTCGTGCGTCACAAATGCAGGTCAGGTTGTGAACACTCGGGTGGCAGCTTCTCTAAAAAGTTCGAGCTGAAAGGACAGCGCGCGCATGACCCAGAATCAATCCCCACTCGGCGAGCAAGGTCAAGTTTCCAGCCTCGATCGTGCCAACCTCGTGTCAGGTCTCATGACGGGGATCGGCACCGCCTTCGCTTTTGGCATGGGCGGGTTCTTTCTGATCAATGACAAGACAGGCTCGATGGGCGCGGTGTTGTTCCTGCTGTTGCCATTCGTTACGGGTTTCGCGACGGCTTTGGTGGCGCGTAGTCGGAATCTGATCGTGGCGTCATTGATTATTGGTTTGATTATATGTTCCGCCATCCTGCTAATCACGAAATTGGAAGGTTGGGTATGCGTACTGATGTCTGCGCCGCTGATTGCTGTCGGCCTGACAATCGGAGCTCTGCTCGGCGCGCTGGTTAGAAGAAAAGTGATCGATAAATCAAGCACGCCGCGCTTCCTTAACCTGCTGTTGCTGCTGACATTGCCGCTTTTCTTGATGGGCGCAAACAGCTTCGAAGAGCAGGCGCGAAGAGC
>Ga0137409_10003168_pt1 | contig 17460 bp, 11 predicted proteins | sample CZODoug1_16funga_FD_122059 | JGI IMG/M metagenome (GOLD analysis project Ga0137409, IMG submission 122059) | Vadose zone soil fungal communities from Angelo Coast Range Reserve, California, USA - CZODoug1_16fungal (Hybrid Assembly) | ecosystem: Environmental > Terrestrial > Soil > Vadose zone... | reverse complement strand
CTCGACCGTCTCCAGCGCCTGCTTGCCGCGGCCGGCCTGCACCTCCACGTGGGCCAGCCGCAAGCCATAGTCGATGGTCGAGGGGAAGAAGTCGTAGAGCGACCGGTACAGCTCCACAGCCGGCGCCCACTCGCGACGCGCCACGCGCCAGTTGGCCTCGACCAGGATCTGCTGCTCGCGCGGGAGCCCCGAGGCGCGATCGTTGGCGAGCCGCGCCTCGCGCTCCTCGTCGGCCTGACGCCCCAGGCGTCGGAATGCCTCCGACAGCGCCGCGTGCGCCAGCGGGAAGTCGGGATCGACCCGGGTCGCTTCCTCGAGCAGCGGACGCGCTCCCAGCGCGTCGAGCAAGCGCAGCCGGGCGAGGCCCTCGGCGTAGGGCCGCGCCGCCGCCGGATTCGCGGGCAGCATGGTTCGCGCTTGCGCCTGATCGGCGGGATCCAGCGCGCGCACCCCGAGCCGCGACCGCAGATTGGCGCCCGCCTGCGATACCAGCTCGAACATGTTGCCTTGCTCGCCGGTCTGGCTGTCCGACGCGACGGTCTCGCCGGTGCGAGTGTCCTGAAGCTTCACGTCGACGCGGAGCTTGCCTCCCTCAGGCCCCCCGAGAGCGAGATACGAGCCGCCGAGCACGAAGTCGGCGTGGATGGTGGCGCGGACCTTCGCGAGCGCCTCGGCGTCCAGCTGGCCGCCTTCGGGCAACGAAAGCTCGCGCCGTAGCCGGGTGATGGTCTCGGGCGGCACGCGCCGCAGATCGCCGCCCGACACTTCGCTGGAGAGCAGCTCGGCGAGCGCGGTGCCGAGCCAAGCCAGGTCGGCCTTCTCCGATAGATTCCGCAAGCTGAGCACCGCCACGGCGCGGCCCGACGAAGCGGCCGGGGCGGCCGTCACCGCCGCGGAGGTCACCGGCGCGGGCCGATGCGCTGCCCACCACCAAGCCGCCCCGGCACCGGCGACCAACACCGCCGCTCCGCCCGCCGCGACCAACGGCAACCGCGAGCTCACGCGCGGCGCCGGATCGCGCAGCGCGGCCGCCACGTCGCCGGCTGCCGGGTATCGCTTTTCCGGCTCGCGCTCGAGGCAACGCAGGATCGCCCTCTCCCAGCGGAGATCCAGATCCGGCACCACCCGGCGCGGCGACTGCGGCTCGGTGGTCAGCCGGCGCACGGCCACCTCCATCGCGGTGCCGCCGCGAAAGGGCAGCTCGCCGGTCATCATCTCGTACATCACGATGCCGAGCGCGTAGACGTCGGCCGCCGGCCCGACGTTTCCGCTCGACACCTGCTCGGGCGCCATGTACGCGGGCGTTCCTTTCAGACCCGTGCTGGTGGTGAGCCCCGACGGCTCGGCCGATTGCGCCATCCCGAAGTCGGTGACGACTACGCGCGGGCCGCCGTTCGCGGAGGCGGGGACCAGCATGACGTTGTCGCTCTTGAAGTCACGGTGCACGACGCCGTACGCATGCGCCGCGGAAAGCCCTTCCGCCATCTGGGCGACGATCGGCAGCGCCTCGGGAGCTTTCAGAGGTCCTGCGCGTTGGATGCGGCAGCGCAAGGACTCCCCGGCCAGCAGCTCCATGGTGAGGAAGGTCACCCGCCCGCGCGGCGAGGGATGGAACCCGAGGTCGAAGATGCGGCACACGTTGGCGTGCGTGATCCTGCGCGAGAGGTTGATCTCGCGGCGGAACCGCGCGAGCAGCAGATCGTCGTCTGCCAGCTCTGGACGCAGCGTCTTGAGGGCGACCCTGGCGCGCAGCTCGAAGTCCTCCACTTCGTAGACCTCGCCGCTGCCGCCGCGCGCGATGAAGCGGATCACGCGATACCGTCCGGCAACGACCTCGTCGGGCTGGAAGGTGTGCGGGCTCTGGCCGGCGCCTTCGGGGAACACCTCTTCACTCCTTGGTCCGACGCAAGGCCTCGACGTCGATTCCGTAGCGCGCAATCCATCTCTGGATCTGCGTGCGCCCCTTGCCCATCTGGCGCGCCACGTCCGACACGTTTCCGTTCGCCCGGCGCAAGTGCTCGATGACCCTGTCGCGCAGCTCGCGCTCGGCGTCGGTCAGGTCGACCTTGACCTCGCGGGCCCGAGGGGCCGGTGCCGGGTCGCCGGAAGGCGAGCCCGCCCGCAGCTCCCGGACGGTTTGCGGCAAATGGTGCGGGCAGATCCGCACCGCATCGCCGTTCTCCGCGCCCGCCAGGTCAATCGCGGCCAGCAGCGCGCGCCGCAGCTCCCGCACGTTGAGAGGCCAGGCATGGCGAAGCAGGAGTCGGAGGGCGTCGAGGTCGAAGCTGACCCGGTCGAAGGGCACGGCCCCCGCGCGCAAGATCGCGCGGATCAAGAGCCCGAGGTCCTCTCTTCGCTCGCGCAACGGAGGGACGCGCAGGCTCAGCAATCCGAGGCGGGCGAGCAGGTCCTGGCGGAATTTACCTTCCGCCACGAGCTCCTCGAGGCTGCGGTTCGTGGCCGCCAATACGCGGACGTCCACCGCGATCTCCCGCTCGCTGCCGATGGGCCGGACCTGGTGGTCTTCCAGGACCCGCAAGAGCTTGACTTGGAGGCCGAGCGGAATCTCGGCTACCTCGTCGAGCAACAGGGTGCCTCCGTGGGCGGCGCGAACGAGGCCCTCTCTTTCCGCCTGGGCCCCCGAGAATGCGCCGCGGACGTGCCCGAACAGCTCGTCCTCGAAGAGCGCGTCGGGCAGGGCCGCGCAGTTCACGCACACCAGCGGACCGATCCGCCGTGACCTTTGGTGGAGGAAGCGGGCCAGGACTTCCTTGCCTGCTCCCGACTCGCCCTCGATCAGGACCTCATGCGAGGTGCGCGAAAGCCGCGCCGCCTTCGCCAGCTCGAGCTCCCACTCGGGACTGAGCGTGAGCGGGTCTTCCCCCTCAGGGACAGGCTCCGTAGTGGATTCGGACAGGCCTCGCGCCGAGGCGCGGAAGAGGAAGAACGTATGGCCGATCTCGATCAAGTCGCCGTCGGCAAGGGGGACGTCCTCGCGGGCCGGGGCGCGCTCGCCGTTGACCAGGGTCCCATTCCGGGAGTCCTCGTCTCGCACGCGCCAGCCGCCGTCGCGTCGTTCGAGATGCGCATGGCGCGAGGACGCGAAAGGGTCTCGGACGCCGACGCGCAGCGCGGTCGGGCGCGCCGGCTCCCCCGACAATCCAGAACGGCCGATCTCAACCTCGGCGAATGGCGCCAGCGAGTAGCGCGCGGAGGGCTGGGAGAGATCGTCGGCGGAGAGAAGCCGGAACAGGAGCGGACCGAGCGGCTGCGGAGCACCGCGGCCGGCGCCATGCTGGCCGTGCTCGAGCGTCGTCGTGGAGTCCACGTCGCCTTCCTGGACCACGCGTCAATGGTAGCCCACCCAGGGGTCGTTGGGGGTGCCCCGCCGGCCCGTGTCGACCTGTGGCGCCACGCTGTGTCAGTTCCCGGTCTTGGCGGATTTCGGGCCTGAAACGCCGCTTCTACGCTGGCATGCCGGATGCTCCTGGTTCGCGGCGGAGGTGGACCATGAGCGCAATCGCCACGAAACTGGAAGACGCTGCTGGCACTGTTCGTCCTGGGTCTGGCATTGTTGTTCGCGTCATCGCTGGTGGCGGTGAGCCGTTCCTCGGCGCCCGCCGCCGCGCCACAGACGATGGCTCCCGCTTCCGCTGCGCCGCAGGGGGAACCAATCTCCAACGAGATCCGCGACTTCCCGCAGCTGGATTAGCCGAGGAGCCGGGGCTAGCGTGACATCGCGTCGAAGCGAGCTCGCGCAGGAAGCGTGTAGAGCGTGGGCGTTCCGGTCGGGTCCACCCAGGGCCAGGGGTTGCTGCCGAAGAAGGCCGGCTTGCTCGTGAGGTAGAGCGAGAGCGGTAGCTGCTGCGGCCCGTTCCCCCAGTGAACCTGGTTGGTCGCGTAGTCGTAGTTCCCCTCGCGCACCACGGTGCCGGTCACCTTCACGTCCGGCGGAGCATTCCAGTTCTCCGGGTTGTATCCCAGGCGCCAGAGGCCGACCGGATCGTCCCGCCAGGGAAACGGGGCATCGTACGTGTAGCTCCTGGACGGAACGGGGAGCTGGTTCGGCGCGCCCAGCACGTTGCCCACGAACGAGTACCACTTGTGCCCTTCCATCAGCCCGATGGCCCGGGCATTCTGCGCATCGATGAGCAGCAAAGGCGCGATCGACCGCCGCTTGGCCGTCAGATGGTTGCGGAACACCGTGATGTAGACCGAGTTCCCCCAGGTGTTGTCGCCGTCGAAGTTGAACGACTCGTTCCCTTCGAACAGCTCGTAGTGCGGCGTGGTCATGTGCGAGGCGTTCAGCCCCACCTCGACCCAGACTGGGCTGGAATCGATCCATCCGTCTTCCATGTAGTTGTACGCGATGACGTTGCCCCCGCCCGAGGCCCGCATCACCATCACCTTGTTCATGTTCCAGGAGATGTTGTTCTCGAGCAGGTTGTCCGCCGAGTACCAGGAGAACGAGAAACCGTATCCGCCGCCGCCGGGGGTTGGTTTCTGGGTGCTGTGGACATAGGAATCGCGGACGATGCAGCGGAACGACGCAGCGATGGAGACGCTCGCGCCGTCCTGGTAGTCGGACTCGACGTTCTTGATCCAGCTGTAGGCCGCGTTCGAGAGCCAGACATTTCCCTGGCCGCCGCTGCCGCCGCGGACGTAGAGGTCCTCGAGCCCCGCATACTTCGTCACTGGGGACACCGGACCGTTGTCGTCGCGGGAGAACCGCGTCAGCTGCGCCGCGTACGCCGTCTGGAAGCCGATGTGGAACGGCGTCGTGAAGGTGATCGTGTTGCCGCTGGCCGATTCGACCTCCATCACCTGCCCGACGGGCCGGTCGGGGCGCGTGAACCAGGTGCGCGAGGGATCGCCGGGCGGAGAGTTGGTGCTCCATTCAGTGATCTCGGGATTGGTGACCTGATCGACGAGAACGATCTCGCCTGGGGCGAGCCCGGGGTTGCTGGCCAGGCGGGCAGTGCGGGTTCCCTTGACCGCGTCGCCGGCGAGGTTCGTCGACTGGGTGAATTTGAACCACTGGGTTCCGATGGTGACGAGGTTCGCGTTGGTCCCGACCGGAATGAGGACCTTCGTGAGCGAAGGGCCCTGGCCGCGCAGCACGACCCCTTTGGTGATCTGCAGCGTGCGGGAAATGGCGAACGTCCCCGCCGACAGCACCACCACCTGCCCCTCGGGGCAGGCGTCGAGCGCAGCCTGGATGCCTGCCGTCGCGTCCTTGGCGCCGCCGCCGTACGTGGAGGCGTCGATGCTGGCGCACACCGTGCTCCTCGCAGGCAGCCCCCCGGGGATGCCGGGGTTCCAGGCCGTGAGCCGATCCGCCGGAATGATCGAGCCCGTGGCCACCGGCGGGGAGGTGGTCCGGCTGCAAGCGCGGCCGAAATGCCCGAGGAGAAGTGCGAGTGGAACGAGGGAACGGAAACGCATCTGCTTCGTCAAGTCCGAGCCTAGAACGCCAGCGTCGTCGCGCTCGCCACGTTCGAGTAGGGGCCGAGGTTGCCGACCGCGTCCGTGGCGCGCAGCCGGTAGCTGTAGCTGGTGTTCGTCGCAAGCCCGGTGTCGTTGAATGCGGCCGACGTCACTGTCGCGACCTGGGCAAAATTCGCGCAGGAGACGCCCTGGCAGCGCTCCACCAGATATCCGGTCACGCCCAGGTCGTCCATCGACGCCGTCCAGAGCAGATCGATCTGGTGACCGCTCATCGCGATCGCCGTCAGTGACCCCGGGGCGGTGGGAGCCTGGGTGTCCGGCGGCGCAGGTGGCCCCGCGGCATCCCCACCCTCCCAAGCCATGAAGGCAAAGGTCGGACCCAACGCCTCGATCCCGACATCGCCGGCGACATAAGACCCGTCAGTCGTGTACGTGAACTGGGACACACCATTCCAGAAGACTTCGAGAGTGTTCCCGTCTGCGGTCAGCCGCCACTTGTCTTGGGGAATGATCATGGGAGTGAAGTAGCGAACCCCGGTGAAGCTCCCGTCCGGGTTCATCTTGAAGATCCCCGACCCCGCCGGGTTGTCGGTGTCAAGGAACAGCAGCCATCCCGTCTGCCCGGCGTTATTGCGGTCGATCCGGACGATCGGCCCGCCGCCCCCTCGGGTCACCGTACCCAACCTGACCTCCGAATACTGCTTCGCCGGCGGCGTGATGCTCCACGCGCCCGAGGCGTTGTGGCCCCAGTCCCGGCCCATGGCTAGACCGCCCACCTTCCTGAACCCGGAATAGGTTGGCAGCGGATACCAACGGTCTCCTTCGTCCAAGGGATTCTCGATCCCTGAAAACGTCGACGAGGTCCAGGTCCCAGACGAAACCGGGGCCGCTCCACTGGACCATGAGGCGATCGTTGCGTCTGTCATCGACGGACTGGAGGTATAAGCCAGGATCCCTGTCGTGCCCGTGGAATATTTCGTGGTGTCGGGGCCGGGGATCGGGGACGCAGTGTAGCTGGTTCCATTCGCGTCGACGCGATAGAGGCTGTTGGGCCCGTTGCCCTGGCTCGCCCACCAGAGATAATGGCTATCGATCGACGAGCCAGAGCATGCGATGGGAGCATCTGCGATCGCCGCGACCGGCATGGACGCGAGGACGAGCAGACCAATGAGAAGACGACCATTCCTCCGGAGCGGGCCCAGCGCGCTCTGCAGTTCAACGAGGTTCAAAGGGGACAGGGCTCCTAGGGCAGGAAGTGAGCGGTGACCGACCTCGCAGCGTTCATCGTAACGGTACAGGTCAGGCCCGAGGCCGAATCGCAACCGCTCCAGCCGCTGAAGATCGAGAGGAAGTCCAGCTTGACCGTGAGGGTCACCACCGTGCCGGAACCGTAGGAGGCCGTGCAGGCGGACCCGCAGTTGATCTGGTTCGGATTGGCGGGACTGGAGGTGGAGGTCACGGTGCCATTACCGGTCAAGACTCTCGTCTTGTTGACATTGAGGGCGAAGGTCTGGCGGGTAAAGGTGGCGGTGACGGACCTCGCCGCACCCATGGTCACCGTACAGGTCGCGCCGGAGACGGCGTCGCATCCGCTCCAGCCGGTCTGGGTCGACCCGGCGGCGGGCGTCGCCGTCAGGGTCACCACCGTGCCGCTATCGTAGGAGACCGAGCAGGTTGCGCCGCAGTCGATCTGCGTGGGGCTGGCGGGATTGGAGGTGGAGGTCACGGTACCGCTGCCGCTGCCCGCCTTCGTCGCGGTCAGGGTCGCACGGATCGTGAAGTTGCTCGTACTGGTCGCCGTGCCGCCCGGCGCGGTCACGCTCAGCCGTCCCGTCGTGGCCCCTGCCGGCACCGTCGCCTGGATCGCCGTATCCGAGGTCACCGTGAAGGTCGCGCTCACCGAGTTGAACGTCACCGCGGAGGCGCCGGTGAAGTTGGTGCCGTTGATCGTGACGCTGGTCCCCACCGGTCCGCTCGCGGGTGCAAAGCTCGCGATCGTCGGCGGGCTCACCACCGTGAACGCGTTGCTGCTGGTCGCCGTGCCTCCAGGCGTGGTCACGCGCAGCAGCCCCGTCGTGGCCCCCGCCGGCACCGTCGCCTGGATCGCCGTGGCTGAGCTCACCGTGAACGTGGCGCTCACTCCGTTGAACGCCACTGCTGAGGCCCCGGTGAAGTTCGTGCCGTTGATTGTCACGCTGGTCCCCACCGGCCCGCTGGCGGGCGTAAAGCTCGCGATCGTCGGCGGACTCACGACCCTGAACGCGCCGGTGCTGGTCGTCGTGCCCCCGGGCGTGGTCACGCTCAGCGGACCCGTGGTGGCCCCCGCCGGCACCGTCGCCTGGATCGCCGTGTCCGAGGTCACCGTGAAGCTCGCGCTCACCCCGTTGAACGCCACCGTCGTGGCCCCGGTGAAGCTCGTGCCGTTGATCGTCACGCTGGTCCCCACCGACCCGCTGGTGGGCGCAAAGCTCGCGATCGTCGGCCCGCTCCCTACAGTGAAGGCGCTGCTGCTGGTCGCCGTGCCCCCTGGCGTGGTCACGCTCAACGGCCCCGTCGTGGCTCCCGTCGGCACCGTCGCCTGGATCGCCGTGTCCGAGGTCACCGTGAAGCTCGCGCTCGCCCCGTTGAACGCCACCGTCGTGGCCCCGGTGAAGTTCGTGCCGTTGATCGTCACGCTGGTCCCCACCGACCCGCTGGTGGGCGCAAAGCTCGTGATCGTCGGGCTGGTGGACGCGCCCGCAGTGTCCCCGCCCTCCCAGGCCGAGAAGGTAAACGCCGTCGTATAGGCATGGATCCCGACGTCCCCGGCGGGATAGGACCCATCGGTCGGACACGTCAATTGGGCGACGCCATTCCTGGATGCCGTGAGGGTATTCCCGTCAGCGGTCAGCCTCCACTTGTCTCCGGGGACGATGGTGGGCGTAAAGCCACAACCGGGGACGGGGGTGAAGTTTCCGTCGATCAGTTTGTAGATTCCCGACCCCCCCGGGCTGTCGGCAAAGAGGAAGAGCAGCCATCCCGTCTGCCCCGGGTTGGTGCGGTCGATGCGAACGATCGGACCACCGCCGCCGCTGGCAGCGGTCCCCAAGGTCACCTCGGAGTATTGCCTCGCAGGAGGCGCGATGCTCCAAACGCCCGCGGCGTTGTGCCCCGTGTCCAGGCCGATGGCGAGACCGCCCAACTTTTTGAACCCGGAGTAGGGGGCCCCGTTAGCCCCCGGCGCGCCTGCCAGCGGGTACCAACGGTCTCCTTCGTCCAGCGGATTCTCGGTGCCAGCAAAGGTCGAAGAGGCCCAGGTCCCGGACGAGACGGGGGCGGGGCCAGTCGACCACGAGGTGATCGTCGCGTCCGTCAGCGGTCTACCCACGGGGACGAACGCGAGCATCCCCGCTGTTCCCGTAGGATACCTGATGGGGTTCGCGCCGGTATTGTAGATGAACTCGCGAACGCCGTTCCTGTTCCCGTAGATCACCGGTCCGCGCGCGATCAGTCGGAGTCGGTCTCCGTCGTTGAAGGGCGGATGCGGGAGGAGTTTGACCGCAGTGTACGTGGTTCCGTTCGCGTCGACACGATAGAACAGGTTGTTGTCCCCGTTTCCTTGGGTCCCCCACCACATGTAGTCGCTATCGATCGACGCACCAGACGTCTGGACGCGAACGAGGGGCCCCACGTAGGGACCTATCTGTCCTGGGTTGCTCAAGCCCACATGCCCGACGACGATTTCAGAGTAATGGTCGGTCGGAACGGCCGCAGTGGTGCGGGCGCCCGCATGATTATTGCCCGGCCCGATGGCTGCGTTGGGGAGGGCCATGTTGTTCTTCTGGAACTGGATGCCCTGGGGGGACATGGATGTCATGGCCGTCCATGCACCATTCTCGGAGAGCGGATCCTCAAAACCGACGAAGTTGGAGGATGCGATGGGCGCTTGTGCGATCGCCGCACTCGGGACAAGCGTGGCCAGGAGGAGACCGCCCAAGAAGCAACCGGTCATACGGCGCAGTCCGTCACGCTCGACGAGGTTCATGTGGCCTCCTGTGCCGCTGAGCGGGTGCGTAGCAACCCGCCTGCCAGATCTGAAGGAGGACGCGCGGCGCGTCGGCAACAATGCCGACGGACGATTTCACTCATGTTTGACCGCTATCCGGCGCACGCCTGAGCCGCGCCTGAAGCCTTCCCGGTAAAAAGTTCGGAATCCGCGGAAAACCACACCAGACTTATTACCGATCCCGACCGGAGGATTGCAGGGGCCGCAAGTTGCCGAACGCGAGGCGCTTTTGCCTTGCCGGACCCTCCTGGGGCATGGACGGGGAGGCCAGTCCCGATCAGAATGACGACATCCCAGGCTGCGCGAGGCCATCACTGGAAGACGAAGACGGGTTCTCCTCATGACCGAGCTCGCGGACGTCGCTGTCATCGGCGCGGGGGTGGTCGGTCTTGGGGTGGCGCGGGCGCTCGCGCGTGCGGGCCGCGAGGTGTTCGTGCTCGAGTCCGAGCGCTTCGTCGGCTTCCACGCCAGCTCGCGCAACTCCGAGGTGATCCACGCCGGGATCTACTATCCGCCTGGCTCGCTGAAAGCGCGACTGTGCGTCGAGGGCAAGCGAGCGCTCTACGGCTACTGTGCAGAGCAGGGCATCGCCCACGCCCGGATCGGCAAGCTCATCGTCGCCACCTCCGAGGAGGAGGTCCCGGCGCTTGGACGGCTCAAGGCAAATGCCGACGCGAGTGGTGTCACCGATCTGGTCGTGCTCTCCCAGGCCGAGGTTCGGGAGCTCGAGCCGGAGGTGTCCTGCGTCCGCGGGCTGCTCTCGCCGTCGACCGGGATCATTGACAGCCACGCGTTGATGGCCGCGCTGCGTCGCGACGCCGAGGCAGCAGGCGCTCGGATTGCGCTCGCGACGCCCGTGCTCTCGGGCCGCATCTACCCGGAAGGCGTCGAGCTGGTGGCGGGCGTCGGCGAACCCTTCACCGCGCGTTTCCGGCTGGTGGTCAATTGTGCAGGCCCATGGGCGCAAGAGGTGGCGCGGCGCATCGAGGGTGTCCCGCCGGCTTCCGTCCCCCCGCAGCACTTCGCCAAGGGGCACTATTTCGTGATGGCGGGACGCGTCCCGTTCCGGCATCTCGTCTATCCCGTGCCCGTCCCGGGCGGTCTCGGCACGCACCTGACGCTCGACATCGCCGGCCAGGCCCGCTTCGGCCCCGACGTGCAGTGGACCGACCGGGTTGAGTACTCGTTCGATGAATCGCGCGCGCCGGCCTTCTACCAGGCCATCCGTCGATACTATCCCGGCCTGCCCGACGGGGCTCTCGCGCCCGGTTTCACCGGCGTGCGCGCCAAGATCGCGCCGGCCGGGGCCCCGGCGCCCGACTTCCAGATCCAGGGTCCGGCGGATCACGGGGTGCCTGGGCTGGTGAACCTGTACGGGATCGAGTCGCCCGGGCTGACTTCCGTGCTGGCGCTGGCCGAGCACGTCCGGCGCGTCGCGGGCTGCTAGCGCCGGCCACCGCAGCCGACTCAGGGTTACTACGCTTGAGCGAGCTCACAGGCTGGGCGCCGCGTGGCGCTCAGGCCGCGTCGCCGCGCGATTCGAGCGCGAGGCTGGCGAGCGAGCGCAGCCGCTCCTCGCGGGCGAGCATCGCCTCGGTGGGCTGGACGCCCAGCGTGTCGAAGACGGTCTGGAGCCGGTGGACCCAGTCGTGGCGCAGCGCCGCGTGGTGCACGTTTTCGCGGCGTATGCGCTCGATCCTGCGCGGATCGGCGTCGATCGCCTCGAGGATCTCGCCCACGTCGGGCGAGTCGAAGGGCAGGCGAATCACCGCGTCCGGCCAGTCGAACTGCCTGCGGAACTCGTCAGAAGAGGGCGGCTCGCCCACCAGGACTGCTCCTGCCGCTGCGCCCTCATAGAAGCGCGACGAGATCTCCTCCTTTCCCTCGATGATCTCGGGCTCGTTCACCCTCGCGCGGTTCGCCACATAGTAGCGGCTCCGCTGCAGCAGGCTGGCGAGCAGCAGCCGGTGCTCGCTGGCGTTGCCCACGCTGAAGGTCATCTGCTTTCCGCCCGCGCCGCTCGCGCGCACCGTGTCGTAGTAGTAGAAGATGCGCCGGTCGCGCGCGAGTTGGAGCAGTGCGGCGTGCGTTACCGGCGACCGCCTTCCGATGTTGCAAACGTCGATGGCTCGCGGCGGCGGGTTCGGGTAAGGCGCGAAGCGGAGCACGTCGGACGCGAGGGGCAGGTAGGTGCAGGGGCGCCCGACGATCCGCGCCACTTCCGCGGTCGGGTGGCACACCCCGAGGAAGAGGTGATCGAAGTCCGCCAGCAGCTCGAGCAGGTACTCCGGGATGTTGTGGGCCCACATCTCGCTGACGAAGCACGCGGCCACCCGGCAGCGTTTGCGCCAGTCGGGGACGGCGAGCAGCGCGAACAGCTCGAAGGCGTTGTTGAAGACCGGGAAGAACAGGTCGTAGTCGCGCGTGAGTTGGCGCACCTTGAGCCGGGGCGCCATCGCGCTGGCCAGGCGCCGCGAGCGCGTCGCCACGCGCCCGAACTTGTACACACGCCGGGAGAACTCCAGGCCGCGGTGGTTTTCGGGCGCGACCCGGTCGGCGCCGGTCACCTCCGCGACGACATCCTCGAACTCGTAGGGCAGGCAAAAAGCGACGAGGTCGTGCACGCGGCGCATGGAGAGCTGCAACACGCTGCCGCCGCTGCCCCGGATCAGGTGGGCAGGTGGAGCCGCGCTCGCGATCGAGGAAAGCTCCGAAGGACCCACCCGTTCTTTCATCCTCCAGCCTCATGCATCTCGCACGCCCGGATTGGATGACCAGCACAATAGTTAACTTTTTACAGCATCGCCACCATGCCTCTGACCTCCGGCCTTCGTAGTGTGAGACGAGGGTCCCATCTCCTGGGCGCACCGGCTAGCGCTCGGGAGCTCTGACCGAGGGGGGTTATGTCACAGCAAAAGTTGCGCCAGGGCGACCTGGTCGAAGTGAAGGGCCCCTCCGAGATCCTCGCCACCCTGGACGAGCGGGGTACCTTGGCCGACCTCCCCTTCATGCCGGAGATGGCGCCCTACTGCGGCCGGCGCTTCACCGTGGAACGGCGCGCCGAGAAAGTCTGCGACACGATCCATTACACCGGCAGCCGGCGGCTCCACGATTCGGTCCTGCTCGAGGACCTGCGCTGCGATGGCTCCGGGCACGACGGCTGCCAGGCCGAGTGCCGCCTCTTCTGGAAGGAGGCCTGGCTGCGCAAGGTCTCGCCGCAGGAGCCTCCATGCCCGCCCTTCGCGCCCGGCGAGCTGTCTGCCCTGATCGAGCGAACCTCCGTGCACGCGCGATTGACCGTGCGGATGAACGGCAAGGACCAGCAGCGCTACCGGTGCCAGGCGACCGACCTGACGAAGTGCACCGAGCACCTCAAGCTGTGGGATCTGCGCGCGTACGTGCGCGAGTACACTTCGGGCAACGTTCCCCTCGGCCGCTTCTTGCGCGTGACCACCCGGGCTGCCTTCAAGGAGCCGATGCGCAAACTGGGCTTGGTCCCGGATGTTCACATGCCGGGCACCGCGAAGAAGGGCGTCGTCTTCGAGTCCCTCGACCTGCGGCCCGGTGAGCTCGTCCGCGTCAAGACGAGGGAGGAGATCGCCGCGACGCTGAACGCGGAGGGGCGCAACAGGGGCCTCTGGTTCGACCGCGAGATGCTGCCCTACTGCGGTGGAACGTTCCGCGTGCGCACGCGCTTGAGCCGCTTCATCAACGATCGCGACGGCAGCATGGTCGAGCTGAAGAACGAGGCCGTCACGCTCGACGGTGTGGTGTGCTCCGGCGACCTCAGCCTGCGCCGCTGGTTCTGCCCGCGCGCCATCTACCCGTTCTGGCGCGAGTGCTGGCTCGAGCGCTTGGAGCCGGCCATCCAGACGGCAGTCGAGCCGGCGAGCAGCGCCGGCTAGAACACCGCCTTGCGGCAGTAGAAGGCCTCGGCAAGGCCTTCCGAAGCGACACACTCCATCCCCCGGATGCGGGGGAGCGCCCGGAACAAGTCGGCGCTGAACCAGGGCTTGCCGGCCTGCGTGGGGAAATGCTCGAGCAGCAGCGCGATCTTCCTCTCCAGGGTGGCCGCCGGTAGCGGCGCGAAGAAGTTCGGCGCGCCCAGGTCGCCGTCATACTTCGGGATCTCGTACTCGAGGATCAAGTGGCTGCGCCAGGTGTTCCAGGTCAGCTCGCAGACGAACCGGTGGTCCTGGTGCAGATCGTGCCGGAAGTGGGTGAAGATCAGGTCGGGCGAGTACTCGCGCTTGAGGGCCTCGAATTCGTCCTTCACCACGGCGCCGGAGTGAGGGAGATATCCGTCGCGGTGATCGCGCACGATCACCTGGGACCTCGCCACCCCCTGGAGAAACGCGGCCGCCGAGGCGCGGGCCTCCCTGGCGCGATCGGGCGTGGAGCTGAAGACCACCCAGCACACCTCGAGGTCGGAGCGCTCGCTGACCAGCCGCAGCAGCGTCCCGCCGCAGCCGATCTCGATGTCGTCGCAGTGCGCCCCGAGAACGAGCACCCGCCTCGGCCCGCCCCCGGAAAACAGGGAGACCCTCTGCATGCTCAGCGCGCCCCGTCCGGCGGTTGGTGGTTCTTCCACACTTCCCACGGCACCTGGCCGCGCGCGTAGAGGTCCTCGAGCAGCTGCTTGTCCTTGAACGTGTCCATGCACGCCCAGAACCCGTCGTAGGAGTAGGAGAGCAGCTTGCCGGCGGCAGCGAGGCGCTGGAAGGGCTCTTGCACCAGTTCCTCACCCACCCTCATCCACTCGAAGATCTCCGGCCGGAGCACGAAGTAGCCGCCGTTGATGCGCATGCCGCAGTCCTTGACGTGCCGGATGCTCTTCACCCTGCCGTCGTCCTCGAGGCTGACGAGGTGATAGCTGGCGTACGGCGCGACGCCGGCGAAACAGGCCACCGCCTCCGGCCGCTTCTCCATGAAGTCGACCATCGCAGGCAGCGGCAGGTCGGAGACGCCGTCGCTGTAGTTGGCCAGGAACATCTCCTCACCCCTGAGGTACGGCTGCACCGCCTTCAGACGCATGCCGATGTTCGATGCGAGGCCCGTGTCCACGAAGGTGATCTTCCAGTCGTCGATGTCGCTCGCGAGCAGGTCGATCTTCTTGCCCCCTCCGCTGAAGACGAAGTCGTTGGAGACGGTCTCGTCGTACTCGAGGAAGTACTTCTTGATCGAGTCGCCCTTGTACCCGAGGCAGAGGATGAATTCCTTGTGACCGAAGTGCGCGTAGTAGCGCATCACGTGCCAGAGGATGGGGCGATAGCCCACCGGCACCATCGGCTTCGGGATGGATTCCGAGTACTCGCGAAGCCGCATCCCCAGTCCACCGCAAAAGATGACCACCTTCACGCGAACACCTCCTCAATCACCGCCCGGACGCCCTCAGGCGCGCACCTCGGCCGCCGCCGTAGCTGCGCTCCGGCCCGCTCCCTGCGCGAGGTGCTCCTCGAGCCAGGTCTCGCCGCGGAAGTGCCGGTACTGCTCGGCGCGCAGCGCATCGGCGATCCGCCCCTCGGGCAGCTCGACGTCGGCGTAGGTCAGCACCTGGTCCTTGGGGACGTCGCGCGTCAGCTTGCATCCCTCGACGAGCCCCTCGGGGAGATAGCGGCCCGCGCACATCTCCTCGACGTTGGCGGCCTCGCCGTAGGTCATGTACATGCCATACTCGTCGAGCACTTCGCCGGCCTTGAGATCGCGCTTGGCGACGGCGCAAACCTCGACCACCGGCCCGCCCAGCGGCGGCGCCAGCTCGTCGCCGAAGAGGACGACGCGCGCGATCGAGAACGGCGTCTCGAAGTGCACCAGATGGTACGGGGTCCAGAAGGGGTAGAGGGGACCCTCACCCATCTTGTAGAGGTTCAGGTAGTGCCGCTGCTTGGGGTCCTCGTGCTCGGCGAGCACGAACACCTTGATGAGCGGCGGTCCCACCGTGTAGTCGACGATGCCGCCGAGCGCCCGGAGCTCATCGATGTCGTAGAGCTTCTGGATCTCCATGATGGAGCCGTCGTACTTGAGCCCGCGCGACATGCCGCGCGAGCGCACCTTGAAGCCGGTGGCGTTGGCGACGATCGACTCCTCGAAGCTGATCTTCGATCCGTCGGCGAACGAGGTGACCATCGCGGCGTTCTGGCCCCAGCGCTCCGCCCATCCCTTCTGGGTGGTCGGGTTGCGGTAGGGATCCTGCAGGCCCTTCACGTTCCCGACCACGCGCGGGATGAGTCCCAGGCCCTTCACCCAGCGCACCAGGTTCATCTGCACCCCGGGCTCGTCGCCGTCGCAGGCGGAGAGGATCTGCCCGTGCTTCTTCCCGTGGACGCGGAGGATGGGCCCGATGGTGGAGTCGACCTCGGCGTTCATCAGCACCACCGGCTTGCCGTGAGCGAACGCGTCCAGGATGATCCGTGCTCCGAACTCGACCGAGCCGGTGACGTCGACGACGACGTCGATCCCGGGCGAGCGGCAGATCGTGTATGGGTCTTCCGCGACGACGGGCAGGCCGCGCCCGATCGCCTGGTCGAGGTCCGCCTGGTTGGAGGCGGACCTCACGTCTTCGCAGCCGGCGTAGCGGTACACGTTGAGCGCCCGCTCCGGCGCGCGATTGTAGATCGCGGCCATCCGCATGCCGGGGACGCTGTGGACGATCTGGTTGGTGAGTCCCTGTCCCATGAAACCAGCGCCGATCAAGCCGACGCGGATCGGTTTCCCCTGCTCTTCTCTGGCCCTCAACGCCCTGTCGACGATGATCATGGTCGGCTCACGCGCTCATCCTGCGCTTCACCTCGCGCTCGACTTCCTCGAGGTGCTTCCAGGCGGAGTCCTTGGGAGAGATGACGCTGACCGGTAGCGGCCACTTCAAGCCCAGGCGCGGGTCGAACGGGGAGAGGCCTCCCTCGGTGCCGGGCGCGTAGAACTCGCCGACCTGGTAGCTCGTCTCCGTCGCGTCCTCGAGCGCCTGATACCCGTGCGCGAAGCGCTCGGGCACGTAGAGCGCGCGGTGATTGTCGGCGCTCAACTCCACCGCGATCGATTCCAGGAAATTCGGGCTCTCGGGCCGCAGGTCCACGATGACGTCGAGGATCGCCCCGCGCGTGGCGCGGACCAGCTTCGTCTCGGCATGCGGCGGGTACTGGAAGTGCATCCCGCGCAGTGTGCCCTTCCTCTTGTTGTAGGCGATGTTCGCCTGCGCGATCACCGGCTTGAGGCCGTGCTCGGCGAACTCCTTCTGACAAAAGGTGCGCGCGAAGAAGCCGCGGTCGTCGTCGCGCCGCTCCAGATCGAGGATGAATGCGCCCTTCAGCTTGGTCTCGGTGAAGATCACGATTCTTCCAGGTCGCTCACGCCGCGATCGGTTCGGAAAGCCAGCGCAAGTCGGGCCCGAGGTTTCCCATGCCCATCAGCTGCTTGAGCTGGTCGATGCGCCGGAAGCGCGGCCCCTCGAAGTCCTCGAGCTTGAGCTCCAGCGCTTTGTAGGTCTCGTAGAGCTGCCGCGCGCCCTTGCGCACGTCCCACTTCGGCTGGAACGCCGGCAGCAGGCGGCCGATCTTGGAGAAATCGGCGCGGTAGTTGCGCTTGTCGGGTCCCGCACCGTCGGCGAAGGCGATCTCGCAACCCGGCACGGTCTCCTTCACGATCTGGGCGATCTCGCGGATCCGGTAGTTCTGGTCGTTGCGCCCGACGTTGAACGCCTGCGCGTGGACCACCTCGCGGGGCGCGGAGAGCACCGCCAGGAAGGCGCGGCTGATGTCCTCGATGTGGACGATGGGCCGCCAGGGCGTGCCGTCGCTCTTGAGAAACACCTTGCCCGAGGTGAAGGCCCAGGCGACCAGGTTGTTGAGAACGATGTCGAAACGCAGCCGCGGCGAGACGCCGTAGGCCGTGGCACAGCGCAGGAAGGTGGGGGAAAAGGAGTCGTCGGCCAGGCGCGACACGTCGCGCTCGACCCGCACCTTGGACTCGCC
>Ga0137409_10003165_pt1 | contig 17472 bp, 18 predicted proteins | sample CZODoug1_16funga_FD_122059 | JGI IMG/M metagenome (GOLD analysis project Ga0137409, IMG submission 122059) | Vadose zone soil fungal communities from Angelo Coast Range Reserve, California, USA - CZODoug1_16fungal (Hybrid Assembly) | ecosystem: Environmental > Terrestrial > Soil > Vadose zone... | reverse complement strand
TCGAAGGCATGTACTTCGTCACCTTCGGACTAGGGTTCGTCCTGCTGTCCCAGGTCCACTAATGATTCTGCTGGCGGAAAGCGCAGGCGTCGTCACCATCGACGGAACCGTGATCGTCGAGCTGATCGCGTTCCTCGCGATGCTTGCCATCCTCTCGCGCTACGTGTACCCCGAGCTCGTGAGAGTCGCGGAGGAACGCCGGCGCGCGATCGCCGAACAGATGAAAGAGGCTGAGGAAGCCCGTGCAGCGGCTGAGAAGCATTTGAAGGAAGCCGAGGACAAGCTGAACGACGCTCGCAAGACAGCGGAGGGCTTGATCGAGGCGGCGGCCAAGTCGGCCGAACAGCTGCGGCAAGAGATGCGGCAGAAGGCCGAAGAGGAATCAAAGAGAACGGTCGAGGCCGCGCGAAAGGAGATCGAGGCCGAGCGGGATCAGGCAGTGCGTTCGGTCCGCAGCGAAGTCGCCAGCCTGGTGGTGGCGGCGACGGAAAAGGTCATCGGCGAGACGCTCGACGACGACAAGCACCGGCAGCTGATCGACAAGGCCATCAGGGAGGTTGCAAGTGGCAACGGCAGCCGCTAAGCGATACGCGAGAGCGGTCTTTGAGCTTGCCCACGACGAGGGCCAGGTCGAAGCCTGGGGCAGCCGCCTGGCGCAGATGAGCGAGGTGCTTTCGGATCCCGAGCTCACCCGTGTGCTGACCAACCCGACAATCTCGACGGAGCAGCGGATGGCGCTGGTGTCGGACCTGTTCGACGGTGACGAGGCCACCAACCTCGCCAAGCTTCTCATCGAGTCGGATCGCGTCCGCGAGGTCGAAGCTATCGCTACTGAGTTCCGGCGTCTCACAGACGAAGCTGCGGACCGCTTACGTGCCACAGTCACTACAGCGGTCGAATTGAGCTCGAAAGACCGTGATCGAGTTGCAGACGAGCTGTCCAGGCGCCTCGGCAAAGAGGTCCACCTCGACGTCCTCGTGGATCCGGGCATCCTGGGAGGGTTGAAGCTTCAGTACGGCGACCGGCTCGTGGACGCGAGCGTCGCCACCCGATTGCAGCAATTGCGCCGCCGCCTCGCGGCTTCATAGGAGTTACCGAAGAAAGTGGGAATCAGCACCAAAGAGATCTCGGAGGTCATCAAGGAGCGGCTCAAGAATTTCGAGGCGAGCCTGGTCTCGACGGACGTCGGCCGGATCGTCGCGACCAGCGATGGTATCGCGCAGGTCTATGGCTTGCAGAATGCGATGGCCGGCGAGCTCCTCGAATTTCCCCACGAGACCTACGGCCTGGCGCTGAACCTCGAAGAGGACCAGGTTCGCGCCGTCATCCTCGGCGACTACGGGCATCTTCACGAGGGCGATGAGGTCCGCACGACCGGCCGGCTCCTCGAGGTTCCAGTGGGCGAGGCCTTGATCGGCCGCGTCGTGAACCCGCTCGGCCAGCCGCTCGACGGCAAGGGTCCGATCAAGGCGAGCAAGACGATGCCGATCGAGAGGATCGCCCCCGGCGTCATCACGCGCAAGCGCGTGGACAGCCCTGTTCAGACGGGCATCAAGGCCATCGACGCGATGATTCCCATCGGCCGCGGCCAGCGCGAGCTGATCATCGGTGACCGGTTCACCGGCAAGACCACCGTCCTGCTCGACACGATCATCAATCAGAAGGGCAAGGACCTCATCTGCGTATATGTGGCCATCGGGCAGAACGCGGCGTCGATCGCGCGCGCCAAGGCCACGCTCGACGAGAACGGTGCCATGGACTACACGATCATCGTGGCGGCCACCGCCTCTGACGCGGCTTCGCTGAACTTCATCGCGCCATACGCGGGCTGTGCGATGGGCGAGTACTTCATGGAGCAGGGCAAAGAGGCTTTGTGCTGCTACGACGACCTCACCAAGCAGGCGTGGGCATATCGCGAGCTTTCGCTGAACCTTCGCCGCCCGCCTGGCCGAGAGGCGTATCCGGGCGACGTGTTTTACCTGCACTCGAGGCTGCTCGAGCGCGCGGCGAAGATGAACGAGGCCCACGGCGGCGGGTCGCTGACCGCGCTTCCCGTGATCGAGACGCAGGCGAACGATGTCTCGGCCTTCATCCCGACCAACGTCATCTCCATCACCGACGGGCAGATCTACCTGCAGTCAGACCTGTTCAACTCCGGCCAGCGGCCCGCGCTGAACGTTGGCATCAGCGTCTCGCGCGTGGGCGGCGACGCTCAGACCAAGGCCATGCGGCAGGTGGCCGGCCAGCTGCGCCTCGACCTCGCCCAATACCGTGAGCTGGCAGCCTTTGCCCAGTTCGCTTCGGACCTCGACACCCAGACCCGCAACCAGCTCGAGCGGGGCGCCCGCCTGACCGAGCTGCTCAAGCAGGACAAGTACCAGCCCGTCGCTCTGGCCGAGCAGGTGGCGGTGATCTACGCCGGCACCCAGGGCTTCCTCGACAAGGTCCCGGTGGGCAGGATCAGGGAGTGGGAGGCGGGGTACGTGCGCTTCCTCAAGAGCGAGCGCGCGGACTTGCTCGCGGCGATCGAGAATCAGAAGGCGCTGGACGACAGCCTGTTCGAGCGCCTGAAGGCCGCGATCTCGACCTTCAACCACCAGTTCGGCGTCGAAGGCTACAAGGACGTGCCCGACTCAGCCGCTCCTCCCCCTTCAGGGGGAGGCCAGGGTGGGGGTGGACCCAAGCCTGCGACAGCTGCGCCCAAGGCCGCGGCACCCGCGCAAGCGCCGCAAAAGGCGCCGAAAGCTCCGGCGCCCAAGGAAGCTGCGTCAGAGGACGATCGGCCGTCGCAGCTCGACCAGATCCGAGCGGCTATAGCCGACCCCGAACCGAAACCCAAGAAGCCAAAGGCCAAGTAAGTGCCGGCATTCAGGGACATCGTCCGGCGGATCGACTCGATCCGGAACACGCAGAAGATCACCAAGGCCATGCAGGTCGTCGCGGCCACTCGCTTGAAGCGCGCGCAGGCCGCGGTCAAGGCGACGCGTCCTTACTCCGAGAAGATGCTCGAGGTGCTCCAGACCGCCGCCGAGCGCGCCACCGAGTACAAGCACCCGTTCCTCGTGCGCCGTGAGGGAAAGCGCGCGGTGATGATCCTGGTCACGACGGACAAGGGTCTTTGCGGGGCCATCAACGTGAACAACATCCGCGCCGCCACGAGATACATGAACGAGCACCACACCGAAGGCCAGCGGTACGTCACGATCGGCCGCAAGGGGCGCGACTTCCTGCTCCGCTACCGCCGTGAGGTGATTGCCGAGGTGAGTGGGGTATCGGACAGGCCGACTGTGGTCGAAGTTCTCCCGGCGATCACCGTCGCCCTCGAGGAGTACACGAGGGGCAACACCGATGCGGTGGTGCTCTGCTACTCGAAGTGGATCTCGACCATGAAGCAGGAGCCGGAGATCCGCGTGCTGATCCCGGCGGAGATTCCGGCCCGCGAGGCTGGTCAGGGCGACGGCCCGCGCGCCGACTACATCTACGAACCCGACCCAGAGTCGGTGCTCGACGGCCTGTTGCCTCGATACGTCGAGACGCAGGTGTTCCAGGCAGTGCTCGAGAACAAGGCCAGCGAGTACTCGGCCAAGATGATCGCGATGCAGAACGCGACCGATGCAGCCGGCGATCTGATCGACGCGCTCACGCTGTTCGCAAACAAGGTCCGCCAGGCGGGCATCACCACGGAGCTGATGGAGATCGTTACCGGCGCCGAAGCAATGCGGGCGTCGAGCTGAGGGGGGCAAACAGATGGCCAAGACGAAACATGCATCTACTCCGGAGAAGAAGAAAACCAAGGACGGCCGAGTGAGCCAGGTCATCGGCGCGGTGGTCGATGTCGAGTTCCCGCCTGGCGAGCAGCCGGAGCTGTTCGAAGCGCTCGAGGTCAAGACGGGCGACGGCCGCACAGTGGTGCTCGAGGTCGAGGGCGCCATCGGTGACAACGTCGTCCGCACGATCGCGATGGACGCCACTGACGGCTTCCGGCGGGGCGACCCGGCGCGCGCAACCGGCGGTCCGATCTCAGTTCCTGTCGGCGTCGAGACGCTTGGTCGCATGTTCAACGTGATCGGCGCGCCGATCGATGATGAGCCCGCGCCTGAAGGGATCACCCGATGGCCGATTCATCGACCCGCGCCACCCGTATCCGAACAGCAGGCGAAGGTTGAGATCCTCGAGACCGGAATCAAGGTCATCGACCTCATCTGCACGTTCGCCAAGGGCTCGAAGATCGGGCTGTTCGGCGGCGCCGGCACGGGCAAGACGGTGATCGTGCAGGAGCTGATCCGCAACATCGCCTACCAGCACAAAGGACGGTCCGTCTTCGCCGGCGTGGGCGAGCGAACGCGCGAGGGCAACGATATGTATCACGAGATGCAGGACGCCGGTGTGCTGCCGCAGACCGCTCTCGTCTTCGGACAGATGAACGAGCCGCCGGGCGCGCGCGCGCGGGTGGGCCTGACCGGGCTGACGATGGCTGAGTACTTCCGCGACGCTGAGGGCGCGGACACCTTGCTTTTCATCGACAACATCTTTCGCTACCTGCTCGCCGGTTCCGAGGTCTCGGCTTTGCTCGGCCGCATGCCTTCGGCCGTCGGCTACCAGCCCACCCTTGCAACAGAGATGGGCGAGCTGCAGGAGCGCATCACGTCGACAAGCAAAGGCTCCATCACGTCGGTGCAAGCTGTGTACGTGCCGGCCGACGACTACACTGACCCGGCCATCCAGACCGTGTTCGCCCACCTCGGCGCAACCGTTCGTCTGGAGCGGTCGTTGGTCGAGATTGGCATCTACCCGGCCATCGATCCTTTGGGTTCCTCGAGCCGGTTCGTCGAGCCCTCGATCGTCGGGCAGGAGCATTACGACGTCGCGCAGGGCATCAAGAAGACCATGCAGCGCTACAAAGACCTGCAGGACATCATCGCCATCCTCGGCATGGAGGAGCTTTCGGAAGACGACAAGCAGGCGGTCTCGCGAGCCCGCAAGATTCAACGTTTCCTGTCGCAGCCCTTCAACGTCGCGCAGCGCTTCACCGGGCGTGAGGGCAAGTCGGTGCCGATCCGCGAGACGGTGCGGGGATTCAAGGAGATCCTCGACGGGAAGCACGACGACCTCCCGGAGCAGGCCTTCTACATGGTCGGCACCATCGACGAGGCACGGGCCCAGGGCGAAGACATGAAAAAGCGTCAGAGCTCGTAGATGAAGAGCTGTTGTATTGCCCCTCCCGGCCGGGCTCGCTGCGCGAGCCACGCCGACCTCCCCACAGGGTGGGGAGGTGAATCCGCGTGAAATACCCGCTTCGTGTGGTGAGCGTCGAGCGAAGCCTCTTCGAGGGCGACGTCGAGTTCATCATCGCCAACGGCGCCGATGGTGAGCTTGGAGTGCTTGCACGCCACGCGCCGCTGATGACGATCCTAAAACCGGGACCGCTCAGGATTCAAGAGACGATTGGTGGACCCGAGGAGCTCCTCTTCGTCGGAGGCGGCTTCCTCGAAGTGCTGCCCGATCGGGTCACGGTGCTCGCCGACGTCGCCGAGCACGCCGACGAGATCTCGATCGAGAAGGCCGAGGAGGCTCGGCGTCGGGCGCAGGAGAGGCTGGCCGGCACGCTCACGACCTCCGAAGAGATCGAGTTCCAGAATGAGCTGGCGGTGGCTGAAGCGCGCCTGCGCCTGGCGCGGATGCGCAGATAGAACCCTCCTTGGCTGCCGGAAAGCAGCAGGCGCTGCGGATCACCGGCGGGGCGCAGCTGGCGGGCAACATCTGCGTCAGCGGTTCGAAGAACGCCGCTCTGCCCGAGATGGCGGCGGCGCTCCTGACCAGGGAGACGATCACCCTGAACAACGTCCCCAAGGTGACCGACACGACGGTCATGGCCGAGATCCTAACCCGGCTTGGTGGCAAGGCCGAGGGCTCCGGCACCGTGACCATGCGCATGGCCGGGGCGAAGGGCACGGAGATTCCTGACGAGCTTGGTCGCCGGATGCGAGCGACCATCGTGCTGCTCGGCGCCCTGCTGGGACGGTTCGGGCGCGCCCGGCTGCCGCGGCCCGGCGGCGATGACATCGGCGCCAGGCGCGTGGAGCAGCACCTTCGCGGGCTGCGCCAGATGGGCGCACACATCAACGAGACCGCGACGGAGATCGTCGCCGAGGCGGACCGCCTCCGCGGTGAGCGCATCGTCTTCGACCTGCCGACGGTCACCGGCACCGAGAACATCCTGCTGGCGGGGGTGCTGGCCGAGGGCCGGACCGAGATCTTCAACGCGGCGCGTGAGCCGCACGTCCAGGACCTGTGCCGGCTGCTGGTCAAGATGGGCGCGCGCATCGAGGGCATCGGCACGGAACGCCTCGTCGTCGAAGGGGTGAGTGAGCTCGGTGGCGCTGAGCACACGGTCATCGCCGACTACCTGGAGGCAGGGACGTATGCCATCGCGGTGGCCGCCGCGGGCGGGGAGCTTCGCCTGGAGTGCAGCCGGCCGGAGGACCTCAACATGGTCCTGCTCAAGCTCGAGCAGGCGGGTGCGCATGTCGACGCCGGAGACGGATGGTTTCGGGTCGGGCGCAAGCCGAGCACCGGACTCAGGCCAAACGACATGTCGACCTGGACGTTCCCCGGCTTCCCGACCGACCTGCAGGCGCAGTACATGGCGCTCATGACCCAGGCCGACGGCGAGACCGTGATCTCCGAGTACGTACACGAGAACCGATTCCAGCACGTGACCCAGCTCGCGAAGATGGGCGCCGGGATCACGGTGCAGGGACGCCTGCATGCGGTCGTCCACGGCCCGTGCAGGCTGCGCGGCACCGACGTCGCGATCCCAGACATCCGCTCGGGCGCCGCCCTGGTCATCGCGGCGCTGTGCGCTGATGGCACCAGCGTGCTGCGCGACTCATGGCACGTCGAGCGCGGCTATGAGGACATGGCCGGCAAGCTGGCCTCCGTCGGAGCGAGGATCGAGTCGGTCACGCTGGAAGAGGCCACGGGCCATTCCGGCCACACTTACGAATAGGTGCTGTCCAAAAAGATTGGGATCGACCTCGGCACATCGACCGTCCTGATCTACGTCAAGGGTGAGGGGATCGTCATCAACGAGCCCTCGTTGGTGGCCACCAACCGCGACGGGACACGCATTCTCGCCGTGGGGAAGGACGCTCTGGAGATGCTGGGCCGCGCGCCCGACACGATCCAGGTGGTGCGCCCGATGCGCGAGGGGGTGATCGCGGACTTCGTCGTGACCGAGGGCATGCTGCACCACTTCATCGGAAGGGTCCAGGGGCGCCAACGAATTTTCAGGCCCGAGATCATGATCTGCGTCCCGTCCGGCGTGACCTCTGTGGAGCGTCGTGCGGTGACGGAGGCGGCGATCTCCGCCGGCGCTCGCCAGGCATGGCTGATCGACGAGCCGCTGGCCGCGGCGATCGGGGCGGGTTTGCCCATCTCCGAGCCGAGAGGCAACGCGATCTGTGACGTCGGCGGTGGCACGACCGAGATTGCCGTGATCTCGCTCTCGGGGATGGTCGTGGCCCATTCGATTCGCGTGGGCGGGAACCGTATCGATGACGCCATCACGACCTATATGAAGCGCAAGCACAACCTGCTGATCGGAGAGCGCACGGCGGAAGAGGTGAAGCTCGCCGTCGGCTCGGCGGTCTTGATGCGGGAGCCGCTCGTCACCGAGGTGCGCGGGCGGGACCTGGTCTCCGGTCTTCCGAAGAACGTCGACGTCACTTCGAACGAGGTCACGGAGGCGATCCAGGAACCGCTGCGGTTGATCGTCGGGGCCGTGCGGGACGTGCTCGAGGAGACGCCGCCGGAGCTGGCGTCAGACATTTTCGACCGCGGCATGGTGCTGTCGGGCGGGGGAGCGCAGCTGCGTGGGCTCGACCGCTACCTGGCGATGCACACCGGCATACCCGTTGTCGTGGCGGACGAGCCGCAGACTTCGGTGGTGAGGGGAACTGGGCTGGCCCTGGAGAATTTCGAGGTCCTGAAGCGAAACCAGTCGTACCTTCGGTAACGACTTGACCGGCCTGCAGATCGTGGTGGACGGCTCGGGGCTCGAGCGGCCGCGCGCCGGGGTCGGGGTCTACACGACGCAGATCCTGCACGCGATGTCGGTCGACCGCCCCGACTGCCGGCTCACCGTCTTCGGTCCGCCGGGCGCCTTTGTCCACGTGCCGAACAGCAGCTACCGGCCGATTCCACGCACCCGGTTCATCGGCCGCCACATGCAGTGGCCCGCTCGCATCAGGCAGCTGAAACCGGATGCGTTCTTCGGACCGGCGGGGGTACTGCCACTGGGCGACGTCGGCAGCCCGTCGGTGATCACGGTCCACGACCTCGCCATCTACCGCAACCCCCGCTGGTTCCCCGGGCGCCAGCCGCTCAGCACGCGTTATGTCGTGCCTCGGTCAGTACTGCGCGCTGACGTGGTGATCGCCGTCTCGGAGCACACCGCGGACGACATCGTTGAGATCTTCGGCATCCCACGTTCGCGGATCCAGGTGGTGCCCCACGGCGTCGCCCCAAGCTTCACGCCGATGAGCGGCGCCGACCTTGCGGCCGCGCGAGCGCGGTTGATGCTGCCCGAGCGGTTCATCCTCTTCGTCGGCACAGTCGAGCCGCGCAAGAACCTGGAGACGCTGCTCGAGGCATGGGCGATGATGCGCGACCGGCCGGACCTGGTCGTGGTCGGCGCCTGGGGCTGGCTCTTCGAGCCGATCCGCGAGCGGATGGCGCGCCTCGGGCCCGGACTGCATCACATCGATGGCCTCGATCCGGCCGACCTGCCGGCCGTCTACAACCTGGCTCGGGTGCTGGCCCACCCCGCCTGGTATGAGGGCTTCGGCCTACCCCCACTGGAGGCGATGGCCTGCGGCACCCCGGTTGTGGTTTCTGAGCGGTCGAGCCTCCCCGAGGTGGTGGATGACGCCGGCCTGGTGGTCAATGCCGCGAGCCCGAACGACTGGCGAGATGCGCTCGAAAGGGTCATCGGTGACACCGACCTGGCGGCTGACCTCCGGCACCGGGGCATCCTTCGGGCCGCTCAATTCAGCTGGTCGCGCGCGGCGACCCTCACCTGGCGGGCGATCGATCGCGCGGTGGGACCGCGCGCCTGAATCAGCTGGCCGAGCTCTCGCTGCTGACGAGTTCGCGAATGACCTCCGCCACGCCGGCGGCCGTCTTTTCCCACGTGTACTTGCGCGCCCGAGCGCGCGCCGCGCGTCCGAGGCTGGTGCGCAGCTTCTGGTCGCCGAGGGCGACCTCGAGCACCTTCGCCAGCTGCTCGGGGTCCGAGGCGTCGTGGACGTAAAGCGCGGCATCACCGCCGACCTCGGGCAGGGAGGACGACTTGGCTGCCACGACCACCTTGCCGCGGGCCATCGCCTCGAGTACGGGAAGCCCGAATCCCTCATAGAGGCTCGGCACGACAATCGCGTTCGCCTGCTTGTAGAGCAGCTCGAGAGTGGCCTGGTCGACCCTGCCGAGCACCCGGCAACGTGGCGATGCGCGCAGCTTCGCCGCGAGCGCCGCGTCGCGCTCGGGTCCGGCGACCACAAGGGTGACCCCGTCCAGCCGCTCGACTGCGGCCAGGGCGGCGGCCTGGTTCTTGCGGGCTTCGATGCGTCCGACCTGCAGCACGAAGTTGCCGTTCAGTCCGAGCTCCGCGAGGCGCGAGGCGGGTGCCGGAGCCAGAACGGGCGGAGTCGCGCCGAGCGGCACCACGCGGATCCGGTCCGCGCGGACGCTGTAGGCCGAGACCAGGTCCGCCTTCGTGGATTCCGAAACCGCTATGAGGAGCCGGCACCGCTGCACCGCCCATCGCGTGGTGAGTCGGAGGTAAGCCCGCTCGCTTGTCGAGTACGCGTGAGGGTGGCGCAAGAAGGCCAGGTCGTGAACCACCGTCAGGGCCATCCCGGGCCAGGCAAACGGAATCGCGTGAGCAGGGACGAAAAGCAAGTCCGGGCGAGTACGCGCGAGAGCGATTGGCAGGCGAACCTGGGACCAGAGCCTGCGGAACGGGATGACCAACACGTCGACGCCCAGGCCGGCGCGAGGGCGCGACGCGTAAAACTGGAAGTTCAGCTCGGGCGCGGCGGCCGGCAGCCGCGAGCAAACCTCACGCGTGTAGACCTCCGTGCCGGTCAACACGGAACGGGTCGCGGGGTTGACGTCGACCGCGATCGTCTTCAACTCCTTACGACCTTAAGCTATCGACGATGCTGACCATCGTGCGGGCGGGCGCCCTCCTCCTCACGGTGGCAACGACCGCCTACATGGTGCAGGCCGGCCAGCTGCAGGCGTTGCACTCCAACCCGGTTGCGAGCCGGATTTCCTATGGGCCTTCGCCATCCTTCGACCGCGACTACTTCGTGACGCGGGCGGATATTGTGCCCGTCGGGCGGGTGATCATCACGCTCCCGATCCTGATGTACCACTACATCCGCCAGCCGCCTCCGATGCGGACCGACCTGCTTGGTTACAAGCTCTCGGTCTCACCCGCCGACTTCGCCGCGCAGGTCGATTCTCTTTGGGCAAGCGGGTACCACGCGGTTGACCTTAACGACATCCGCGCGTACTTCGCGGGCAAAGAGCCACTGCCATCGAGACCTGTCGTCCTCACATTCGACGACGGATATGCCGACCTGTTCACGAATGCCTTTCCCATCCTTGCCAAGCACCATTTCAAAGCGGTCGCGTACATCGTCAGCGGTTTCGTCAATCAGCCTGGATATGTCTCCTCAGACCAGGTTGTGCAGCTCGACCACAACGGAATCGAGATCGCCTCGCACACGGTCGACCACCCAGACCTCGCCCGTACCTCAGCCGGGTGGGCGATCCACGAGCTCGTGGAGTCGAAGCGATGGCTGGAGCAGCTCGTCGGCCACCCGGTGATCGACTTCGCCTACCCGTCGGGGAAGTTCAACCCGCAGGTCATGGCCGAGGTTCAGCGGGCCGGCTACGACTCGGCGGTCACGACGATGTACTCGGTCGAACACAGCCTCGCCGACCGTTACATGTGGACGCGCGTACGCGTCGGGGGCGGCGAGTCGATGGACGATTTCACTCGCAGCCTTGGCACGCCGATGCCTTGCAAAACCATCACCGTGCTCCACATCGCATAGTGCCCCCGACGCAGGCGAGGGTCCTGGGGGTGAGGGTCGACTGCCTCGACATGGCCGCCGCCCTCGATCGCATCGAAGAGTTCGTCGACCTCGGCGGCCATCACCAGGTCGCGACCGTCAACCCTGAGTTCGTCATGAGCGCTCAAAACGACCGGGAGTTTTTCAAAGTGCTCGAGTCGGCGGACCTTTGCCTGGCCGACGGCACCGGGATCGTGTGGGCCGCCCGGCGGCAGGGCTGCGATCTCACCGGGCCGGTCCCGGGTGTCGATCTGATCCAGCCCCTGGCGGCGATGTGCGCCCGGCGCGGTTTCCGTCTCTTCCTGCTTGGCGCCGCACCTGGCGTCGCGGCAGACCTTGCCGCGCGCCTCCAGCAGGAGCTTCCGACCCTGGAGGTCGCGGCTCATCCGGGATCGCCGGATCCTTCCTTCGACGACGAAACCGTGAGACTGATCCGCGCGCACCGGGCGCAGGTGCTGCTGGTCGCGTTCGGGGCTCCGAAGCAGGACCTGTGGATTGGTCGTTTGAAGGACAGGCTCGGCGTCTCGGTCGCGATCGGCGTTGGTGGCGCATTCGACTATCTGACAGGCCGGGTGCCCCGTGCTCCCGTCTGGATGCGCAGGGCAGGGCTCGAGTGGCTGCACCGGCTGGCCAACCAGCCGTGGAGGATCCGCCGCATGGTTGTCCTTCCGACCTACGCGATCAAGGTTCTCAGCGCGGGCAAGTAGGATGGCGGATCGTGCTCAGCATCGTCATCCCTTGCTACAACGAGGAGGAGCGGCTGCCCCGCACCATCGAGCAGATCGAGCGGTACCTCGACGGCAAGGACGTTGACTACGAGCTGATCCTGGTCGACGACGGAAGCACCGACGGCACACGCCTGGTCATGGATGCCGCCGCCGAGCGCAATCGATTTGTACGACTGGAGGCGCTGCCTCGAAACCGAGGTAAGGGGCGCGCCCTTGCTGAGGGTGTGGCTGTGGCGACCGGTTCGGAGGTGCTGGTCACGGACGCCGACCTCTCGACGCCGATCGAGGAGCTCGCCAAGCTCCAGGCGCAGCTCGAGAAGGGCGCCGGAGTGGCGATCGCCTCACGCGCGCTGCGCGGCTCGCGAGTCGAGGTGTCGCAGCCGATCTACCGCGTGCTGATGGGCAAGGTTTTCAACCTCCTGGTGCAGGTGGTGCTGCTGCCCGGGATCTGGGACACGCAGTGCGGTTTCAAGCTCTTCCGCGCTGACGTCGCGCACGACGCATTCGGCCGGCTGACGACCGATGGCTTCGGCTACGACCCCGAGGTCCTCTTTCGCGCCAAAAGGCGCGGGGTGAAGATCGCGGAGGTGCCGGTGGTATGGCGCAACTCGGCGCCGACCAAGGTGAGTCCGATCAAGAGCTCGATCGACATGTTCAAGCACGTGGTGAGGGTCAGGTTCCGTTCGTGAGCATCGCCGAGCGCACGACAAAGCCGACCGAGGTCCTTGTCGTCATGCCGACCTTCAACGAGAGCCAGAACCTCGAGAAGGTGGTCGCCGGCGTGCGGCATTTCGGCCACGACGTGCTCGTCGTCGACGACGCCTCGCCCGATGGAACGGGAGAGATCGCGGACCGGTTGGCCGCGCAGGATCCCGGCGTCCGCGTGCTGCACCGGCCGCGAAAGCTTGGCCTCGGCAGCGCGTACGAGGACGCGTTCCGGATCGGCCTCAGCGAGGGCTCGACGCTCTTCGTGGAGATGGACGCGGACGGCTCGCACCTGGCGGAAAACCTGCAGGACATCATCGACGCCGCTCGAGGGTGCGGTGGATTGGCGATCGGCTCGCGCTACATTCGGGGCGGCGAGATCACCGGGTGGCCCGCGCATCGCTGGCTCTTGTCCTGGGCCGCCAACATCTACTGTCGCGTGCTGCTCGGGCTGCCGACCCATGACTGCACGTCGGGCTACCGCTGCTACACGCGCGACCTTCTGCTGCAGATCGGCCTCGACGATGTGGTCTCGCAGGGATACTCCTTCCAGATCGAGATGGTGCACAGGACCAGGCGGCTGGGCTATCCCGTCGTAGAGATACCAATCCGGTTTGAGGACCGCGTCGCCGGGGCTTCGAAGGTGTCGCGCGGCGAGGTGCGGCGCGCGCTGTGGACCGTCCTCCGCCTGAGCCTGGCCCGACGATGAAAGACACGGCAGCACCCCCTCTCCCCATCGGGGAGAGGGTTGGGGAGAGGGGCTTAAGCTGGAAAAGCCGCCTGGCGGAGTGGCGCCTGCCTCTCATCACCGGCCTAGTCCTCGCCGCCGTCACCGCCCTGCCCTACGTCTACGCGTACGCCGTCGAGCCGCCGGGCCACGTCTTCATGGGCTTCTTCTATCTCGGCGACGACGCCAACACTTACCTCGCGAAGATGCGCCAGGGCTGGGAGGGTTCGTGGGCGTGGCAGAACCGCTACACGACGGAGTCGAGCCCGACCGCCTACCTGTTCATGTTCTGGATCGCGCTCGGCCACATCGCCGCGCTGTTGAACCTGCCGCTGATCGTGACCTTCCACCTCGCCCGGGTCGCGGCAGCCTTCGCTTTGATGGCGGCGGCGTGGTTCATGATCTGCCACTTCATAGAGGACCGTTCCGCCAGGCGGTTCGCGTTCTTTTTCTGCGCCGTCGGGCTCGGGTTGGGCTACGTGATCCAGGCGCTCGGTCAGCCGGTGATCTTCGGCAACCAGACCGACACGCTCGACTGGCGGATGCCGGAGCTGACCGCCTTCTACTCGGTGCTCGCGCTGCCGCACTTCGCCTGGTCAGGGGTGTTCGCCGCGGCCGGCATCGCGTTCACGCTGAAGGCGATCCAGCGGGGAAGCCTCGTCTTCGCGGTGGTGGCCGGCCTGGCATGGCTTGGTCAGGCCTCGATCCACCCTCAGATGCCGATCCTGATGGGTGGGGCGACGGCCGTCGCCCTGTTCCTGCGCCCGGCGTCGCCACGCGGATGGATCGCGGGCGCGCTCGCCTTCGCCATACCAGCGCCTTACATCCTTTATTCGTATCTCGCGTTTGTCGGCAACCCGGAGGTGCAGCGCTGGACCTTCCACTCTAAGAACGCGCTCCCTCCCGAGACGATCAGCCTGCTGTTTGCGATCGCGCCTCAGCTTCTGCTAGCGCTGACCGGCCTGCCCGGAGCGCTGCGCCGGCGGACTCGCGAGGATCTCTTCCTGATCGCCTGGCTCGTGCTGCTCGCGGTCATCCTTTATCTGCCCAATCCAGCTGGAGACCTGAGACGGCGTTTCCTCGACGGCCTGTACCTACCGCTCGTCATCCTCGGCGCGCGCGGCATGTACGAAACCATCCTTCCACGCTTGCGAAGCGCGCGCGCCAAAGCTCTGATTCCCTTCTCCTACGTCTGCTTTACGGCTGTCGGGAGCGCTTTTCTGGTCCTGGCGCCGCTTGCGGTCGCCGGTAACCCGCAGTACACGACGACCTCGGCTCAATTCGACGGGCTCAACTGGCTCGGCAGCGAGCCGGCCGGACACGTGCTTGCGATGCCGGGGGTCGGACTTTACATCCCGGCCTACAGCGGCGACACCGTGTACGTCGGCCACTATGACGAGACGTTCGACTACCTCAACAAGACGCAGACGGCGCTCGCCGTCCTGACCGGCAAGAGCGACCTAGAGCAGTTCATCCAGCAGAACCACATCCGCTACGTGGTATGGACTGTGGACTTGAAGACGCCGCCGCCCGAAGCGTTGGGCCCGGCGGCTTACGATACCCCTGATTTCAAGATCTGGCGCATCTACTGATGCACTGTGCGGACATAGATCACCGCCACTGAGTCCTGGTAGGCCAGCGTCCAGTCGGGTTGGGTCGCGAGGACGTTGGCCAGCGCCTCGCCGCGGTTGTACACGACATAGTCCACCTGGTACTGGTCGAGCACCTGCTTCCAGTCGGACCGCAGCGTCTGGACGTCCTGGTACTTGTTGAGCAGCGAGTCGCCCATCAGGGCGGCTTCGCCGAAGATGAAAACTCTCCGGTTGGGGTCGGGGTAAAAGCGATAGGCGAGGTATCCACCCCAGCCGTACTGGTTGTACATCCGTGTCCCGACCTCTGGATGTGCGGCGAGCCAGTCTGCGGCGGCGATGGGGTAGCTCGACTGGTCCAGGCTGCGCTGCTTGGCCTGGCTGGTGCTGTCAGCGATGCGCAGGGTGGTTGCTCCAGCGATCACCACCAGCACGATCGCGGTCACGATCGCAAAGACTCTGCGCGGTGGAAGCTCGAGCTTCCAGCCTCTTGCCGCCGAGACCTCCTTCCAGTAAGCCGAGTAGGAATTGATCATCACCGGCGTCGCGACCGCCACGAACAGCGCAACGTTGCGGACCGATTGAAGCGCCAATCCGAGGCCCAGGAGGGTGAGGAGGAGCTCGTAAATCGATGGGCGGTGCAGGGCGAACCCGATGATGACCAGAAAGATCATGGCCTCGAAAGGCCGCAGGTAGACCTGGTGGAAATCGGGCGAGAACCACTCGACGATCAACTTTTGCTGGGCGATGCTGCCCTGGGTCTGGAACGGGTACGGGTAGAGGCTGAGGCCGTGCGGAGTGGCGGCGACCGCGATCACCGAGAACGCGGTGATGATGGCGAGGAAGCGGACATGCGCTCGGTGGGCCGGGTTCTCCCGATCCCAGGCCCAGCCGATGAGCTCGGCCACCAGCGCGACCCCAAGCCAGGCAAATCCGATCACCCACCCGCCGTGCAGGTTGGCCCACAGCACCATGACGAGGGGAAACCACTGGACCGCGCGGCTGCGACCGCTGAGGTATCCGTGCAGCCAGTACAGCTCGAGGCAGCTCAAGAAGAAGGTGATCATCTGAGCGCGCGGGCCCCATATCGGAGAGCCGGCGATGGCGCCGATTGCCAGGCCGACGCCGACGATCACCCACGGCTGCCGGCGCACCTGACGGTAGACGATCCAGAAACCGGCCCACGTCAGAAGGCCGAACGCGAGGCTGAGGCCGGCGGTGCCCGCAGCCCGGTACACCAACCACATAAGGATCTCGGTGAGGTATTCGTGGTCGGTCCAGAGGTGACCTGGAACCGTGAAGGTGAAGATGTCATTCGAGGGCAGCCTTCCGTTGTCGAGCATCCAGCGGCCGATGCGGAGGTGCCACCAGAAGTCGGGGTCCCCCACGCCGGCCATGAAAAGCGAGAGGGTCACGATCATGACGCCGCCCAAAAGCAGCGTCCTTGCGCTGAGCCGCTCGGTAAGGGTCAGCTGCGAGCCTTTAGTGGATTGGGGAAGTAGCGCGGCACGCGCAGGACGTACGCCGGGTAGTCGTCGGGGAAGGCGCGAGCGAGCACCCGCTCCTCCCATCGAATTCGTAGAAGCTCGCAGACGATGAAATAGAGGATGAGCAGGGCGCTGGGCCAACCGGCGGTGGCGAGGTTGATGCCGACGGCGGTGACGATCTCGCCCAGGTAGACCGGGTGGCGGCTCAGCGAGTAGGGGCCGCCGGTGACGAGCTTGCGAGCCTCAGGGACGATCGAGAACGAGCGGCGCAAGTACGCCAGGCCCCAGACGGAGTAGGCCAGGCCGGCTGTGGCCAGGAGGTCGGCGACCAGCACCAGTCCCTCTCGATGCGAGCCGCCCGGCAAGAACGGCGCCGCGATCGCCGAGAAAGTGCCGGTGAAGGCGATGAACACGACCGCCGCCCGGTGGTCGGTACCGACTCTGGGCAGCCGGGTCGTGTAAAGGACGACCAGCATCGTGAAGTACGCCAGTGCGAGGAGCTGCTGGATGACGAACAGGTAATCCGAAGGTTGGTGAATGGCGCGGAGGCTGTCCCAGACGAACAGCAGCTGGCGGGCCAGGAACAGGCTGAAGAAGAGCGCGGGCAGGACACGGCTGAAGACAAGGTCCCGCCAGTACGCTCCCGAGCGCTTCTGCACATGGTCTGCGACGCTCGAGGCGGCCATTCCCGGCGAGATTATCTGCTGGGCCGCCGCGGGAGGCATCCATTGGAGGCCAGGCCGTCTCGGCGACCACCCCGGCGGCTGTCTGCGTTAGCTGATTGACCTCCCCGGGACCGCCCGAGTAGGATCACCGCCGCTGACGGTGAAAACCCCGCAAGAATCGAAAGGGGACCCCGTCAAACAAACAAGACGCCGTAGATTCGGAAAAAGGAGGTGAATCGCAGATGTTGAACCTTTACATGAAGCTTCGGAGCCTTACGACCCGTCAGGAAGGCCAGGGAATGGTTGAGTACGCCCTGATCCTCGTCCTCGTGTCAATCGTGGTCATCGTCATCCTTCTTACGATGGGCAACCAGATCAAGAACGTGTTCTCGAACGTCGTAGCCGCTCTCGGCTAACGAGAACCAAA
>Ga0137409_10003164_pt1 | contig 17473 bp, 15 predicted proteins | sample CZODoug1_16funga_FD_122059 | JGI IMG/M metagenome (GOLD analysis project Ga0137409, IMG submission 122059) | Vadose zone soil fungal communities from Angelo Coast Range Reserve, California, USA - CZODoug1_16fungal (Hybrid Assembly) | ecosystem: Environmental > Terrestrial > Soil > Vadose zone... | reverse complement strand
ATCGCTCCCCCACCAGGACAGCGACAGGCCGGCAAAGGGCCCGAGGTCCGCGGGCCAGCCGTTGACGATCGCTTGTTCCGGCTGGCCGAACCAGGTGACGGCGAGCGTCTCGGCCCGCGGGACGCTGAACACGATGCGTCCGCGAAACAGGCAATCCTTCCTGCTCACGATCGTCGCCGTGTCGAGCACGACGCTGGTGAGACGAAAGTGATCGCTCATCGGTGGAGAATCGGGGAACGTCAGGGTGTCACCACGCGCGACGACCCAGCGGCCCGCGTAGGGTCGAGAGAACCGTTCCAGGCGCCGGAATTGCGCGCCGGAGCACGGATCGGAGGGCCCGCACGCGGCGACGACGAGGGCCGCCGCGGCGAGGCCGTACGCCTTCACCGCTCGGTGGTGTCCGCGGCTACCGAGTCGACGCGATGCGCGCCGGCGCTCGTTGAGTCGGCCGCCCGCATGGCACGGCCGACATTGCTCGCGCCCGGGATTTTGGACTTGGCGAGAATGCTGTCCTTCTGGCGCTCGGTGAGCGTGTCGCGGTTCACGGCCGACTTGTCCTTGCTGTCGCCGCCGCAGGCGGCGAGCGACAGCACGAGGAGCGTCACGATCGTCGGTTTCATGCGGGAATCCCGTTGCGAATGACGTTTTCCACGGCGTCCGCGAACCGGTCGATGTCGGCCACGGTCGTGTACACGTTGGGCGTGATGCGCAAACAATTGAACTCGGGGTGCGCGATCGCGGTGACGATGATGCGGTGCTTCTCGTAGAGGTAGCCCGCGACCTTGCCCACATCGAGCTGGCCGGGCGTGAAGGACGCCAACCCGCACGACTGCGCCGGGTCGTAGGGTGTGAGAATCTTGACGCCCGGGACGCGCTCCAGGCGTTTGGCCCAGCGGTCCCGCAGGAAGCGCAGCCGGGCCGCCTTGCGCGCCGCTCCGATGCCCTCGTAGAAGGTGAGGGCTTCCGCGATCGCGTTGTGGTTCGCCGCCGGATGCGTCCCGATCTCCTCGAACTTCCGGATGTTGGCGTTCATCTCGGGGGGCGCGGCCATCATCGGCCAGATCTTCTCGATCTTCGCCTTGCGCACGTACAGGAAGCCCGTGCCGATCGGCGCGGTGAGCCATTTGTGCAGACTCGTGCCGTAGTAATCGCAGTCCAGGTCGTCACGGGTGAACGGGAAGTGCGCATAGGCGTGCGCTCCGTCGACGATGACCTCGATGCCGCGCGCGCGACCCATCTGACAGATCTTCTTCACGGGGAAGATCTGGCCCGTCAGGTTCGTGATGTGGCAGATGTGGATGACCTTGGTGCGGGGCGTGATCGCCTGCTCGATGCGATTGGCCAGGTCGTCCTGCGAAGGCGGCGGCACGGGGAAGGGGATCTGCTTCAGCACGATGCCGTCGCGCCGCTCGCGCTGCTTCCAGGTCGTGATCATCCGGGGATAGTCCTGCGTCGTCGTCAGGACTTCATCCCCCCGCTCGAGCGGCAGGCCGAGTTGCACGATCTCCAGCGCTTCGCTGGCGTTGCGCGTGATCGCCATCTCCTCGGGATCGCAGCCGAAATTCGCGGCGAGACGCCGGCGCACGGCCTCGATCTCCGGCTCGATCCAGCCCCACATCGTGATCGCCGGAGCTTGATTGGACACCGTGAGGTAGTGCTGCAGCGCCTGCTGTACCACGCGCGGGCTCGGCGCCACGCCGCCGTTGTTGAGGTTGATGAGTGCGCGATCGATGTCGAACGCTTGCTGGATCGTCTGCCAGTAGTCCTCGTCCTGGGCGACGTCTTGGGGGGACCTTCCGAGCGCCCCGCGGTTCGCGCCGGCAATGCGCGCCAGCGCGTCGTTCCTGAGAGCGGGGACCGCCGCGCTCGCGGCGACGAGAGAGCGGAGAAAACCGCGTCGTGTGGTCATCCTTACCTAATACGGCAAAACCCCCCGCCTGGCCAGAGCCGGGCGGGGGGGTCGGTTCAGTTGCCGAAGAAAGTCTCGACGGGCAGGAACAAGGAGTTCACCGTGTCCTGGAACCCTTGGGCGGACGCCTCCAGCGCTTCGAGGGCCGCGATATCGTCTGCGGTCAGCGGATCGCCGCCCGCGTCGACCCAGACCGCCGCCGTATCGCCGAGCGCCCCGGTGAACGTCGCCACGGTGCGGCCGTTGACGCGCACGGTGGCGTTGATGACGATCGTGGAGTCGAAGGTGACCCGGGCATAGAACTGTACGGTCTCGCCTGGCCGGACGAAGCGGAAGTCGCTGGTGATGACCAGGGCCTGGCCGTTCACCGTCACCGACTCGCTCAGCGTGAACGTGCGCGCCGGGTTGTTGAGCGTGAACGTGGCGTTCCCCGTCACGCGCGTATCCGTGACCATGAACGTTTCATCGAACGTGAGCGTCTTGTTCCCCACGCCCAATCCGTTCGAAATGAACCCGGTGCCATTGGCGGTGAGCGAACTGACCGTGGCCGAGATCGTGGCGGTGTAGTCAACATACGTCGTCGTGCCGCCGAGCCCCTCCACCAGGATATGCAGCTGCAACGTCGACAGCGTACTCTCATCAATCAGGTCGAGTGTGCCGACCTCGACCGTGGGTTCGATGACGAGTCCGAACTCATCGACGTGATAGAGAATGAATCGCACGCCGTTCAAGCCGGGGACGACGGAGTCCTGCCAGGTGTACGTGTCGAGCGCGGTGTCCCACTGGAACACGCGGCCGTAGACGGAGTCCGGGATGATGCGGCCCTGAGCGGCCGCCTCGTTCATCGCGGGGCGGAGCTGCTGCAGGCGCTGCGCCTGGACGCCCCCCAGCACCGCCACACGCCCCGTCGAGCGATCGAACCTCGGGAGAGTGCTGTTGAGCAAGGTGGCGGCGGGCCGGAGCCGCGCAATGCCCGTCGCCGCGGGCGTGAGATTCAGCGTCGCGGCGCCGAAGCTGCGATAGACGTCGGAGTCAAACGCGCTATCGACCGACTGGATGTCGCTCGTGACCGCGACGGGATCGCTGAAGTCGCCGGGAGGACCGGCGGAGTCCTTACACGCTGCTGCGACAAGGCCGAGCAACAGCCCGGCACGAAGGAACGATCGCATGGATACCTCCAGAGGAGCCTACCTCAGGCGATGAGGCCACCGCCGAGGACACGGTCGTCCGAATCATAGAGGACGCCCGACTGTCCGGGTGTGATGGCCCTCACCGGCTCCGTGAGGCGGAGCGCGAGGCGAGCGTGTGCGAATGCAACCACCGTGCCGGGCACCGCGCGCGCGCGGTAGCGGCACTGCACCCACACGGGGTCACCGGGGCCGAGGGGATTGGCCAGCCAGTTGACCTCCTCCAGGGACACGTCGTGTCCGAACAACTCCGCGCCCGAACCGATCACGACCTCGCGCGTGTCGGGCCGGATGGCCACGACGTACATCGGTTCGCCGAAGCCACCCGGCAAACCCTTGCGTTGGCCGACCGTGTAGCGCGCGAAGCCGGCGTGCTCGCCGATCACCGCGCCGCCGGTCGTGACAAGCGGTCCAGGCGTGAGCGCGGGGGCATCCGCCGGGAGGTGACGCTCCAACACCCCGACGTAGTTGTCGTCCGGTACGAAACAGATCTCCACCGACTCGGGCTTCTCGGCGGTGACGAGGCCGAGCTGCCGCGCTGCCGCGCGCGTCTGGGCCTTCGTGCTCGTCCCAACGGGCGTCAGCATCCGGGCGACGACGCTTCGATCGATGCCCCACAGAAAGTACGACTGGTCCTTCTGCGGATCCTCGCCTCGATACAGCGAACCCTCTCGCGCGATCGCGTAATGCCCCGTCGCGATATAGGCGCAGTCGAGCGCGTCGGCGTGGTGCAGGAAGTCGCGGAACTTGGTAAAGGAGTTGCAGCGCACGCACGGGATCGGCGTGCGGCCGCGCGCGTACTCGGCCACGAAGTTGTCGATGACGTCGTGTCCGAAGCGGTCCTCGAGATTCAGGACGTAATGGGGAATGCCGAGTTTGTGCGCGACCACCTTCGCGTCGGTGATGGAATCGAGCGAGCAGCACGGCCGGTCGGGCACGTCGTCGCCGTAGCAGAACAGCTTCATCGTCGCGCCGATGACCTCGTAGCCCTGCTCGACGAGCAGCGCCGCGGCGACAGAGCTGTCGACCCCGCCCGACATTGCGACCAGGACCCGCTCCTTCATCTGTGTAGGACGGCGGAGAGCGAGCGCACCTTCTCGACGACCTTCGGAAGCGCCTGCGTGAGGGCGTCGACGTCCTCGGCCGTGCTGTCCTTGCCGAACGAGAACCGCAGCGCCGCCACGCCCAGGTCGCGCGGCACGCCCATCGCCGTCAGGACGTGCGACGGCTCGACGGCGCCGGTGCTGCACGCCGAACCGGAGGAGCAGGCGATCCCCGCGAGGTCCAGGTGCATCAACAGGGCCTCGCTGTCGGTCCCGGGGATCGAGGCGTTCGACACGTGCGGCGCGCGCTCCGTCTGCCAGCCGTTGATCACGGCGTCGGGCACGATCGCGAGGAGGCGGCGCTCCAAGTCGTCGCGCAGCGCGACGAGACGCGGCGCGAGGGCCGCCTGCTCCCGTGCCGCCAGCTCGGCAGCGGCGCCCAGCGCGATGATGCCGGGGACGTTCTCCGTGCCGGGCCGGATGCCGTACTGCTGCCCGCCGCCGTGAATGATCGCCTCGACGGCCTTGCGGTCGCGTACGATCAGCGCGCCAATGCCCTTGGGGGCGCCGATCTTGTGGCCCGAGAGTGTGAGGAGCGTACAGGAGACGTCGCGCAGCGAGACGGGGACCTTGCCGAATGCCTGGACGGCGTCGGTGTGGAACAGGACGCCGGCGTCACGACATCGCTGCGCGATGCGCGCCACCGGCTGCACCGTCCCAACCTCGTTGTTCACCCACATGACGCTGACCACGGCCACGCCGGCCGCGAGCGCCGCGTCGAGCGCCGTGTCGTCGACAATCCCGGACGCGGTCACCGGGAGGATGACCTCGTCGCCCCCCAGGTGCTTCACCGCATGCGCCGCGGCGAGGGCCGCCTTGTGTTCCGTGGCGGACACCGCCACGCGGAACGGGCCGCCGCGAGCGCGCGCGGCCAGGGCCGCGCCGATGATCGCGAGATTGTCGGCTTCCGTGCCGCCCGACGTGAACACCACCTGATTCGGCTCGGCGCCCACGGCTTCAGCGACCTGCCGCTTGGCCGCCTCGATCCCCGCCCGCGCCGCCCGTCCAAAGCGGTGCGCGGACGACGGATTGCCGAAGGCGTCGCTCCCCAGGTAGGGGAGCATCGCCTCGAGCACCTCGGGCCGCACCGGCGTGGTGGCCGCGTTGTCGAGATAGACGGCGCGCTTGGTCATGGAGGAGGCAATCTATCGACTAGAAGGACTGGACGCCAAGCTCCAGCACGTCGTCGACCAGCACCGTCTCATGCGTGAAGAACGGCTCGCCGTAGGGCCGCCGGATGAGCGACCCATAGTGGGCCGATTGCACGCGGATCAGCTCGTACAGGTCCTGGCCCGTCGGGAAGATTTCCCCCGCGGCCTTCGCGCCGTCGAACTGCGACGCGTAGCAGCGGATCGCCTGCATCTTCGTGTCGAAGGTATCCGAGATGTCCACCACGAATGACGGCTTCACGGGGTCCTCGCGGTAGGCGAGGGCGTACAGGACCTTGAAAGGCCGGTGCGGGTCTCCGCTGCCGTATTTCCCGAGGCCGGCGAGGAAGCACGCATCGCGACCCAGCTCGGAGGCCACACGGTGGTCGGGGTGCCGGCCGACGGGGTAGGGGAGAATCACGGCCTTCGGTTTCGTTCGACGAATCAGCTCGACGACTTTCTGTCTCGACGCTTCATCGTTTGCTACGTGAGCATCCGGCAGGCCGGCATTCAGGCGCACGTGCACCCCCAGGGCCGCCGCCGCGCGCACCGACTCCGCGGCGCGCGTGGCCGCATCGCCCCGCGTGGCGCTCTCGCCCTGCGTCAGGTCGACGATCCCGATGCGATGCCCCGCCTGTACCGCCTTCGCGAGCGTGCCCCCGCAGGTCAATTCGACGTCGTCGCGGTGCGCGGCGATCGCCAACAGGTCGACGCGTTCGTCACTCATAGCGGAGCGCCTCCACGGGATCGAGCCGCGCCGCGCGCGCAGCCGGGGCGATCCCGAACACGACGCCAACGAGGATCGACGCAACCGTGGCGATCACCGCGGGCACCACCGGGACCGTCGTGTTGAATGCGAGCATGCGTTTCAAAAGCTCTCCGGCTACGAGACCCAGAAGAATGCCGATGATGCCCCCCAGCAGGGTGAGGGTGGCTGCCTCGACCAGGAACTGAAACAGGATCGCCTGACGTGTCGCGCCCAGCGCTTTTCGTAAGCCGATCTCACGGGTCCGGCTCGTCACCGAGACCATCATGATCGCCATGACCCCGATGCCGCCCACCATCAACGCGATGCTGGAGAGCACCAGCATCACGAAAAAGAACGCAAACGTCAGACTGTCGAAGATACTCAGGACTTGATCCGACGTGAGCAAATCGAACGTGTTGGCATCGCCGACGCGCAGTCCACGCTGTCGTCGCAACGTCACCGTGGTGGCATCCATCGCCCGGCTCACGCTGACCTCCGCCTTCGGTTTCACGAGAATGATGAGGCCGTTCCACTCGTCGATGATGAAGCTGCGGCGCGCCCCTTCAAACGGCACCACCGCGGCGATCTCGGGTGCCCCCGGCACCTCGAAGATGTTCGTAGGCCGCTGCCAGACGCCGACGACGCGGAACGGATGTCCACCGATGCGGAGGACCCGGCCGAGTGGGTTGACGGTGCCGAACAAGCGATCGATGGTCCGTTGCTCGATGATCGCGACGGGCTCGCCGCCCCGCAGCTCTGCCGCCGTAAACGAGCGACCCAGCGCGAGCCCCCCACCGAGGATTTCCATGAACCGGTCATCCGCGCCGAACACGCCGAGGATACGCGTGTGGTTGCCGCGGTATTCGAAACGCTGGAACACCTGCGTCCAGATGGCGGCGTAATGGATTTCCGGGAGGCGCGCGACCGCCTCCGCATCCTGCGCCAGCAGTTTCGGCCGGACGCGTATCTCACGCGGGACCGCGTCGGGGTTCACGCCGGTCGTCGAGAAATAGCGGAGCACGCGGAACGTCGTCGGGCCCACCACTTCGAGCGTATTGACGATCTGTTCGCGAAACCCCGCCACGATCGATGCCATCGACATCACGGTCGCGATGCCGATCACGACGCCGAGCACCGTGAGGGCGGAGCGCAGCTTGTTGGCGCGCAGCTGGTCGATCGCGATCCGCCAGCCCTCGCGCACCGAGTGCAGCTTCATCTATTCCTGGCGGAGCGCTTCGATGGGATCGAGGCGCGAAGCGCGATGGGCGGGATAGACCCCGAAAATGATCCCAACCACGATGCCGACGAACAACGCCAGGCCGATCGACCAGGCGGTGACCCGGGCCGGCAGCGGCGACATTGTTTGCACCAGCCCGGACAGGGCGAATCCGACGAGCAGGCCGGCCACGCCACCCAGCAACGACAACGTGAGGGCCTCGGCGAAGAACTGGCGGCGAATGTCGCGGCGCGACGCGCCCAGCGCCTTGCGAATCCCGATCTCGCGCGTGCGCTCCGTCACGCTCATCAACATGATGTTCATGATGACGATGCCGCCCACGACCACCCCGATGCCGGCGACGATCGGGACCACGTTGAAGATGACGCGGGTGAGCTTGGCCCAGAACGCGATCAACCCTTCGCCCGTGTCGATCGTGAAGTCGTTGTCCGCTCCCGGCCGCAAGCGGTGCGCGATGCGCATCCCTTCCTCCGCCCGCAACATGGCCGGCCCCACCATCTCCGCCGTCGGCATCTTGACGGAAATCACCATCGTCTGGCGGCGCCCGTACATCGATTCGAAGGTGGAGAGGGGTAGCATCACGAAGCCGTCCCACGATTGCCCCAGCACCGTGCCTTTCTTGGCGATCACGCCCTTCACGGTCAACTGCACCCCCCGGACGCGAATCATCTGGCCGACCGCGGCCGCCGGGTCGCCGAACAGTTTGTCGGCGACGTCGTAGCCGAGCACGGCGACGAAGCGTCGCTGCTGCACGTCGATGTCGGTCAGCGGCTCGCCGGCGGCGAACGTGTAGTCCTGGACGACCACATAGGGAGCCGTCACGCCGAAAATGAACACGTCGCCGGTCTCGCGGTTGCGCCACTGCACGTCCGTCATCGGCGTGGGCCACCCGGACTGCAGGGCGATCGCCTCGGCATCGGGGACGGCGTTCGTGATGAAGGCGACGTCCTCGGGGGCGATGATGGGACGGCGCTGAATCTGCTTCCAGGCCTCGTCGTCGATGAACCCGACCTGAATCGGATCGCGCCGTACCTGAAACGCGTTGACTCCCACGATCGCCCCCGCCAGCCGTTCGCGGACGTACGCGTTCATCCCCTGGATCACGGCCACGACCGCGACGAGGAATGCGACGGAGACGATGATGCCGAGCAGCGTGAAGAACGAACGGAGCCGGTGGCTCCAGACAGTCTTGAGGGCGAGGAGGATGGCTTCGACGAGCTGCATGGTCCTGCAAAGTTAACGGCTATTCGTAGCGGAGAGCCTCTACAGGGTCCATCCGCGCCGCGCGACTCGCGGGATAGAGGCCGAAGCCCACGCCGGTGAGCGCCGACGCCAGCAGGGCCGCCACGACCGACCACAGCGGCACATTCGCAGGAATGGGGGTGATGGTCGCGATGAGGAGTGCGAGCAATCCTCCGCCCAGCATGCCGATGGCGCCGCCCACGAGCGTGAGCGTCGACGCTTCGACCAGGAACTGCCACAGGATCGCGCGGCGCGTCGCTCCCAGCGCCTTGCGCACGCCGATCTCCCGCGTCCGCTCGGTCACCGAGATCATCATGATGGCGACGACGCCGACGCCGCCCACCATCAGGCCGATCGACGACAGCACCAGCATGACGAGGAAGAACATCCCCGTCACCTGATTCCAGGAGTCGAGCAGCTTATCCTGTGTGACGATCGAGAAATTGTTCTCCTGGCCGGGCTTGAGTCCGCGCAGCGAGCGCAACATCGCGACCACTTCGTCCATCGACTGCTGCTGCGTGTATGCCGGCCTTGGGGCGACGGCGAGGCGCATCCAGCCCTTGAAGTACGGCACACTCTTCACGAACGCGCCGTGCGGCATGTACACGTTGGGCGGCGCAGCGCCGCTGAAGAGACTCGGCGGCTGCGTGTACACGCCGATGACGGTGAACGGGGCGCCGGCGACGTGGATCGTCTGGCCGATCGGGTCCCGCCCGCGAAACAGCTGATCCTCGAGCTTGCGGTTCACCACAGCCACGGCGCTGTTGGACAGATCTTCGATCCGCGTGAACGTGCGCCCCGGGTAGACGTCCCCGCCGTTCACCTCGACCCATTCGGCCGACACGCCCGAGATCTGCACCGACTCGAGGTGGACGCCTCCGAACTCCACGTTCGCCGAGGTCTCCTCGCGGCGCGTCACGTACCGGACCGAGGGCAGCAGCCGGATCCGGTCGGCCTCCAGCTCGGCGATCGCCGGGTTCCGCCGCCACGGGCTGTTCTCTTCGGAGCCGTCCGACACTTGCACGCCGGCCTGGAAGAAGCGCCAGACCAGGAAGGTGCGCGGCGCGATCGACTCGAACACGCCCGCCACGCTCTTGTTGATCCCGCTGATCAGCGCGGCCATCAACATCACGACCATGACGCCGATCGCGATCCCGAGAATCGTCAACGCCGCCCGCGCCTTGCTGGTGCGCAGGGACGAGAGGGCGATCCCGACGCCCTCGAACAGGCCGGTCACGTCTCCGCCCGCAGCGCGGTGATCGGGTCGAGACGGGCCGCCCGGGTGGCGGGGTAGACGCCGGCCACGATCCCGACGCCCGCGCCCAGCATCACGCCGACCACGATCGACCAGGGCGCGACGGCGGCGGGGAGGGGCGTCGTCGCGGCGACCAGGGCCGCCAATGCGATGCCGAACCCGACCCCGGCGGCGGCTCCCACGACGGCGAGCGTCGTGGCCTCGACCAGAAACTGCCGCAGGATGTCACGGCGCCGCGCGCCCAGCGACTTGCGAATCCCGATCTCGCGCGTCCGCTCCGCCACGGCCATCAACATGATGTTCATGATCACGATGCCGCCGACGACGAGCGAGACGCCCGGGAGGAAGGGAAGCGCGTATTGGAGAATGCCGCTGATCTTGCCCCAGAAGTCGAGCACCTCATCCGCAGTCTCGAGCGCAAAGTCGTCGGCCTGGCGCGGGCGCAGGTGGCGCCGGCTGCGCAATACCGCCTCCGCCTGCGTCATGGCCGTCCGCATCTCGGCCTGCGAGGCGGCCTTCACGGCCACGGCTTCCACGACGCGCGGCGGATTGACGAAACGCCTGAGCGGAGCCGTGGCGGGTGCGACCGCGAACTTGTCGAGCGACAGGCCGAACAGGTTGCCCTGCTTCTCCACCACGCCGATCACGCGGTAGGGAATGTCGAAGACCTTGACGTCGCGTCCGAGCGGGTCCTGCCCCTCGAACAGTTTCTCCGCCAGGTCGTGCCCCAGCACGAGGACCGGCACGCCGGCTTCGACTTCCTGTCCGGTGAACGCGCGGCCCTCCTCGATCACGAGTGCGCGGATGTCGAAGTAGAGCTCCGTCGCGGCCGTGACCTGCACGTCCTTGGCCTGGCGCCGGCCGGCGGTCAGGGCCGCACGTGTGTTCGACTCCCACGCGGCGACCACGGGGATCGAGATGCCCTGCATCACGGCCCGCGCATCCTCGTACGTGATGCGGGGCCGGCGCATCCACGTGCGCCACATCGAGTCGGTGACGTTGCCCAGCTGGACGTCGGGGAACTGCCGCACGCGGAACGTGTTCACGCCCAGCAGCGTGCCCGCGAACTTGTCGGTCATGTAGCGGTTCATGCCTTCCACGACCGACACCACGGCGATCAGGAACATGACGCCGATGAACACGCCGACGATCGAAAAGCTGCTTTTGAGCTTCTGCGCTCGAATCGTTTGGAGCGCGAGCCGCACCGCGTCGAGGAACCGCATTACGCGGGGCTACTCGTAGCGCAACGCTTCCACGGGATCGAGGCGTGACGCCTTGCTGGCCGGATAGATACCGAAGAGGAGTCCCGTGACCCCCGCGGCGACGAGCGCCGTGACGATCGAAACCAGCGGCACGTAGGCAGGCACCGACGTGAAGGTGTGCAGCACGAAGGCGATGAGCCAGCCGATCACCATCCCGACGACGCCCCCGACGAGCGTGAGGGTTGCCGCCTCGACGAGGAATTGCCACATGATCTCGCGTCGCAGCGCGCCGAGCGCCTTCCGCACGCCGATCTCGCGGGTTCGCTCGGTGACCGAGATCATCATGATCGCGACGACGCCGATTCCTCCGACGGCGAGTCCGACCATCGAAAGGGCCCACATCAACATGCGGGCCACCTTCGTGAAGCTGTTGATGGCCTGCACGTACACCTCCTGCGACACGGCATCGAAGGTGTTTTTTTGGCCCGGCCGCAGCCCACGCATGGAGCGCAGTGCGATCGTCACGTCGTCCATCGCGCGCTCCAGCGAGACCGAGTCCTCGGGCACGACGAACATGTCCATCCACCCCGGCCAGTAGGTCAAGTCTTTGCGGAACGTGCCGTGCGGGATCATGACCTCCGGTTGGTCGCCGTCGCCGAACAGGTGGGGCGGCGGGTCGTACACGCCGATGACGTCATAGGGAAGCCCGCCGATCTTCACGCGCCGATTCATCGGATCACGCTGACCGAACAGGTTGTCCGCCAGCTTGGAGTTGACGACCGCCACGTGCGCGTTGGCGGCGGCCTCGAGATGCGAGAACGAACGGCCCGGGGTGATCCGGCCGCCCTCGATGTTGGGCCAGTCGGCGTTTCGTCCCCGGATGCGGACCGCCGCCAGGCGGTGGCCCTCGAACTCGACGTCCGCGGACGTGCCTTCGTCCACCACGACGAACGCAATCGTAGGCAACTGCGCCAAGCGGTCCGCTTCTTCCACCGTCATCGGGGGACGCCGCCGCCACGGATTGGGATCCTCGGGATCTTCGTCGTTCTGGCCGCCCCAGTACCGCCCCACCCAGAACGTCTTGGGTCCGAGCGACGCCAGCATATCCGAGATGCCCTTGTTGAAGCCGCTGATCAACGCGCCGATCACCATCACGACCGTGACGCCAATCGCGACGCCGAGAATCGTGAGCGCCGCGCGCATCTTGTGCGCGCGCAGGGACGACAGAGCAATGCCGACGCCTTCGAACAGGCCGCTCATGGGCTACTCCTGCCGCAAGGCCGTAATCGGGTCAAGCCGCGAGGCACGGCTCGCCGGATACACACCGAACACGATGCCCACGCCGGCGCCGAGAATCACCCCCATCACGACGGACGTGGGTGAGACGCTGGCCGGCAACGGTGACAGCGCGTTGATCAACACCGTGAGGCCCATCCCGGCGAAGATCCCGAACGCGGCTCCGAGCAGTGAGATCGCCGTCGACTCGGCCAAGAATTGGCGCAGCACGTCCGTGCGGCGGGCCCCGAGGGACTTGCGCAGCCCGATCTCCCGCGTGCGCTCGGCCACCGCCATCAGCATGATGTTCATGATGACGATGCCGCCGATCACCAGCGACACGATCACGATTCCGGGGATCACCGTCAGCAGGATGGCGCTGATGCCCGCCCAGAACCGCTGCACGCCTTCCGACGTGTCCAACACGAAGTTGTTGTCTTGCTTGGGCCGCAAATGGCGGCGGCTGCGCATGATGCCCTCCGCCTGCGAAATCGCCTCGCGCATCTCGACGTCGGAGTGAGCCTTGACGAGGAACGCATCGAGGATTCCCGGCGGATTCACGAGGTTCTGCGCTGGTGACAGGGCCGGCACGACCACGAACCGGTCCAGGGGGAACCCCAGGATACTGCCCTGATGCTCAACGACGCCGATCACGCGGTAAGGGATCCCGCCGATCCGCACGCTGTGTCCGATCGGGCTGCGATCGACGAACAGGCGTTTGGCCACGGCCTCGCCGAGCACGGCAACAGGCGCGCCGGAGCGATTTTCCTCACCCGTGAACGCGCGGCCGAATTCGATTCTGAGATTCTTGATGTCGAAGTAGCGCTCGCTGGCGGTGGTGAGCTCGATGTCCCGCGCTTCCTTGTTGCCGTAGGTTACCGTCACTTGGTCGCTGGACTGCCAGGCGGTGATGACCGGAATCGTGAGGCCTTCGCCGATGGCCTCGGCATCACTGAAGCGAATGCGCGGCCGCCGCGCCCACGCCCGCCACACCGAATCGGGGACGTTTGGCGTGAACATCGGGCGACGCCGCAGCTGGAATGTGTTCACGCCAAACAGGGTCTGCGCGAACTTCTCCGTCATGTAGCGGTTCACGCCATTGGCGATGGACCACGCGGCGATCAGCGACGACACCCCGACGAAGACGCCCAGGAGCGAGAAGCCGCTCTTCAGTTTCTGAGAGCGGATGGTTTGGAGTGCCAGACGGACGGCGTCTAGAAACTGCACTCAGGCGGCCTGACGCTGATCGGTGGCGACCAGCCCGTCCCGCAGCGTGATCACCCGCGCGGCCTGCGCCGCGATGTCCTGCTCGTGCGTTACCATCACGACCGTCTGTCCCGAGTCATGCAGCTCGCGGAACAGCCCCATGATCTCGAGGCCCGTCGTCGAGTCGAGGTTGCCCGTCGGCTCGTCGGCGAGGAGGATGCTCGGATCGTTCACCAGCGCGCGGGCGATCGCCACGCGCTGGCGCTGGCCGCCCGATAGCTCGTTGGGCCGGTGGTCCATGCGGTCGCCCAGGCCCACCCGCTCGAGGGCCTGCGCGGCGCGCGCGCGGCGTTCCTTGGCGCCGAGGCCGGCGTAGATCAGCGGCAGCTCCACGTTGTGCAGGGCGTCGGCGCGGGGCAGGAGGTTGAAGGTCTGAAACACGAACCCGATCTCCTTGTTGCGGATCCGCGCCAGCTCGTCATCGGCGAGGTCGCTCACCTTCTGCGCGTTGAGCCAGTACTCGCCGCTCGTAGGCGTGTCGAGGCAGCCGACCAGGTTCATCAGCGTCGACTTCCCGGACCCCGAGGGCCCCATCACCGCCACGTACTCGTTCTTGCGGATCTGGATGCTGACGCCGCGCAGGGCCCGGACCGTCTCCGAGCCCATCTCGTAGTCGCGCGTCAGCTTGTGCGTCAGGATGACGACGTCGGGGAGTGGCGTATCCCCGGTGCGGAACTCCTGCTGGCTCACGACGGCCTCCGGCCCGCGGAGTCCGAGGCCTGCCGGCTCGAGCGCACGCGCGACCCTTCCTTTAGATCGCGAATGGCTTGGTACGGCCCTGCCACGATGTTGTCGCCCTCGCGCACGCCGTCGATCACCTCGAAATACTCCTCGCCCGCGATCCCCACCTTCACCGGCCGGAACGTCGCGACGCCGTTGTTCACGATGAAGACGCCCTCAGCTTCCTTCTTCTTCGTGTCAGCGCCCGGCGGAGCCTTGCTGGCCGCCGCGCCGCGCTGCTGCTCATTCGCCACGGGCGTGTTCTCGCGCACCGTCAGCGCGATGATGGGAATTGCCAGGGTCTGTTTCCGCGTATCGGTCACGATCCGCGCCGTGGCCGAGAGGTCGGGTCGCACGTCGGCCGGCGGGTTCGTCAGGGTGATTTCGACCTCGTAATCCACCGCGCGGTCGTTTTGCCCGCCCACGCTCGACGCGGCGGTAAGGACCGCGCTGTTCGAGATCTTCGTGACGCGGCCCACGAACGCCGTGTCGGGGAAGGCGTCGATCGTCACCTCGACGGAGTCGGCCAGGTGCAGCCGGACGACGTCGGTCTCGTCGACCTGCACCTTCGTCTGCATCACCGACAGGTCGGAGATCGTCAGCAGCAGTCCCGTCTCGCGGGAGAACGTGCCCGGCACCGCGACTTCGCCCTCCTCGACCGCCAGACGGGTGATGCGTCCCGCCATCGGCGCTACGAGGTGCGTCTTGGCGAGCTGATCGCGTGCTTCCTGCAACGCCGCGCGCGACTGCTCCACGTTGTGCGTCGCGGCGGTGGCATTCGCCTCGGCGATCTCGAAGGCCGTCTGGGCTTGCTCGAGCTGCTCGGTCGAGACGAGGTTCGGGTTTTGCTCTCGCAGGTCCTTGGTACGCGCGAGTAGGCGCTGCGATTGGTCGCGGTTCGCGCGGGCCTGCACCGCCCCCGCCTCGGCCGACGACATCGCGGCCTGCGCCCGCTGCAGGTTGGCCTCGTAGATCGTCGGGTCGATCTGCAAGAGGAACTGACCCTTCTGTACGTAGTCGCCTTCACGGACGGCGATGCGCGTGATGCGGCCCGTGATGTCGGCGCTGACGTCGACCTTTTTCTTGGGCTGGATCTTGCCGCTCGCCGTCACCGCGGCCACGAGGTCGCGCCGTCCGACGCGCTCGAACCGCACTTCGACACCCTTCTCACGTTTGGCGCTGGCGCTGACCATCACGAGCACCACGAGGAGCACGGCGCCCCCGGCACCCAGCAGCACTTTGTTCCGCTTGGACATGTTCGCTCGTTTCCTTTTGGTTAGCGCAAGGACCGGCCGACCGCGGCTTCGAGCGCGGACAGGGCCTTATGGTAGTCGTAGATCGCATTCACGTAGTCACTCTCGGCGCGCAGCGATGCGACCTGCGCGTCGAGCAGCTCGAAGAACGTGCCGGACCCGACGCGATAGCGCTCCGTGGCGAGCTGCAGCTGCTCGCGGGCCGCCGTGCGGTTCGTATCCTGGAGGCCGGTCGTGCGGAACGCCGTCTGCAGCGTCAGGAACGCCTGGCTGACCTCCGTGTGGACACCGAGGCCGCGTGCCCGCACGGATTCCTCGAGATCGCCGTGCTGCGCGCGCGCCTCCGAGATCCGCTGCGTGCGCGAGAAGTTCGTGAAGATCGGCAGGGAGATGGACAGCCGCGCCTGGAACGGCTGCCGCGTGAAGTTGAACGGGAACACCGAGTTTTGATCCCGCAGCGGTTGCTCGTACGCCGGGCCCCAGAGGTAGACGTCGCAGTCCGGCGGATTGGGTGGCAGCCCGGCACTCGCGCGGATCTGGTTGTTCTCGAGACACGCAGTGTGCTGGCCACCCAGCTCTTTCTGCTGCCTGCGGATGATCGGGTCGACGTCGGTGAACTGTTGCGTGAAGCCGGACCAACCCGCCGTGAGCGACACCGAGGGGCCGTAGGTGGACGTCGCCGCCCGAACGCCCCACGCCGCGGCGCGTTCACGCGCCCGCAGCGCCTTGAGCGCCGGATTCTGATCCTCCGCCATCGTCAGCAGGTCGTTGAGCTGCCACGCCGGCGTCTGTACCGCGAACGTGTCGGTGAGCTGAACCGTTTTGATGTCGGTCGGCGCCACCACACCCATATTCTCGAAGAGGCGCAGTTTCTCGACGCTGACCGCGGTCTCCGCGCGCAGCAGGGCGACTTCCGCCTGACCGCGCGCCACCTGTGCCTGTCGCACGTCGATCAATGTGGCCTGGCCCACGCCGTAGCGCGCCTGCGCGAGCTTCAGAAACTCCTCGTTCCGTGCCACCATGCGGCGCGCCACTTCGGCTTGATCGCGGGTCTGCAGCACGGTGAGGTACTGCTGCGTGATGCCGGTGACGAGCGCGTTCGCCGCCCCCGCGATATCGGCATCCACGGCGTGCTGCTGCGCCTTGGCGAGCCAGGGCTGCGAGATGGTCGTGCCTGACCACTGCCACGAGAGATTCAGGTCATAGAAGGAGGAGACCGTGGAGACACTCTGCGAAAAGCTGGACGATAAGAACGTCTGCGAGCCCGGCCCCGTGTACGTCATCCCCGCCCCCGTGGTCACAGTGGGGATCGCCCAGCTCGACCAGGCGCCGCGCACGCCCCAAGCGGCCGGCCCGCGGTTGTTCAGCGCCTGGCGATAGGCGGGATTCTGATCTCGCGCGACAGCGATGGCATCCGCGAGCGACAGCGCCGCCGGCGTTGTTGGGGGAGCCTGCTGCGCAGCCGCTACAGCCGGGCCGAGCAGGAGTCCGGCGGTGAGCAACACGTGTCTCATGGGCATCCTTGGAGATAAGGTCGTGAGGTCGAAGCCCATACGCGGGGTGCCCGGGGTCGGTTTCGACCTGCGACACGTGCCGTGCGGGTGTTCGAAGCTAGACAAATGAACCTAACCGGGGGCCCGCTCCGCGGAAAGCCGACGGGAGGGGATTTCCACCTTCATGAGGCGTGCGTTCGTATCGAGCCAGAGATGCACCACCTGATTGGGTCCTCCGGTGACCGTGACGTGCCGAAACGTCACCGGGCTGCGATTCAGGGTGGTCGGCGCCAGGCCCAGGTCCTGCACGTCGACCGTTTCGCGCCGCAGCCCGCGCGGCACGATCGCCGTCAGCGCCGCCGGTTCACTCGTGGCACGCCACGCGGCGAACAGGTACAACGCAAAGACCGAATCGTCGAGGACGACAGGACGCCC
>Ga0137409_10003163_pt1 | contig 17473 bp, 17 predicted proteins | sample CZODoug1_16funga_FD_122059 | JGI IMG/M metagenome (GOLD analysis project Ga0137409, IMG submission 122059) | Vadose zone soil fungal communities from Angelo Coast Range Reserve, California, USA - CZODoug1_16fungal (Hybrid Assembly) | ecosystem: Environmental > Terrestrial > Soil > Vadose zone... | reverse complement strand
TCGGTCACGTTGCTCGATACCATCGCCGAATACGGATTCGACGCCTGCATTGGCGGCGCGCGCCGCGACGAGGAAAAGGCGCGCGCGAAAGAGCGCATATTTTCTTTCCGCGACGAGTTCGGGCAATGGGACCCGAAGAACCAGCGCCCCGAGTTGTGGAGCCTGTACAACACGCGCGTGCAAAAGGGAGAAAACATCCGCGTGTTTCCGATCAGCAACTGGACTGAACTCGATGTCTGGCAATACATCGACCGGGAAAAGCTGACCGTGCCTTCCATTTATTATGCGCACTTGCGCCAAGTCGTGCGCCGCCCCGGTGGATTGTTGCCGGTCTCGGAACTGGTGAAAGCCAGAGACGGTGAACGTGTTGAGACAATGTCGGTCCGGTTCCGCACCGTCGGCGACATGACCTGCACTTGTCCGGTGGAATCCACCGCCGCCAATGCGGGGCAAATCGTCGTCGAAACGGCCACGACGCGGATCACCGAGCGTGGCGCCACGAGGATGGACGACCAGACTTCGGAAGCATCCATGGAGCTGCGCAAAAAAGAAGGATATTTCTAAGTGTCGGCAATCGAAGCCCTGTCTCCCGTCGATACCGGCATGCTGCGCTTCACCAGCGCGGGCAGCGTGGATGACGGCAAGAGCACGCTGATCGGGCGGCTACTGTTCGATACCAAGGCAATTTTCGAGGATCAGCTTTCTTCGATCGAGACATCCACCCGCCGCCGCGGGCAGGAAGGCATCGACCTGTCCCTGCTGACCGACGGCCTGCTGGCCGAGCGCGAGCAGGGCATAACCATCGACGTGGCCTACCGCTACTTCGCGACGCCCTCGCGCAAGTTCATCATCGCCGACACGCCCGGCCACGAACAGTACACCCGCAACATGGTGACGGGCGCGTCTACCGCCGATCTCGCGATCGTGCTGGTGGATGCGCGCAAGGGGCTGCTCACCCAGTCGCGCAGGCACGCCTATATCGCCAGCCTGCTGCGCATTCCGCACCTGGTGTTGGCGGTCAACAAGATGGATCTTGTCGAATACTCCGAAGAAGCCTTCAGCGGTATCAGGATCGCGTTCGAATCATTTGCCCGCGATCTGGATTTTCATCGCGTCGATTTCCTGCCGATCTCTGCATTGCGCGGCGACATGGTGGTCTCGCGTGGCGAGAACCTGTCCTGGTATCGCGGACCGACGCTGCTCGAAATCCTCGAGACTGCCGAGGTCGCGCGTTCCGCATTGCACGGAAAGTTCTACTTTCCCGTACAGCTTGTGGCAAGGCCCGGGGACAGCGGTGTCGCCGATGCCCGCGGGTATGCCGGGCGCGTCGAGTCCGGCAGCATCGGCACCGGCGATGCGGTGACCGTGCTGCCGTCCGGGCAACGCTCGCGGGTCCGCGAGATCCGTACTTTCGACGGGTCGCCGAGTGAGGCGCATGTGCCGCAATCGGTGACCATCGTGCTCGAGGATCAGCTCGACATCTCGCGCGGCGACGTGCTGGTGGCCGCCGGCGCCGAGTCCGCTGTATCCCGCGAGCTGGAGGCCACGCTGTGCTGGCTGGCCGAGGAGCCGTTCAATCGCAGTCGTCCTTATCTCCTCAAGCACGGCACGCGCACGGTCAAGGCCCTGATCAACGCGCCCAGCTACCGCGTCAATGTCAATTCGCTGGCGCAGGAGCCGGCCGATACGCTGGGGCTCAACGACATTGGGCGCGTGTCCATCAAGACGGCACAGCCGCTTGCGTTCGAACCCTATCGCGAGAACCGCGCGGCGGGCAGTTTCATCGTTATCGACGAGGCGACCAACAACACCGTGGCCGCCGGCCTCATCGAGTGACGGCGGCAATTGGTCGGGAAAGCGGATATAGAAATGACCTACGTTGTCACTGAAGCGTGCATCAAATGCAAATATACCGATTGCGTGACGGTATGCCCGGTCGATTGTTTCGTCGAAGGACCGAATTTCCTTGCGATCGATCCGGAGGTCTGCATCGACTGCATGCTGTGCGTCATGGAGTGTCCGGTGGAGGCCATCTGCACCGAGGAGGAAGTACCCGAGGACCAACTCGACTTCATCCGCATCAATGCCGAGGCCGCCAAGGTGTGGCCGCGGATTACGCAGCAGAAGCCTGCGCCCGAGGACGCAGACGAGTGGGCCAAGGTCAAGCACAAACGCGCGTTACTGGAGTTCGCATGATGGGCAAGGTCTATTTGATCGGTGCAGGGCCGGGAGCGGCGGATCTGATCACGCTGCGCGGCGCGGAAATCCTCAAACGCGCCGGCGTCGTCTTTTACGATGCGCTGGTGCATCCGGATACTCTGGCACTCGCCCCACAGGCCAGACTGGTCGCGGTGGGCAAGCGCTGCAGTCGCATTTCCACCGACCAGCGCTTCATCAACCGCAACCTGGTCGAAGCTGCGGCGAAGTACACGGTTGTAGTCCGGCTCAAGGGCGGTGACCCGATGCTGTTCGGGCGCGCGCAGGAAGAAATCGAGGCGCTGGCAGCCGCGGGCGTAGCCTGCGAAGTGGTCCCTGGAGTGACTTCGGCGCTGGCGGCCAGCGCGGAAATCGGCGTTTCGCTGACGCGGCGCGGCGTGAGCCGCAGCGTGACTTTCGCCACGCCGCGCGTCGGCGAGGGCGAGGACACCAGCGACTGGGCGCCCAGCGTGGCCAGCGCGGATACGGCAGTGCTGTACATGGCGGCCGGCCAGGCGGCGGAAATCGCGCGGGTACTGGAAGGACAGGGCATGTCCCCCGCGACCCCGGTCATTATTGTCGAGAGTGCCTCCCTTCCCGGTGTGCGCCAGATCGGCACCACGTTGCGCGGCCTGGCGGAAAACACCGACCTGCAGATCCACGGACCGGCGCTGCTGTTCTTCGGCGAGGTCTATCGGGAGCGGGCGCGCGCTCTGATTGCGGCGGCGTTGCTGGAGGAAGAGGTGGCTGATGAGCTGCCGCAAAGGCGGGCATTACCGCGCTGAACAAATGTTCATTGAATATGGGGACGCCGGCTCGATGCCGGCGTTTTCATTTTTCGCTACGGCGGTGCGACATAGTTATAAAAGAAATAAGAAAATGAATTTATATTATTTCCCATCATAAAGAGCAGCCCGTAATGTCAGCTTCGTTATTCACTCCTCCCTTGTGAAGGGCGCCGCTGGTTCGGCGCCCTCTTTTTGTCGGCTGGGGTCGCTTACCGGGCTGTGGAGAAACCATGATTCGAATACTGGCCGCCGGGCTGTTGCTGGTCGGCGCGGCGCAAGCGGCGTGGGCGCAAGCCACGCTGCTCAATGTTTCCTATGACGTGACCCGCGAGTTCTACAAGGACTACAACCCCGCTTTCGCGGCGTTCTGGAAGGCCGAAACCGGCGAAACGGTGACGATCAACCAGTCTCACGGCGGTTCCAGCAAGCAGGCTCGTGCGGTGGTCGACGGCCTGCCGGCGGATGTCATCACCATGAACCAGGCGAACGACATCGACATACTCGCCGAGCGCGGCAAGCTGATTCCGGCCGATTGGGCCAAGCGTTTCCCGCACAACAGCGCGCCGTACACCTCGACCACGGTGTTCATGGTGCGCAAGGGCAACCCGAAGCGCATCCGCGACTGGGATGACCTGGTGAAGCCGGGTGTTTCGGTGATCATTCCCAATCCCAAGACCTCCGGCAACGGCCGTTACAGCTATCTCGCCGCCTGGGGTTACGTGATCCGGAAAGGCGGCAACGAACAATCCGCAAGGGACTTCGTCGGCAAGTTGTTCGGCAACGTTCCGGTGCTCGATGCCGGCGGCCGCGGTGCGACCACCACGTTCGTCCAGCGCGGGATCGGCGATGCACTGCTGACTTTCGAGAACGAGGTCTTCCTGATCGAGAAGGAACTGGGCGGCGACGCTTTCGAGTTGGTCTACCCGTCGGTAAGCGTGCTTGCGGAGAACCCGGTCAGCATCGTGGACAAGGTGGTGGACAAGCGCGCCACACGCAAGCTCGCCACGGCGTACCTCGAGTACCTCTATTCCGACGAAGGGCAGGAACTGGCCGCCAGGCACTATTTCCGCCCGCGCGATGCCAGGGTGCTGGCGCGTCACCGGGCCACGTTCAAGAAACTCGACCTGTTCACGATTGACGATGTGTTTGGCGGTTGGAAGAAGGCGCAGGCCGTGCATTTCAGCGATGGCGGGCTGTTTGATCAGATCTACCTCGTCAAGTAGGGAGCTGCATGCCCGACCACGAAGCGAAGCGAGTTGCGGCAGGGCAGGACGATAGCCCGGTATCGGCAGCCGTCGAGCGGGAAATCCTGCGTGCCGTCGCCCGCATCGAATATGGCTCGGTCGAAGTGGTGATCCACGACGGCAAAGTTGTGCAGATCGAGTGCAGGGAGAAGATTCGCGTGGCCCGGGACGAAACGGGACGCAAGACCGCGGCCGGCCAAATCCGCTAGCCGGTTTGCCGACTCAGGGTCATGGTGACCCGGCGATCAGCAAGACACGCCAACCAGAAAGCTGGAGGCAGAAGCAAACAATCGATTTCGGAGACCTGACCGGAATACCGGAGGGCCCAACCTCAAGGGAGCTCCAGGATGAAAGCGTTCCGGTTGTGGACGATGGCCAGCGTGCTGGCCGCCAGTGTGTTCGTTGCATCGCCCTTCGCCCAGGCGCAGGACGATGTGACGCAATTGAAACAGCAGCTTGAAGAACTGGACCAGAAGATACGCGTGCTACAGAGACTGCAGGAAATCGACAAGGAAGCCGCGGCCACGAAGGCCAGGGAGACGCCCGGCGTGATTTTCGGCAACTCCGGTATCGGTCTGCGCTCGGGTGACGGGGCGAATGAGCTTCGTCTTCGCGGCCTGCTACAGGCTGACTCGCGATGGTACGGCGACAGCCAGGTCGGTTCGACGGCGGATACATTTCTTCTGCGGCGGGTGCGGCCGACCGTCGAAGGCAAGTTTGCCGGGATCTACGGCTTCCGCATCACTCCGGATTTTGCCGGCAGTGCGACCAGTCTCGTGGACGCCTATGTGGACGGCAACTTCACCGATCCTTTCAAGGTTCGAGTTGGACGCTTCAAACCGCCGTTCGGCCTGGAGCGATTGCAGTCCGGGGCCGACCTCGCTTTTAACGAGCGGGCATTCCCGACCAATCTGGCGCCGAATCGCGACAACGGCGTGCAGATCTTCGGTGACGTGTTCGCCGGCACGACCGAGTACCAGATCGGTGCGTTCAACGGTGCGATCGACAATACCGTCGGCATCACCGACAACAATAACGGCAAGGATTTCTTTGCCCGCGTGTTTGCCCAACCCTTCAAGAATAGCGACCTCGCTGCTCTGAAGGGATTCGGCATCGGCGTGGCGTACGGCAGTGGCACGCAGCGCGGCAGCGGCGCGGCGGGCAACTCGAGTCTGCCCACATTTCTGACGCCTGGGCAGCAGACCTTTGCATCGTATGCAACAGGCGTATTCGCCAACGGCGACCGCGAGCGCATCTCGCCGCAGTTCTATTATTACTACGGGCCGCTCGGCGTGCTCGGCGAATACGTGGTGTCGAAGCAGGACGTCTCACTCGGTGCAGCCACCTTGAAAGTGGAGAACGATGCCTGGCAGGTTCTATTGTCCTGGGTCGTGTTTGGCGGCGATGCCTCTTTCCGCGGGGTGACGCCGAAGAACTCGTTCGACTGGGCTACCGGCACCTGGGGTGCGCTCGAACTGGTGGCGCGCTATTCCGAGCTGAACATCGACGACGACGCCTTCACCGCCGGTCTGCTTAGCCTCACCTCGTCCGCGAAGAAGGCGCACGACGTTGGCGCGGGGGTCAACTGGTATCTGAACCGCAACGTCAAGCTGCAAGTGAACTACGACCAGAGCAGCTTCGATGGCGGCGCGGCGGCAGGGACGGACCGGATCGACGAGAAGGTGCTGTTCACGCGCGTCCAGGTTGCTTACTGAACCTGCGAATACTGCGGAGACCTTGTGATGCTTCTGAAGAAAATTCTCGCGGCCGCCTCGGTGGCGGTCGTAGTAGGTACCGCGCCTGCGCGCGGTGACGTCACGCTGCTGAATGTGTCCTACGACCCGACACGCGAGCTTTACCAGGAATTCAATGCGGCTTTCGTCAGGCATTGGGCCGAGAGGAACAAAGAGAAAGTGGAAATCAGGCAATCGCACGGCGGCTCGGGGAAACAGGCGCGCTCGGTGATCGACGGACTCGAAGCCGACGTGGTGACGCTGGCGCTCGCCAACGACATCAGTGCGATAGCCGAACGGGCCAAACTGCTGCCGCTTGACTGGCAGAAGCGTCTGCCGCTCAACAGCACGCCTTACACCTCGGCCATCGTGTTCCTGGTGCGCAAGGGCAACCCGAAGGGCATCAAGGACTGGGAGGATCTTGCGAGGCCCGGCGTTTCGGTTATCACGCCGAACCCGAAAACCTCGGGCGGCGCGCAATGGAACTACCTGGCCGCGTGGGAGTACGGAAAGAGGAAGTACGGGGACGGAGCCGGGGCGAAGGACTTCGTCGCACGGCTCTACAAGAATGTTCCGGTACTGGATTCCGGCGCACGCGGCTCGACCACGACTTTTGTCGAGCGCGGCGTGGGCGATGTTTTCATCTCGTGGGAGAACGAGGCCTTCCTGGCAATCAAGGAACTCGGGCCCGGCAAGTTCGAGATCGTGGTGCCGTCGATCAGCATACTGGCCGAGCCGCCGGTTGCGGTGGCGGACAAGGTCGTCAACAAGAAGGGCACGCGCAAGGTCGCCGAAGCCTATCTCCAGTACCTCTATTCGGAGGAAGGGCAGGAGATTGCGGCAAGGAACTTTTATCGGCCCACCGACCCGAAGATCGCCGCAAAGTACGCGCGTCAGTTCCCGGCGATCAATCTGTTCAGGATCGATGAGGCATTCGGCGGCTGGAGGAACGCGCACAAGGCACACTTTGCCGACGGCGCCTCGTTCGACCAGATCTACCAGAAGTAAGTCATGGCTTCCACTTTCCGCCAGCACACCGTATTGCCGGGATTCAACCTGGCGCTGGGGTTCACCCTGCTTTACCTGAGCCTGATCGTTCTGATTCCGCTGTCGGCGGCATTCGTCAAGACCGCATCTCTCACCTGGCCGCAGTTCTGGGCCACAGTGACCACGCCACGCGTGGTGGCCTCCTATCGGTTGACCTTCGGTGCCTCGCTGGCCGCCGCAGTGGTGAACGCGGTGTTCGGCCTGCTGGTGGCGTGGGTGCTGGTGCGCTATCGCTTCCCGGGCAAACGCCTCATCGACGCACTGGTGGACCTGCCTTTCGCGCTGCCAACCGCGGTAGCGGGCATCGCATTGACCGCGCTCTATGCGGGCAACGGCTGGATCGGCCGGTTCTTCGAACCCCTCGGCATCAAGATCGCTTTCACGCCGCTCGGGGTTTTTGTGGCGCTGACCTTCATCGGCCTGCCGTTCGTAGTGCGCACCGTGCAGCCGGTGCTGGAGGATATCGAGTCGGAACTGGAGGAGGCAGCGGCCACGCTGGGCGCGAACCGGCTACAGACATTTTCGCGGGTGATCTTTCCTACAGTGTTGCCGGCGCTGATGACCGGGTTTGCGCTGGCATTCGCACGCGCGGTCGGCGAGTACGGATCGGTGATCTTCATCGCCGGCAACATGCCGATGGTCTCCGAGATCACGCCGCTCCTGATCATCACCAAGCTCGAGCAATACGACTATTCGGGAGCGACGGCACTGGCGGTGGTCATGCTGGTGATTTCTTTTGTGCTGCTTCTGATCATCAACCTGCTGCAATGGTGGAGTCGCCGCCGCAGCGCCATGACATGAAGGAAGATGCATGAGCGCGATTGCCCTTGCCATGCCCGGCGCCGCGCGGCGCGCACGCGCGATCCAGGAGCCTGCCTGGGTGCGCTGGAGCCTGATCACGCTGGCCCTGGCGTTTCTGACGCTGTTCCTGTTCGTGCCCCTGGTTTCGGTGTTCTACGAGGCGCTCAGAAGGGGCGTGGAAGTTTACTTTGCAGCCATCGTCGAAGCGGATGCGCTTTCCGCGATCAAGCTCACCCTGATCACCGCAGCGATCGCCGTTCCGCTCAACCTGGTGTTCGGTCTGGCCGCGGCCTGGGCAATCGCGAAGTTCGAGTTCCGCGGCAAGAACCTGCTCATTACGCTGATCGACTTGCCGTTCTCGGTGTCGCCGGTGATCTCGGGCCTGATCTACGTGCTGATCTTCGGCCTGCAGGGCTGGCTGGGCCCGTGGCTCGCCGAGCACGATATCAAGATCATTTTCGCGGCGCCGGGGATCGTGCTGGCCACGATATTCATCACGGTGCCCTTCGTTGCCCGGGAACTGATACCGCTGATGCAGGCGCAGGGCACCGAGGAGGAGGAGGCCGCGGTCGTGCTCGGCGCGAGCGGCTGGCAGACCTTCTTCCGCGTCACGCTGCCGAACATCAAGTGGGGGCTGCTTTACGGCGCTATCCTCTGCAACGCGCGGGCGATGGGCGAGTTCGGTGCCGTATCGGTGGTGTCGGGCCATATCCGGGGGCTGACCAACACCATGCCGTTGCACGTGGAAATTCTCTACAACGAGTACAACTTCGCCGCAGCTTTCGCCGTGGCGTCGCTGCTGGCGCTGCTGGCGCTGGTGACGCTCGCGTTGAAGACGCTGGTCGAATCGAGGACCGTGCAGGAAAAAAAGGAGCGTGCCGATGAGCATCGAGATACGTAATCTCTCCAAGCAGTTCGGGACCTTCGCGGCGCTGCGCGACGTCAGTCTTGAAGTCCAGTCCGGCGAGCTGTTGGCCTTGCTTGGCCCCTCGGGATCCGGAAAGACGACCTTGCTGCGCGTCATCGCCGGGCTCGAACTGCCCGACACGGGACAGGTGCTGTTCCATGGCGAGGACTCCACGGACCAGCACGCGCGCGACCGGCGCGTCGGGTTCGTATTCCAGCACTACGCGCTGTTCCGGCACATGACCATATTCGAGAACGTCGCATTCGGCCTGCGGGTGCGTCCGAAGAATGTTCGTCCGCGCGAGGTGCAGATCCGCGAACGCGTGCTGGAGCTGCTCAAGCTGGTGCAGCTCGACTGGCTCGCGGATCGCTATCCGCACCAGCTCTCCGGCGGACAGAGGCAGCGCATCGCGCTGGCGCGCGCCCTGGCGGTGGAACCCAAGATGCTGTTGCTGGACGAACCCTTCGGTGCGCTCGATGCCAAGGTGCGCAAGGAACTACGATCCTGGCTGCGGCGATTGCACGACGACATGCATATCACCAGCGTGTTCGTCACCCACGACCAGGAGGAAGCGCTGGAGGTGGCGGACCGGGTGGTGGTGATGAACGAAGGCCGGGTCGAACAGATCGGCACGCCGGACGAGGTGTACGAACGCCCCGCCAGTCCGTTCGTCTACGAGTTTCTGGGCCACGTGAATCTGTTCCACGGGCGGGTACATCGCGGCCGCGCCTGGATCGGCGACATCGAGGTGGAGGCACCCGAGCACGCCGAGGCCGAGGAACAGGAAGCGGTAGCCTACGTGCGTCCGCACGACATCGAGATCGAGCGCGTTGCCGGCAGCGACGCCGCGCTGCGTGCCCGCGTGAGCCACGTCCTGAGCATCGGCCCCTCGGTCCGTCTCGAACTCATCCTGGAAGGTGGCGGGCAGCGCGCGCCAATCCAGGCCGAGATCAGCAAGGACCGCTTCCGCGAGCTCAAGCTGGTCCAGGGCGACAGCGTGTTCATCAGGCCGCGGCGCTTCGAACTGTTTCCGAACCGGATACACTGACCGCTCATTTGCACAACTCGCAGGTCCGCGGATGACCGAGAGATCGTCCATCATCCTGTTCGCGCACGGCGCCCGCGATCCCGAGTGGGCGGCGCCGTTTCGCCGGATCGCCGCGCGGCTGCGTGAAGCACGCCCGAACTTGCCAGTGCAGCTGGCATTCCTGGAACTGATGCAACCGGTGCTTGCCGATGCGGTGGCGGCCATGGCGGCCGACGGCATCACGCGCATCACGCTGGTGCCGCTGTTTCTGGCGCAGGGCGGCCATCTGAAGGAGGATCTGCCGCGCCTTCTGGACGACGTCCGCCGCAGCCACCCCGGCGTTACGATCGACGTTACCCAGGCAATCGGCGATTCCGCAGTGCTGACCGCCGCCATCGCCGACTGGGCTCTGGCCCAGCATTTGTCCTTCACCGTGTAAAGCCGTCGCACTTCCAAACGCCAAGAAATCCGCGCGCCCGGAGTACAAAAGCCGCTAAAATTCAGGCTTTTGACTGATCGGGTATGCGGGTCTTTCGGGGTATCCCGGCGCGGGCGGACACGCCCATCGCGCTCACCATCGGCAATTTCGACGGCGTCCATCTCGGGCATCGCGCCATGATCGCGCGGCTCTCCGAGGCGGCGCGGTCGCGCGGCCTGCCGACTGCAGTGATGACCTTCGAGCCGCAGCCGCAGGAATTTTTTGCCCCGGACCAGGCGCCGGCGCGCCTGACCTCGCTGCGCGAGAAACTCGAACTGTTGCGTGAATGTGGAGTGGCACGCGTATACGTGGGTCGCTTCGATTACGCGTTCGCGCAGTTGACGGCCGATGACTTTGTTACGCGGGTCCTTCGCGACGGGCTGGCGGTGAAGTGGCTCCTGGTCGGCGACGATTTCCGTTTCGGTGCCCGGCGTGCTGGCGACCTGGCCTATCTGAAGTCGATGGCGCCCCAAGCGGGATTCGATGTCGAGGCGATGGGAAGCGTGGAGGTGGCCGGTGCGCGGGTTTCCAGCACCGCGATCCGGGCCTGCCTTGAAAAGGGCGATCTGGACGGCGCCCGGCGCCTGCTCGGCAGGCGTTATGCGATTTCCGGAAAAGTGGTGGCCGGCGACAAACTCGGGGCGACGATTGGTTACCCGACCGCGAATGTGCAGTTGAAGCGGCACAAGGCGCCGCTGTCAGGAATTTTCGTCGTCGAGGTCGGGGGCCTGGGCCCGGCGCCGCTTCCCGGAGTCGCCAGCCTGGGCGTGCGCCCGACCGTCAAGGAACGCGGCCGGCCAACGCTGGAAGTGCACCTGTTCGACTTCGACGAACGTATTTACGGCAGGCGCATCACGGTGCAATTTCTCGAGAAGCTGAGGGATGAACAGAAATTCGCCGACCTGGATTCTCTGACCGAACAGATTCGCCGGGATGCCGCCGCTGCGCGGGACTACTTCTTAACCGCAGAGGCGCAAAAGCGCAAAGGAAACGCGAAGGAAAGCAATTGATGGATTCCGATGACCTTGACCGACTTAGCAAAGAAGTGATCGGCGCGGCCATCGAGGTTCATCGAGTGCTGGGCCCTGGATTGCTGGAATCGGCTTATGAGGAAAGTCTAGCTTGGGAACTCACGAATAGGGGCGTCAAGGTTGAGAGGCAGGTCGCGATACCTGTGCGCTACAAGGAGTTGAGGATCGAAGACGGATATCGTATCGATTTGCTGGTGAACAAAGAACTCATTCTGGAGCTCAAGAGCGTCGATTCGTTTCAACCGGTGCACACGGCACAGATGCTCACGTATTTGAAGATGACTGATTGCAAGCTGGGTTTGCTCTTGAATTTCAAGGTCGACGTCATGCGCAAGGGAATCAAGCGTGTTGTTAACCAATTCTAGGTTTCCTTTGCGTTTCCTTTGCGCCTCTGCGCCTCTGCGGTTAAAGGGTTTTTTGAATGGCTGATTACAAGCACACACTGAATCTTCCCGATACGGCATTTCCGATGCGCGGCGATCTGGCCAGGCGCGAACCCGTGTGGGTGAAGCAATGGCAGGACGCGAGACTTTACGAGCGCATCCGCGAGGCCGCCAGGGGGCGGCCGAAATTCGTTCTTCACGACGGCCCGCCGTATGCCAATGGCGATATACACATCGGCCATGCGGTAAATAAGATCCTCAAGGACATCGTGGTGAAATCGAAAACGCTTGCGGGTTTCGATGCACCCTACGTTCCCGGCTGGGACTGCCACGGGCTGCCGATCGAGCACCAAGTCGAAAAGCTGCACGGCAAGAACATCCCGGCGGCGCAATTCCGCAAGCTTTGCCGCGAGTACGCGGCCGAGCAGATCGAGCGCCAGAAGGCGGGCTTCATCCGTCTCGGCGTGCTCGGCGACTGGCAGAACCCATACCGCACCATGGATTTCAAAACAGAAGCGGACATCATCCGTGCGCTCGGCCGCATCCGCGAGCGCGGCTTCTTATACCAGGGCGCAAAGCCGGTGCACTGGTGCATGGACTGCCGCTCCGCGCTCGCTGAGGCAGAGGTGGAATACGAGGACCGCACCTCCCCGGCGATCGACGTGGCGTTCCAGGTCGCTGACAACAAGGCGCTGGCGCGGGCGCTGCGCTTCTCGCATATCTACGAGCCGGTGTTTGCCGTGATCTGGACCACCACGCCGTGGACGCTGCCGGCCAATCAGGCGGTGGCCGTCCATCCCGATTTCGAATACGTGCTGGTGCGCTTCGCTGCAGGAATATTCATCCTTGCCAAGGAACTCGCAGACAAGTGCATGGATGCCTACCGGATTGACGATCGCCAAATCGTCGCCGAGTTCAAGGGTGCGGATATCGAAGGCGCGCTGCTCCAGCATCCGTTTTACGAGAGGCTGGTTCCGGTGGTGCTCGGCGAGCACGTGACGCTGGATGCCGGTACCGGACTGGTGCACACCGCGCCTGCGCACGGCCTCGACGACTATGTTGTCGGATCGCGGTACGGACTGCCGGTGGACAACCCGGTGGACGACGACGGCGTCTTCTTTCCCAAGGTGCCTCTGGTCGGCGGACTGTCGGTGTGGAAGGCGAACGATGTCGTCATAAAGGCGCTGGAGGACAAGCGACGCCTGATCCGCATCGAATCGGTCAGGCACAGCTATCCGCACTGCTGGCGGCACAAATCACCGCTTATCTTCCGTGCCACGCGCCAGTGGTTCATCGGCATGGAAGCGGGCGGCGAGCGGACGCTGCGCGAAATCGCCAGGGCCGCGGTGGACGCGACTGCGTTCTATCCGGCCGGCGGCCGGGCGCGGCTCGAGGCCATGATCGCCACGCGTCCGGACTGGTGCGTGTCACGCCAACGCAACTGGGGCACACCGATGGGGTTTTTCGTGCACAAGGAAACCGGCGAGCTGCATCCGCGCACCGGCGAGCTGCTGGAGCAAGTTGCGCGGCGCGTAGAGAAGGAAGGCATCGAGGCCTGGTTCTCGCTGGAGCCGGCCCAATTGCTCGCCGGCGAGGCCGCAACCTACCGCAAAGTGCCCGACACGCTCGACGTGTGGTTCGATTCCGGCAGTACCCACGTCGGAGTACTCGAGCGACGCGCGGAATTGACCAAGCCGGCAGACCTCTACCTCGAAGGCCATGACCAGCACCGGGGCTGGTTCCAGGCTTCGCTGCTCACCGGCTGCGCGATCGATGGCCGCGCCCCCTTCAAGGGCCTGCTGACCCATGGCTTCGCGGTGGACGGCCAGGGCCGCAAGATGTCGAAGTCGCTCGGCAACGTGATCGCGCCGCAGAAGGTAATGGATACTCTGGGTGCGGACATCCTGAGGTTGTGGGTGGCGACGACCGATTACTCCGGCGAACTGTCGATCTCCGACGAAATCCTCAAGCGCGTGGTGGAGAGCTACCGCCGCATCCGCAATACGCTGCGCTTCCTGCTGGCCAATCTCGATGACTTCGATCCGCAAAACCGCCTGTTGCCGGTGGCCGAGTGGCTGGAAATCGACCGTTACGCACTGCAGATGGCGGCGCGTCTGCAGGAACAGGTCGTGCGGGACTACGACAATTACGAATTCCATCTGGTGATGCAGAAGCTGCAGGCATTCTGTTCCGAGGACCTGGGTGGATTCTATCTCGACATCCTCAAGGACCGGCTTTACACCGCGGGCAAGGATTCAAAGCCGCGGCGCTCGGCGCAGAACGCGCTGCATCACATTACCCACAGCCTGCTGCGGCTGATGGCGCCGGTGCTCTCTTTCACCGCCGACGAAGCGTGGACGATTATCGCCCGCGATGCGGGCGATAGCGTGCTGCTGCGCACCTGGTATGCGTTTCCTGACTTAGGCGTGGATCTGCTCGGCCGCTGGGAGCAAATCCGCGCGATCCGCGCGGAGGTGCAAAAGGAGCTGGAGGCGGTCCGTGTGGCCGGCAGGATCGGTTCATCGCTGCAGGCGGAAGTCGAAATTCACGGCGACGGCCAGCGCTACGACGTGCTGAGTTCGCTGGGAGACGACCTGCGCTTCGTACTGATCACTTCGCAGGCCAAGGTGATCAGGAGTTCCCAAGCACGGATCCTGGTGAATGCCAGCCCCCACCGCAAGTGCGAGCGCTGCTGGCACTACCGTTCCGACGTGGGACATGACCCGGCGCATCCCGACATCTGCAGCCGCTGCACGTCCAACCTCTTCGGTGTCGGCGAGCCCCGGGTCCATGCGTAGCATCGCAGCATGGCTGGGCCTGAGTGCGCTGATCGTCGTATTCGATCAGATCACCAAGCTGGTTATTCTGGGCACGATCGCGTTCGGCCAGACGGTGGACGTGTTGCCACCGGTTTTCAGTCTGGTCCTGACCTACAACCCCGGCGCGGCGTTCAGCTTCCTCGCGTGGGCGTCGGGTTGGCAGCGTTACTTCTTCATGCTGATCGCCCTGGCGGCGTCGATCCTGCTTGTCTACATGCTGAAAAAGCATGAACGGGATCGCTTCCTGTGCTTTGCGCTGGCGCTGGTGCTGGGCGGGGCGGTGGGCAATCTGATCGACCGCGTCATTTATGGGGCGGTGTTGGACTTCCTGCTGTTGCGCTGGCCGGGAGGCCCGCGGCTGCTGGATCCCTGGCCGGCTTTCAACCTGGCCGATTCGTGCATTACCATCGGCGCCGCGCTGCTGATCTGGGATAGTATCCGCCGTTCCCGTGTCAAACGTCTCTGAAGATCAAAACCCTCACCGCAAAGACGCAAAGGAAACGCAAAGGAAGGCAAAAGCACTTGAGGTTAAAAAACAAAGAGGTGGATAGTCGCGCGACCGCGATATATCGACTCGCTGGGACAATTCGGCCCCCCCGCCTTTTGACACGCTTCATTTGGTTTTTTTGCGTTTCCTTTGCGTCTTTGCGCCTTTGCGGTTAAAGAAATAGAGACAGAAAAAATGCCGAACTGGATGAAGATGATCGAAGCCAAGACCGCGCTGGCAAAGCGCGGTGCCAGGCCTTCCAAGGCCGGTGACAACCCGCGCATTCCACCTGGGCAGAAACAGGTTCATGACTTTCCGATTCTCGACCTCGGGCTGGAGCCCGATGTCTCGACCTCGAACTGGACGCTGAGGCTTTTCGGCATGGTCGAGGCAGAGCTCGAGCTGAACTGGAAAACGTTCAACGAGTTTCCGCAAGTCGGACTCAGCACCGATTTCCACTGCGTCACGCGCTGGTCGCAGCTCGACATGGACTGGAAGGGCGTGCTGGCGCGCGAGGTCATCATGCGCGCCGGACCGCTGGAGAAAGCCAGGTTCGTGACGCTTCACAGCGCCGATGAATACACCACCAATCTGCCGCTGGAAGCGCTGCTCGACGACGACGTCATTTTCGCCCACAGCGTATTCGGCAAGCCGCTCGCGCCGGATCATGGCGGCCCGGTGCGGCTGGTCGTGCCGAAGCGCTACGCCTGGAAGAGCGCGAAGTGGCTGACCGGCATCGAGTTCCATCAGGAGGATCGCCCGGGGTTCTGGGAAGTGCGTGGATACCACAACGATGCCGATCCCTGGAAGGAACAGCGTTTTTCCGGCGGTGAATTGTGAGCGGTCGCGGCAAGCCTGACCCGGGCGTATAATTCCGGCGTTAATCAGCCTGCTAAAACCATGGAAGTCCTGCTAGCCAATCCGCGCGGTTTTTGTGCCGGCGTAGACCGTGCAATCGAAATTGTCGAACGCGCACTCAAGCAGCATGGAGCACCGATCTACGTCCGCCACGAAGTCGTCCACAACAAGTATGTAGTGGACGATTTACGCACCAAGGGCGCCGTATTCGTCGAGGAACTGGCGGAGGTCCCGGAGGGAGCCACGGTGGTGTTCAGCGCTCACGGCGTGTCGCAGGCGATCCGTCGCGAAGCGCAGGCGCGCAGGCTGCGGGTATTCGACGCCACCTGTCCTCTGGTGACCAAGGTGCACGTCGAGGTGGCCAAGATGCACGGCGGCCAGCGTGAAATCGTGATGATCGGCCACGCCGGCCACCCGGAAGTGGAAGGCACCATGGGGCAGGTCGGCAGCGGCATGTATCTGGTGGAATCCATCCGGGATGTCGAACATCTCCAGGTCAAGGATCCGGACAACCTGGCGTTCGTGACCCAGACTACATTGTCAGTGGACGATGCGCGTTCCATCACGGAGGCGCTCAGGCGCCGCTTTCCTGACATTCTCGGGCCCAGGAAAGACGACATCTGCTATGCCACCCAGAACCGCCAGGATGCGGTCAAGGCATTGGCCCGGCATTGCGATGTATTGATCGTCGTCGGCTCGCCGAACAGCTCGAACTCCAACCGGCTGCGCGAGGTCGCGTCCAATCTTGGTGTACCCGCTTACATGCTGGACGATGCCGCCGATCTGAAACCCGAATGGGTAGAGGGAAAAGAGGTGGTCGGTGTGACAGCCGGCGCATCCGCACCGGAAGTGCTGGTGCACGCGGTGATCGCCCGGCTCAGTTCGTTGGGTGCCGGATCGGTCCGGGAACTGGAAGGTATCGCGGAGCGGGTGACATTTCCCCTGCCCAAAGCGTTGATGGGATAGTTTCCCGTGTCAAAAAAGGAAAACGGCTCGCCATGCGAGCCGTTTTTTGTTGCTTTGCCGCCGCCTATTGCAATTCTCTGAAGGAGCTCCTGCGGCCGGTCGGGCTTGGCGTGGAGAATGGAGGCGCCAGGTTGGGGTACTTGTTGTCCGACGTGGTCACGATCGCAACCGTCTTGTTGTTGGGCAGACGCACGACGCTGATACCGACAACCAATGAATTTCCGATCAGCACGCCCGCGAGCGTGTTGCCGGAGGACTGGATGTATCCACCGGTCTTGTAGTCCAGGAAATTCAGGTACGAAGTTCCGCCGGAAGTGCAGGCGCTGGTGGCCGGAATGTTCGAGCCGACGATCAGGGTACCCAGTTGCAGCTTCGGATCGACGTTCACCCGCTCTCCGCTGATCGGAAGATCGACTCTCCATCCATTTTTCGTCGTAAGGTCGACCGCATTCGAGGTCGCCGTGCGAATTCCCGCACCGGTTCCGGTCGTGCTATCCGTAAGTGTCTGTGCCACAACCGTAGCGCCGCGCGTGTTGATTGGCGAGGCCGGGGCAACACCGCTGGTTACATCCTTGATGCCGTAGATGGTCTCAACCTGCGTCGTTGGCAGATCGCTGGCGCCGAGATAGCGTCCGGTAGCGGCGAAGATCACCGCCACCCCGCCGACATCGCCCAGTTCCGGCTTCGTTGTCACCGGTTGTGCCACAC
>Ga0137409_10003162_pt1 | contig 17475 bp, 28 predicted proteins | sample CZODoug1_16funga_FD_122059 | JGI IMG/M metagenome (GOLD analysis project Ga0137409, IMG submission 122059) | Vadose zone soil fungal communities from Angelo Coast Range Reserve, California, USA - CZODoug1_16fungal (Hybrid Assembly) | ecosystem: Environmental > Terrestrial > Soil > Vadose zone... | reverse complement strand
TCCACCGGCTGGCCGCTTCGGGCGACTGTTTATCGTTGCCCTGCGCGGCCAGCCGGCGGCGTCCGCTCAGCTCCACGTTAGGCAAATGCAGAAATACCTTAAAGGCGCCATGAGCCCGCTGTCCACGTGGTCGCATTTGGTCAGTCGCCGTTCGTCGCGCGCCAAAGGTGCCACGCCAGTCCGGTGCGGGTCGTCCGTCCGCCGGCGACCGGCGCACCGTTCGTGGTTAGCAACAAGGTGCTACGCCACGCTTGCTCACGCACGCCCTCAGGCGTGCGACCTACCCAGATCAGGAACCGTGCCCTTCGCTCGGTTCGTGCACCAACGCTGGCCCGTTTCCGCCGTCGTGCCCCACTCAGCACGCCGGCTCGTCGCCGTGAGGCCTCTGCCCAACCCGGCGCTGGAGCGGACCTCCACCGGCGTGGCACTTGGGCCACCAGGCTCTCAGGCTTAGCATCCGCTTCGCGGGCCAAGCGCCATGCCGGCGTCGGCCGGCTCAAGCGTTAGGCGTCTCTCACAATCACCATCACCCCCCGAAGGAGAGTCCGAGTGATCACGGCTATCACCACATTCCAGTTGCCAAAGCCCATCACACGCGACGAGGCACGAAAGATCTTCCTGAGCACCGCGCCGAAATATCAAGGCGTAGCTGGTCTTGTCCGTAAAGTCTATGTCCTCTCCCAAGACGGGACCACAGCCGGTGGAATCTATCTCTGGAACTCTCGCGCCGAAGCCGACGCCATGTACACCGAGAGTTGGAAGGCTTTCGTACGGGAGAAGTACGGTACGGATCCTTCTGTCACATACCTCGAGAGCCCGGTCGTGGTCGACAACCTTACGCACGAAATTCTTTCGGATGAGTAGGTGATCTTTTACGTGCGGCTGCTCACAGCACCAACGCAGACGCCTAACGCCTCCATCGAGGGGACGGCCAACAGCTGGCTTCGCCATCTGTTGGCCGTCGCTCATGTCAAACGTTACGCGGCCCCGCTTAAGGTTTTCGCCGCTGGCGGCATCTCGCAAGCGGTGCCGAGTTGGAGGGTACGTGGTCGATCACAACCTTGAAACCGCGCCACAGGTTTATGCGCGACTCGGCGGCGTGCTCTACCTGATCATTATCGTCGCCGGCCTCTTCGGGGAGGCGTTCGTCCGGGATGGGCTCATCGTTTCGGGCGATGCGACGGCCACGGCCGCCAACATCAGGATTTCCGAGTTGCCGTGGCGCGTCGGTATCGCTGGCAACCTCATCCATCTGGCATGCGCCGTCGCTTTGACGCTGATCTTTTTTGTGTTGCTCAGGCCGGTCAGCAGGAATCTCGCTTTACTGGCGGCATTCTTCGATCTGGTATCGATCACCATCGAGGCCTCCAGCAAGCAACATCTCGTCGCGGCATTGTTTCCACTGGGGAAGGCGGGCTACCTAAAGGCGTTTGAGCCGGAGCAACTCGATGCCCTGGCATACCTTTCGATCAAGTCGCATGCATACGAGTTTGGCATCAGCCTCATCTTCTTCGGCTGTGCGTGCCTTGTTATTGGCTACCTCATCTTTCGATCGGGGTACCTACCCAGGTTTCTGGGCGTTCTGATGCAGATCGCCGGCTTGAGCTATCTGACAAATAGCTTCGCACTGGTTTTGGCCCCCAAGATTGCAGATCTGTTGTTCCCCGTGGTTCTGGTTCCTGCCTTCATCGGAGAAGCGTCGCTTTGCCTTTGGCTCATCACGAAGGGCGTAAACGTCGAGAAATGGAACTTGAGGGCTGGTTGGAATTCCGTTGGCAACACAAGAGCCGGAGTCCGAGGTTGAAGACTCGACGGACGATCATTGTCAAAGGCCGCCAGGAAGCTCGCGATGCGCCGCCTGACCATTCGCTGAACACGTACCCGCACGAGACGAGACGCTTGGCGCCTCGCGCGTCCGCCGCTTGACTTCGGCGTTGGGCTGCATCGCGAATCAGAGCACTCTCGAATGCCTGCCTTCGGCGCTGGCTCAGCTGCCTTGCTTGATCTGGGAGCGTGTAGCAGTGTGTCGCGTTACGACGGTGCGCTTGGCCGCGCTCTTGTTGCGCGATGCGGCTTTGTTCGTTTGGGGCTTTGCCGATGAGGATGTCGGGCGGCCAGACGAACTGTCCGTGGCGACAGCGGCAGCGTCGTAGTTGCATTCATTCCCGGTGGCGTCCATGCCGCCGTTGGCGCCTCCTGAACAGTCGTGGGCGTGGGCCGAGAACGTGAAAAGCGTCCCAGCGATGATGGAAATCAGAAACTTTGCGCTCATGCCTGCACTCCGTTCGAGTCGAGCCCGGAAGCTTCGCCGGGCGGCAGCACGCAACGCGCGCGCCATGACTCAACATTGCCCCGGCATCCACTACGCGTCGAGGCGGATATTCCGGATCGGACAGGTCGAATATTTACGCGCGGGTTGTTCGGGTGATGGACTGCACTACGTCGATGTACCGGACCGAACCTGCCTGCAACGCATCGACAAACGAAACACCGAGCGCCCCGAAGGATCGCACCACCTCACCAAGGAGGACTTTGTCCACATCTCGTCATTTTTCGAGTCACCCGAGCAGGGAGAGGGCTTCCAGATCGAGATTCACGCCGCCGCCGGAGCCTGAGCACACAGGAGACGCAATACTGAAAATCGAGGAACCTTGGGGCGACAACAGTCGGTTTCACGTTAAGCGCCCGTCCACCGGCACCGGGTGCAGAATTGGAACTGGTCAAAGAGCACTTTCGCTCCTACAGGCCCTGGCCGTTCCGATCCACCACCACTACCACGCCCTCCAACAGGTGCACGCATGAAACACCTGCCAGTCACCCTCGCCGTCGGCCTGTCCCTCCTCGCTTCAGCATGTGCGGACCCAGTGGTTCGCCAGCAGGATCTTGACGTGTGGGTTGGGATGCCTGTCGCAGCGCTCGACACCCAAACTCTGTTTCGCACTCTTTCCATGATCCGAACCATCACGGACAGCGGAATCGAGATCCGGAACTACGCCAGCGGGAGAGGCTTTGCGTCCTGTGCTGGCTCCGCAAGCGCGATTGCAGTCGGTTCATACGTAAGCGCAGATGCCTTCGCGAATTGCACGAGCGGGTGGGTCGGCTGCAACAACATCTTTCAGATCAAAGACGGCAAGGTCCTGGAATACGCGCCGACCGGCCGCTGCTACACGAACGAATCGGTGTGGCCAAAAAATCGAGACATGCAGCCGAAGGCAGCCGGTGGGGTCTGACCCTTCACTCCGGCCGACCTGCCAGCGACTGCGGCCTCCGCACGCGGCTGAGCACAAGCGTTGACGGCATCAGAAGGGTTGATGCATCAATGAAAATATTTATCGCCGGCGGGACGGGTGCGATCGGGCGTGTGCTCGTGCCGTTGCTCGTGAACGCAGGACACAAAGTCGTCGCGCTCACCCGCTTCGCAGATCGCACCGCGCAACTGGGGCAAATGGGCGCGTTGCCGGTGGTCGGCGACGTGCACGACGAATTGCGCCTCGCTCGATTGGTCGCGGAATCCGAGGCGGAGGTCGTCATCCACCAGCTCACGGCGTTCGGAGCCAAGCATGGTGATCCCTATGCGGAAACGATCCGCGTGCGTATCGAAGGGACTCGCAGCCTCATAGCCGCGGCGCGCGCGGCCCGGGTGCGTCGATTCATCGCGCAGAGCATTTCGTTCATGTGTGCGCCGTTCGGTAGCGGCCTTACCGACGAAGAAACTCCGCTCTATCTCGATTCTCGTCCGGCAGTGCGAGCTCTGGCGGAAGCCATCGCGTCGCTCGAACGTCAAACGCTGGGCGCAGGTGGAATGTCCGGTACCGTCCTCCGGTACGGATGGTTCTACGGCCCCGGTACCAGCTACGACCCGGAAGGCTCCATTCCGACCGCCCTTCGCAAGAGCACGCTGCCCATCGTGGGTGCCGGTGCCGGGACGTATTCGTTCATCAATCTGCGTGACGCTGCTGCGGCGACGGTCAAAATTCTGGCGTACGAAGCACGCGGAATCTACAACATCGTTGATGACTCGCCAGTTCGATTGAGCGAATGGCTGCCGATCGCCGCGAAGCTTCTCGGTGCACCGGCACCAGGCCAGATGGACGAAGCCTTGGCCCGTCAGCAGCTAGGCGATATGCGCGTTTACTACATGAATGAACAGCGCGGCGCATCGAACGCAAAGGCCAAGCGCGAATTCAATTGGCAACCGGCTTTCCCTTCTTGGCGAGCCGGGTTTGAGGCGCTCTATCTGAATCACTCTCGGGAATCTTCCGATGCCGCTTAACCGGAACGTTGGGACGGAACAGGAGTGGCCAGATGCCTGACATTGCATTGAACGCCGACGCCACCGAAGGAGCTGCTGCACGACTCGGGCATCCGCCGGTCAACTTCGACGTTAGGTCGCACTGAGACGTCAGGGCTCGCATGGACCCGAAGCTCCCGATCCGCAGCATCGATTACACGGTCATCTTCGCGCGCCAGATGCCCGCTATGCGCGAGTTCTATGGAACCACTCTGGGCTTTCCCTTGCACCGGGAGCTCAGCCCTGGGTGGATCGAGTTTCGCGTCGGCTCGAACATCCTCGCGCTTACCGAACATGGCGGACGCTTCGATGACCCATCGCTGCCGATCGGGGCCCTTTCATTGCAGCTTGCGTTCCGGGTCGCTCCAAGCGAGGTCGCAGACTGCGCCACTGTCCTTGCAGATCGCGGAGTGAAGATCATCTCAGGGCCGACGGACCAACCGTTTGGGCATCGCACGTTGTTCTTCCGTGACCCGGACGGCAACGTCTTGGAAATCTATGCTGAGATCGAGCAGCAGAACGCCACGCTAGGTGGCCGGACGCAGCCGTGAACATCAAGCTAGTCGCACTGCGCTTGTTGACTTGCCTCTGCTGGACGACTGGCGTGCTTCCGTCGGTCTCTGTGGCACAACTGCCAGGGACTCGCGTTCCAGGAGGATGCGATGTGCCAGTGACAGCCCGGAGCAGCGAGGTCGGTTGCTATTTGACGGCAACAGAGACGCTGGGCACCTTGCCGCCTGATGACCTGTTCTGGCATCTCTACGAGTATCCAACCTCTTCTGCCGCACATTCAGCGAAACCGCAATCATTCGGTACCGTTGTCGAGTCTCTCGGCAAAGTGTGGCTCTACGCTATCGCGGCTGAGGAATGGCGCCCGGGTAGCGGTCAACGTGTAGCTGTCATTGGTCCGCTGCGAGTCAAGCCAGCGGCGCAGTACACCGCTCGCTACATGGAAGCCGTATTTCCGCCTGGAATGCAAACGTCCGTTCACACCCATTCCGGACCTGAAGCCTGGTACCTGCTGAGTGGGGTGCAGTGTTTGCAGACGCCCGACACCGAGAGCATTACTCGAGCAGGTCAGGGCGCAGTCGTCCCCGTGGGGCCGCCGATGGTGCTTACCGGAATGGGCACTGAAATGCGTCGCTCGGTCGTGCTCGTGCTTCACGATACGAGTCAACCGTGGATGACGATCGCTGCCGATTGGAAGCCCGCCGCTGCTTGTTCGCTGCAACCACGCAAATGAGACGGACGCGCTCACGGTGTCGCCCGACAATCGCCGCGACGGCAGAGGCGCCACGAGGCCCAACATTTCATCGAACGCCAGCGCAGGCGCGAATCGCGTTGCGTGCCGGTTAACCCGACGTCAGAAGAATGCGCTCAGGTCACTTTCGTCCGTCCGTCCAACACCCTTCTGGAGTTACCCATGCCGCGAGAGATCATTCACACCTCGAACGCGCCCAAGCCGCCGCCCACCTATAGTCAGGCGGTCAAGGCGGCGGGCCTGATCTTTGTCTCTGGAACCGCGCCACATGATCCAAAGACAGGCCAGATAGTCGGGACCACGATCCAGGAACAGACAAGGCAATGCCTCACGAACATCGAGGCCATCCTCCTCGCCGCGGGAAGTTCGCTCGAGAAGGTCGCAAGCGCTACGGTCATCCTGGCTGACGAGGACGACTTTTCGGGCATGAACGAGGAATGGCTCAGATGGTTCCCTGCGAATCCTCCTGCCCGGCAAGCGGCCAAACTGCCAGTACGCATCGCAGGTATGAGAGTGTCCATCGCCGCAATCGCAGCGGCGTAGCCCTTGCCATGACATTCGAAGAAAAGCGCGAGGCGGCACTCAGGCTTCTTGAATCCAGCGATATCTGGCGCAGCAACTACGCGCCGCCGCTGCTTCGGTTGCTCTGGAAGCTCGGGGTGAAAGTGCCTCCTCCGCATTTTGTCGGGTTCGCAGCAAATTTTGTTGTCACCGGTCTTTTCTTCGGTGTCGCCTGGGGTTTGCTGATGTGGGCCTTTCTCTGGTCACATCAACCTACGCTGCGTATGGTGGCTGGCGAAGCGACGCTGGCAGGCTTGCTGTTTGGCCTGTGCATGGCGAGCTACTACCGCTATGCGGCGCGGCGAAACAAGATTCCTCTCTGGAAAGAGTTTCAACCCGGCTCCCATGTGTCCTAACGCACCTGACATCTAACTGAATCCGATGCAGTGGCGCTTTGCGCCTGGACTTGAGCATGACTATGAGTCACAACGAATGGGAGGCGCGCGTAGCTACCGTTTGGGAGCGCGCCGCCTCGATGCGAGGCGAAGATCTCGTCCAGGCAATCGATGCACTTGCCGATGAGCGGTCGTCCGGCGACGGGCTGGCATTGTTTGAGCGTGCCTGCGCACGGGACACTGCAGGAATTGAGGCGGAGGCTGAGCGCTACTACCGCGCCGCTCTGCTGACCCGGGACCTTGATTCATATCGTCGTTCACGCGCCGTCATCCAGCTGGCAAGCACTCTGCGCATCCTCGGCTGCCTCGAGGAAAGCGAGCATCTTCTGGTGGAAGAACTGGATCGACATTTGGAGGCCGGAGAAGAACGACCACTGCATGATGAGGCGCGGGCAATTCTCGCCCTCACGTATGTGGCCCAGGGGCGCGCTACGGAAGCTGCGGGCCTTGCCTTGTGCACTCTCGCGCCACGCTTGTCCCGGTACAACCGTTCGATCTTCGGGAACGCTTCGCGCCTGGTGAGCAAGACGTGGACATGATCGCGGCTTAGACAGAGGCCGTCCCATAAGAATGACAGCTTCGCCCGAGGCCGCGGTTTGCGAGTTGTGTACTCCGGAAAATGTCGTCCTGGAGAATGAACTCGCGTACGTCCGCCATGACAACAATTCGCTCAGCCGTGGACACCTGCTCATCATTCCAAAGCGCCATGTCGCCAGCTTCTTTGACATGACTACCGAAGAGCAGTCGAGTGTTCTCGGTCTTTTGAATCAGGCGCAGCGTCTCGTCCAAAACGATCATTCGCCGGACGGCTACAACATTGGCGTGAACGTCGGAAAGGCCGCGGGCCAATCGCGCATGCACGTGCACGTACATCTGATCCCGCGGTATGCGGGCGATGTTGCTGATCCACGCGGTGGAATCAGGTGTGTACTGGCGGGCCGAGGGCAGGGTGCCTGACATCCCATTGCCCGCCGCTTGATTCGCTGTCAGCCGTCAACCACCGCATGCGTCAGCACATCGCCTTTCTTCATACCTCGCCGATTCACGTCGAGACCTTCGACCGACTCGTGTACGCCGCCAACCCTACGCTGCAGGTAGAGCACGTCGTCGCCGAGGAACTCCTGGCAGAGGCGCAGCGGGTCGGCGCAGATGACCCGGCTTTGGTCGAGCGCGTACACAACGCCATGGTCAATGCGGCCTCAACCGGAGCCGCCATTGTTGTCTGCACATGCTCGACTGTCGGAGGCGCCTCTTCGACGGGGCATCCACTTGGCGGTATGTCGGCTGATTGCTGAAGCAAGCGCGCCACGCCTACCATTTCGTTGAACCCGGACGTCCACCGAGACGAGCCGCCTTGCGGCTCGGGCGTCCGCCGGTCAACTTCGACGTCAGGCCTTCGATCGCGCAGGCCAGGACATACAGAGGTAAAGCATGAGCATTCCCGTAATAGAGCAGGCCAGGATCCAGGCTCGGGTTTTAGTTCCGCTCGTAAAGGCCCTGCAGGCAGAACTCGGCGAGGAGCGAGCGAACGCCATCGTTCGAAAGGCGCTGGGTGACATGTATCGAGACCTGGGCGAGAGGTGGTCGCGGACGCAGGGGACAAGCAACCTCGGCGACAGCGTGGCGGCGGCGTTCGACAGCTTCGCAGCGGGAGACGCTCTTGATTACGACGTGGTCAGGCAATCGCCGGACGCCTTCGAGATTAACGTCACCGGGTGTCGCTACGCGCAGTTCTACAACGAACTGGGCGCACCGGAGCTGGGATTCCTGCTGGTTTGCAGCTCGGACTTTCCGATGGCCGAGGGTCTCGGTCCCGACATAAAGCTCACGCGCACGCAGACCATCATGCAAGGGGCCAGTCACTGCGACTTTCGCTACACGCGTAAGAAGAGCGACCAACAACTCCGAAAACCTTGAGGTCGAGTAGACCTGAATCGGGCCTGGTATTGCAGATTGCGGGTCCGGGAATGCATGAGCCAGTTACTTCTGTGGGGTTCGCATGATCGTTCGAAAGGGCCAGCCGGTTGTGAAGAAAAGAGACGAGCCTGGCTTCGGTGCCATGGAGACGGCTCGTTACTCCGACTTTGGAGGACTGAAGCATTACGGGGCCTATGTACAGACGCTTCGTCCGGGAGCGGTGTCATCAACACGGCATTGGCACGAACAGGAGGATGAATTCCTGTACGTGCTGGCCGGGCAGGTGACCATTGTCGAGAACGACGGAGCGCACACACTTGGACCCGATGATGCGGCCTGCTGGCCGGCAGGCGTAAAAAACGCGCACCATGTCATGAACCAGTCGGCCGAACCATGCTCGTACCTGATCGTCGGCACTCGGCTGACCCACGACATTTGTCACTATCCGGATGTTGGGAAGACCCTGTACACCGAAGGTGAGACGTGGCGTATCGAGGACGCATCCGGTCAGGTGCTCAAGTCCGGTCGTGTCGAGCCTGACCTGTGACACCATTTCAGCACGCGAAAATCATCCGACGAGGTGCCCGATGTCTTCCCGAACAGCCTCTTGTTGCTGCGGACAACTGCGCATTCGGGTCGAGGGCGAACCACGCGGCGTTGGCATTTGTCACTGTCTCGCATGCCAGCACAGGACCGGCAGTGTCTTTGCAGCACTGGCCAGTTTCTCCGCTCCGTTCGAAGTCTTCGGTACCTGCACCGAATACGTCCGCGTCGGCGATCAAGGCGCCAGGTTCATATTCAGGTTCTGCCCGGTCTGCGGAACCACCGTCTTCCACACCGAAGAAGGTCACAATCAGTCTGTCGGTGTTGCCGTGGGTGCGTTTGCCGATCCCGGCTTTCCGGCGCCTCGAGTGTCCATCTACGACAGCCGCAGGCATCCGTGGGTCCAGTTGCCGCCGGGCACGAGGACGTTCAACAAAGATCCCGCTTGATCACAACCCCGGCCCGCAGCATTGAAGGTGGACGCTCGCGAAACGTGCCGCTGGGGCGCGCGTGCCCGTCGACTTCGACGTCAAGGCTTTGTAAAGGACCCCCGCCGTGCCTGAGACCCAACCCGCCGACCACGCGTTCATGCTCAAACACTGGGAGCGATTTCATGCCGAGATGAATGCAGTCGTATCCCGCTGCATTGCGCTTGAACGTTATGCCCTGCTGTCAACCGGGGCCATCTGGACGTGGCTTGCGACGGCAATCGACTCGGACTGGAATCCGGCCCTGAAGTGGCTGCCGTTGCTCTTGAACGCGTTCTTCGCGCTGCGCGCCATCGGTCTGTCGCTGCGGACACGCGAGATCACTTCGTATCTGGCCGCGGCGGCGAAACACTTCTCTGTGCCACCGGAACTCGCGCTCGAGAATGCATATAAGCCTCGCCGGCTCGAGAGGCTCACTGTCTGGGCGTTCTGGCCCCTGCTCCTTGCAGCGACCCTGGTCCTGCCTTTTTTCTACATCGAGCGCCCGGCCGAGGCCGACTGCGGCGACCGCCAGGCCCTGAAATCCCTGACGCGCACATCCGCGAGCGCGCTTGCAGTGGAAGTAGTGCCAATCAACGTCAGCATGCGCGAAGCCGGTACCTCGCCACGCGCAGCGGCCCGTTAGCGTGGCGTCAGGCTGCATAGCCGCATCTCCGGCCTTGACACTCGATCGCGTTGCTCTTACATCGGAGGTCATCGCATGAAAACCCCGCGAAGCCTTCTTGCACTCACGGCAGTGAACCTTGCGCTCCTGGTGCTCGCGCTCGCGCAGCAAGTGCACCCAACGTTTGCCCAGAGCGAGCCCGCTGTTCTGCGGGGTCGCGCCCTCGAGATTGTCGATGCGCAAGGCCGTGTTCGGGCGAGCATCAACGTGCTTCCGCCCGGCAAGTCAGCGAACGGCGACCAGTCCTCGGAGACGGTGTTGCTCCGACTGAGCACCGCGCTTGGGCGCCCGACCGTCAAGATCGCTTCATCGGAGCCGGCCTCGGGCTTGAGTTTTGCCGGACCAACGGGCACGCAGAACACCTACCTGATCCTCGAGGCCAAGGGAACGACCACCTCGCTGAAACTTAAGAGCGAAGATGGCCGCGAACAGGTCGTTCGGCCATAACAGCGGCCAGGCCATTTGCGAAAATGACGCCAAACACCTCATTGAACGCGGACGCCGGTCGAACGAGCTGCCGCGCGGATCCCACGACCGCCGGCCGATTTCGACGTCAGGCCTCTGTTTCGTCGTGCGCGGAAACAAACCTCACCTGAACAAGGACCACATGGCGCGACCAACGGTGCTAGTCATCGAAGACAACGTCCTGAACGCAAGGCTGGCGGAATCCGTTTTGACCGACGCCGGCTATCGAGTGCTGGTCGCGACGACGGGCGAGCAGGCCCTGCCGATGTTTCAGGCGTGCCAGCCCGACGTCGTGCTGATGGACATTCACCTTCCGGGAATGGATGGCCTGACCTCTCTGCAGTACTTCCGCACTGATCCGCAATCGCGGGCGACGAAGATCATCGCGGTCACTGCGATGACGATGAAAGGTGACCGCGAACGGTTGCTTGCCGTCGGTTTCGATGGGTACATTGCAAAGCCGTATCTTCGGCAACATCTGCTGGACGCCGTGGGTGCTGCGCTCGGCACCGCACCCAAAGGCGGGCCGGTCGCCTGACGGCGATGGCGCGTGAAATCGTCACCTCCTGGGCAATCCCTGCGCACCCCGCTCGGCCCCGAGCGTCACGCGCCGGGAGCAAACTATCGGTGAGTGCGAAGGAGCCGAAACATGAAGGTCATCGGTCGCGCCTGCTTTGCCGCGCTGATCGGAGTGTTGAGCTCGGCCGCCAGTGCAGAGTCACTCCGATGCAACGGGCAAATCGCCGCCGAGGGCGATTCCAGGCTGTCGGTCTTGTACAAGTGCGGCGAGCCATTGCTGAAGGACAGCTACTGCGCCCCCATCTACTCGTACGGATCATTGCAGCCCGTCCCCGAGCCATTTGCGAGCACCTGGTTTCCCTGCCAGCAAGTGGAAGAGTGGCTCTTCGACCGGGGTCCCGGCAACCTCCTCGCGACGGTGCGCTTCCGGTCGGGCGTCGTGCATTCCATCACGTACAGTCGCTATCCACGATAAAGCTGGTGGCGCACTCCAACTCGTCGCCGCAGGCCGACCGCCGCTCTTGATCGTCAGACGTAATCGGGCCGACCCTGGTGGAAACAATTCTGCACTCCGTCATCACCTGCCCTCACTGTGGGGCCGCGGCCGAGGAAACAATGCCGGAAGATGCGTGCGTCTACTTCTACCAATGCACGCGGTGTCGCCAGATGCTGCGGCCGCGCGCAGGCGAGTGCTGCGTGTTCTGCTCGTTTGGAAGCGTCAAATGCCCGCCGGTGCAGGCTTCCTCGCAAGCATGTTGTCGCAACCGGGCATCAGCGCCAGGGGGTGACGTCTAGCGGCCTTCGTGGATCTGTTCGACCGCGCGGGACGTTGGAATCAACCTTACAAGGGACAGCCAGCGTTACATACCAACGCCGGGTCGAGCAACGTTGCCACGGGCCGGCCTTGTGTGTTGCGTTTTGCGGCGTCAGGCAAGCCGGACAACTGATCAGACGCCACGCAGGCCTCTTCAAGTGACCGACTCGGCACGCCACTTGCCGCTAGCCGCACCCGCGCGCGCCCCAGAGACACCGACACCCACCGCGCATAACCTTGAGCAGACGTATCCTGCAGGAGCGTTTCAAGATGCTTCTTTCCCTGTGCCTGTCTGTCTTGCTGACAACCGTCGCTTGCGAAGGCGATTCGCTCAATCGCGCGGTACCCGCGGCCGGTCTGCTGACCGCACAAACGCCGGTCACGCTGGCGCGCTTCGCGGGCCTGCCTGAGGAGAATGCGCCGTTGCCTGTGGCGCCTGCGCGCGAAGCGTCCGTGCCGGTTGCGGCCAACCCACGAGTGCCGGCCGACACGATTGCAATCCTCGCGGCGAATCCCGCACCGCCGACGGACGCTTCGACTCCGCGCAGTGCTGCTTCCTGTAGCGCCCTGCCGCCGATGCCGACACGGCCCGCGCGGGTGCGCAACGTCACGGAATTCGGCGCGACCCCAAGCGATTCAGTCGATAACACCGACGCGATCCAGCGAGCGCTGAACGCCCTGTCGCCCGGCGAATGGCTGGTCTTTCCGCCGGGACGTTATCTGCACTCGAAGAGTCTGCACATGAAGGTGGCAAACACTGTCATGTGGGGCGAAGGGGCCACGCTTCACGCGACGAATCCGGGCGACCAGGCGGTGTGGATCGAGGCCGATGGCGCGAGCATCTACAAGTTCACGCTGACGGCCGTGACCGACAAACGTCGCACCGCGCCCTGGGAATCGCGCATCGCCGTGTTCGGCGGCGCCAGGTCCGGGCGGCTGCTTTCGGGCAACGTGATCCGGGGCAACGTCGTCATGGCTGCAGGCGAACCCGGTACGCCGCTCGCGAACAGTTCGTCATCGGCTGCGATCTTCATCTATTACGCCAAGGATTTCCTCGTCGCCGAGAACAAGGTCTCCCGTTCCATGTCCGACGGCATCCATGTCACGTCGGGGTCGAGTTATGGCCGCGTACTCAACAACGACGTCAAGGAAACCGGTGACGACATGATCGCGGTCGTGTCGTACATCGGCGACCCGTCGACAAGCGCCGGGGAGGTAGCGGCGGATTTCGATGAGCGCAAGGCGCGCGGCCTCAACCATCACATCCTGATCGCCAACAACACGGTGTCCGGCCAGTACTGGGGGCGTGGGATCAGCGTAGTCGGCGGGGAGAACATCATCATCGAACACAACTCGATCGACCGCACGACGCATGGCGCCGCGGTGTACCTCGCCCGCGAGACAAGCTACCTGACGTTCGGGGTCCGCAACGTGGTGGTGCGCGATAACACGATCACCGACGTGCAGACGACAAGTCCGCAGTACACCGCCGGGACGGTCAGTGCCATGGCGCCGAAGACAGGACACGGTGCGATCGAGATCTACTCGTGGCTGTACACGGACGAGGCTGCCCTCGACCGGCTGAAGGACGAACTGTCGGTGCGCGACATTCGCGTCGAGTCGAACACCATTACCCGCGCGCGTGGCGACGGCGTGCGGATCGCCAAGGGGTGGGGCCAGACGTGGTCGTACAACGGCAAGGGCAAGGACGGAGCGAGCTTTACGCGCAGCGTCACCGGGGGACAGGTGGGACGGATCGTCCTGCGGAACAACAAGATGGCGTCGATCACCGGCCAGGCGATTGCCATCTACAACGAACCGTCCGAGCAGTTCAACATCGCGTGCGAGGCCAACGCCCAGGATGGCAAGGTCGCAGCGCAACGCCTGTGCGGCGGCAACCCGCTGCCGGCAGCGCCGGAATGTCCGTGGTAGGAGCAGTCGGACCACGACGAACGCGGCACCAGACGCTTGCGGGCTAAGATCAAGCTGAATGCGGACCTGCTCGCGGGCCGCTCGAGTTCGACGTCAGACGCAGCCATTGGCCCGAAGGTGAAGACATGCTAGTCAGACCCCGAGTTGGTGCAGTCATATTGATTGTTCTCGGAGCGCTGTTTCTCCTCTCGAACCTTGGTTGGTTACCGCGCCTCGGGCCTTTGTTTGCGCAGTGGTGGCCGCTGATCCTGATCGTGGTGGGTGTTGCCATGCTCATCCGCCGATAGGCTGCCGCCTGGCATTGCGGCGGGAAACCAGCCGTCGCCGCTCAAGAGGATGGTTGCATGCCGAATCAAGCCCCGCTCTCTGGGTCGCTACCGGGTACGTGGCTGCTCGAGTCCCGCATCGACCTCGATCCGTCCGGCCAGCGCCGTCCGGAGCCATCGCTCGGGCAGGATCCGGTAGCCCTGATTTTCTACGACCGTGCGGGTCACTTCGCCGCGCAGTTCATGAAGCGTGACCGGACCGAGCTCGTCCCTGACGGTCCGAGTGGTGCCAGCAACAACAGCCGCGCTCAGGGTGGCTACGACGCCTACTTCGGCACCTACACCGTCGACGATGCAGCATCCACTGTGACGCAGCGACTGCTTGGTGCTCTCTCGCAGGAGAACCTCGGTTCGGTTCTCACGCGAGAGATGGAAGTCCGTGGCGACACGCTCGTTATCCGCGTCCAGACTTCGGCTGCAGACGGCGTTGCTGTGACGCGGACTCTCACGTGGAATCGGGTCGGGTAAGCCAACACCTGCAGCTTCGCACCACTGCATGCGAGTTCTCGTAAACGGTGTTCGCCTCTACTTTGACGTAGAAGGCGCGGGTCTTCGGCCAGCCGGTGACCGGATGATCGAGAAGCCCACTCTGCTTCTGCTTCACGGCGGACCCGGGGTTGATCACTCCCTGTACAAACCAGCCTTCTCGGCATTGACCGATGTGGCACAGGTCGTCTACCTCGACCATCGCGGTAACGGACGCAGTGACCACGGCCCGAAAGAAGCGTGGACTTTGGCGCAATGGGCCGACGACGTGAAAGACTTCTGCGAGACGGTCGGAATCACCAGGCCCGTCGTGTACGGCGCATCTTTCGGTGGAATGGTGGCCATGACCTACGCGACGCGCCATCCGGACCATCCGGCAAAGCTGGTGCTTGTCAGCACCTCTGCACAGGCCGCTTCGCACATCGATGCCAAAGTTGCCATGTTCGCTCGCCTGGGCGGCCGCGAGGCGGGCGACCTTGCGCGTCGCCGGTTTGTCGACGGCGACACGAGTCCCGAGGTACTGAGATCGTGGCTTGCGGTCGCGCTTCCGCTGTACACCCGCACGCCGCAGGACCCGGCGGCGCTAACGCGGGTTGCGCTGAATTCCGAAACCACCGCCTGGTTCAACCGGCCCGGTGGCGAAGGCCGCACATTCGACCTGCTGCGCGATCTGGCACGTATCAAATGCCCTACGCTTGTGCTTGGCGGAACACTCGACCCCATGCTTCCCATCGAGTGCCAGCGCGACATTGCCGCGGCGATCCGTCCGGACCTGCTTCAGTACCGCGAGTTCGCAAGCTGCGGCCACGGCGTTGTCCCGGATGCTCCGCATGAGGCGTTGCCATTGCTTGGAAGGTTCATCCGAGAGGAGGAGAAGTCGTGAAACGTGTCTCTGGAATTGGCGGCATCTTCTTCAAGGCCAGGCAGCCCACCGTATTGCGCGAGTGGTACCGCGCGCACCTTGGAATTGTCATCGAAGAATGGGGAGGCACGGCGTTCCAATGGAGCGGCCCCGAGAACCCAAGCGGTGTGGGCACTACGGTCTGGAGCATTTTTGAAGACACGTCCACGTACTTCGCCCCGAGCACGGCCGCTTTCATGATCAACTACCGCGTGGAAGATCTGAAGGCGGTATTGGCGGCCCTTCGAGAGGAAGGCTGCGATGTGGATGAGAAGGTCGACGAATCGGAATTCGGGAAGTTCGGTTGGGTGATGGACCCGGAAGGCAATCGAGTCGAGTTGTGGCAGCCGCCACCGGGCAGGTGAACGGCGCCCTCTCTCGAGCTTCACATGGTCACCATTCGAAAGCTTGAAGACCCGCACTGGCCGGAGGTCTGGAGGCTGATCGAGCCTGTGTTCCGTGCAGGCGAGACCTACGCCGTCTCTCCAGAGATCACGCAAGCGCAAGCGCACCAGATGTGGGTCGAGGTGCCGACGGCGACGTACCTGGCGCAGGCCGAAAATGCAGCGGTGGTCGGCACCTACTTCATCAAGCCGAACCAGGCCGGTGGCGGGTCGCATGTTTGCAACTGCGGCTACATCGTTGGCGAGAATGCCCGTGGAAAAGGGGTGGCGTCGCTCATGTGCGCGCACTCGCAGCGCGAAGCGACGCGCCTGGGCTTTCGCGCGATGCAGTTCAACTTTGTGGTGTCGACCAATGAGGGCGCAATTCGCCTATGGCAGAACCTTGGTTTCGCAATTGTGGGCCGGTTGCCCGGCGCTTTTGCGCACCCACAGCGCGGCTTCGTCGATGCTGTCATCATGTTCAAGCGCCTTGGAACCTGACACCTAATCAGGGATCCGCCAATCGCATCAATTGCGTCGATACGCGAGCGCGGCTAGCCTAACCAGCCTGTTTGGGTGCGTATCCGGTGGCCGCTTGAGGCGCAGCGCGAAGGTTCTTCTTGCGAGTGGGGTCGGCGTTGTTGCGGCGGTCTCGATTTGGGCGCTGCTTGCACGCCCTGAGCCGCGAGTTGCGCAGGATTCAGCCACTGCCGCAGCGCAAGCGGACCAGCAGCAAGTCGCCTATCCGCCGGCGTTCCCGTACGCCTCGGTCGTTTCGATCGGCGCAACGGCAACCAAGCCGCCGACCAGGATGGGTACTGGCAGAGAGGGAGTCGATCTCTGTGGCTATGGCCCGATCAACGAGGCGCAGATGCCGGCCGGCCTGGAGCAGGCCGCGGATAGCGCGATCTTGCGTGCGGTCGAGGACCTGGAAGGGAGCAGAGAGGAACGCCGCAACGCGCTGGGGCTTTCGATGCGCGCGATGATGGCGGCCTTGCGTGCGTCCGCGCGCGCATCGGGCTGGGACGCGCAGAACTGTTTCGAAACCGACGCGTGCGACGCGCGCACGATGGAAGCGCAGCACCGCGCGGCAGCGCCGGCGGCCGAAGCGCTTGCCCGTCTTGCCACCGGGTCGATGGATCCGCGAACGTACGCCAGCGCGATGCGCGGGTGCCGCTTCATCGACGTGCGCGCAAGCGCCGACTGCGCTGCCCTGAAGTCTGAACAATGGGCGCAACTCGATCCGGACAACGGCTTCCCATGGCTCGAGGTCGCGGCGGCCGCACGGAAACGCAGGGACTTCGCGGCCAATGACGAGGCCTTGCGCCGCGCATCACGAAGCAAGGTAATCGACTGGCGCGTGACACCCTATGACGAGTTCCTGGCGAACGTCGATGCACGCTCGGAGCCGATTCAAACGCTGGTTCTTTCGCTGGTTTCCACGGCCTACTTCGGCGAGGAACGTCTGGTCCAATACGCGGGTCTTGGACACTATTGCCTGCCCGAAAAGGGCGACGGCAAGACCATGG
>Ga0137409_10003159_pt1 | contig 17492 bp, 11 predicted proteins | sample CZODoug1_16funga_FD_122059 | JGI IMG/M metagenome (GOLD analysis project Ga0137409, IMG submission 122059) | Vadose zone soil fungal communities from Angelo Coast Range Reserve, California, USA - CZODoug1_16fungal (Hybrid Assembly) | ecosystem: Environmental > Terrestrial > Soil > Vadose zone... | reverse complement strand
ATCGGCGGGATCGCGGCGGCGCTCGCGCTGTTCGGCGCGGCGCCGCTCGCAGCGCAGTACTTCGGGCAGAACAAGGTCCAGTACCAAGCCTTCGATTTCCGCATCATCCAAACCGAGCACTTCGAGGTCTACTACTATCCGGCCGAGCGGACGGCGGCACTGGACGCCGCGCGCATGGCCGAGCGGTGGTACGCCCGCCTGTCCCGCATCCTGCACCACCAGTTCCAGGGCCGGAAGCCGATCATCCTGTACGCCTCGCAGTCCGACTTCCAGCAGACCAACACCACCAGCGAAGACCTGGGCGAGGGAACGGGCGGCTTCACGGAGTTCTTCAAGCACCGGATGGTGTTGCCCTTCACCGGCTCGTACGCGGAGCTGGAGCACGTGCTGGGCCACGAGATGGTGCACCAGTTCCAGTATGACGTGATCAGCCGCGGCCGCATCGGCGCCGGCGTGCAGACCCTGGTCAACGCCAACCTTCCCGGCTGGTTCATGGAGGGAATGGCGGAGTATCTCTCGATCGGTCCGATCGATCCGCTCACGTCGATGTGGCTGCGAGATGCCTCGCTGGAAGGCCACCTGCCCACCGTCGAGGAGATGACGTACGACCCGCGGATCTTCCCCTACCGGTTCGGCCACGCGCTGCTGGCCTACGTCGGGGAGAAGTGGGGCGACGAGGCGATCGGGCAGATCCTCCAGGCCGCCGTGTCCAGCGGCGTCGAGGGCGGCTTCAAGCGAGCCCTGGGCGTCACGCTCGATGACCTGTCGAGCGAATGGCGCGACGCGGTACAGACGACCTACCTGCCCCAGCTGGCCGACCACTACCGGGCGCGCCGCATCGCCCAGCCGCTGCTCACCCAGAAACGGTCCGACGGCACGCTGCATCTCGCCCCCGCCCTGTCGCCGGACGGGCGCGAGATCGCGTACTTCAGCGAGAAGAATTCCTTCTTCGTGGACCTCTACCTCGCCGACGCGGAGACGGGCCGGGTCAAGCGGCGGCTCGTGAAGTCGACGTTGAACTCGAACTACGAGAGCCTCCGCTTCATCAACTCGGCCGGCTCGTTCTCGCCCGACGGGCGCTACTTCGCCATCGCCGCGAAGCGTCGCGACCGCGACGACCTCGTGATCCTCGACGTGAAGAAGGACGAAGAGGTCCGCCGCATCCGCGTGCCGCTGAACGGGCTCACCACGCCGTCGTGGTCGCCCGACGGCAAGCAGTTGGTGTTCACCGGATACGACGGCGGCCTGTCTGACCTGTTCGTCGTCAACGCCGACGGCACGAACCTCCACCGCCTGACGAACGACAAGTACGCCGATCTCGAGCCGTCCTGGTCCCCCGACGGCAAGACCATCGCGTTCGTCACCGATCGCAGCCCCGCAACGGACTTCGAGGCGCTCAAGTTCGGCAACCTGCGGATCGCCCTGTTCCACCTCGACAAGGGCTCGATCGATATCCTCCGGAACATGGACCAGGGGAAGAATATCAATCCCGCCTGGGCCCCGGACGGCCGGTCGCTGGCGTTCGTCTCCGACCGCAACGGGATCAGCAACATCTTCCTGTACGACTTGTCGGACGGGAAGATCTACCAGCTCACCGACGTGTTCACGGGAGTCTCGGGCATCACCGCGCTGTCACCGTGCCTCTCCTGGGCGCACGAAGCCGATCGCCTCGCGTTCGCCTACTACGAAGACGGCGAATACAACGTGTACGCGGTCGACAACCCCCGCTCGCTCAAACGGCAGCCGTACCAGGCACCCGCCACGCCGCCGATCACCTCGCTGCTCGCCGCGCAACGCCGCGCGCTCGCTGGGCCGGCGCCGGTCGCGGTCGCCGCGACGGCGACCGCCGATACGCAGCCCCGCGCGGGAACGTCGGTGTATCGCTCGTCCACCGGATTCCGGGCCTCCGGCAGCGCGCCGCAGACCCCCGACAGCGGGGCTGGACCGGCGCCCGTCTCGGTGAAGAGCCTCATCGACTCGTCGCCCGCCCTGCCGGACACGAGCGAGTTCACGTTCAAGGCCTACCACACCCGGTTCAGCCCGGACTACGTGGCGCGGCCCACGATCGGCTACGAACGGGATAACTTCGGCCGCGGCTTCTTCGGCGGCACCGCGATCTCGCTGTCGGACATCCTCGGCAACCACACGATGGTGTTCTCGGGCTCGGTGAACGGTCGCCTGAGCGAGGCTCAGGTCCTCGCCGCCTACATCAACCAGGCGCACCGCCTGAATTGGGCGTTCGGCGGCTCGCAGCAGCCGCTGTACTACTACCTGCCCACGGGCGTGGTCAACAACGGCGACGGCACGTTTATCGTCACCCCGCGGATCGAGCGGTTCGTGATTCGGGACGTGTTCGCGCAGAGCTTCTACCCGTTCAGTCGCTTCACCCGCGTGGAGATGGGCGCGCATTTCTCCAATATCAGTCAGGCCGTTCTCAGGCAGGATTACCTGGTCGATGGGTTCGGCCAGATCATCGGTGTCGCGGACCCCGTGACCGAGAACGGCGCTTCCGTGAGCTATTACGGACCGCAGCTCGCCCTGGTCCACGACAACTCGCTGTTCGGGTGGGTGGGCCCGTTCTCGGGCTCCCGCTGGCGGCTCGAGGCCTCCCCCAGCTTCGGCGCCTGGAAATTCACGGCGGGCCTGGTCGACTGGCGGCGCTACTTCTTCGCCCGGCCGTTCACACTCGCTGTCCGGGGCCTGTTCTTCGGCCGCTTCGGACGGGACGCGGACTTGTTCCGGTCGTTCCTCGGGAATACCGACCTGCTCCGCGGCTACACCGCCGGGTCCCTCATCAACAACGAGTGTCTCAGCGCCACCACACAGACCAGCTGCCCTGAGCTCGACCAGCTGATCGGCTCGCGTCTGGCGGTGGCGAGCGCCGAGCTGCGCTTCCCATTGACCCGCAGCCTCGTGCTCGGATTCCTTCCCGTGGGCCTCCCCCCCATCGAGGGCGCCATCTTTTACGACGCGGGAGTGGCCTGGGACTCGAACTCCAAGCTCGTGTGGAGCAGATCGTGCACCGATTGCCTCGAGACCGTGCGCGCGCCACTCCGCAGCTGGGGCGGCTCGATCCGCATGAACTTCCTCGGCTTCGTGGTGCTGCGGTTCGACTACACCAAGCCCCTGAGCCGGCCGCACAACAACCCGTACTGGACGGTGAGTCTGGGTCCAACGTTCTAACTCCGCATCGCTAAACCACTTGTCCTGGCCTCGCCGGTTGCCTATCTTGTCCGGCGAGGCCATTTGCGTACCCGATACCTCGTCCTCATCAGCCTGGCGCTCGGGGGCTGTCGGTCCCGGCCGCCCGCCGCATCATCGTCGCAACCGCCTGCCAAGCAAGCGGTTAGCCGCGCAGCCGCCGGCGCCGCCCGCACCGCCGGTGTCGCGATCCGCATCCCGACCAAAGGGGGGGCCCCGCGGGTGTATCGCCTGCCCGCCATGGTGGAGGTCCCCACCGCCATTCGCGGCAAACTCCCCCCGGTCACCCGGGTCATCGGGCTCGACACTGAAGCGGAATTCCTCTACGTCACCACTCCCACGAAGGACACGGCCGCGACGAAAAAGGGTGCGCGCGTCAAGGTCAAGAAGGACACCAGCACCACGACCCCGAAGAGCGACGTGCTCGCGCTCGATCTCGGCAGTGCTCGAGTCGACACGGTGGCCTCAGGGATAGAGCAAGCGACGCTCGGTCCAGACGGAACGCTCTATACGGTGGACGCGAAGCGCCGCGTCGTGTCGGTCGCACGCCGGGTGCGGGTGGCCTGGCCGCAGCCCCTGCCGGGCGTGCCGCTGCAGTTGTTCGGGGCTGCCGACCAGCGCCTGGTCGTGGCCGACCCACCATCGCTCATCACCGCCGCCGCCGATCAACCGCCCACCGCTCGCCCCCTGCCGGCCGGGAGCGACGTGGCGGCGACGCGCTGGGGTGACCTGGTCGCCATAGCCGCCGACTCGGGAGTGGTCCTCATGGACCCGCTGGGCCGCCGCGAGGCTGGCTTCGTCCCGCTCGCCGATCATCCGCGCGCGTTGGTGTTCTCGCCGTCGGGCCATCGCATCTACGTCGCCCGGCGCACCGAGCCCGGGCTGGCGGCGATCGACCGCTACGACCGCGAGGAGATCGACGGCATCGCGCTTCCGTTGCCCGCGGCCACGATCCGGCTCGACCCGCTGGGACGCTGGCTCTTGGCCAAGCCCGCCGCCGGAGACTCGGTGTTTATCGTGGACCTCCCGGTGAAACGGCTGGTCGGGACGCTGGCGAGTGCGTGGCGTACGGATCTGCCGGCCATTGCTCCGGACGGCGCCCTGCTGGTGCGCCAGGGCGACGACATAGTCGCGTACCGGCCCGACTCGCTCGCTCCGACGGGACGCGTCAAGGGCGGTGGTGGAGACCTGTGGATGCTCACCGGCTGGCGGCCGCGTGGCGCCTATCGCGGCGCCTTCGGAGACGCGGGCGCGCAGCCCGACCAGGGTGCCGCGTCCGATACGGCGGGACCCGAAGGACCGATGTACGTGCAGGTGTCGACCTCGCAGAACGAGGCCTGGTCGACGGAGATGGCGCAGCAGCTCACCCGCGCGGGGCTCGCCGCGCGCGTGCTCCAGCCGCGCAATCCCGACGACGGGTACCGGGTGGTGCTCGGGCCCTACCCCACCCGGGCGCAGGCTGAGGGCATCGGCCGCAAGCTCGGCCGCCCCTTCTGGATCTACCAACCGACGCCGTGACCGTCCGCCCGCTGCCGCGCTCGCGCCTCGACGCGCTGGTGCCATCGCTGGTCACCGGGCAAGCGCTCGTCGCGCTGGTCCCGGCGACGGGCGACCTGAAGTGGGCCGCGGGCGCCGCGTGGGACGTCGCCCGCGCCGCGGCGCTGAGCAATCGGCGCATCGCCCTCGTGGACCTGTGGCTGGAGCAGCCGATGCTCCACGAGACGGTCGGCCTCACGCCGACCGAGGGGATCGTGGACGCGTTCGAGTACGATGTGTCGCTCACCAAGGCGGCGCACGAGATCGACCGCGTGTTCTTCATCGCCGCGGGGACGGTGACCGCGCACGCGGGTGACCTGTTCGCGAATCCGCGTTGGAAGAAGCTGCACGGCGGCTTCCGGGTCGAGGACGCGCTGCTGCTGTTGTATCTCTCCGCCGGCGCCCTCGCCCGACTCTCCGCCGTCCCGGACGGATTGATCGTGTTGTCGCCCGACGGCTACGAGCCCGAGTCGTCCATCGGTCAGGGGATCACCGCCGTAATGGAGCGCGGCGTCCCGCTGCTGGGCGTGGTGCGCGACCGCTGGACCCCGGCGGCTGCGCCGGTGCCGGACCGGCGAGCGGTCGCGCCCCCGCCCGGGCGCATCTCGGCCTCTGTGCCGCGCCCGCCGTATAAGCTGTCTCGCCCGGTGGTCGTGGCCGCGACGCTCGCGGCCGGCGCGGCCGGCAGCTGGGCGCTGCTGGCCCGCGGAGCCGAGCAACGCCGGGCGCCCGTTCCCGCCCCCACCGCGGTGGCGCCGGTGCGTGCCCGCCCGGTCGCGGCCGCGCCGGCTCCCCCCCGCGTCGATTCGCTCGCCTGGACCGTGCAGCTCGCCGCGTACGCGCGACTCGACAAGGCGCTCGCCCTCGCCGACCGCCTGGCGGCGGACGGGGTCACGCCGTTCGTCACCCCGATCGCGCTGGACGATCGCCGGGGGAGCACCGTGTGGTATCGCGTGCTGGCCGGCGCATTCCCGACCCGCGACTCCGCCGTCGCCGCCCGCACCGGGTTGTGGAAGCACGGCCTGGCCGCGCGCGGCCAGGGAGATGTGCTGCGCGCTCCCTATTCGCTCTCGCTGAGCGACCGCGCGCCTACCGTCCGGACCCTGCGGGCGCACGGCATTCCGGCCGTGCCGTGGGGCACGGGTTCGCGCTTGTTGGCGGGTGCGTTCGAGACGCCCGAGCAAGCCAGCCTGTTCGAGGCGCGGCTCAAGCGGGCCGGCGTTCAGGCCACTCTCGTCACCAGGATAAAGACGACTCCATGAGACTCACCCGGCTCGAGCTGTCGGGCTTCAAGTCGTTCGCGGGCGCGGTCGAGCTGCCGTTCGAGGCGGGCGTCACCGCCATCGTGGGGCCGAACGGCTGCGGCAAGTCCAACATCTCCGATGCGGTCCGCTGGGTCCTGGGCGAGCAGTCGCCACGCCTGCTGCGCGGCGGGAAAATGGAAGACGTCATCTTCCAAGGCTCGACCGGGCGACGTCCGGTCAACGTGGCGGAAGTGTCGCTGGTGTTCGACAACTCCGATGGCACGCTCCCGATCGCGTACCAGGAGGTCGTGGTCACGCGCCGGCTGTCCCGCTCGGGGCAGAGCGAGTACCTCCTCAATCGCTCGGCGGTGCGGCTGCGGGACATTCAGGACCTGCTGCGCGGCACCGGCCTGGGGGCCGACGCGGCCGTGGTGATGGAGGCGAGAATGATCGAGGCGCTGCTCTCCGAGAAGGCGGAAGAGCGGCGCGCCCTGTTCGAGGAGGCGGCCGGCATCGGGCTGTACCGCGACCGCAAGACCAGCACCGAGCGCCGGCTCGAGGAGACTGCGGCGGACCTCGCCCGGCTCGAGGACCTGGTCAGCGAGGTGCAGACGCAGGTGCGGAGCCTGGCGCGCCAGCGCGGCAAGGCGGAGCGCCACGGCAAAATGATCGAGGAGCGCTTCGGCGTCGCGCTGACGCTGGTGCGGCGCGAGCTCGAGGACTTCGATCTGACGCTGGGCGGACTGGGCCAGCGGGCCGAGCAGCTGGCGGCGGCCCTGCCCGGCGAGCGCGCCCGGCTGGAGGCGGCGGAGCGGGAGCGGGAGGCGGGGGTTCAGGCGCGGCATACGGCCGAGGCGCGTCGCACGGAGGTGGAGCGCCGCCTGGCCGATGCGAAGCTCGAGACGGGGCGACTGGAAGGCGATCTGGCGCTCGCCGCCGAGCGGCTGCGCAACGCCGGCCAGCGGCGCGCCACCGCGTCGCAGCGGCGTGAGCAGGAGGAGGCGCGCGCCTCCCAAGCGGAGCGCGAGCGGGCCGCGGCCGCGGCGGAGTGCGACGCGGCGGAGCGGGACCTCGCGTCGGTCGGCCAGGAGCTGACTGGTCGCACCGCACTCGAGCAGGAGGGGCGCGACCGGCTGATGGCTCAACGGGCGGCGGTGCGCGAGCTCGAGGAGGACCTGCAGCGGCGGGCGGAGGGGTCCCGAGCGCTCGAAGGCGAGCGGGCGGCGCTCGAGCGGGAGCGCGCGGAACTGGGGCAGCAGCTCGCGGACGCGTCCCAGGAGCGGGCCCGGCGCGCCGAGACCGAGTGGGCGGCGACGGCCCAGGTGGGCACGCGGTCGCAGGAGGCGACGGGGCTCGCCAAGGCGGCGGCACAGGCGGCGAACGTCCTGGAGCAGGCGCGACGGCGCGTGGCCGAGCTCAAGGAGCAAGAGACGCACGGTCGTGCCGCCCGGCGCCAGGCCGAGGGAGCCCTCGCACAGGTCACGGCGCGGCGCGACGCCCTCGCGGAGCTGGAGCGCGAGCGCGTGGGGCTTGCCCCCGCGGCCCAGGCCCTGCTCAAGGAGCGGGCGCGGTTCGGCGACGCGGTGATCGGGCCGCTGTCGGACTTCGTGCGCACCAGCCGGCGCGACGCCGTGCTTGCCGAGCAGCTGTTAGGCGAGTGGCTGCACGCCGTGTTGGTGCGCGACGCGGCCGCCGTTGACACGATCCGCCGCTGGCACGAGCAGGCGCAGCCCGGGCCGCTGGTACTGCTGCCAAGCGTGCCGGGACCGCGCCTGACGGCGGACGGCAATCCCCTCAAGGACGACCTGCGCGTAGACGGCCCGGCAGCCGCGTGGGTGCGCGCGCTGCTTGCCGGCCACGAAGTCCTGCAGGATGGCGAGGGCGGAGGACGCGCGCTGCGACGGGCCAACGGCGCCGTGTTTCTGGCGGGATCCACCACGGCGGCCGGTGGGCCGCTCGAGCGCCGCGCCGAGCTCGAAGCGCTGGCGCAGGAGGTGCGAGAGGCGGAGGCGCGCCGGGGCGGCGCGGCCACCACGCTGGAGCGCACCCTCGCCGAGCTCGCCGCGGCCGAGGCCGCATTCGCGGCCGCGGGCGAGGCGGCGGAGCGGGCCCGCCAGCAGGAGCTCGAGGGGGGGGCGCTGAAGGACGACGCGGAGCGCGCCGCCGCGCACGCCCAGCGCGAAGCCGCCGACGCGACCGCGCAGGTGGAGCGGCTGTCGGCGCGCCTGGCGGAGGTGGAAGCCCGGCTCGAGTCGCTGCACGCGGACCTCGAGCGGCACGAGGTGGATCGTGTCCGCCTCGACGAGCGGTTGGGTCGCGAGCGCGCCCGGCTGGTCGACCTCGAGGGGCAGCAGGAGGCGGCGCGGGAGCAGCGGGTGCGCTGGCAGGTGGATGCGGCCCAGGTTGAGGCGCGCCTCGGCGCCGCGCGTGAGCGCACCGGCCGCGCCGCGGCGGAGGCCGAGGAGGCGCGCCGCGAGTCTGTAGCGCTGGCCGAAGAGATCGGCGCGCTCGAGCATGACACCGCGACCCTCACGGCCCAGCGCACCCAGTGGGAGGACCAACTCAAGGAGCGTCGCCTCGCGCTCGTGGCGCTGGAAGGCGCCGCGCGTGAGGCCGGAACGCAGGTGGAGGCGGCGGACGGCCGCGTCGCGCAGACGGAGGCGGCCCTCGAGGACACGCGCAAGGCGCTGGACACTCGAGGCGCGGAGGAGCACAAGCTCGAGCTCGAGCGCACGGAGATCGTCGGCCGCCGGCGCGGGCTCGTCGCGCGGGTCGAGGCCGAGTGGCGCAAGCCCCTCGATCGTCTGCTGGCCGAGGCGCCCGAGGTCGCCGGCGACCTCGAGTGGCTGCGACAGGAGGACGAGCGATTGCGGGCGGCCATCGACGCGGTGGGCCCCGTCAACGCCCTCGCTGTGGACGAGCACGGCGAAGAGGTCAAGCGCCTCGAGTTCCTGATGACCCAGCGGGACGACCTCGTGGCCGCGCGCCAGTCGCTCCAGCAGGCGGCGCGCGAGATCGACCAGACCGCCAAGGCGATGTTCCTCGAGTCGTTCGGCAAGGTGCGGGAGAATTTCCGCACGGTGTTCCAGACGCTGTTCGGCGGCGGTGAGTGCGACGTGCGGCTCGCCAACGAAGACGAGCCGCTCGAGAGCGAGATCGAGATCCACGCAGCGCCGCGCGGCAAGCGCACGCAGCGGATCCACCTGCTCTCGTCCGGCGAGCGCACGTTGGTCGCCGTGTCGCTGCTGTTCGCGATTTTCCTAACCAAGCCGAGTCCCTTCTGTCTGCTCGACGAAGTGGACGCGCCCCTGGACGACGCCAATGTGGGCCGCTACGTGCGCCTGCTCGCCGAGTTCAAGGACCTGACGCAGTTCATCGTCATCACGCACAACCCGCGCACCATGCAGGCCGCCGACGCCGTGTACGGCGTCACTATGCAGGAACCCGGCGTCTCGACCATCGTCGGCGTGCGACTCGGTCAGATGGAGCCGGCCTGAGTGGAATTAGTCACGGTCGGCACGGGGACGGTCGCGCCGTCGGCCACCCGTACGTCGGCATGCCACTGGGTGAGTCGCGGCAACCTCAAGATCCTGTTCGACTGCGGCGCCGGCGCGCTGCACCGGCTCGCGCAATTCGGCCTGCCGTGGCATCAGATCACCCATGTGGTCCTGTCGCACTTTCACCCGGACCATTGGGGCGAGCTGCCCATGCTGGTGTACGCGCTGAAGTACACTACCGTGCCGCCGCGCCAGGAGTCCCTCGTGATCCTCGGCCCCCGCGGGGTGGTGCGGCTCGTGAAGCAGCTCGCCGAGGGATACGGGCCCTGGTTGCTCGACCCGGGCTTCCCGATCGGCATCCTGGACGTGCAGACCGGCGAGCCGTTCCCGCTCGACGCCGACGTGAGCCTCGAGACATTCCCGGTGCCCCATACGTCCGAGAGCGTGGCGCTGTCTCTGACCGCGCCCGAGGGCCGGCTGGTCTACACCGGCGACACGGGGCCCTCGAGCGAGCTGGCCCGCTGGGCCAGCGGGGCCGACCTGCTGCTGGCGGAGTGCTCGCTCCCCAAGGAGATGGCTATGGACATCCATCTCACCCCGGAGCAGGCGGGCGAGCTGGCCCGGGACGCCAAGGCCCGACAGCTCGTCTTGACGCACTTCTATCCTCCGGTAGAGACTTCGGACCCGGCGCGAGCGGCCGGGACGCGGTTCCCCGGGCGGGTGACCGCAGCCCGCGACGGCGACCGGTTCACCATCGGAGGCAAGTAGGTGCTGATCGTGATGCGCCACGGCGCGACGGAAGACGAAGTCCGGCGCGTCATCGCGGTGATCGAGGAGATGGGCTACAAGGCCCGGCCCATGCCGGGAGCGCAGCGCACGGCCGTCGGCCTGGTCGGCAACGACGGGCGGGTCGATGCCTCGCGGCTGGAAGGCCTCCCCGGCGTCCAGGACGTCATCCACGTCACCAAGCCGTACAAACAGGTGAGCCGGGAGTGGAAAGCCGAGAATAGTGTTGTGCGGCTGCCCGGCGGCGTCGCCGTGGGCGGCACCGAGGTCGTCGCGATCGCGGGGCCGTGCTCCGTCGAGAGCGAGCGGCAGATCATCGAGGCGGCCCGGGTCGTGAAAGAGGCGGGGGCGGTAATCCTGCGCGGCGGCGCGTGGAAGCCGCGCACGTCTCCCTACGCGTTCCAGGGGCTGGGGCGGCCGGGGCTCAAGCTGCTCTCCAAGGCGCGCGAGGAAACAGGCCTCCTTATCTGCACCGAGGCCATGGATCCCGAAGGCGTCAGTTACGTGGCCGAGGTCGCGGACATCATCCAGATCGGCGCCCGTAACATGCAGAACTCTTCGTTGCTCAAGGCGGCGGGTCGGGCCAAGAAGGCCGTGCTCCTGAAGCGCGGCATGGCCGCGACCATCGAGGAGCTGCTGCTCTCGGCGGAATACGTGCTCGCGGAGGGAAACCACGACGTGATCCTGTGCGAGCGCGGCATTCGCGGGTTCGACACGGCGACGCGCAACGTGTTCGACCTCACCGCCATTCCCGTGGTGCACAAGCTGTCGCACCTGCCGATCATCGCGGACCCGTCGCACGGCACAGGGCTGCGCGACAAGGTCATCCCGATGGCTCGCGCGGCGGTCGCCGCTGGCGCGGACGGCATCATGATCGAAGTGCACCCCAACCCCGAGCAGGCGCTTTCGGATGGGGCGCAGACGCTGTTCCCCGACCAGTTCGCCCAGTTGATGCGCGAGGTGCGCGTGATCGCCGAGGTGATCGGCCGGCGGGTGGCGGAGCCGGTGTCGGTGGGGGCGTGAGAAAAATTGCGGATTGCGGAATGTGGATTGCGGAATTGAGGGGCAGGCATCGGGACGGACGCTCAGTCTCGCAGCTCGTATGGTGGCCCATCCAATCCGCAATCCGCAATCCGAAATCCGCAATCGTTGCATTAGGGATCTCCCTCGGCCTCCAAACCCCCGACCCCTGGCCAATCCTCGATCGCGCCAGTGCGACGTACCAGACGATCACCAGCTTGTCGGCCGACTTCGTCCAGATCATCACGAATCCGATGATCGGATCCCCCGACACGACGCGTGGCCGGCTATACCAGATGCGTCCCAGCCGTTTTGCGATGCGGTTCACCGCGCCCAGAGGCGATCGCATCGTGGCCGACGGCCGCTTCCTTTGGTTGTACACGCCCAGCACCACACCCGGCCAGGTGATCCGCTCGCGCATTCCCGAATACGGTACCACCGGCCCCAACTTGATCGGGCAATTCGTGGAGCAGCCGCGTGAGCGTTACACGGCACAGTACGTCCGTGCCGACTCGCTCCCAGAGGCAGGGCCGGTCGACGTGATCAGACTCGTGCCGAAGAGCCACGAGCAACCCTACAGCGACGCGACGATCTGGGTGGGTCGGGAGGACGGCCTGGTGCGCCGGGTCGATATCGAAGAGAGCTCCGGCCAGGAGCGCACGGTCATCCTGCAAAACATCCGCGTGAACGTCGGCGTGCCGGGGCGCGAGCTCACGTTTTCGCCCCCGGCCGGAGTACGGGTGGTAGATCAGTAGCGAGCGCTACCGCCACCCGAGCCGCAGTCGCTTGGTCCATGCCTCGCTTCTGCGCAAGCTCGAGCGCCGCTCGCCCGAGCGCGCGATATAACACCGCGTCATCATGCGTGAGCGCCTCGAGGTGACGACGAATGGTCGCCTGGTCGCCTCGTGCCACCGGCCCGGTGAGCGCAGCCATCGGCTCCTGCCGACTCATGTTCTCGAGCGTGCCCTCGACCAGCGGACGCAACGCTTGCCACGCCTCCGCGTCCGACAATCCCGCATGCCGCAACAGGCGCTGAGCCACCGCCTCGACCACCACGAAGTAGTTGGACGCGAACACCGCGCTCGCGTGGTAAATCGGCTTGGCCTTGGACGGGATGCGGAACGGTCGCAGGCCAAGGTCCTGCGCTAACCCCTCTGCGGCCTGCACCGCGCGGGGCATTCCCTCAACAGCGGCCCAGGCGCCCTTTAGCCGCTCCGGGGCGCGCTCCGGATCGGAGATGGTCTGCAGCGGGTGGAGCGACCCAAGGGCAGCGCGGGATGCAACCAGGGCGCCGAGCGCCTCCTGGCCTTGAGCACCGGAGAGATGCAGCACTACCTGCTCGGCCCGGATCGCCCCGGCGCGGGCCAGCGCCTCCGCCAGCGGCCGGATCGCGTCGTCCCGCACGGCGAGAATGACGACGCCCGCCTGGGCAATCCAGGCGGGCGGCTCGTTCTCGGGACCAACAGTGAGTTTGAGCGGCTTGGGGACCGGCTTCTTGCTGCGGCCGTGCAGGCGCACGTCGTAGCCCCCCCGCACGCGCCCCCGCCCCCCCTTCCCCTCTCCTACGCGCGCCAGCGCCAGCGCCAATCCGACCCCGGCGCGGCCGGCCCCGATGATCCCCACGACGTGGGGCGGCAATCTAGTTCCGCGAGGACGCGGGCGTTTGAGCGGCGGCCAGGGAGAGGAGATCCTGGGGCGACTTGGCGCGGTGGGCCAACCCCAGCGCGGCGCGCACCTGGCGGTCCTCCTCGCGCTGGCGGCGCACTTCCGCGGGACGCCCGAAGACATAGCGCGCGATCTCGTATCCCAGATCCTGGGTGATGACGTTGCGGGCGCCCGCGACGACACTGTCCGGCACGGCGACGCCCCGCGCCCGCAGCCGACGGATGACCTCGTCCGCCACATCCGGTGTGACCGTGAAGTCCGGAGTTTTCACGCGGCCCGCTGTCTTGACCTCGAGAGCGTACCCGGTAGCCACGTCGCGGTACGCCGGAATCTTGTTGCCCAGCGCTTTGAAGAACCCGCGCTCCGCGGTCGTGAACGTGTCGGGTGCGACGAACAGGTCCGGCTTGATGCCGCCGCCCCCTATGACGACCCGGCCGTGATCTGTGTGAAATACCAATGAGGAATCGACCTTGGTACTATCGTGCCCCAGCTCCGCGGCCTCGGCCTGCGCCAGCTGGTCTTCTTCGTTCTTGCTCTTGCGCTGGATTGTCCGACCGCTCGGCGTGAACCAGCGAGCCGTCGTGAGCTTGAGAGCGGTCTCGGGCGTGAGCTGCCACAACGACTGCACCAGCCCTTTGCCGAAGGTCGGCGTGCCCACGACCACCGCGCGGTCGTGATCCTGCAGCGCCCCGGTGATGATCTCGGCTGCGCTCGCGGTGCCCCCGTTGGTGAGCACGACCACTGGAAGCTGCGGCCACGGCTGCGGCTTCGTGTCGCGGTAAGTCTTGGAGGTGTTGGGCGCCCGGCCGCGCGTCGCCACGACTTCCTGCCCCGGGTCGAGGAACAGCTCGCTCACCGCGACGCCCTGGTCGAGCAACCCTCCGGGGTTACCCCGCAGATCGAGCACCAGCGACTTCATTCCCTTTTGGACCAAGCCGTTCACCGCGTCCGTCATCTCCTGCGCAGACGTCTCGCTCACAGGCGTGAGCAGGACGTAGCCGACCTTGTCGTCGAGCATCATCGAGACCTGGACCGAGCGGATGTGGATCGTGGCGCGGGTGAGCTTGAAGGCGAGCGAGCCGTCCACGCCGACTCGACGCACCTTGAGCTCCACCGCGCTGCCCGGCTCGCCGCGCAGCTGCTTCACGGCCTGATCGTTCTTCCAGCCTTCGGTCGAGCGGCCGTCCAGGGCGATGATCTGATCGCCCGACTGGATCCCCGCGCGCTCCGCGGGCGTGTCGGGGAGCGGCGCCACCACCGTGATCCACCCGTCGCGTACGTCGATCTGGATGCCCAAACCGCCGTAGTTGCCGGTCGTGGCCTCGTTGAGCGCCCGGAAATCGTCCCGCTTCAGGAACACCGAATACGGATCGTGCAGCTGGTCGAGCATGCCGTCGATGGCCATCTGATACAGCCGGCGCTCTTCGATCGAATCGACGTAGAAGTCGGCGACGTGCGCGAGTACGTCCTCGAACAGACGCGCCTGCTGGTAGACGGACCCCGTGGGCTCGGCCTGCCGCTGCAACAACCAGCCCCCTGTGGCCAGCGCCAACCCTCCCACTGCGGTCACGATCACGACGTTGCGGAGCTTCATGAGACGCCTCGTGTTGAGAGTGCGGTCACCGCCATGACCTCGCGCCACGCGGTGTCCTGCACGGACTTCTTGGACTGTGTCGCATCGATGTGCACCACGCCCGGCCCGGCTGCGCGGCGGTACGCGTCGAGCACGCGCCGGTGAAACGCGTCATCCTGGCGCTCGAACCGGTCCTGAACTTTGCGCGCGGCCCGTTGCCGGGCCCGCCCCACTTCGACCGGCACGTCCAGCACCAGCATGACGTCCGGAACGAGACCGCCGGTGGCGAGCCGAATGGCATGGGCGACGTCGTCCGCCGGCAATCCGCCCCCCGCCACCTGGTACGCGATGGTGGAGAGGTCGAATCGGTCCGCCACCACCAGCTGCCCCGCCTCGAGCGCCGGACGGATCACCCGCTGCACCAGGTCGGCCCGGGCCGCGAGAAACAGGAACAACTCCGCGACCGGCGACATCTCGTGCGGAAACTTGAGCGCCACCTTGCGCGCCGCCTCCGCCACCGGCGTCCCGCCCGGCTGCCGCACCGCCATCGCGGGGAGTCCCTCGGCCACGAGCCGCGCCGCCAGCCAGCGCACCAGGGTGGACTTTCCCGCCCCTTCCGGGCCCTCCACGACGATGAAGACGCCCATCAGCCCAGCGTGATGATGGGGCTCGCCGCCCCCTGCTTCATACCCTCGTAGATCCGCGCGTTCACCTTGGCCATGAGCTTCTCGAAATTAGCCTGCGCGGCCACGACCTGCTGATACACCGGATTCGCCTGGACGCTCTGGAGCGCACGGTCATATTTCTCCACCTGATCTTTAGCGGGCTCGCGCCCCTCCTGTGCCGCCCGCTCGATATCCTGGGCGATACGCTCGACCTCGGCGAGCAGCTGCCGGCAGGTTGCGTCTTCCTTCATCCGCTCACTGGCCCGGAGCAGCGCCTTGTACTCTTCGCTCTGTCCCAAGAGCCGCCCCAGCTCGCTCGCCTTCTGGTCGATCACGTGCCCCCCTCCTCGTCGATACCAGCCAGCAGGAAGCGCGGCCGGCCGAACAGATCATCATACAGCGCCACCCGCGACCAGTGGTACCGCAGGGCGAGCGTCCGTACCGCATCGGCGCGCCGCTCGTCGATCTCCAGCGCCAGGAACCCACCCGGCTCGAGCAGCGCCCGGGCGCCCGCAAGCAGGGCCCGCGTCGCCGTGAGCCCGTCTCCCCCGCTCACCAGCGCTTCACGCGGCTCGAACAGCCGCACCGCGGGGTCGAGCGCCGCGTACTCCCCCTCCGTAAGGTATGGAGGATTGGATACGATGGCGCTGTAGCGCTGCCCCGCGAGCGGCGCGAGCAGGTCCCCCTCACGCATCTCGACCGGGACCGACGGCCGCACCAGCGCCACGTTCTCGCGCGCGAGCGCCGCGGCCTCGGCGGAGCGTTCGACCGCGATCACCCGCTCGAACCGTCCTTCGACAGCCAGCGCCAACGCAATGCAGCCACACCCGGTCCCAACGTCCGCCACCACCCCCCACCGCCCACCCCGTTGCACGTTCCAGGTTGCAGGTTGCACGCGCTGCGACCAGGCGAGCACGCGGTCGACGAGTCCTTCGGTTTCCGGTCGCGGAATGAGCGCCCGTGGGTCGAGCCGCAAATCGAGGGTGCGGAAGCCCGTGCGGCCCGCGGCGTACGCGAAGGGGACCCCGCTCGAACGCTGCGCCACCGCCCGACTGAACCGCTCCACCAGCTCGGCCGCCGGCTCTTGATCCTGCTGCAGCCACACATCGCCCGGCTTGGTTCCCCCACCGGCGACGGCGGCCCACAGCATGGTGGCTTCGCGGCGCGGCCTGGGCAGGCCGGCGGCCCCCAGACGCTGGGCGGCGTCCGTGAGCGCGGCGCGAATGGTGGAGCCGTGCGCGGTGCGCTCAGGCACTGAGCCGCTCCTTCTCGCCCGCAAGCCGCAAGGCGTTGATGAGATCATCGAGGTTGCCGTCCAGCACTTCGGAGAGGTTGTGGACGGTGTAGTGGATGCGATGATCGGTCACACGATTCTGCGGAAAGTTGTAAGTACGAATCTTGGCCGAGCGGTCGCCTGTGCCCACCTGGGCCCGGCGCTCGCGGGCCCGGGCCGCTTCCTGCTCGGCGATCATCTTGTCGAGCAGGCGCGAGCGCAGCACCTCGAGCGCACGGATCTTGTTCTGGAGTTGGCTCTTCTGGTCCTGGCACTGGACCACGACGTTCGTGGGCAGGTGGGTGATGCGCACGGCGCTGTCGGTCGTGTTGACGCTCTGGCCGCCCGGACCCTGCGAGCGGAACACGTCGATCCGGAGCTCTTTCTCTTCGATCTTTACGTCGACCTCCTCCGCCTCGGGAAGCACCGCGACGGTCGCGGCGGACGTGTGGATGCGCCCCTGCGCCTCGGTGACGGGAACGCGCTGCACCCGGTGGACGCCCGATTCGTACCGCAGCGTCCCGTAGACACCGGGGCCCCGGGCTGCGAAGATGGCCTCCTTCAAGCCCCCGAGATTGCCCTCCGAGAGCGAGACGACCTCCACCTTCCAGCCCCGCCGCTCGCAGAACCGCGTGTACATGCGGAACAGCGCCGCGGCGAACAGGGCCGCCTCATCGCCCCCCGTGCCGGCACGGATCTCCACGATCGCATCGCGGTCATCGAGGGGGTCCGCAGGGGTGAGCAACTCGGCGAGCCGCCGCTGGAGCCGCTCGATCTCGGGGTGCAGGCGTTCGACGTCGGCGCGCGCCAGCTGGGACAACTCGGGATCGCGGTCCTGGAGCACCTCGCGCGCCTGGGCGAGCTCCCCCTCGAGCCGGTCCAGCCGCTGGTGCGCCTGGCGGATCTGATCGAGCCGTGCGTGCTCGCGGCCCAGCTGCCTCAGCTTGGCCGGATTCCGCGCGGTCTCGGGGTCGGCCAGCTCTCGGGCGACCTCCTCCGCCCGCGCGAGCGCCTGGCGGAGTCGGGCCTCCA
>Ga0137409_10001035_pt2 | contig 17492 bp, 10 predicted proteins | sample CZODoug1_16funga_FD_122059 | JGI IMG/M metagenome (GOLD analysis project Ga0137409, IMG submission 122059) | Vadose zone soil fungal communities from Angelo Coast Range Reserve, California, USA - CZODoug1_16fungal (Hybrid Assembly) | ecosystem: Environmental > Terrestrial > Soil > Vadose zone... | reverse complement strand
GGAGGCGGCTGGGGCGATCCGCTGGAGCGCGACCCGGAGAGCGTCCGCTGGGACGTGCTCGAGGAATTCGTGTCCGAATCCGCCGCGCGCGAGCAGTACGGCGTGGTGCTTCGGGAGGACCTCAGCGTCGACGCGGCCGCGACGCGCGCGCTCAGGCAAGCCAGGAAGTGACCCTCCTCGAACGCCTCGGCGTTCACGCCGTCAGCGGCTACCGCCCGGGCCTCGCCGGCACGGTGCTGGAGGAGGCCCGCCTGCATCTGGCGGACAGCGTTGGCGCGTGGATCGCCGCCGGCGCAATCGACGAAGGACGCGCGCTGCGGCGCTTCGACTCGGGCACGGCGTTTTCCGCGCGGGTCGCGCTGAACTGTGCGCTCGCGCGCCTTTCCGAAGTCGACGACGTCCACCTCGCGTCGGGCACCACGCCCGGCGGCATCGTCGTTCCCGCGGCCCTCACCGTCGGCGCGGCCTTCGGGGCGCGCGGGGCGGACCTCGCCGCAGCGATCGCGGTCGGCTACGACCTGATGACGCGGCTCGGCGCCGCGCTCGGCGGACCGACGATCCTGTACCGCGGCATCTGGCCGACCTACCTCACGGCGCCGTTCGCGGTCGCCGGGGTGACGGCGCGCCTGCTCGGCCTCGATGGCGGACGGGCGGCGCACGCGCTCGCGATCGCGCTGGCGTTCGCTTCGCCCGGGGTGGGACGTCAGAGCGGCGCGAGCATGTCGCGCTGGCTCGCGGTCGGCGAGGCGGCGCGGAGGGGCGTCGCCGCGGCGCTCTCGGCGCAGGCGGGATTCACCGGCGACCTGAACCTGATCGAGGGGGATTTCTTTCCCGGCGTCTATCACGCCTTGCCCGACGTCGGCGCGCTCGCCGAAGCGCTGGACGAGCGCCCGTCGCTGGCGGAGACGAGCTTCAAGCCCTGGTGCGCCGCGAAGCAGACCATGGCGCCGGTGCAGGCGCTGCGGGAGATCATCGGCGAGGGCGTGCCCCTCGTGGAGATGACGAAGCTCACCGTTGGCGTGCCATTCCCCTACCTGAAGATGATCGACCACGGCGTCGCCCCGGGCGAGCGCTCGTCTTTCCTCACCAGCGTGTCGTTCCAGATGGCGCAGTTCGCCTTCGATCCGAACGCGAGCATCAATCCCCGGCAGACGCGCGACGCCCTGCCTCCGGAGCTCGCGCAGTTCATGGCGAAGATCTCGGTGGCGCCCGACCAGGACCTGCTGCGGCATTTCCCGCAATCCTGGCCGGCGCTGCTCGCGGTGGAGACGTCCAGGGGCCGGCGCGAAAAGCTCGTGTTCCACGTCCCCGGCGATCCCGAGCGCCCCTTCGACCGGCTCCAGGTCGCCGCGAAATTCTGGCGCCTGGTGAAGCCGCTCATCGGCGAGCCGCAGACGGACGAGCTGCTGGCCCTGTGCTTCTCGGTCGTGGAGGAGGAGGGGAAGCCCGCGGTGCTGCTCGAAGCGGTCGAGCGCGCCGTCTCCGCGCTTGCCGCCTAGCCGGAAAACGCCTGAATGCCTGTCTGCGCCCTTCCCAGTATCAGGGCGTGGATGTCGTGCGTGCCCTCGTAGGTGTTGACGACCTCGAGGTTCATCATGTGCCGGGCGATCGCGAACTCGTCCGAGATGCCGTTGCCGCCCAGCATGTCGCGCGCCGTGCGCGCGATCTCGAGCGCCTTGCCGCTCGAGTTGCGCTTCATGATCGAGGTGACCTCGGGGGTGTCGCTGCCCTCGTCCTTCATGCGGCCGAAGCGCAGCACGCCCTGCAGCGCGAGGCAGATCTCGGTCTGCATGTCGGCCAGCTTTTTTTGTATCAGCTGGTTCGCGGCCAGCGGCCGGCCGAACTGCTTGCGCTCGAGCACGTACTGGCGCGCGCGGTGCCAGCAGTCTTCGGCCGCGCCGAGCGCGCCCCAGGAGATGCCATAGCGCGCCGAGTTGAGGCAGGTGAACGGTCCCTTCAGGCCCTCGACTCCGGGGAGCAGGTTCTCCTCCGGAACGAACACCCCGTCCATCACGACTTCACCGGTGATCGAGGTGCGCAGGCCGAGCTTGCCGTGGATCTTGGGCGCCGAAAGGCCCTTCGCGCCCTTCTCGACGAGGAAACCGCGGATCTTGCCCTCCTCGTTCTTGGCCCAGACGAGGAAGAGATCCGCGATCGGCGCGTTGCTGATCCAGGTCTTGGAGCCGGTCAGGCTGTAGCCGCCCGCGACCTTCTTCGCGCGCGTCTGCATGCTCGCGGGGTCGGAGCCGTGGTTGGGCTCGGTGAGGCCGAAGCAGCCGATCAGCTCGCCCTTCGCAAGCCCGGGAAGAAATTTCTTGCGGTGCTCCTCGGAGCCGAATTCGAAGATCGGCGTCATGACGAGCGAGCTCTGCACGCTCATGGTCGAGCGGTAGCCCGAGTCGACGCGCTCGAGCTCGCGCGCCACGAGGCCGTAGCTCACGTAGTTCAGCCCCGCGCAGCCGTATTCCGCGGGAAGCGTCGAGCCGAAGAAGCCCAGCCCGCCCATCTCGCGGAAGATCGCGGGGTCGGTCTTCTCGTTGCGGAAGGCCTCGAGCACGCGCGGCGCGAGGCGCCCTTGAGCGTAGTCGCGCGCCGCGTCGCGCACCATGCGCTCCTGCTCCGAGAGCTGCGCGTCGAGCAGCAGCGGGTCCTGCCACGAGAACTCGTTCTTCCGGGGCTTGGTCTTGAGCGGGGCGTTCATGATCTAGGTCTCCTCGGTCAGCAATGATACGCCGAGACGCGCGCGGCGCTTCAGCCAGGGGCTTGCCCGGTAGCGTGGATCGCCGTAGAACTCGAGCAGGCGATCGAGGATTCTGAGCACCTTGTTCGCGCCGATCGCGTCGCCCCAGGCGAGCGGTCCGCGGGGGTAGCCCAGGCCCAACGTCACCGCCGCGTCGATGTCCGCGGGCGAGGCGATGCGCTGCTGCGCGATGTCGCAGGCGATGTTCACGATCTGCGCGACCACGCGCTGGGCGACGAACCCCGGAGAGTCGCGGATCACCGTCACCGGAACGTCGTCGGCCGCGAGCAGGCCGTGGGCCGCGGCGCGCATCTCGGGCGTGGTCAGGGGCGTGGTCATCAGCGTGCGACGCTTGTCGGCCGGAAACAGGCAATCGACCGCCACGGTGCGTGCCGGATCCAGCTCTTCCTCCAGCGCCGCGGTGGTCGCGTCGTAGCCGAGCGGGGCGACGAGGCACAGCGACTGCGCCGCGGGGCGCGCACCGCGGTCGAGGTGCGCGCCGAGGGGGCGCAGCAGCTCGACGAGCCTGCCGCCGAGCTCGGACGGGCTGACCCAGACGCTCTCGGGGCGCGCGTTGGGAGCGGGCGCTTCCGCGATCTCCTCCTGCTTGCCGCCCGCGTGGCCGTAGAAGCCGCGCCCGGACTTGCGCCCGAAGAGGCCGGCGTTCACGCGCTGCCCGGTGATCGGGGAAGGGCGGTAGCGCGGCTCGTCGTAATACTGCCTGTAGATCGATTCCATCACCGGGTGCGAGACGTCGAGCCCGGTGAGGTCGAGCAGCTCGAAGGGGCCGAGGCGGAAGCCGGCGAGGTCGCGCAGAATCCTGTCGATTTCGTGGAATTCGGCGATGCCTTCCCCGAGTATCCGCAGCGCCTCGGTCCCGTAGCCACGTCCGGCGTGATTGACGATGAAGCCCGGCGTGTCCTTGGCGCGCACCGCGCGGTGGCCGAAGCGCGCCGCGAGCGCGGCGAGCGCCTCTGCGACCCAGGGGGCGGTGAGCAGGCCGTCGACGACCTCGACGACCTTCATCAGCGGTACCGGGTTGAAGAAGTGGAAGCCGGCGACACGCTCGGGATGCTTGCACGCCGCGGCGATCGCCGTGATCGAGAAGGAGGAGGTGTTGGAGGCGAGCAGGGAGTCCGGGGCGACGATCGCCTCGAGCGCGGCGAACAGCTCGCGCTTGGCCTTCAGGTCCTCGACCACCGCTTCGATCACGACGGGGCAGGCGGCGACCCCGGAAAGGGTGTCCGCGATCACGAGATTCGCCGTGGCCCGCTCGCACTCCGCCGCGGTCAGGCGTCCTTTTTCCCTGAGGCGGTCGAGCTGCGCCGACACGGCCGCTTTGGCCTCGCGCGCGGCGCCGGTCCGGCTGTCGTGCAGCAGGACGCGGATGCCGGCCTGCGCGGCCACCTGGGCGATGCCCTGGCCCATCACGCCCGCGCCGATCACGGCAAGGCTCAAGTCGGAGCGGGAGACGTCGAGAGGCATGGGCTGGCGATTCTATCGCGGTTGGAGCGGAATTCACGCGCCCCCGTTGACTCGCCTGCGTGTCTTGGGCAAGCTTCGGGCGCAGGTTCGTCTACCCGGAGAGGAGCCGCATGCAATCGTTGGCACGCACGCTCGCGTTGCTCGGTCTGGTATTGGCTCTTCCGGCCGCGGCGCAGGATTTCCCTTCGCGCCCGATCACACTCATCTGCCCCTGGCCGGCGGGCGGCTCCACCGACACTCATTTGCGGCGCCTCGCCGAGATCTCCGCGCGCTACTTCGGGCAGACGGTGCTGATCGAGAACAAGCCCGGAGCGAGCGGCACCATCGGCCCGGGATTCGTCGCCCAGAACGCGAAGCCCGACGGCTACACGTTGTCGCAGATGCACATGGGCGGGTTTCGCGTGCCGCACATGCAGAAGCTGGCCTGGGATCCGATCCGCGATCTCACCTACATCATCGGGGTTTCGGGCTACACCTTCGGCGTGGTGGTGAAAAGCGACTCGCCGTTCAAGACCTTCAACGAGCTGCTCGGTTGGGCCAAGGCCAACCCGGGGAAGTTGTCGTACGGCTCGACCGGGACCGGCACCTCGCCTCACCTCCTCATGGAGGAGGTGTCGATGAAGACCGGTGTGACTTTCCTGCACGTGCCCTTCAAGGGCAATGCGGATTCGACCCAGGGGCTGCTCGGCGGCCACGTCATGGCGCAGTCGGATTCGAGCGGCTGGGGACGCTTCGTCGACGCGGGACAGTTCCGGCTGCTGGTCACCTTCGGCAGCCAGCGCACCAAGCGCTGGCCCACCGTCCCGACCGCCAACGACCTGGGGCTCGACATGGTGTACAACTCGCCCTACGGCATCGTCGGCCCGCGCGGCGTGGATCCGAAAATCGTGAAGATTCTCCACGACGGATTCAAGAAGGCCCTCGAGGACCCCGAGCACCAGAAAGTGCTCGACCAGCTCGACCAGGAGTTGTGGTACCAGTCGAGCGAGGATTACGCGAAGTACGCCCGCGAGACCTTCCAGAAAGAGCGGGCGCTGATCGAGCGGCTGGGATTGCTCGCCAAATAGAAATCAAAACGGAAGGGGGAAACCATGTTCAACAAGATACTCCTGGCGTACAACGGATCGCGCGAAGGCAAATCGGCGCTCCTCGCCTGCGCCGAGATCGCCAAGTTCGCCAAGTCGGAAACCCACCTCCTAGCGGTCGCAGGAATGCCGTCGAGCATGTTCCTCACCGAGGGCTTCCTGCCCGAAGAGCTGCTCGAGGAAGAGAAAAAGCGGGCGCAGGAGATCCTCAACGAAGGCATCGCCCAGCTCAAGCAGAAGGGATTCAGCGTCACCGGCCACCTCGCGGTGGGCGAGCCGGTCGAGGAAATCTGCCGGATGGCCCTGGAGCTCAAGTGCGACCTCATCGTCGTCGGCCATCAGCAGAAAGCCAAGTTCGCCTCGCGCTGGTGGCGGGGGTCGGTAGGGAAGACGCTGCTGGATTATGCGCCGTGCAGTATTTTTGTGGCGCAGACGCGGGATTGAGGGCGTCTTCGCGGTCAACTTAGGGAGTACGAGTTCTCCCTCGAACGGTCATCCAAAGTACAAACGGTAAGACTGCGATAAACAAAAAAGCCATAGCAATCTCAACACCCCATTTCCCAAGGAAAGCGCTGTCAAAGTCTCGTATCTCGACTACAGATAGCGAAGGATTCGTAGGGTCGTAGGAAACCGGGGTTCGAGCTGATTTTGGAAACTTAAGTAGTATTTCGTCGGCAGCGATCTCACTTGTACATTCACAGATAACCTGTGAATGCCTGTATTTGTGGTGGGAGACCTCGTATACGTAGGTTACCGTCGCCAGATACACGGGGGCAAGCTTGGGATTGTTCACAGGAACGGATCGAGACTCCAATACCACCCCGCTGGTTGTCGGCCATTTGCTGCTGTACCTCGCAATCTGGATATCCGCCAAAACGGATGGTCCCAGCCAGATGCTGACTGCGATGCCATATGCCAGACTTGCAGCACCGGCAGCCAGTGGAGAATATCGCTTCATGTTTGAAAAGGTTCTGCTCATGTAGTAAGGGAGCTGGCCGCTCGTCGGGCAATGCCTGCGGCGACAACGACTTCATATAAATCCGAAGGAAAGACAAGTCTAGGTCACTCCAGATTTTAAGGACAAATCAGTCGAATGTCTCGGAGCTAGAGGCCTGGGGCGCAGCCGCCGCATTTGACATTGCTGTAGGCATCTATCGCTATCGTGCTCTGGATGAACGAGTGAATGCCTTCCACCACGCGCTGAGTGAGACTTTGGGCAAGCCCGTCTCGAATCATTGGATTCTCCAGAACGAGACCGACGCCGTCGAGCGCGGCACCGATTTCCGGGAGCCCTCCCCTATTGGCTAGTGTTCCGCCAAGGCTCGCGAGTTGTCCGGCTTGCTCCAAGTCGTGATTGAACTCCTTGGTCATGGCTGCACGTTCTGCGTCACTTACCTGCCTAAATAGGCTCGCCGCTGCTTGGTTGAACAAGTAGCCAAACGCCGCTGTCTTCGCTCCGTCCGTGAAGGAGTGCCCACTGATCATGCTTGCCGCCCCACCGGCCATCATTGCCGCGACCAGTCCACCAAACTTGTCCAATTCCGCTCCGTATGGCGTAACCAACGACCCCGCCGCACCAGAAAACGCTCCTGAGCTGCAGCTCCCTCCACTAGCCGCTGCCGAAGCGCAACCAACTGCGGCGTGCCCAGCGATATTTGCGAGGTGCTCTGCTGTCCCGAAGTAATCGGGCGGGACACCGTGGCCGTTCGTGAGGCCTCCTACCATGTCCATCGCCGCGGAGGTTGCTAGAGAAATCGCCGCAGACTTCACGCCGGCGTTCACCGATCCGGTCGACTCGTACCCCATGTAGGCCGTGAAGACCGCCGAGCCTGCAGGCCCTCCGAAATACCCGGCCGCAATCTGCGCGGCCATGTAGGCCCATTGATTCCGCATGACGAAGTTGTCGACGTTGTACATGCCCGGAATGGCATGGAAGGAATCAAAGGTATTCTTGAGGGTCGGCATGAGAAGGTACTTAGCCTCGGCCCTCGCATAGTTGGCCAGAGAATGCTCAACCTTGTGAATCGCATGGCGCAGGCTGAAGTGTCCGCTCGGGTCGGTGAATCCGAGAGGATTGTTCATGACGTAGCTGTACCGGTTGTAACTCTGCAGGTTGTTTGGCCCCTGGATGAAAAGATCCGGTGTCATGAATCGGCCGAGCGTCGGATCGTATACGCGGCCGTTCATGTGGATCAGGCACAGCTCGTCGAGGTGCTCGTGCCCGGTAAAGCCGCGATCGGTGGTGATGCCGAAGATGCTGCAGCTGGCATCTGCCGTGCCATTGGGGAAGCGACGCTTGCCGTAGGCCTCGTAAGCGAGCCGTTCTAGAGGCACCCCAGCATCGTTGGTAATGGCCATGATGCTGCCCAGGCCGTCGCGGTGGTAGTAGCGCATCTGCGGGCCGTCGCCGGAGGCGTAGCTACTCTTGGTGACGTAGACACCGACTAGAAGTGCCCCGGCCTGGATGTAATGCTTGTTTTCGATGGTCGAGTCGGGCTTGATCTCCTTCTCGTAGAAGAGTGCCCCGCCCCCGCCAGGATGCAGGTAGATACTGGTCTGAGTTCCCGTCGCAAGCTGGGTCACAAGCTTGACCCGCTCATGCTCGGAGTTATAGGTATACGTATAGCTAGCCGCGGCTCCGACAATGGTCGCCGGCATGTTGAAGCTCATGTAGGTGAGCGTGCGCCCGCCGCCAGACAGAAGGTCGCCATTGGCGTCGTACGCATACGTCGCGTTGACCGTGCCGGTCACGCTCGATACTGCGTGTGGACGCACGCTACCCAGCCCCGAGGCCGGATAGGTATAGGTCCCGGCATCGGACTTGTAGGTCATGTCGCCGATGGCGTCGTAGCTGAAGGACCGGGTTGTAAGGCCTGTGCCCGAAGCCATCAGCAGGCGATTGAGGGTGTCGAAACCGAAATTCTCGTTGACGGCGTCCACGTTGTCGGCGCGCGTGAGGACGTTGCCGATCGCATCGTAGGTGTAGGCAAGGTTGTGCACCGTGCCGCTCGTCCCCGACGCGACCACCGAGGTCAGGCGATCCACCGGATCGTAGCCCCGTGTTTGCGTCAGGCCGTTGCCCAGAAGTTCGTTGGTAACTCGACCACTCGCATTTTCAGCATTCGCCGTCCAGAAGACGGTGCTCCCGCCTGCGTCGCTTCGTTGGACGCTCGAGAGATATCCGTGAGTGTTGTAGTTGCTCCGCAAGGCGAAGCCGGTCGGGTAGGTTACGGCGTCGACCTTTCCGACATGAATTCCGCTTGCCACGTAGGTGGTGGTGACCGTATACGAGGTGTCGATCGAAACAACTAGAGCGGACGGACGCCCCAGGCTGTCGTAAGTGTTGGTGCGCGAGTATCCGTTGCTTGCGCTTGCTTGGCACACCTTGCCGATACCCTTGGTGCAACTGTCGTAGGTCCAGGTGGAGACCAGGTCGGTCTCTGTACGGCTCGTCATTCTTCCGAGCACGTCGTAGCTGGTCGTGTTGGTCTGTCCCTTAGCGTCGGTCTGGCGTATCAGCTGGCTCAGGGCGTCGTAGGCGTAGCCCCAGGTGCCCATGTCCGGATCGACCATTCCCGTCTTGCGCCCTCGCAGGTCATAGCTGAGCGTCGTCACGTTCCCAAGAGTGTCGGTCGTGGTCGAGAGATTATCGAAGGGGTCGTAGGTGTAGGAGATCGTATTACCTTGGGTGTCGGTTACCCTAATCAGCTGCCCTTGGCTATTCTTGGTGTTAGTTTTGGTTTGCGTGACTCCGCTCGGCATGTTGGTGCCGGAGCCGGCATTGCTCATCGTGAAAGTAGTTACTAAGCCACTATAGGCAATCGTGGTGCGGACCTGTCCGGCCAATGTGGCCGGCTCGTCGGTCTGAACGGTACGTCCCAAGATGTCGTAGGACAAAGCTGTCCATACGGGTGTCGCTCCCGCATAGTAGGGCTGCGAGGTTTGTGCGACACGCCCGAGGCTGTCGTATTGGGTGTCTTTCCAGACCAGGGTACCGTCGAAGCCTTGAGCCTCTTTGCGGATCTCCCGGTTGAGACTGTCGTAGTAGGTACTCGTTGTCGGAGCGCCGGTCGCGGTGACTCGTACCCGATACTGGGGCGTTCCGAAAGAGGGACAGGTACCTGGTACGTCAACGCAGCGCTCGTAGAACCAATTTGCGACTGTCGTGTCAGCGCGGGCTTCGGAGCTCTTACGGCCAAAGGTGTCGTAGGTCCAGCTGGTGGTGAGAAGGTTGGGCCCGGTGAGAGTGGCCACCGCCCCAAAACGCGGATCGAATGTCCGCGTTTCGACCTGATTGAGTGCGTTGGCAGTAGAGGTGGAAAATTGGCCGGCGATCCAGTTGTACGTCAGCCCGCCAATCGTGATCGTTCCGGCGGCGTAAGTGTTCGTGAATGGGTTGCGAGTCGCAAAAACCGGATCACCCGTCGGCGCTGCCGCCTCGGTGAGGCCCCCGCTCGAGGTACCGTTGCAGTTGCGGGCGGTCGCGGTGGTGCGATTTCCGTAGCCGTCGTAGACGTAGGTCTTCACGAGGCAAAGCGCGGAGGTGTCCGGCTCGATGACCTCCCGGATGAGCTGACCCGAGGTCGGGTCGTACTCGAAGGCGGAGGTTCGCGTCTGGGAGCTTGCCCAGCACGGTGCAGTCAGGCCAAGCGCGATGATGGCAACGATTCCCCGAGCGTTCATGGTTCTCTCCTGCGTTCCGTTCATGTCGATGTCCGTGCGTTTCCGGTAAGGCGTCTACAGCCCTTCGCGCTTCTGCAGCTCCGCGACGGTCAAACCCACCGGTGTCTCCCCGCCCCACACCGAGCCGGTGGTTCGCCGGCGCAGGCGATCCTCGCTCGCCCGATAGGCCCTATCAGACAAGGACACGTAGCCAGCGGAGCGGGCAAGCCGGGCGGCGTTGGCGGCGTAGTACTGCGCGAGTGCAGCGACTTCGGGGCGCGCGAGCGCCGCGGCGTTCACGTAGAGGAAGATCGGACGCGACAGGGGCTGGTACCTCCCGCCCGCGATGTTCTCGGGCGAAGGCGTCACCGCCTCGGCGCCCTCGCTTCGCGCGATCGGGACGGCGCGCAACTTGCCGCGGTTCTCGAGGTACGTCGCCATCGGCAGGTAGCTCAGCGTGTTCAGATCGCGCGCGACGCCCTGGATCAGCACGTTGTCGTCCACCGACCCCATGAAGTCGCGCCGCGCCGATTCTCCGGGCTTGAGGACCGCCGCGAGGAAGTAGTTGGACCCGTCGAACTGCGCGTCGGGTGCGAGGAGCTTGAGCGGTGCGTCGGGGAAGCTGCTGTTGACCTGGTTCCAGCGCACGACCTTGCCCTGCGCCGCCTCCGTCCAGATGGCGCGGAGCTGCGGCAGCGACAGGCTCTCGACGAAGGGGTTCCTGGGATTGACCACGACCGCCACTGCGTCGAAGGCGACCGGCAGCTCGACGAACTGCACCTTGGCCTTGTTGCACGCCTCGATCTCGGCCTTGAGGATCGCCCTCGCGCTGTGGACAAGATCCGCCTCGCCCCGGCAGAGCTTGGCAAAGGCGCCGCCCGAACCTGCCACGCCCACGCTCACTGACGCTTTGCTATTGGCGCGACGGAACTCCGCTGCCGCGGCCTGGCTGATGGTGAGCCCCGCGCTCGAGCCTTCGATGCGAACGGACTGGGCGACGGCCGGGTACGCAGCCAGGGCGAGGATGGTGAGAGCGAGTAGGGCAGACGCGTTGGGTTTCATTTGAGGTCTCGTCGAGTCGTGAGCTAGGGAGTGACGCTGGTTACGGTGCTGCGGATCAGGCGCCCGAGGAACCAGTTGGCGGTGTCGGGTGTGGTATAGGTGTTGGTGGTGGTCTTGCTGTAGCCGTCGCCCGTGGAAGCGACGACGCTGGTGGGGTTGCCCCAGGCGTCGTACACGGTGGTGGTGGTCACCGTGGGAAAGACCGCACCGTTCAGGTCGTACCCGCTCGATGTGTTCTGCGAAACGTACGGGAAGTAGCGGTTGCCCGTGACGATGGTGCACGCGCTGCCGGTCACGGGGTTAGTGCAACCGAGGCTGGAGCTCGAGCTGCTGACTACGCCACCGGAGCCGCCCCCGGAGGGAACCTTCTTCTGGGAGAGGGAGGGCATTCCCGTGAAGGGCCAGTCCTGGCGGAACTCGGCGTGGGCGGAGGTGTTGTCGGGATTGGTGACATCGAGGGTTCTGAATCCGAGAAGACCGCGGCCGGTGAGGTCGGCCTTAAGGCCGGCGTAGGTGTAGTTCGCAGTCAGGATGCCGCCGATGCCGTTGCTCGAATTGGCCGAGGACACCACGTAGGTGGCGTTCTGGATGTTCTGATAGGGGTAGCAATTCAGGTTCGCGCTCCCCGGTGTGCTCGATGGCGGATTGGGGTTGGGACAGAGACTGGATGGAGTATCCGCATCCCTGGTGTAAATGGTCGAGTTGGTCAGGGGCAAGTACGTGCTGGTTGTCGTCGTGCCTAGGCTGCTCGTGATGCTGGTCGCGAGATCCGGGAATGGGCCGGCGCCCAATGCGACTTGCCATCCTTCATAGTTCCACATGAGATCGGTCTTGCCGTCGCCGTTGAAGTCCCCAACATAGGTGTATGCATTTCCTGGATTCTGAGTCGGACGGCCGCCGACGCCGACATAAGGTCCGAGCCAGAACGCCGTGGGTGGAGTGAAGGATGTTCCGGTCGACAACGCGACTTGCCATCCTTCGTAGTTCCACAGGAAGTCGGCCTTGCCGTCGCCGTTGAAATCTCCGACGAAGTTATAGCTGCCTGGGTTTGTTGTGGGACGGCCACCGACGCCGGCATTGCCTTGGAGCCAGAACCCCGTGGGTGGAGTGAAGGATGTTCCGGTCGACAACGCGACTTGCCATCCTTCGTAATTCCACATGTAGTCCGTCTTGCCGTCGCCGTTGAAATCTCCGACGAACGCGTAAGAGCCCGAATTGCGGGTGGGGCGTCCGCCGTAGCCTGCGGTCGCATCAAGCCACTTAAGGGGTTGATCGAACCCGTCTCCGGCCGCGTTCGCCAGGGCTACGTACCAACCGCCGGATTCCCACATGTAGTCCGTCTTACCGTCGCCGTTGAAGTCCCCGACGAATTCGTAGTTACAGCTACCATTGCTGGTCGAAATACCGCTGACTGGATCGATGGGGAGGAGCCACCTTCTCGGAGTCGCGAAGCCGGTGCCAGTGGGGTTGGCGAGTGCAACCCACCAGCCGTTGTAGTTCCACATGTAGTCGGTTCGGCTGTCTCCATTGAAATCTCCGAGATGCGCATGGCACTGACTGGGATTTGATGTCCCCGTGCCGGCGGGCACGTCACTGTCGGTGAGCCAGAAGTTGGAGGGTTGAATGGACCCGGAGTTGTTCGGGAGGAAGGCGAAAGTGACAGGTCCTAGGCATGCTCCGCTGTTGTCGCACTCGGTGACGCTTGTGAGGCGAGAGCGTCCGACCGTGCCGTTGTTGTCGTAAGCAAGGCGGTATTCCCTGACGGGGTTGGCCCCAGCGTAGGTGCGCACGTACTGAAGGCGCTTGAGTGTGGTGATGATCGAGCCGGCGACGTAGGCGGTTGCAGGGTCGGTGCGATTGACCGGGTCGTTGACGAACACCACCGAGGCGCTCGGCGCTGTCGCCGATGCAGTGTTGCCCGTGTAGTCGATGCGGGATGGGTAGTAGTCGCCGCTGTCCTTGGTGTAGGTGACGGTTAGGTAGTTGCCCTTGCGGTCGGAGAGCTTGCTCAACGCCCACACGCGCACCGTACCCAGCCACGCCGGAGTGGTGTTCGGCACCGGCACGGCCTCGACCCTGGAGGTGTAGCTGGTGGAGGCATCGTTGCCGTACTCCGTGATCTGGCCCGACTTGGCCCAGGCCTTGAACGACGCCGGCCCGTTGCCCGCGGATCCACAGGCGATCACCCGGGTGAAGGACTCGAGCTCGGTGCGGTACTCGGTACCGGAGCAGCTCGGATCGGTGACGGTCGCGGACACGGGGATGAGCCGCTGCCCATCGACGCAGAAGCGGTCGTTGGCGTCGTAGTTGATGCCGCCGCGTACTCCGTCCTGAGCGAAGGTTTGCGGGCAGCGCTGGATCGAGGACAGCCCCGAGAGTCCCCAACCCATTCCGAGAGGGCCGTTACCCGACTGGCTGTTGTAGGCGAGGGCGAGCTTGGGATCCACGCCAGCGATGCCGGGGGGCACTTGGATGGGGATTGTATAGGTCGCAGCGCCCGAGGGACTCACGCTGAAGGACCCCGGCGTGAAGCCGGCAACGGTGGCTTGGGCGAGTGCGTCTTGCGCCGGAGGCAGCGCAGCGCCCAGCACCGTGATTGCGCACAGCGTCATTGCGCGAATGATTGACGAGCGCGGATATTCAGTCGCCATGGTGTGTCGGGCTGTCACGGCTTCTGTCCCTATGGCGTGACGCTGGTGACGGTGCTGTGGATCAGGCGCCCGACGAACCAGTTGGCGGTGTCGGGTGTGGCGTAGATGTTGGTCGTGGTCTTGCTGTAGCCGTCGCCGGTGGAGGCGACCATGCCGGTCGCATTGCCGCAGGTGTCGTAGGCGGTGGTGGTCGTGACCGTGGGAAGGACCGCACCATTGAGGTCGTAGCCGCCCGCGACATTGCCCGAGGCGTAAGGCAAATAGAGGTTGCCCGCGGCCACGGTGCACGTGGTTGCGGCGGCTGCACACGAGGAGCCGTTGCTGGGGCTGGTGCAGCTGTAAGAGTTGGTAGCGGAGCTGACCAGGTTACCGGGTCCACCGCCTGTGGGGATCTTCTTCTGGGAGAGCGACGGCATTCCGATGAAAGGCCAGTCCTGGCGGAACTCGGTGTGGGAAGACGTGGAGTCGGGGTTGGTGACGTCGAGAGTTCTGAACCCCAACAGCCCTCGGCCATTTCGATCCAGTTTCAGGCCGCCGTACTTGTAGCTAGCGGTGAGCGCGCCGCCGATGCCGTCGCTCGCGTTCACCGAGGACACGACGTAGGTCGCGTTCTGAACATCTAGAGTCGGATAGGCCGCTGTGGTGTCTTTCGTGTAGACCGGGCTGCCGACAGTGATAGGCGTGGAGGTGATGCTTGTGTTGGCGCCCAGACCACTAGTGACCTGCGCTACAAGATCGGGATACAGAACGGCGGGATAGGCCTGATGCCAACCAGCGTATTGCCACATGTAGTCGGTCTTGCCATCGCCATCGAAGTCGGCGGCAAACATATAGCCGGCGTTGTAAGTTTGGGCGATGCCCGGAAGGGAAGGCGGCAAGACGTTTAGATGCACTTCAAATGACGTTCCTTTGGAGTACGCGATGTGCCATCCCGCGTATTGCCACATGTAGTCGGTCTTGCCGTCGCCATTGAAGTCGCCGGTGAGCATGTAGCCCGGGTTGTAGGTCTGGCCGAGGCCCGGCCAGGTTGCAGGGAGGACGTTGGTGTGTACGTCGAAGCCGATCCCAGTGGAGTACGCGATGTGCCAGCCCGCGTACTGCCACATGTAGTCGGTCTTGCCGTCGCCGTTGAAATCACCAGTCAGCATGTAGCCAGCGTTGTAGGTGGGACCCACACCCGGCCACGAGGCAGGCAGGAGGTCGGTGTGATAGTCGAAAGGAGTCCCTCTACCTGTGGAGTACGCCACGCTCCATCCCGACCCCGTCTGCCACATGTAGTCGGCCTTGCCGTCGCCATTGAAGTCGCCGATGAAGACGTAGCCCCCGCCGTTGAGGGTCGTGTGACCGTCGGGCAGGGTAGAAGGAAGGAGGCCCGTGTGAACTTCGAAGGAACCTCTGCCGGTGGAGTAGGCCACGTGCCAGCCTGAGCCCCACTGCCACATGTAGTCCATCATTCCATCGCCATCGAAGTCGCCGACGAACATGTAGCCGGGGTTGTATGAGGTCTGCCCAGTCGCGAGCGTAGGCGGCAAGAGGTTCGTGCGCGCGTCGAAGGAGGTCCCCCTCCCGGTGGAGTAAGCGACGTGCCATCCGCCGTATTGCCACATGTAGTCGGTCTTGCCGTCGCCATCGAAATCGCCGGAGAACATGTAGCCGTTGTTCGTGGTCGCCTGGCCACTGGGGAGATTGTTCAACAAGAGATTGGCGCGCACGTCGAGCGGGTTGCCCCTCCCTGCGGAGTACGCGACGCTCCAGCCCGATGCTGTTTGCCACATGTAGTCCGTCTTCCCGTCGGCGTCGAAGTCGCCGGTGAACATGTAGCCGGGCGCGCCGTTATACGTTGCGCCAATCCCGGGGATGCTGCCCGGGACGACGTTGGTAGATGGAGAAAGAGTGTCGATCGGCGGGGTCTGCCAGCTGAACGAGGTCTGTGGCAAACAGCTTCCGTTGGCGCATTCGGTCACGCCGGAAATGCGAGAGCGTCCCATGGCTCCGTTGTAGTCGTAGGCGATCTGGTAGTCGCGAATCAGATTGTTCCCGGATGGCAGGCCGTTGAACGTCTTGATGTGTGTGAGGCGCAGAGTGGTGGTTACTTTTGCGCCGGCTTGATATGCAGGAACAGCGTCGGTCCGTGTCTCGTATAGGAACTGGACCGAGCTTCCAGGCGATTGCGCCCCGTTGCCGGTGTAGTCGATCTCGATGGGGTAGTAATCGCCGTTGACGGTGTCCTCCGAGTACGCCACCTTCAGGTAGTTGCCCTTCCTGTCGGAGATCTTGTTCAGCGCCCAAGCGCGCACCGTCGTAGTCGGCCAAGAAGGGGCTCCGGGAGGAGTGGTAGTGAAGGGCACCGCCTCGATCCGAGAGTCACCGGTGTTGCCGTACTCCATGATCTGGCCCGACTTGGTCCAGGCCTTGAACGACGCCGGCCCGTTGCCCGCGGATCCGCAGGCGATCACCCGGGTAAAGGACTCGAGCTCGGTGCGGTACTCGGTCCCGGAGCAGCTCGGATCGGTGACTGTCGCGGACACGGGGATGAGCCGCTGCCCATCGACGCAGAATCGGTCGTTGGCGTCGAAGTTCACGCCGCCGCGCACTCCGTCCTGAGCGAAGGTTTGCGGGCAGCGCTGGATCGAGGACAGCCCCGAGAGCCCCCAACCCATTCCGAGAGGGCCATTACCCGATTGGCTGTTGTAGGACAAGGCGAGCTTGGGCTCGACACCGGCGATGCCGGGGGGCACTTGGATGGGGATCGTATAGGTCGCAGCGCCGCTGGGACTCACCGAAAAGGAGCCCGGGGTAGAGCCGGCGACCGTCTGGGCGCGTGCATCCCGCACGGGAATCAGCGCGCCGCTGAGCACGACTCCGGCGCAGAGGATCAGCACACGGCCGGGTGATCGGGTTAGTGTCTGGGTCGCTTCCAATGTGGTGCCCGCCATATATGTGTTCCTGTGGATCGCGCTAGGGCGTGACGCTGGTGACGGTGCTGCGGATCAGGCGCCCGAGGAACCAGTTGGCGGTGTCGGGTGTGGCGTAGGTGTTGGTCGTGGTCTTGCTGTAGCCGTCGCCCGTGGAGGCGATGACGCTGGTCGGGTTGCCCCAGGCGTCGTACACGGTGGTGACGGTCACCGTCGGCAGCACCGCCCCGTTCAGGTCATTGCCGCTCGACGTGTTCTGAGAAACGTACGGAAAGTAGCGGTTGCCCGTGGCGATGGTGCACGCGCTGCCGGTCACGGGGTTGGTACAACCGAAGCTTGAGCTTGAGGTGCTCACAACACTTCCCGGACCACCTCCGGAGGGAACCTTCTCCTGAGCGAGAGAGGGCATTCCCGTGAAGGGCCAGTCCTGTCGAAATTCGGAATGGTTGACGAGCCCTGAATCGACCTGCGTTGAGTCTATCCAGCGGAAGCCGAGCATCCCTCGGCCATTCACGTCTGACTTCAGCCCGCCGTATTTGTAGCTCCCTGTAAGCGTGCCACCCACGCCATTCGGGCTGGAAACGGAAGACACTACGTATATCGGTGTCTGCAGATCAACAATGGGGTAGACCGCGGAGCTGTCCTTCGTATACGCACCACTATCCGTCAGGGGTTTGTAGGTGATCGATGTTGGCCCAGCCAGGGTGCTGATTGAATTTACGAGGTCCGGTGGTTCCTTCGTTGTGTTGCCGTAGGCGATGAGCCAGAATGTTTGTCCATTTGGAATCCACGCGTAGTCGAGCTTGCCGTCGCCGTTGAAGTCGCCGAAGTACTCGTTCTGAGGGCTGGAGGTGTACGCCGGATAGCCGCCCACGCTCGCGGGCAGAGCGGG
>Ga0137409_10003158_pt1 | contig 17498 bp, 17 predicted proteins | sample CZODoug1_16funga_FD_122059 | JGI IMG/M metagenome (GOLD analysis project Ga0137409, IMG submission 122059) | Vadose zone soil fungal communities from Angelo Coast Range Reserve, California, USA - CZODoug1_16fungal (Hybrid Assembly) | ecosystem: Environmental > Terrestrial > Soil > Vadose zone... | reverse complement strand
GCGATTGGCCAGGTCGGCCATCAGGGGATGCTTCGCGACCGTGGGAACGCCCGTCAAAGGGACTCCCGGCGAATGGATCCAAACCTGCCAGTCTCCCGGCCCAGGCTCCTCGTCGAAGCCGACGGCGACCCGCGCGGGCGCCCGGCCGTGCTGGACCGTCACCCCGGGGATGGAACGGAAGACCCGCACGAGCGCCTCGTGGTGACGCCCCGCCAGGGTGACGAGGGCGTCGGCCGGTCCCATCTTCGTCGCCTCGACCACGTCGTCGAGCGGAAACGAGTCCTTCGTCTCCAGGGTCACGCGAACCGAAGACGCCTTCGAATAGTCGGCCTTATGGGACCAGACGCGTTGTCCCGCAGGGACGATCTCGTTCACCCGGAGGTCGCCCGCGACGAGGTCGATCGGCAGCGGCCGGGCGGGGCCGTGGTTGACGATGCGGATGAAGACCTCGTCGTCGGAGACGCTGAGCTCGACGATGCCGGCGTTGTCGGCGGGCGCGCCGAAGAGGGCGAGCTTCGGACCGTCGACCGGGCGGTCGCTGAACAGGATGACGTGCTCCGCCGACGCGGACGCCGCCAGCAGCATCGGCTTCAGGTCGACGTGGACGTCCAATCCAGACACCGCGCCCGAACCCGGGAAGTGCTTCGGAGTCGCCGCCCACCAGTAGGAGGTGACCTGATCCGCGCTCCCAAAAGTATCCTGGATATTTTTGGCGAAGGCCTTCATCCGGGCGATGCGGTCGCCGGCCTGCATCCGGGGCGATGTGTCGAAGACCAGGGCGATGCGGCGCGGGGCGAACTGCTCGGTCTCGCGATACGGGCCCGCCAGCGCCGCCACCACGGCGGCGATCGTCAGGGCCTGGAACAGCAGCTCGAGACGCCAGCGCGGGCGGCGCAGGGCGCGCACCGGAGGATTCCGCTCGGGGATCTTCTTCCACAGCAGCAGGCTGGGCACCGTCACCCGCGCCGCCGCCTGGCGCCAGAGGCTGAACAGAATCAGCAGCAGCAGCGACGCGAGGCCCCATAAGGCGGCGGGCTGTTCGAACTTCACTCCAGCACCCCCGCTTCCCGGAGGTAGACCTGGACGATCTCCTCCAGCGGCGTCGAGCTGGAGCAGCGCAGGTAGTTCATCTCGCGATCGAAGCACCACTTCTTCCACGCGTCGCAGTGGTCGGCGAGCAGGCGGCGGTACGCCGCGCGCTCCTCCTCCCCCACGAAGCGGACCACGCTCTCCCTGGTCTCGGCGTCGACGAGGCGGAGCTTCCCCGACAGCGGCGGCTCCAGCTCCCCGGGCGAGAGGACGTGGATGACGGCCGTCTCCGCGCGGAGCTTCATCAGCTGCGGCTTCATCCCCTCATCCCAAAGATCGCTGACGACGATGGCCAGCCCGCGCGGGACGGTCGGGACCGTGAACGGCGCGCCGAGCTGGAGGTTCTCGATTTCCGGCAGCGGGATCGACGCGGCCTCGCGATTGGCGACCAGCGCCAGCGCCGCCCCGAGGCGCTGCGCGAACTCGAACTTCGGCGCCATGGACGCGGACGTGTCGATTGCCAGCCGCACGGTCAGCGACTCCTCGCGGGTGAACTCCTTGACGTAGAGCATGCCGAGCCGGCCGTAGAGGTTCCAGTCGATCGCCCGGAACTCGTCGCCCTGGGTATAGGAGCGGTGCGAGGTGAAGTCGGCCGAGCCGCCGCGCCGCTTGGTGAGGCGCTCCCCTTCCCGGCGGCCGGAGATCGACCGACGCACGGCCAGACGGAGAGCCTCCAGCTTGCGGAGGAACCCCTCGTCGAAGACCATACGGTTCAAGGATACGCCGGAATCAGGCGCGAGGCGACAATTGCCGCGCCAGGTCTATATCGGCTTGAATCCGGCGCTTGAGGGAGTCGGGCCCGTCGAACTTCTGCTCGTCGCGGAGGCGGTCGAGGAAGCGCACCTCGACCGCGCGGCCGTAGAGGTCGCCGCCCGCATAGTCGAGCAGGTGCGCTTCGATGACCTCGGCCCCGTTCTCGCGGAAGGTCGGGCGCGTGCCGATGTTGACGACCGCCCTATAGAGCTTCCCGTCCAGCGGGACCTCCGCGGCATAGACGCCGCCCGGGGGACGGACGGCATGGTGCAACTCGAGGTTCGCCGTGGGAAAGCCGAGCTTCGTGCCGCGGCGGTCGCCCTTGACGACGGTGCCGAACACCGCCGGCGGCCGGCCCAGCAGGAACGTCGCTTCCTTCAGGCGACCGGCGAAGACGGCGTCGCGGATCAGGGAGCTCGAGACCGGCCGCCCCTCGAACAGCTCGGGCTCCGAATGCCGGACCTCGAGCCCGACCTTCCTCCCGAGCCCCTCGAGAAACGCCAGGTCTCCCGTGCGGTCGTGGCCGAACCGCGAGTCGTGCCCGAGCACGATCCCGTGCGCCGTCATCCGGCCGGCAATGAAGTCTCGGATGAACTCCTCGGCGCTGGTCTTCGAGAAATCGAGCGTGAAATTGATGACGACGCAGAAGTCGAGCCCGAGATCGCCGATCAGGCGGAGCCGCTCGCCGAGCGGAGTCACGAGCGGGACGGACTTCCCGCGCAGCACTTCTTCGGGATGGCGGTCGAAGGTCACCAGAGCCGACGAGACGCCCTCGGCGCGGGCCCAGCCGAGGACCTGGGAAAGCACGCGGCGGTGACCGCGGTGAACACCGTCGAAGACGCCCCAGGTGACGATCGGGGAGCGGAGCCGGGGGTCGGGGAGCGCGTCGAGTCCGGAGAGGATCTCCATCTACTGCGGTGACGTCGGACGCGGCGTGGGTCGGCGCTTGGGCTTCCGGTTCGCCTTGAAGTCCTCCTCCATTTCCTTGAGGAGGGCGGCCCACTGCTTTCGGTCGGCGGGGGTCATTTTGTCGACGATGAGGATGCCGTCGAGGTGGTCGATCTCGTGCTGGAAGAGCCGCGATTCGAGCATCTCGGCCTCGCGCTCGATCGTCTTGCCCTTCAGGTCCTGGTAGAGGACGAGGACGCGTTCGGCGCGCTGGATCTGGGCGGCCATGCCCGGAAGGGAGAGACAGCCCTCCTCTTCGCGCAGGTCACCGGCGCGGCCCAGGATCTCGGGGTTGATGAAGACCTGCTCCTCGTCCTTCTTCTTGGGATCGCCGGAGAGGTTGGCGACGACGACGCGACGGCCGACTCCGGCCTGCGGGCCGGCGAGACCGATGCCGCGAGCCTTGTACATGATCTCGAACATCTGGGGGATGGTTTCGAGGATCTGGGGGTCGATGCCGGTGATCTTTTTGGAGAGATCCCGCAGCCGCGGGTCCGGGTAATACACGAGTTCCATAGTGCGCATTATAGTCATCGGCAATCCCTGCCTCAACCGTTAGCTGCGTCCCGCTGGCGAACTGTATTGACAACGTTTTCCCCCGGGAGTAGCATCGAAAAAAGCGACATCATGAGGGCTGGGCCACATGGCGAACGACGGTGACATCGAGGCTCTTTATAAGCGGGCCGAAGAAGCCTTCAAGAAGCACAGTTACGACTACGCGCGCGACCTGTTCCAGCAGATCCTCACGTTCAAGCCCGACCACGAAAAGGCCCACGAGGCGCTCAAGCTGACGCTGGTCCGCAAGTTCCAGGAGCAGGGCGCCACCAGCAGGTTCAAGCTCCTGGCCATGAAGGGCTCCTTCGAGGTCCACGTCAAGGCGACCAAGGACCCCAACAAGCGCATGGACGCCTGCATGAGGTACCTCAACGACGACCCCACCAACGGGAAAGTCCGCGCGATCTGGGCCGAAGCCCTTCTCTCCCAAGGCCACGCCAACGGGGCGGCGGTCGAGGCGAAGATGTCCCTGCAGGATGAACCGTCCAGCATCCTCGCCCTCAAAACGATGGTCCAGGCCTTCAGCCAGACCGGCCGCGTCCAGGAGGCGCAGAAGGCGCTGGACCGCGTCGCATCCCTCGTGCAGGACGACCGCGACCTGGAAAAGCTGCGGCGCGACCTGGCGGCGCAGCAGACGATGGCGGCCGGCTTCGACGCCGCGGGCAAGGACGGCTTCCGCAGCGCGCTGAAGAACTCCGACCAGGCCGAGGAGCTGGCGAAGCGCACCAAGCTGGTGAAGACGGACGAGGAAATCCAGAGCCTCATCAGCGACCTCGAGGCGACGCTCGCCGACGCGCCCACGGACCCCAAGATCCCCCGCAGCATCGGCGAGCTCTACTTCGACAAGAAGAAGGACTATGCGACCGCCCGCGACTGGTTCAAGAAGGCGGCGGCACTCGCCCCCCAGGACTCGGTCCTGCGCGACAAGGTCGACGACTGCGAGCTGAAGATCTGGGAGCTGAAGATCCAGGCGGCCGCGAAGGCGAACGACCCCAAGCTGAACGAGATCCGGCTGGCCGAGCTGAAGGCGCGCATCGCGAGCTTCGAGCGCCGCGTCCAGGACCGGCCGACGGACATGGGCCTGCACTTCGACCTCGGCAAGGCCTACTACAACGGCTCGATGAACGACAAGGCAATCGCCGAGTTCCAGATGTCGGTCAAGGACCCGAAGCGGAAGAGCCAGTCGCATTTCTACCTGGGACGCTGCTTTCAGAAAAAGAAGATGTATGACATGGCCGACAAGCAGTACGTCTCGGCGGAGGCCGACGTGCTCTCGCAGGACACGCGGCTGGACATCATGTACCATCGGGCCAAGCTGGCGGCCGAGGCGGGCAAGCTTCCGCAGGCGATCGAGCTGGGCAACAAGATCGTCGAGATCGACATCAACTATAAGGACATCGCCCAGCTCGTCGAGAAATGGGGCGGCGGCGCCGCCTGACGCCCCCGGCAAACCCTGCTTGACTCCCGGGAACGATTTGGGTATCGTTCCTATCCCTTAAAGGAGGATTCTTCGAGTGGCACACACGATCAGCGCGCTCCGTCAGTACAAGCAGAGTGAGATCCGCCGCCAGCGGAACCACGCCGTGAAGAGCGAGCTGCGCACCCAGATGAAGAAGGTCCTCACCGCCGTCGAGAAAAAGGACGCCGCCGCGTCCAAGACGGCCCTCAACGAAGCCTATGCCCTGCTGGACCGCGCCGTCGGCAAGGGCGTCATCCACAAGAACAACGCCGACCGCCACAAGTCCCGGCTCGCCGCGCGCGTGAACGCCGTCGGCGGCGCCGCGCCTGCTAAGAAGTAAGGGCCGCCCCGACCCTTCCCGCCGCCTCCCGCAGACGACCCAGGACGCTCCGTGTCCGCATCCCCTCCTGCCGGGGCGGAGCGAAGGCCTCCCGCACGAAGCGTGCTTTCTGATCCGTCATCGACAGCAGCCCCAGCGCCGACAGGCATTCCGAACGTCGCCGACGCGCCAGCCCCAGGAACAGCCGTCCCGCCCAGTCCGGGCTCGTGCCGCCGAAACGCGTCAGCCCGGGGGACGGTACTCCCATCACCTCCCTCAGGAGCACCAGCGAGTAATAGACGGCGCGGTCCAGGCCCCAGCGGCGGGCGACGTCGGCGATCGCGTCCCAGTCGGCTCCGCGGGAGGCCAGCTCGATGTCCGTGAGAAGGATCAACGCGGAATAGGAGTGCTTGAGCGCGTGCTCGCACAGGGTGACGATCAGATGATGCGACGCCAGCGCCCCGTCCCGGGCGTCCCTCCAGATCTCGTCCAGATCGATCCGGAACATGAAGTTGGGCAGCGACCCGTTGGTCACGTGCCAGTGCAGGTGCACGGGCATCGATCCCTCGCGCCAGTACTCGACGGCGTTCAGGCTGCCGCCGTCGACGCGGTCGAAGTCGTGGTCCGGGACATAGCCCAGGCCGCGGAGGACGACGTCGGCCTCGCGCAGGTTCGATCGACGGACGAGGAGGTCGAGGTCGCCCATGTCGCGCAGGGACGGCGTCGGATAGACGCGATGGGCGAGATGCAGGCCTTTCAGCGGCAGCGCCTCGACCCGGCCCAGAATCTCGTCCGCCTGGTGCCGGGCCATGGCCTGCCGGGCGAAGACGGAACGCTCCGTGTCACAGGGAATCGACAGATTTCGGCAGAGGATGGGATACGTCCGTTCCGCCCGGCTGGCCGCCAGGACGCCGGGCGGCAGGGCCCCCGCGGCCGGGGAAACGGCGCCCAGGACGGACAGGCGGCCGAGCAGGCTCACGGCAGTATGATACCCGATGCGGCGGATTCAGGGACGGGGCCCTCTGAACTCCGCGTTCACGAGGCACGGAATCCTTCATGAAGCGACGCGCCGCCGGGGTGTTCATCGGGGTTCTGCTGTCGACCCTCACCCCTCCCGCCTTCGCCCAGGAAGAGAAGCCCAAGAATCCCTTCTGGGAGGGCAACGAGAACATCGGCCTGGGACTCTTCCACAGCGTCTCCCTCGCCCCCTTTCCGTCCCTGCGCAGCGGCATGGTCACCCGGCTTCCCTCCTCCCTCGCGCAGAACGGCCTCGAGCTCCGCGTCACCCAGGACTGGGCCACGATGCTGTCGACCCAGGACGCCTGGCTGCTGGACTATGACGTGCTGCGCTCCAACATCGGATTCTCCTGGGGCGTCACCGATCGGCTGCGACTCGACGTGGACCTCGAAAGCGGGAGCCGGACGAGCGGCTATCTCGACACGTTCATCATCAGCTTTCATCGGACGTTCGACCTCTCGCTCGGCAACCGGCGCCAGTATTCCGGCCACTCCCAGCGCATCGAGATCCAGCCGCCCGACGGCTCTCCCAGAATCGTCGTCGACGAGCACGACCAGCAGCCCTTCGCGCAGTCGATCGTCGCCACCGCGCAGTACGCGCTGGTCCGCGGCGATGAGGCAGTCCCGGAGGTCTCCGCCTCGTTCTCGCTGCGACGAGTGCTCAGCTCCGGCGATCTCAGTCTCGGCAGCCCGGTCGACGTCGGCGCGTCGCTCTCGATCGCCAAAGGCTTCGACCCGGTCTACCTGTATGCCGGAGGCTCCGTGTCCTGGTACGGCCAGGAGGATTTCTTCGGACTGACCCTGCGTTCCCTGGAATGGTCGGGGATTTTCGGGATCGAAATCCGGCCCCTGCCCTGGTTTTCGATCACGGGACAGTACCTGATCACGAGCGGCGGCGTCGACTCCCTGGACGATCTCTCGCGTCCCTCCCACGAGATCACGGCCGGCTTCAAGTGGAAGCTCGGGAGGGCTTATGTGCTCGAGACGGCGGTGCTCGAGAACATCATCAATCCGTACAACACGCCCGACTTCGGCGTGCACTTCAGCCTGGTCATCCGCTGGTAGGCTCCGGAGACGCCGGAGGCCGGCGGGCACATTTCCGAACCCGCCGGCCGTCCGGCCGCGCAAGATTTCCACACGGGCTCTTGTTGAAGAGCCCGTGAGGATCAAGGAGGGAATAGGGGATTTTTCACTCCGGAAGGATCCTGGGGCTTCCGGAGAAGTTGGTCCATCAGGTACAGGTCCGTGTCTTTGATTTCCTGGTCTCCCCGGTCCACGGAGATCTTCAGCACGCTGCCGGCTTCCGGCGACGTGACATAGACCTCGTCCCCCAGAGGGCTCCAGAGCACCTCTCCGACCTCGCGGCCGAGCTCGAGGCGATCCAGAAGATCCCCCTGCGTCGGGCCGGGGGAGCCGGCGTCGAGGAGCGCGAGGCAGCCTTCCCCGGTCTCGGGGACCACCGCCAGCCGTCCCTCGGGGCTGAAGGCGACGCGCCGGGCCCCGGCAATCAGGCCGGAAAGCTGGGTGCGGCGCACAACCATCAGGTTGTCGGGATCGACGAAGGCCAGATGACCCAGCCGCTCGCAGAGCGTCCAGATCCGGCGGCCCGCAGGATCGCAGACGACGGCATAAGGCTCCCCCGCGAGGAGAACCTGTTCGATCGCGCGCTCCTCGCGCACGTCGATGACGGCCAGCGCCGAGTCATCGTGGCAGGCCGCGTAGAGCAGGCGGCCTTCCGCGTCGAAGGCCAGCGAGCGCACGCCCCCCTCCATCCGGATGATGCAGGGCTCGGCGTCCGCGCGCAGCTCGAAGAGCACGACGCCCTCGTCGCGGCGGTCGAGATCGCGCACCACGACGGCGCCCAACCCGCGCTCCGGGTGCAGGGCCAGCGTCCCGCGCACCGGAGGCATGGGCAGTCCCAGGCGCCCCATGGTGGCCAGGGGCGACAGGCTGATCAGCTCGATCGTTCCCGCGTTCCCCGTCGCGGTGCTGATCACCGCCTGCCGCAGTCCGGGGATGACCTTCACTTCACAGGGGTCGCCCACGCAGGGCACGGCGCCCGAGTACCGACGCGTGGAGGCGTCGATGACTGCGACCTTGCCCATGAGCCCGCCGACATACAACGAGTCCTCGAAACCCGCGAGGAAGTAGGGATCGGCGGCGGACGGCACCTCGAGATCAAAGGTCCCCTGCACGGTCCACCTCGCCGCGCCGATGACGCTGACCTTAGGAGAGGCCGAGTCAAAGACGAAGACCTGGGAGCCATCGGGCGAAAGGTGGGCGGCGCCGGGCCGTCCTCCGACCGCGCAGGCGGCTTTCAGGTCGATCTGGGGCTTCCGTGCTTCCATCACGCCGGGAGATAGAGCAAGAGGCATGCCATGCCAATTGAATGAACACTTGCAACATCCTTAAGTCCAATTACTTAAGCTTGTTATTTATAATATATGCATAAACCCCATGGTTCATTCTCATTCTGCGAATTTGGCGTGCCAACATTTGCATCCTGCGACTGCCGCGCCTATACTGGAGTGTATGACGAATGTTAGGGGTCGGGGAACCGGCGACAACCCGCCCAACCGCTTCGAAAACCGCTCGTTCGAGGCCGACCCCGACGCGGCCGATCCCGAGGCCCCCCTGCCCCGCACCCAGTTCCTCAAGGACAGCTCCCGCACGATCATCGCCAAGAACGACAGCCCGGATGTCGGCTTCGACCGGAGCATCAATCCCTACCGCGGCTGCGAGCACGGCTGCGTCTACTGCTATGCCCGCCCCTACCACGAGTTCCTCGGCTACTCGGCCGGGCTGGACTTCGAGACGAAGATCCTGGTCAAGGAGGACGCGCCCGAGCTGCTGAGGGAGGAGCTCGCGTCCCCGAAGTGGGTTCCGCAAGTCATCGCCGTCAGCGGGGTGACCGACGCCTACCAGCCCGCGGAGCGGAACTACGGGTTGACCCGCCGCTGTCTGCAGGTGCTCGCGGAATACCGGAATCCCGTGCTCATCATCACCAAGAACCACCTGGTGACGCGCGACGCGGACGTCCTCGCGGAGATGGCGGCATCCCGGGCCGCCGGGGTGGTGCTCTCGATCACGACTCTCGATCCGGCCCTGGCCCGCATCATGGAACCCCGCACCTCCACGCCGGCGCGGCGTCTGGAGGCGATCGAGACCCTGGCCCGCGCGGGCGTCCCCGTCGGCGTCAACGTCGCGCCCATCATTCCCGGCCTGACGGACTCCGAGGTCCCGGCGATCCTGAAGGCGGCCGCGAAGGCCGGCGCCCGCTTCGCCGGTCACACCGTCGTGCGGCTGCCTTATGCCGTCAAGGAGCTGTTCTCGCAGTGGCTGACGGACCACTACCCGGACCGGAAGGACAAGGTGCTGAACCGGATCCAGGGGGTGCGCGGCGGGAAGTTGAACGATCCGCGCTTCGGCAGCCGGATGAGCGGCGAAGGCGTCTATGCGGAGCAGATCGAGGCGCTGTTCCAGCTGGCACGGAAGAAGGCGGGCATCCCCGGCGGCCGCGCGGAGCTTTCGGCGGCGTCCTTCCGCCTGCCGCCCGGCCCGCAGCTCACTCTTTTTTGAGCTCGATCCTGTAGCGCTTGATCTTGCGGTAGAGCGTGCTGCGGTCGATCCCGAGCACCTCGGCGACGCGGGACGTGTTGCTCGCGTGCTCGTTCAGCAGCCGCCGGATGGCCGCGATCTCCATCTCCTCCATCGAGACCCCCTGCACGCTGGGGCGCCCCCGGACGGCCTCGAGAATCGACGGCGTCAGCTCGTCCGACTCGATCCGCTCCGCGCGGCCCAGCGTGCAGGCGCGGTCGATCGTGTGCTCCAGCTCGCGGACGTTGCCGGGCCAGTCGTAGCGCTGCAGCAGGTGCAGGGCGTCCGGGCTGATCCCCTCGACCTTCCGCCCCGTGCCCCGTTGCGCCCGCTTGTCCAGAAAGTGCCGCACCAGCAGCGGGATGTCGTCCTTCCGCTCCCGCAGCGACGGGACCCGCACCGCGACGACGTTGAGCCGGTAGAACAGGTCGCGCCGGAACTTGCCCTCGGTCACCATCTCCTCGAGGGGGCGGTTCGTCGCGGCGATGATGCGCACGTCGACCGGGCGGTATTTCGTCGCGCCGACCGGGCGCACCTCCTTCTCCTCGATGGCGCGCAGCAGCGCCGGCTGCAGCTCCAGGGGGATCTCCCCGATCTCGTCGAGGAAGACGGACCCGCCGCCGGCCGTTTCGAAGAGACCGCGCTTCGCCGCGTGCGCCCCCGTGAACGCGCCCCGCTCGTGGCCGAACAGCTCGCTTTCGAGCAGCGTCGCGTGAATCGCGCCGCAGTCGACCGGGACGAAGGGCCGCGCGCTGCGCGGTCCGTCGTAGTGGATCGCGCGCGCGATCAGGTCCTTTCCGCAGCCGCTCTCGCCGAGGATGAGGACGTTGCACTCCTCGCGGCGGACGCGGTCGATCAGCTCGTGGCAGCGGTCCATCGCGGGCGCCGTTCCGATCAGGCTCCGCGCGCGGTAGCGGTCCTGCAGCTCCTGCTTCAGCCGCTCGTTCTCGGTCCGCAGGTGCCGCACGTGGCGAAGCCGCTCGAGGATGACGGAAACCTGGTCGAGCTTGAAGGGCTTCGGGAGAAAGTCGGCGGCGCCGAGCTTCATGGCCTCGACGGCCGACTCGATCGTGCCATGGGCGGTGACCATGACGATGGCCAGCGACGGGCGTTCGCGCTTCAGCTGCTCCAGGAGTTCCATGCCGCCGAGGCCGGGCATCCGGAGGTCGAGGAAGGCGACGTCGAAGGCGCGGGTGCGCAGAAGCTCAAGGGCCTCCTCGGCGCTGGCCGCCTCGCGGAGGTCGACCTCCTCGCGCGGAGCCACCACCTCCCGGAAGACTCGGCGGATGGACGCGTCGTCGTCGACGACCAGCAGTGACAGCAGGCTCTGCACACCCCCTATATACCCCCCGCATTCGCATTTTGCAAACCCCCAACCAAGCTCCCTCAAACATGACGGTCTTGTTTGTGATTCTATTTTGAAGCGAGCTGCTTGAGGAGGGCGGCCTCGGCGCAGGTCCAGGGGTCCACGCCCGTATAGTCGCCCGTCAGCAGGTAGGCGGGGCCCGGCGAGCGGCGGCACCAGCGCTTCAGACCGCAGGGGGCGCAGGTCTTGAAGTCGGCGATCCGCAAGCCGCGGATCCGGCGGAAGACCGGCGACGTCCCCCAGATCTCGCCGAAGGGCTGCTCGCGGACCGACCCCGCCCGCAGCGGCGTGGCGATGCAGGGATAGACCTCCCCCGTCGACGACACCGCCGCATTGCCCCTCGCGCAGTTGCACTTGAAGTCGTCATCGCCCGGGTTCTCCGGCCGCATCGGCCCGACGAAGCCGCTCAGCGGGCCCTTATAGAGATCCTCGAGCGCGGCGGCGTCCACCCTCGTGTCCAGGCTCCCGGACGTTCCGTCGTAGCGGCCCGTGATCGACGGATCCACCGCGTACTCGAAGCCCTCCGCATCGGCCATCGCGATCATCGCGCCGACCTCGGCCGCGTTCAGCTTCATCACGATGAACTTCAGCGCCGTCCGCACCCCCCGCGCGCGCAGCCGGCGCGACCCGGACATCGTCCGTTCGAACGACCCCGCCACCTGCGTCACTCCGTCGTGCGTCGACGCGACCGCGCCATACACGCTGACGCTGACGCCCCACAGACCCGGGATCCTGGCCAGACGCTCGCAGGCGGCGTCGGTGAGCAGCGTTCCGTTCGTCAGCACCGAGAGCGCAAAGCCCCGCGACGCGGCCTCGTCGCAGATCTCCCAGAAACGGGGATGCGCCATCGCCTCGCCGCCGGTCAGGGTGAGGAACAGCGTCCCGGCGCGGCGCAGGTCGTCCATCAGCGGGCGGATCTCGTCGAGCGACAGTTCGGGTCCTGACGCCGGCCGCGGCTGGTCGCGGTCGAAGTTGTAGCAGTGCGTGCAGCGGATGTTGCAGCGCAGCGTCAGCTCGAGGGTGACGTTGAGCGGGATGCAGTGCTCGTACGCACGGGCGTTGAGGCCGTCCAGGATCGAGCAGTCGCTCATGCCCGGACCACCAGCCCCTTCCCCTCGAGCTCCTTGAGGAAGTCCCGCACGTCCGACTCGGCCGCGTCCGCCTCCACCTCGAACTCGCCGCAGAGCGCCGCGACGAGGTCCGGGACCGACCGCGCGGCCGCCAGCTGCCTCCAGAGAAAGCTCGCGGCCTCATCGAGCTCATGCAGTTCCCGCCGCGCGGGGACGACGATGACCGCCTGGCCCTGGATCTCCTGGAACGGCAGCGTCGTGTCGCGCCTGAAGCGGTCACTCATAGGCGGCCCTTTCCAGCAGCGTCGACTGGCGCTGATCGCCGACGCGCCACTCGATGTTGGTCAGGTCGTGGAGGACGAGCTCGACGTCGACGCGGTCGCCCGCGCGCGTCCGGATCGGCCGGCGCACCGGCAGGAACATCGGCTGCCAGTGGCAGCCGAAGCGGGAGTCCATCTGGACCTTCGGGGAGAGCCGGACTTTGACGACGATTGCGGCGCCGTGGATGTCGCCCCCGCGCACCGTGAACGCCGCCTTCGCCCGCCGGGGGAAGCGCTCGGAGTCGCGCGCGAAGTCGAACGAGAAGGCCTTCTTCAAGGGCGCCGCCAGGCCGCGCGGAGCGCCGCGGAAGACACCCATGCGGTTGGCGGCGACCGCGTGGGCCGCGTCGAGCCGCACCCCGTGGCCCTTCCCCGGCAGCACATGCCGGCGGTGCAGCGCGGCGGCGCGGACGGGCGCCAGCCACACCTCGCTCCTCTCGGGGACGAAGCGGCCGCCCTTCTTCAGGAAGCGGCGCGCGTCGACGATCGATTCCGCCATCTCCGGGTCGACGCCGAAGGGGCCCACGAGGTCGGAGACGACGAGGTCGGCCCGCTCGGGCAGCGTCACCCGCCGCGAGTCGCCCTTCACGAAGCGCACGCGGTCGCCGAAACCGTTCTCGGCCGCCAGCGCCCGCGCGAGCTTGACGATGGGATGGCGCTCGATCGCATAGACGCGGCCCGCCCCGGCGCGCAGGGCGAGAAAGCCGAGGATGCCGGTGCCCGCGCCGAGGTCGACGACGACGGAGCCGGGACGGACGGTGTCGCGGAAGGCGCGCTGGACTGCGCGGAGCCGGTCCCGGTCGGCAAGCAGGAGGTGATGGACGTCGAACGAGCTCACGACTGCTTGATATTGACGATGCAGACGGCGCTCATGGGGCTGGACTTGCCGCACGCGAGGCTCTTGCGCTCGTAGACCTTCTCGGTGCGGAGGCTCGGCTTCTGATAGGGCCGCTTTTTCTTCTTCATGGCCGGATTCTACCTCATCGTCACCGGGAGCGCACGGCCTTCGCGGTGCGGGCCGCCGCGGCGCGCACGGCCTCGACGGGATCCCCCGCCGCCAGACGGTCGGCCGTCCCGAGGCAGGCCGCCGTCCCCAGCTTTTCGAGCGCCTCGACCGCGCTGACCCGCGGGTATTCGTTCGCATCCTGGGTCCGCTCGAGGAAATACGATTCCGGCGGCGGCGTCTTCATCCGCCCCAGCACCGCGACGCTGAACGCCCGCACCCGCGGCTCGGCATCGTCGCGCGACATCTTCATGAGCGGCTCCTGGTACTCCCCTTCGCGCCCCAGGAACGTCGACTGAAGGTCGAGGACGTCCTTCGAGTTTCGCCCGCGGATCGCCGCCCGCCAGCGCTGGAGCAGCGCCTCTTCGGACGACTCCGACGGCTTCGGCGCGACCGGGATCGACGGCGGCGGCGGCGCCGGCGGAACGGGCGACGGGGCGTTCGGCGCGGACGGCCGGGGTGGCGACGCCTCCGGGACCGATGGCGTCCGGATCCACAGCGCGGTGAGGATCAGGACCATCGCGGCGACCGGGAGCAGCCAGACTGCCTTCTTCATCGCCGACGCAGCGCCAGCAGGGCAAGCAGCAGGACGCCTTCCAGCCCGAGGAGTCCGCAGGCGCCGCCGGAGGACGACTTCGACGACGCCGGGGACGTCGCCGCGAGCGGAGTGTTGCCGAACGCTCCCATGTTGATGCGGTAGCCGTTGTGCGAGGGCTCCTGGCCGTAATCGTCGCCCGGCGCTCCGCCATCCAGCGACGCCTGTCCGTCCTGCTCCCGGTAGTCCCCCGCCGCTTCGTCCCGGAACACCACCGGAGTGTTGCGATCGCCCTCGCCGGGACTGCAGCCGCTATAGCCGTCGCTCACGTCGTTGTACTTCGAGACGACCACCCCCACCAGGCCCGTGCCGTTGCCCTGGACGATGTTGTTGCGCGCCTGTGCCCGGCCCCCGGCGCGGATGCCGGCATTCGCGTTGCCCACGATCGTGTTGTTCAGCACGGTTGCGAGGCCCGGCACGTCGACGCCGGCGTCGCTCATCCCGCGGATCACGCAATGCGTGATCGTCACCGACTGGCCGGACGCGTTGACGCCGATGGCGCCGCCGCTCAGATCGATGCCGCTCACGGTGCTTCCCGTCGCCGCGTCGATCATGATGAAGGCACCCGTCGCGACGATTCGGGTCGCCCTCGCATTCACGCCCGCGAGCGTGACACCCGAGGGCAGCGACAGCGGGGCGGAGATCGAGTAGACGTCTGCGGCCAGCCGCACGATGTCGCCCGCGTGCGCCGCGGCCAGGGCCGCCGCGATCGAAGCATACAGCGTGCCGCCGATGGACACCGTCATGACCGGCGTCGCGGTCGCGCTCGCCGGCGTGGAAACGAAGCCGAGGGCGTTCACCGCCGTGACCTGGAACGAGTAGCTCGTGCCGATGGCGAGGTTCGACACGGCCGCGGTCGACACGTCGCCCACGTCGGAGGTGGCGCCGAGGACCCCGGCGGTCGGACCATACGCCACGCGATAGCCGACCACGTCGGGCGACGCGCTGCGCGTCCAGGAGAGGACGACGCGGGCGTGGGCCGGGGTCGCCACGAGCGCGGTGGGCGGCTGGGGCGGCGATCCCTGGGCGAACTGCGCGACGGTCCACGGCGCAGAAGCGCCGGTCGAATCGCGGACGCGGACGGCCCACGTATACTGGTGTTCCGCCGCCAGCGGCGGGCACGGGATCGACGTCGTCGACACCGTCTGCTCGAGGTCCCAGTCCATCAGGATCTCGCCGTCCCGGGACAGGCGGACCGTATAGGTCGATCCCGCGGCTCCGGGCGTCCAGCTCAGCGTCCCGGGCGACAGCGCCAGGTGTGCGCCGGTCGGCGTCAGCCCCGAGGTCGCGGCCGGCTGCGGATGCGTCCCTTCGAAGGAGTACAGCGTGCCGATCCGCGTCAATGCGACCAGCCGCGCATTCGCTACGATCGGGGACGCCTGACAGGCCGCGTCCAGGCCGATCGTCGCGGACACGGTCCCGTCCGCCGGATTCAGCAGCTGCAGCGACGGCACCAGGCTCGACGCGGCGGCCACCGTCGATCCCAGCGAGACCGGAGCAGGCAGCAGGCGGTACGGCGGGATCGCATTCACGTTCTGATCCGCGAGCGTTCCGAGCGGCTGCTGCCAGACGAGCGTCATCGTCGCCGGATCAACCGCGAACGCGACCTCGCGCAGCGTCCAGGCATCGACATAGCCGTCCTGCGGCGCGTGATCCAGCGAGTAGTCGAAGCGGATCAGGCCCATCAGCCGGCCGCCGACCAGGGACAGCGACGAGCAGGCGCGCTGGACGTCCAGCGTGTCCGCGGGCGCCGCGGCGGGATCGGCAAGAGGCAGCGTGGTCGTGAGGCTGCCGGTCGCGAGGTCCACCTTGGCCAGCGTCCCGTCGGCGACGACATAGGCGAAGCCGCCCGTGAGGAGAGGCGACGCGACGCCCACCTCGCCGCCGAGATCGACGCTCCAGGACGGCACGCCCGTGGCGGCATCGAACGACGTCAGGATCCCCGCATTGCCGGCGATGAGGACCTGGCCGGATGCGAGCGCGGGCGAGGAGTCGACGACCTGGTTCAGCGGCGCGCTCCACGAGGCGACGCCCGTTCCCACTCCGAGCGCCATCAGCGCGTTCCCGGGGAATCCGGCGCCGAGGTAAAGCCTCCCCCCGGACAGGAGCGGCGACGAATGCCCCGAGCCGCCGATCGGGACCGAACCCAGGTCCGCGCCGTCCGTCAAGCGGAGCACCCGGAGCAGGCCGTCGGCGAAAGGCACATAGACGCGGCCATGGTCGGTCTGCGGGGTGCCGAGCACCGCGGCCACTCGCGGCGCCGTCCACAGCAGGGCCAGGTCGCTTTCGCGATATCCCCGCACGGTGCCGTCGAGCCCGGCGACGACGATATAGCCGTCCGCGGCGACGGGCGACGCCACCGTCTCGGAGCCGGTGGCGGCGGACGCGATCACCGCGGGCGAATCGATCGTCTCCGTCGGCGCGCCCGTCCGGGCGTCGTCGCGGCCGGAGTGAGACCAGTCGTCGCCCCGCGCGGTGAGCGCGAGGAGCGCCAGGATCCCGAGACTGCGGAGCGTCTTCATGGCGAAGCGGGCGTCGGATCCGTGAGGGGCGTCATGGCGTACACCTTGCCGCTCGAAGTCGAGACGTGGATGCGACCGGAACCCCCGCCGTCGCGCGTCAGATCGGACAGCGAGGGGGACCCGAGGTTGTACTGGCGGATCAACAGCTGCTTCGGGCTCGCCGCTGCCCCGCGGAACGCGTCGATCGCATACAGCGTTCCCTGCACGTTCGTGGCGTAGGTCACGCCGGAGATGGTGAGGGGGATCGAGTTGATGGCGAGCGCGGCCGGGGTCGCGAAGCGGTAGTAGTTCGTGTCGAGGGTCCAGGCGCCCGCATACTGCAGCGTGTTCATCGTATACAGCAACCCGTTGGCGTTGCCGAACAGCAGGCGGAACTTGTCCGAGTCCCAGCCCGGGGCGCCCTTCACGGCAACGTTCACCCCCGATGCGTCCCGGAACGGAAAGCCGGCCTGTTCGACGGCGAACTGCGCGGCGGTTCCCGTCGCCGAAAGTCCGTGCATGAAGCCGGCGCTGTCGCCGACATAGAGCGTCGTGATCGGCAGGCTCGTCGCGCCGAAGGGAGCTGCGCCGGAGAACGTCGAGTCGATCGTCCACGTCGGGGTCGACACGCGATAGACGTTCGAGGCGCCCGAGGCGGGGTTGGACGAGATGTAGAGACGGCGACCGGTGCTCGTGTCCGACCAGGACGGGTACTGCTTCACGGGCTGGTTCAGGGAGGCGACGGGCGTGTTCGGCATCGTGCGCGGGTTGATCTCGGTGCAGCGCCATGACGAGATCGCGATCTATGTCATCGTCGGTGCCATCGGCCTGTCCTTCTGGGTGCAGTATGCCCGCACCGTGCGCGGCTCGGTGCTGGTCGAAAAGAACAAGGAGTATGTGCAGGCT
>Ga0137409_10003157_pt1 | contig 17501 bp, 19 predicted proteins | sample CZODoug1_16funga_FD_122059 | JGI IMG/M metagenome (GOLD analysis project Ga0137409, IMG submission 122059) | Vadose zone soil fungal communities from Angelo Coast Range Reserve, California, USA - CZODoug1_16fungal (Hybrid Assembly) | ecosystem: Environmental > Terrestrial > Soil > Vadose zone... | reverse complement strand
GCGTCGGCCATAGGTCAAGTCGCCTCGGGCTCCTGGCGTTGCCGAATCGTGAAGCCTTCATAGGGGATGACCGAGGCGTGTGGCTCGTTCTCAATGGCGTACTCGATGGCCTTTTGGCGCGTCGCCTCTTGCCAAAAGGCCTGCCACAGGGGGTCGAACGTCCAGACTTTCTGCCCATCCTCCTGGACACAAATACTCGCGTGGTACTGTGTGCCATAAATGTCATAGATCCTCATGGGTTGTGCCCTTTGTGGCGCGAGGCCCGTGGAGATGGAGCCACCCTGGGTCACGTCCAAGCGCGCGATGCTGGTGTCCTGGCGCTGCATGAACCCTTCCACCCGCTGTTGCAGCGCAGGCTACGCCTGCCTGCTGGCGGGCTTGACCTGCCGTAATCGCCTCGTGCTGGCGGAAGCGGTCTTCGTGGTCGTCAGGCATACCTCTGCTCCTAGCCCACTGGCGCGGCCTTGCGGGGTCGCTGGCGCTTGGGCGGCGGGGGTGCTGGATCGGGCGCGTTGGGCACTTCAGGCTCTTCCTCGTGGTAGGGACCTGCCAAGGCTTCGAGCCCTATGCCCAACGCCCAGCTAATCCGCTTGGCCGTGTCGAGACTCAGGCCGGCGCCAGGTCGGTGCCCTGCCTCGACCTGACTAATCGTGCTTTGTGGCACGCCTGCCTGGAGCGCGAGGGCACGGATCGTCAGTCCACGTAGTTCTCGTGAACGCTTCAGTCGTTTGCCAATAGCATCAGGCTGCATATCTTCTCCCCTTTATGTATAGCGTACCCTCTATATAAAATGTTTGCAATAGTGAATTATTTCTCTTGCATGGTGTTTGCAATTGCGATATACTCTTATTTAGAACATGACGATGGCGCTGGGCAAGAGACAACCACCAAGACAGCCCTGATAGCCAAGGTGAACAGGGCCAGGACCTCCCGAGGGAGCGAGCGCAAAACAGGGCACAGAGTCATGTTCCTACCCACCACACACAGAAAGGAGCACGGGATGAAACGCGGACACGTCAGAGGCACGAAGACAGAGCGTACCGGCGCCAGCGACTGGTACAAGGCCATCGAAGCGGAGAACCTGAAGCGGATCGAAGCGGCATGGCAGGCGAAGCAGGAAGCAGGCAAGTAGGCCTTAATATAGCGAAGATACGGTATTCGTCTGTCAAGCCGTTTTTTTACCCCAGCGCATAATTTGGATCAAACGGCTGGTCTTTTTTCACCACGGCCCACGCGATATGCAGCAGTTTCCGTGCGGCGGCACAGCGGGCCACTTTCTCTGGCTTGCCGACCCCCCGTAAACGGGTGTAGAAGGCCTTGATCACCGGGTTATGTTGCGCCGCGCTCAACGTCGCCATGTAAAAGGCTGTGCGGAGGCGGCCGTTGCCGGTATGCCCAATGGAGGGCCGATGCCACACACTTGATCCGGATTGCCGCGGCATAGGGGCCAATCCGGCATAGGCCGTCAGAGCGTCCACGGTGTCACAACTCGTCAAGTTGAGCGTCGTCACCAACGTCCACGCCGCCGTGACCCAGCCGACGCCCTTGATACTTTGGAGGCGCGTCGCGGCAGCGGCCCAGGCGGAATCTTGGCTGAGAGCCGCCGTGATTTCACTTTCGACCTCCGTGAGTTGAGACGCGAAGGTCGCCAACAAACTCTCCATCCGGGCGCGCACCTCTGCGATGACCTCGGGGTGTTGCACCAGGGCATGGAGCTGGTTGCGCACTTGCTGGCGCAGATTGAGCAGGTCGTCACGCTGTGCGAGTCGCTGCTGCAAAGCATAGTAAATCTGTGGTGGCGGCGTCCACGGCTCAGGCTGTAAGATCATCGCCAACTGCGCCAGCGTCTGGGCATCAATCGCATCGGTTTTCGCGCGTTTGAGCAAGGCTTTGGCGAAATGATGGGCTTGAGCCGGGTTAATCACACTCACCGCAAACCCTTCATGGACGAGACGCGTAGCCAAACTAATCCAATACGATCCGGTTGCTTCCATGACCACGAGGACCTGGCATGGTACAAAGCCGGTCGCCTGGAGCTGGCGCAAAAGACTGGTATAGCCTTCGGGCGTCTGCTCGATCGTAAACGACCGACTGGCTTTCGCCCCGGGTCGTTGGGTCGCAACCATTGCGGTCTGTGCGGCGATATCGACCCCAACGAAAAGCGCATACGTCTGTCCTGTCTGGTCTGTCGGCATAGCAACCTCTCCTTGCTCCAAGTTTTCCCTGGTTTCTCGCTCGGGTGCCTCACTCCTACAGGTTGCCAGAGAAGCTCAGCTCGTGATGCGTGGTCAACGCCACAGGATACGGTCCAGTCTTCTGACAACCTGGAATCGTGGGGGACACTCTTCGCTCCGCGGTCTGAGCCGCTGCTGTCATGTGGTCCTCACCACGACCCAGGAGCCATGCTGATTATACGAGCTGTCATACGCCGCCATGAGAGAACTGTGTCCTCTTGCTGTTCCGTAGCGACATGGCCATCGAGCAGCCCAAAGGGCTTCCTCAATCCTCCCAGAAATTCTGAAATCGTTGGGCGGTTAATTCCGTGTAGCGGACCGTATGCTGAATGTTCCGATGGCCGAGATACTGTTGCAGGGCGCGGGTGTCGACCCCTTTGTTGGCCAAATAAAACCCACATGCACGATATGGTCGACGGTCCGCGTTACCTCCGTGATTGAAGACTGGCCTGTGCGTGTGCGAGCCTCCCATGGATCGCGGTGGACCTGCCCTGGCCCCGCCACGGGCAGCCGGAGGATGCGTCGCTCAGTTCGCCCTTTATGGCGCTCCCTTGACCTCCGTGAGGTCGTCGCACGACTCTCGCGTCGTCTGATGGCTCAGAGTCCCAGCAGCTGTTCCAGATTTTTATACAGGATGGCCTCTTTTTCCGCCGGCGTCAGGCTCTCCAGACCCAGCACCCAGGCCACCGGCCAGTCCATCGCCATGTCGGCGGGCCAGTCGGTGCCAAAGACCACCCGGTCAATCCCGACCGTATCGATGAGCATGCGCAAGGCGGCCTCGCTATGGGTCAGACAATCATAGTAGAACTTGCTGAGATAAGCACTGGGTGGCTGCTGGATGAAGGCCCGCGCCTCGGCCCGCACCTGCCAGCCCCGGTCCATGCGGCCAATGCCGAAGCAGGTATAGCCGCCGCCGTGTGCCAGACACACCTTGAGGTCGGGGCATGTGTCCATCACCCCACCGAAGACCAGGGACGCGAAGGTCACAGCTCGGTCCGCCAGATTGCCAATAGTATTGGGCAGATGATACCGATCCGCGCGCGGGCTCACCACGGTCGGACCGCCCTGGTGGACAAAGAGCAGGGCGCCCAGCTGCTCGGCTGCCTGCCAGAAGGGCAGCAGGGCGGGTGCGTCAAAGGTATGGCCATTGATCGTATCATTGAGCATAGCGCCTTTGAGGCCGAGTTGCGTGACGCTGCGTTCGAGTTCGTCGATAGCCGCTTGCAGGTTCTGCAGAGGCAGGGTGCTGAGACCCGCAAAGCGGTCTGGGAAGTCTCTGGTCATCTGACGGACTTCGTCGTTCGCTTCTCGGCAGGCGGCAATGGCCTGGGCGTCGGAGGGGAACGGGTAGTACCCGATGAATGTGGACACCACCTGCACGTCCACGCCCAAAGAGTCCATGTCCGCCAGACGTTGCACGGTATTCCAGGCGAATTGCGGCATGAGAGCCTGCCGGCGCCCGCCCAGGCCGTAGACCAACCGCCCCTGGGCGTTCCGTTCCCCGCTCACACCGTGCCAGGTGTCACCACGGTAGAGGGCCTGCAGCATGCAGTGCGGCATGAGATGGGCATGAATATCAATACTGCGCATAGGACCTCCAGGATCATTGGGTTGACGCCACCCGCGGTGACAAGCACATGGCAGATGTCGTGCACCCCAAGGGGCGTAGATACTCCAGGCGCCGTCCGTGTTCCCCTCGTAGACCGACCTTCCTTGACATCTCTCTCTGCGCCTGCGCCCCAGGGCCCCCCGAAGGCGCCACCCTCCCCCATTCTGAGCCACCTGTCCAGCACCCGCGAAAGTCGCGCGGCGCCTGGACAAGTGGCGTAGATTCTATCGTATATTGCCCTCTCCTGAGAGTCCCTCGGCAAGAATTGTGCCGGACACTATTGACGATGGTCCCAGAGGGGGAGGATCACGTCAAAGTTCAAGCGAGTTTGGATTGTAAACGGAACGTCATGCTGCCGCTAACCATCACCCTGGCGATGGAGCCCATTTGTAGACGCGTGTCAGTGCCTCACCCATGAGCATGGCCTTGTCACTGTCGGAGAGACGATCCGTGCCCCGAAACGCCTCGACCCCGTCCCGATACGACACCACTTTGACGGCGCGGGTCCAGTCGGTGCCCCACAGACAGCGCTGCAGGCCGAAGGCGTCGAAGATACGCGCCAGCGGATCCCACAGGTCGGGAAAGGGAAAGGGGGCGTGCGACAGGGTGCAGCCACCGCTGATTTTCACCGCCACGTTGGGATACGCCGCTAGGGCCAGGAGCTTGGGGAGGTCCGCGAACGGCTCCGCCGGGGCAGGAGGTTCAAACGGCTGCGGTAGCCCGAGGTGGTCAATCACCACCTGGGTCTGGGGATTCCGTGCCACCAGTTGGGCGACCTGCTCCAAGCGCCCGGTGCCCATCACGTTCACTGGGATGGCGTGCTGCGCCGCGGCGGCCAGCACATGATTGAGGCCGGGATCGGCAGGATCAGTCGAGGCATCGCGCTGCAACATGAGCCGGATACCAATGGTGCCCGGGGTGGCGGCCCAGTCGGCGATGGTCTCGGCCACCGCTGGATCCGCGGGATTCACGGGCTTGACCAGCCCAAACCGCCCCGGATGCTGCCGATAGACCTCCAGCGCATAGCTGGCGTCGTAGCCGTACAGCGAAAAGGGCGACACCAAGACGGCGCCGGCCACGCCAACGGCCTCCATGGCTGCTACCATAGCATCGCCCGTGACCTCGTCGGGACCAGTCAGAACCCCAACCCAAGGGCGGCCCGGATGGTTGCATTCGTAGGCATGCACCTGTGCATCAATGATCAGCATGATGGTTTCTCCTGTGCGGAAGCCCCTGCGGCGTGCAGGGTAGTGGGAATCCACTGCGTTAAGAGCTGTTCGAGTGCGGCGGCACATTCATTGAGGCGATGCTCGGCGCCCTCGTAGAGGACGAGCTGTTTCGGCTCCTGGGCCCAGTCGTAAATTTGCACCCCGCAGGCGTATGGGAGCCGCGTGTCGGCTTTCCCATGCACCACCAGCAGCGGGCGCGGCGCCAGTTGCCCCGCCATCTGCGCCCCATACGTCTGCGGCGCTAAGGCCACCACACCGGCCACGTGCGGATGCACCACGCCGGCGGCAATGACCACCGCGCCGCCAAAGGAGTGCCCGACGAGCACCACGGGTGCAGCGCCGCGATGCTGCAGATAGGTGACCCCGGCGAGGACATCGAGGATACACTCGTGCAGGACGTCGGGGTAACGGTAGCTCATCCGCAGCGAGGCGATCTGTTCGTGACGCAGCCCTTCCGCCAGCCGTGCATAGGTGCCTTGCCCAGGTCCGCCAAAGCCCCCACGGGCGCCACAGACCCAGAGCACCGCGTGCTGCGCCTCTGGGAAGGCATGCAGGATGGCCGGGATGTCGCCCCGGTCCGTCAGTAGCATCACGCCCTCGCCTAGCTCGCCCTCGTGGGGTGGCCCCGTGCGCACGTCGTGGAGGGTGATAGAGAGCAGTGGGCGGTGTGAGGGCTCTGACATGTGACACCTCCTGCCAATCAGGCGACCGGCAGCTCTCGGCCCGTGTCCGACGCCTGCTGGATCGTATCGATAAAGCGGTGCAGCTCTACCGCCGTGTCAAAAGTCGGTATGCGGCTCTGCCCGGTGTGGATAGCCTCGGCGAACAGGGCATACATCTGCCCGACATTGAACGGATCGCCGCGCGGGAAGTCCGCCGGGACGTACACGAAGCGCTCCGGGACCTCTAAGTCGCTCAGCGCGTGGCTGCCCCGCACGCCCTGTAGGCGCAGCGTCTCGCCGCGCTGCGACGAGACACTGCCGGTGGCTACCAGCGTGCCTTCGCGCCCGTAGATCTCCATCCGGAAGCCGCTGCCGGCCCAGGGCACCGCGGCGGCATGCACCGACGCCACCGCGCCACGCACCAGTTGGCCGCTGACCAGCACGTTATCCGGCGCGGTCACCGGTACCATCTCCTTGGTGTCGGTCTCGTACCATTGGCGCGCCTGGGTCGTGACCAGACATGCCACCCGCGCAAAGTTGCCAGCCACAAAACATAAAGCGTCGATGACATGCCCGGTGGCAATCGTCAGCGTGTTTGCGCCCAGGCTGGCATCGCGCTGCCAGGTGCGGCTGGAAGGGCGCTCCAAGGCGCCGTCACGCATGGCGCTGACGTGGCAGGACAGCATCTCACCCACATACCCGGTCTCAAGCAGCTCCCGTATGTACAGCAGCGTCGGACTGACGCGCGATTGTAGGCCGACCGCGGTCTGCACGCCCTTGGCCTGCGCCAGAGCGGTTAACTCCTCGGCTTCGGCGGTGGTCCGGCCCAGGGGCCACTCGGTATACACATGCTTGCCCGCTTCAATCGCGGCCTTGGTCGGCCCATAGTGCTCTGGCACCCGCACCACCACCGCCACCGCGTCGACCTCCGGCGAGGCCACCATCTCCCGATAATCGTGGAACGCCAGCTTGGCGCCAAAGGTGCGGCGCGCCTCCTCGGCGCTCTCGGGCCGCGAGGTGCAGACTGCGGTCCACTCCACATCCGGGCTCGCCAGCAGCGCCGGGTAGTGTGACTGGGCAGCCCAAACTGAGCGCACATTGGCGCCGACAAACCCTAAGCGAATCTTGTTAGCCATGCGGCCTGCTCCTCAGTGAGGGTTTTACGCCGTCTCCAGCGGCACTTCCACAGCGGCGCGATTGTCCGGATGGGCGCGGATGTTGGCCGCCAGTTCTGCCAGCGTGGCGCCCTGCACGATCCAGCCGTTGCGCAAGGCATTTTGATTCCCCTGATCTCAGTCGATGCCATTGTACGATGCGGTGCTGGCGTTTACCAGGGCACCGTTGTTCATCAGCGTCGGGTCAAAAATCATCCAGGAGGGAAGACGCGGATAGGTCAGCGTCACGGTATCAAACTGCAGCGCTTCCTTGTAGAAAATATAGCGGCTCGGATCCTTGGTAATACGCCGCTCTGCCGCATAGCGCCGTCCGTGATTATCGACCACGATTGCGTGCGGTTTGCCCACCGAGGACGTATGGAGCCCGATCTTCAGGCCCAGACGCCGCTCTGGAATGGCGCAAATCACCCACTGTGAAAGCCGCCACCACTCATGCGGGTGTTGGAGTAATGTGTCGCTTCCGGCTGTTTTTCAAGCAGCACGACGTTGGCGCCAGCGTCGTGCGCCTCAATCGCGGCGCAACCGGCGGCGGCGCCAGAGCCGATAATCACGACGTCGGCGTAGTAGTGCTGGGTTGGTTCGGATGTCATATCGGCGCTGTCTTCGCTGCGCTTCACTGTGCCCGCCAGGAGATCTGATGCTGCTACCCAACGGCCTGGGCCAGTTTCTGGGTGCTAAAAAAGGGGCCATCAGGGCTGGGCGGCCAGGTGTTGAATCGCGTCCATGCCCTGGACAGCGCGCCAACAATCGTCGCACACGGTGATGTCCCCCTGGATCCAAGGCAAGGCGGCAAACTCAGCCTGCGGGGGACGGCGCGACAGCAGGACCACCTCGTGCCACTCCCATAAGGCGCGGATGACAAAGGGGGCCAGTGTCCCACTGGCGCCGGTGACGAGCACGCGCATCGTGTCCTGTCCTTACGCCTGCATTAACTCAATGCTGACGCCGTCGGGTGCAGAGACGTAACACAGCAAGTGCCCCCCGTTCCCTTGCTTCAGTTCCACCGGAAACTGCACGCCTTTCGCACGCAGCTCGTCGTGGAAGGCGCGCAGGTCGCCGTGGTAAAGGAAGCCAAAGTGATCGGTCCCCCAGGCGTTGTGGCTGGAGAAATGGGCAAACGGTTGGATCGGACGGGCCGGTGTGGGGGCTTCGCCGGCCCGGTGGCCGCGAATGACCAGGGTCTTCCCCCCCAGCTCGAGGAAAATTTGCGGCGCGCCGTACGCCACCTTGTCGGCGACGATCTCGGCGCCAAACATCTGCACGTACCAGTTGGCCGAGTCGTGCGGGTTCTGGCTGATGATGTGGATGTGATCGAAGGTGAATGCGGGATTGCTCATGGCGACAGTGCTTTCTCCCAACAGCGCGGTTGTCAGAGGCAAAGAGTAGGGGCATACAATGTTACGCCCCTACGTGTGTGGTGCGCAGTACTAGACACAGCTCAGGGCATAGACACCCTCTGCCGGGAGCGGGTACGTCTGCCAGCTCCGCCCGCCGTCCTCGGTCCCGAACACCTGCCCCCGACGCGCCGCACAGTAGACGCGCTCGGGCGACTGCGCACTGGCGGCGATAATCATGAGGGTGCTGTCGATGCTGACGTCGTGGTCAAAGCGCATCCACGTCGCCCCCAGATCGGGGCTACGATACAGCGAGCCGGCATCGCTGACCGCAGCAATGCTGAACGCGCCCAGCAGGGTGTACGCGTCGTGCGGGAAGACTTTGACGTCGCGCGCGTAGGTCAGGGGCGAGAAGCGTCCGATATCCATATCGGACCAACTCGCGCCCTTGTCATCGCTGCGAAACACGCCGAGGCGGTTGGCCAGAAACACCGTCCCCGGCTGCGCCGCACTGATGGCCAGCGCATGCGTATCCATCATGCCTTCACTGGCCCGACGAGGACCGTGTTTCTGGGTGTAGTGCTCCCGGGTGGCGAGTTCCAACAGCGGCGCGTTACAATCCGTCCATGTGGTGCCGCCATCCAGGCTGCGCACCAAACCTCCTACCTCGACGCCAGCATAGAGTTCATCGGGATTGGTCGGGTCAATCGCTAGGCGGATCATGCGCGTTGGGAAGCCCATCACGCACAGCCCGTCCGGATTCCTGGGCACCGTGAGCCGGCGCCACTGGTCACCGCCGTCCTCGCTACGATAGACCGCCATATCCTGCGTGCCGGCGTACATGACACGCGCATCCACCGGGTGGATTTCGAATGACCACACTAGCGGCTCATCGCCTGGGAAGTTCATCCGCTCCCACGTATTACCGGCATCCGTGCTGCGATAGGGCCCAGCCTGCGTACCGGCGAACACGACGCCGGGCTGCGTGGGATGCATGGTCAGGCAGCGCACCTCCACCTGGTTAGGCAAGCCGCGATCCAGGGCGGTCCAGGTGCCGGTGTCCGTCGCCAAGCGATACAGCCCCCGGTTACATTTTGCGGGGTCCTTGCCACCCCAATCAGCCGCGCCAGCATAGACGTAGGTCGTCATCGTCGCTCTCCCCTGTGTGTGAGTCCATGACATGCGTCCGGCATTGTACAGCATGCCAACGGCGCAGGCCAGTCGCAGCACAGTAAATGCGGTTGCGCGCCCGCGGCACCGCCCGCTATAGTCTTTGGCCAGTTCTCCATATCACGAACGCTTCCATGCAGCAGCGATGCCATGCACGACACGTCCGACGCTAGCAGCTTTCGCCACCAAGGCACCCATCTGTCCGCTGATCAACGTAGCCCCAGTGCCACGGTACCGGCCCTGGGGAGCGCATCGGCGGATGCCGCGACTGCGGCGATGATCGCACCTGCCAGAACCGCGTTCAGCCTGATCGTGAATGGCGTCCGGCATCGCATCGACGTGGAGGACCGCTGGACCCTGGTGGAATTGCTCCGGGACCATCTGGAGCTCACCGGCACCAAACTCGGCTGTGACCGTAGCGAATGTGGGACCTGCACCGTGCTGATGGGGTCGACGTGCAGACGGTGGAGGGCCTGGCGCAGCACGGACAGCTATCGCCCCTGCAGCAAGCCTTCATTGAGCACAATGCGCCCCAATGCGGGTTCGCTCATATTGGATTCCAGGGTCGTGGAATTTGAGGATGATATATACTGAGGCCATCCCATGTCCCAACCCCTGATAGGAGTCCAACGGTGCAGGTCAACATCAAGAATTTAATCGATGCTGAGCAGTGTTATCAGACCGTCCGCGGATTGCGTTGGCCAGATGGCATCGCGTGCCCCTCTTGTGAGTCCAAACGGGTCATCAAGCGCGGCTGTGATGATACGGAACCCGCTCGTCAACGCTATGAGTGTCACGATTGCTCCAAACGCTTTGATGATTTAACCGACACCATTTTTGCCGGACATCATCAGCCGCTGAAAGTGTGGATACTGTGCCTGTATTTCATGGGATTGAATCTGTCGAATGAACAAATTGCCCACGAACTAGACGTGGATTGCAGCGATGTGCAACAGATGACAATTCAATTGCGTCAAGGGATCATAAAAAAAGCCAACCGTGACGCTATCAAACGAGGTAGAGTGCGACGAAGCCTATGTGATTGCCGGACATAAAGGTCATCCTGAGGTGCTAAAGAACAAGGGGAGAAAAGGACGGCGGCACGGGCTGTTCACGCGTGACGAACTCGACAAGGCGCGTCGTCGCCTGTCGCGTACGCATACGCTTCGAGAGAACCAAATGTGTATCGTGAGTACGGAGGACACAACATGAGCGAAACAGCCGCGATGAACGGCGCCGAATGGTTAGCGCAGGCCTTGGCCGGGACCGGGATGAGCCATGTCTTCTTCGTCGAGTCGACGCTGCGCCGCACCCTGTTGCACTTGCGCGATCTCGGGGTGCGGCCGATCCTCGCCCACTCGGAGAAAGCTGCGGCCTACATGGCCGACGGCTATGCCCGCGTCGCCGGGCGGCCGGGCGTGTGCATGGCGCAATCGGTCGGTGCAGCCAACCTTGCCTCGGGTCTGCAAGACGCGTGGCTCGGCCGCAGCCCGGTGATCGCCTTCAGCGGTCGCAAGGAGCCGGCGTTCCAGCACCGCAATGCGTACCAGGAAATTCCGCACGCGCCGCTCTTCGCGGCGGTGACGAAGTTTTCCAGCCCGGTCGAATCGACGGCCGAACTGCCGCGCTTGTTGCGCCATGCCTGGCGCGCTGCCTTGGCCGAGCCGTCGCGGCCGACGCATCTCGATTTCAACGGCTTGCAGGGCGATGTCATCGAGCTCGGCCAGACGCACGAGTCGACGACGCTCGAGACCGAGGCGCGGGGGATGCCGGTGCACCGCCCGGTGGCCGATGCGCGCGACATCGAACGCGCGGCAGCGATCCTGACCGGCGCGCGCCGGGTCGCGATCGTCGCTGGCGACGGGGCCGCTGTGTCCAAGGCCGGCCCGGAAGTCCTCGCCTTGGCGGAGGCGTTGGCGGCCCCGGTGGCGACGACCCTTGGGGCCCGTGGCCTCATTCCGACGACCCATCGCCTCTCGGCCGGGGTCGCTGGCAGCTATTCGGCGCCGCCGGCCAACCGCATCGTGCACAGCGCCGACCTGGTGCTGTTCATCGGCTGCGATACCGGCGACCAGGTCACGCTGAACTGGCAGATTCCGCCGATCAACACACCGATCGTGCAGATCGAGGCCGATCCGCTCGACATCGGGCGCAGCTACCCGAACACGACGGGACTGGTCGGCGATCCGAAGGCGACCGTGGCGCGCCTGGTGCCCATCGTCGGCCGCCCGACGCGCGATCACGGCTTCGCCGAGGAAGCCGCACGGATCGTCGCCGATTGGCGCGCCAGCATGGCGCCGGTCGTCGAGAAGAAGACGGCGCCGATCACCGTCGAGCGGCTCTGCGCCGAGGTGACCCGCGCCTTGCCCGCGGATGGGGTCCTCGTGGCCGATACCGGCTATTCCGGCATCTGGACCGGCACGATGATCGAGCTGAATGGCGCCGGGCAGACCTATCTGCGTGCGGCCGGCTCGCTCGGCTGGGCCTTTCCGGCGTCCCTCGGCGCGCAATGCGCCGCCGGGGACCGCACGGTGCTCTGTTTTACCGGCGATGGCGGCTTCTACTATCACCTCGCCGAACTGGAGTCGGCGCGCCGCTGCCACATCCCGGTCGTGATCCTCGTCAACAACAATTCCGGCTTCGGCCAGAACCTGACCGGCGTGCACCGGATTGCGGGCCATCGTTCGGACCGCGGCGAGGAACTGATCCGCTTCGGGCCGACCGATTTTACCGCGGTCGCCCGCAGCTTCGGCGTGCGCGGTATCCGTGTCGAGCAGCCGGGCGAGATCGCCGCGGCCCTCCAGCAGGCAATCGCCGCCAACGGACCGGTCGTGGTCGATGTCGTCACTGCTCTGGAGCCACGCGCCCCTGAACCCTGGGCGCCACCGCGGTAACGCTGTGCGGCGCGACGCGTGCAGCCTGTCGCCGTGAAAGACCGGCCGCCGCTTAGTTGGCGGCGGCCGGGGGGCCGCGATCCTCGCATGCCGAGGCCTGAACGCAGCGTCGTGCGCTGTCACTGTGCGCTCGCAGGGAGACCCGTATGGTCAAAAAACTCATGCGGCTTCACGCGCGTAGTATTTCAGGAGCCCTCCGAGCCGTTCACGACACTGCATCGGGCCTTGCCACTCCGTGTCTTGACTGACCGCAGGCAAGAGTAACACATTGCCCTTGCCCTGATGATGCCGCTCGTGATGATAATGCTCTACGTACTCTTGGAGCCGTATGGTTGAAAATCTCAGCCATCTCTATGCTATGGTTTTTTGCCTCTCGGTGATCTGCCGCAACGCTGTCTCCAGCAGCGCCCCCCGGTCGACCTGGGTGGCGAGGTGCTCGGCGGAATAGATCCCCTCGAACGCTTCCCGTGATGCGCGTCTGAGGGCGCGTGGCCACGCCTCCGTAAGTGTGATCGCCAGCGCCTCGTCATCGAGATAGTAGCCGCCGGAGCTGCGGCGTTTGTTCGTAGTCGTAATACTGTCCAGCGATTCTTCGATGGAGTCTTCCCATGAGCGCGTTGAGCGCTTTTCCACTGCTTGTTTGATGAGATGGATGAGCAGCACTCGCATATAGCTTATGATTTTATTGATCTTATCGTCGCGGCTCATCTCGTCCATCTCATCGATTAGCCACAAGGCCTGGGTGTAATCGCCGGCCTCAATCGCCTGGCGAAGGGCGTGGATCTCGTCACTCACGATGCATCTCCTCACGTTTCCATGTCTCGTCCACCGGCTGAATTGACATCCTCCGCCCCCTAAAGGCGGCGGATTCCCTTGGTCGGCGTGCAATGTCCTGCACGGAGAGTTGCTAATATGTTTTGCGCTGCATTGACATCCCGCTCGTGCGTGACTCCGCAGGCAGAGCATACCCACTCTCTTACGCCGAGCTGACTGAGTCCACGCGGTCCTGTGCGACTACCACAGTCCGCGCAAGTTTGGCTCGACCAATATTCACTGCCAGATACACAGACACCAGCAAGCCTCTGGGCTTGATAGTGCAACTGGTGCCTGACGCTGTACCAGGCCGCATCATAGGTCGATTTGGCGAAGGGTGTTTTGGTGAGCTTCGCGCTGGACACCTCACCGATCACGATCAGCTTGGCGCGTCGAGCCATGTCGGTTGTCGCCTTGTGCGTCCAGTCACTGCGGACGGTCTGTATCTTCGCATGTATCGCTCTGGTGCGTTTCTTCTTATGCGCCCGTTGGGCCATGGCTCATGCGTCTTCATGCGTCTTGGTGAGGTTCTCGCGGGTGTATTGGACACCATCGGAGCAGGTGATTTGATGCTGCAAACCCAGGTCGAGACCCAGGTCGAGATGTCCGACAGGTTCAACGGCATCTGCCACGTCGCATTGGAACGCGACGTACCAGCGCCCACGAGCATCTTGGACAAAGGCGCCCGTCTTGACGACACCATCGACAGGACGCGACATCCACAGGCGGAGGCGATGGCCGCAGTATGTAACGGTATTGCCCTGGAGTTTGATGTACGCCGCTTTGAAGGGTATCCACCCCAGCGCGCGCTTCTTACTGCACCACTTCAGCTTCACCTTCTTCAACTGTTTGCGGCGTGTGACATATGCGGTGCAGACCTGTTGTATCGTATCCGCAGACAAGCGCCAGTCTTTGGAAGTGCCAGCCGTCAACTTGTGCAAGTCATACGCAGACAGAAACGTCTTCTCTCTGCGAAACGCCAGCAGCGAGACTGCGTTACAATAGTTCCAGACGCAGTGAATCGCGCCAGCCATCTTGGACAGATGCTTACTGGACGTGCTGTCTTTGATGCGATACTTCAAGGTCAACACCGACACTTAATGCCGCTCCTGCTGATGCTCGATGTATCGGCGCACCGTTGCTTTCGACACGTGCCCCACGGAACCGATATAGTAGCTTCGACTCCACAACGAGGGAAGTTGCGAGCGCAGATGCCGGAACTCTTGCCGCAATATGCGCGAGGTATACCCCTTCAACTGTGCGGCAATCTTGGCCGGAGCCATGCCAGGGTCGCTTTCAACGAACAGATGCACATGGTCCGGCATAATCTCCATGGTATGCAGCGTGATAGACAGTTCTTTCGCCTTCGCAGCCAACAACTCTTGCAAACGTGTCTCGACAGGTCCGCCCAAGATCTTCTTGCGGTACTTTGGGCAGAAAACGAGGTGATATTTCAACGAGAAAACCGCGCCAGCGTTGTGAGCATAGCCTTGATGTTCCATGCCATAAGTGTATCAAGTATGTTAGATATAGTCAATACATCTAACATGGGCTGTCTGCCTCTTGGCAGAGGCACAAGGAATGGGCTTGCAGCCAACCTTCCTTTCCCCTGTCAGCTCAAGCAGACAGCCCCCAGGAAGGAATCTCTGTGGACGGAGCGGATGAAGCGTGGTAAAACCGCTGCATCGCAACAAGACCAACACCTCAACTCGGTGCGACCCGATGATGGCACAACCCTCGGGGGACTGGAACATCTTCAAGCAGATCTTTGCCGAGCACTGGGAGGCGTTTCAATACGCCCATCCGCGCTACCGGACGTCCTACTAGGGGGCCTGGTGGCCAAGATGCCGGCGTGTGGTAACCCAAAGCAGATGGGCTATGGCGCATATCGCTGTCTGCAGGGATAGGACAGATGCTTCGCGAAACGGGAGCGCATACACCTGAAGGGGGAGGTGAATCGTGGTAGGACCATGTACAGGACTCACCGTCCTGGATTTCTCATTGGGGATGCCAGGAGCCATCTGCACCTTGGTCATGGCCGACTACGGGGCCGAGGTGATCAAGGTGGAACCTCCCGGCGGCGATCCGTTCCGTTTTCAGCCCGCCTGGATTTCATGGAACCGCGGGAAGAAAGGCATTGTGCTGGATCTCAGCACTCCAGAAGGCCGCGCGCAAGCCATCCAACTCACCGGCGAGGCTGATGTGCTGGTCGAGTCCTTCCGTCCCGGAGACATGGCTGACTGGGGGTTGGCGTATGACACCCTGTCGCAACTTTACCCGCGGCTGGTCTACTGCTCCATCACGGGCTTTGGGCAACAGGGCCCGCTCCGCCGGGTCAAAGGGTACGAGGGTGTCGTTGCGGCCAAGGCCGGCCGGATGCTCAACTTGCAGGGACAGCCCACCCGGGATGGCCCAGTGTACTCGGCGGTGTACACGGGCAGCTGGCACGCCAGCCAGGCTGCGGTGCGCGGGATCATTGGCGCCCTCCGCGTGCGGGACCTCTGCGGGCGTGGGCAATGGGTCCAGACCAGCATCGTCCAGAACCTGGCCTCTCCTCACGACAACAATGTCGGTGATGGTGGACTGGTGAATATGCAACTCCGACGCATGGACCCGCAGCGGTTTCCCGGCAGACCACGCGGCCGAGGCCTCTCTTCCATCGGATACATTCCCGTGCGGACCAAGGACGGCACATGGCTCCAGCATGCCAATCAGAGGGTCCCACACATCCAGGGCCATCTCAAGGCCATTGGCCTTGGGCACCTGCTCGAGGATGAGCGGTTCAAGAATGTTCCCGCCATCAGCGTGGAGGACCGAGAGCTCCTGCGCCGGGAGATACTGCAGAAGCAGTTGGAGAAAACCGCCGACGAGTGGATGGAGATGTATCTCCAGGACGGCAACATCGCCGCTGAGCCTTATCGTACCTGCATCCAGGCCATGGATCATGCTGCGGTGCTCGCGAACGGTACGGTGGTCACGATCCATGATCCTCGCGTGGGTCCCTTGCGCACCCTGGCCTCACTCGTGGATTTCAAGGACACCCCGGGAGAGCCAAGCGGACCAGCCCCTGATGTGGGACAGCACAACGCTGATGTGCTGGGACGCCTGCGACAGCGGGCCACGGCCGCAAGCGGTGGCTTGGCTGAGGCCCATGGCGCCAATGTGCCGGCCCACCCGCTGTCAGGAGTTACCATCCTGGACCTGGCGACCATCCAGGCCGGGCCTTACAGCGCCGCCCTTTTGGCTGACCTTGGAGCGCGGGTCATCAAGATCGACGCCACCGATAGGCGATTGGATGAGGGGCGGCGCTCCACGGCACAGGCAATGCCCGACGCACGGACCTACGCTGGCAAGGAATGCTTGCAGGTCGACCTGCAGACCCCTGAGGGCAAAGACATCGTCCACAAGCTTATCGCCAGGGCCGATGTGCTCTTGCACAACTATCGCCTCGGCGTGCCGGAGCGTCTCCAGGTCGATTGGGAGACCTGCCGGACGATCAATCCCCGCCTGGTCCATGTCTGGATGGGCACCTATGGCGAACACGGGGTGCACGCGCGCCGGCCGGGCGCCCATCCCATTCCCGGCGCCGTCATGGGCGGCGCCATGCGGCAGATGGGCCGGGGCATGCCGCCGCCTCCGGAACAGGTTATGGATATGGAGGAGATCGTGGAGGCGACCCGCTGGATCATGAAGTCCAACTGGGGACCGGACCAAAACACCTCCCCGGCGGTGGCCACGGGCATCATCCTCGGCCTGCGGGCGCGGGACCTCACCGGCAAGGGCCAGCCCATCCACGTCACCATGCTCAACGCCAATGCCTGGGCCAATGCCGATGAGTATTACGACTACGCTAACCGCCCGCCCCTGGCGAGGCCCGACGAAGAGATCCATGGCCTCCACGCCCTGTACCGTCTCTACCGCTGCCGGGAAGGGTGGGTGTTCCTGGGCTGTCTGTTCCAGGACGAGTGGGAGGCATTCTGCCGCATCGTGCAGCGGGGCGACCTCCTGGCCGATCGCCGCTTCGCGACTCGAGAGGCGCGGCAGGCCAATGACGAGGCGCTGATCACCGAGATGGCGGGTATCCTCGCCGGGCGCACCGCTGCCGAGTGGGAAGATCTGCTCATCAAGGCGGACATCGGCTGTGTCCGGGCCGACGAAGCGTTGGAGGGAGAGTTTTATGCGGACCATCCCCACGCCAGGGCGAATGCGCTGAGCGTGGAGGTGGAGCATCCGTATGTCGGCAAGTACCTCCGTTACGGCGGGTTGGTCGAATTCTCCCTGACTCCTGGACTCTACCGACCCTCCACCCAAATCGCCCAGCACACCAAGCCCCTCCTTCGGGAGATCGGGTACGACGACCAGCAAATCGAGGACTTGGGAA